>Ga0335082_10000488_pt1 | contig 41055 bp, 33 predicted proteins | sample Lox_Sample_41_FD_206718 | JGI IMG/M metagenome (GOLD analysis project Ga0335082, IMG submission 206718) | Soil microbial communities from Loxahatchee National Wildlife Refuge, Florida, United States - Lox_Sample_4.1 | ecosystem: Environmental > Terrestrial > Soil > Wetlands | place: USA...
AGGGTGGGCGGAACTACGATCTGATCGTTTCCGAGCCCAGCAATCCCTGGGTGACGGGCATCGAGCAGCTCTACTCGCAGGAGTTCCTCTCGGCGGCCCGGGATCAGCTGACGCCGCACGGCGTATATGCCCAGTGGTTCCACTTCTACGAGATGAGCGACGAGGTGATGGCGCTCGTGCTCAAGACCTTCGCATCGGTCTTCGACCACGTGGCGGTCTGGTCGATCAATTCCTCCGATCTGATGCTGATCGGCTTTCGCGATCCGCAGCAGGCGACCGATCTCGCGCGGCTCGAGCGACGCCTGCAGCGCGCCGATTTCCGCGCGATCGCGAGCCGGATCGGCGTGGGCGAGCCGGACCTGCTGCTCGCGCACGAAGCGCTTCCGCTCGACGTCCTGAACGCCGCCGATCTACCCGGCCCGATCCATTCGCTCTACCGACCGCGGCTCTCCTTCGAGGCAGGACGCGCGTTCTTCGTCGGCAAGATCACGGGGCTTCCCTTCACCGGGTATGGCCGCGCCGCCGACGTCGGGGCTGCCAACTCGCTCCTCGCCCGACATCTCGCCGGCCTCGGAGCCGAACAGCGCGACGCGGAGCTCGGGCAGGTCGCCTCGTATGTCTGCGAGAACCAGCTCCCCGGCTGTGGCTCGCTCGCGGCGGCCTGGGGTGACCAGAACGACGGCTCGGAGGCCTACCGCGATTTTGCGCAGCGCCTCGCGCAGCGCGGTCCGCTCTTTCTGAAGCGCATGCGCATTCTGCGCGATGGCGACGGCGACGGCGCCGCCGCCACGGGCAAGGAGCACCGCTACCGGCCCCCCGCCGCCATGGCGTTCGCCCGCCTTTACCTGCAGGAGTACGCGCACAGCGCGCCGCTTCGCGCCTCCGAGCTGCTGAACGTCTGGCAGCGCTGCGGGGTCGCCGCGCCCGGCGTGGAGCGGTGTCGGCCCGGCCTGCATGCGGCGGAGGCGCTCGTCGTCGGTGATCGGCCGCCCCCGCTAGACGACTGGCTGAGCAAGCCCGCGGCCCCGATCGACGTCCATCACGCGCCGGCGCCGGCTCCGGAGCCGGAGCCGGCCGAGAACGAAGACGACCCGGGCGACGCCGGGGGCGCCTGAGTCGAGTCGGGGAACGCGGACGCTCGCTTCGACGAGGTCCTCGCGGCTCAGCCCTTGGACTCGGGCTTCACGCCATCGTAGTAGGGGTACGGCTTCTTGTAGAGACCGACCGGCTCGAGCCGCCCCTTGAAGAACTTGGGCATGTGCTCCCGCAGCGCGGCGACGTCCCAGCCTCCGGGCTTGAACATGCCGGTGTCGTAGACGGGATGCTTCATGATGACCACGCGATCGCCGCCGGTTCCGAAGACCTGGCCCGTGATCCAGCTGCCCTCGTCGCTGCACAGATAGGCGACGATCGGTCCGTTGAGGGTCGGATCGAAGAACGGCCCCGCGACCTCCTTGCCGTCGGCGCCCTTGAAGGTCGCCGACATGCGCGTGGTGGCCATCGGGCTGATCGCGTTCACGCGGATGCCGTAGCGCGCGAGCTCGTTCGCCCAGGTGTAGGTCATCGATGCGATCGCGCCCTTCGCCGCGCTGTAGTTCGTCTGGCCGAAGTTGCCCATCTGTGCCGCGGAGACCGTGTTGACGATCGCACCGCCGCTGCCCTGGTCGCGCATCCGAATCGCGCCCTCCTGCGCACACCAGAACGTGCCACCCGCGTGGATGCGCAGCACCAGCTCCCACTCGTCGTCGGTCATCTTGAGGAAGCTCTTGTCGCGCACGATGCCGGCGTTGTTCACGACCGCGTGGATCCCGCCGAACTCGTCGACGCACTGCGCGACGAGCTCCTGCGCGCCCTTGCGCGTGCCGATGTCTGCGCCGCTCGCGACGGCGCGGCCGCCGGCGGCCTTGATCTCGCCGACCACCTTGCGGGACTCGTCGGCGTCGACGTCGTTCACCACCACGGCGGCGCCCTCGCGCGCGAGGTGGAGACAATGCCCGCGGCCGACGCCGCGCCCGCCGCCGGTCACCACCGCGGCCTTTCCGTCCAGGATGCCCATCGAACTTCCTCCCTGCTTTTCCGGTAGGCGCCGACGATAGAGCTTCCGAGCGCGCTGCCAAGCGCCGAGCCCTCCGTCGGCCGCGCCGGACTCCGGGCCGCGGCTGGTAGACTCGCCCGCCGGAGTCCGTGGGAGGAAGCGATGAGCGAGGCCGTCGAGCGATTCGAGATCCGCGTCGAGGAGTCGGTCCTCGAGGATCTGCGGCGCCGGCTGGCGCTGACCCGCTTCCCGGACCAGATCGAAGGCACCGGCTGGGAGTACGGCTGCCCCGTCGACTATCTGCGCGAGCTCGTGGAGTACTGGCGCGACAAGTACGACTGGCGTGCGCAGGAGGCGCGCCTCGCTCGGCTGCCGCACTTCCGCACGCGCATCGACGGCCAGTCGATCCACTTCGTGCACGCGCGCTCGCAACACACCGATGCCCTGCCGCTCCTCCTCGTGCACGGCTGGCCGGGCTCGATCGTCGAATTCCTCGACGTCGTTCCGCGGCTCACCGATCCCACGACTCACGGGGGCGAGAGCCGCGACGCCTTCCACGTGATCGCACCCTCGCTTCCGGGCTACGGCTTCTCGGAGCCGACGCGCACGCGCGGCTGGGACCCCTGGCGCATCGCGCGAGCGTTCGCCCTGCTGATGCGCCGCCTCGGCTACACGCGCTACGGCGCACAGGGCGGCGACTGGGGCTCGCAGGTCGCGACCCGGATCGCCGCGCTCGACCCGCAGCACTGTGCGGGCCTCCACACCAACATGCCCATCGCAGACCCGCCGAAGGAGCGCGTCGCGCTGACCGAGCAGGACCAGGCCGACCTCGCGGCGATGCAGCAGTTCTCGCGCGACGAGTCGGGCTACGCGCTCGAGCAGTCGACGAAGCCGCAGACGCTGGGCTTCGCGCTCAATGACTCGCCGGCGGGACTGCTCGCCTGGATCGTGGAGAAGTTTCGCACCTGGAGCGACTGCGACGGCCACCCCGAGAACGTCTTCACCCGCGATCAGCTGATCACCAACGTGATGCTCTACTGGGTGAGCCAGACGATTACCTCCTCCGCGCGGCTCTACTGGGAGCTCCAGCACAGCGGCGCGGGGCGGCGAGCGCCGGAGCGCGTCGGAGTTCCGACCGGGATCGCGCGCTATCCGAAGGAGGTGATCCGGTTCCCGCGCAGCTGGGTCGAGCGTCACTACCACGTGACGCACTGGGCCGAGCTGCCGCGCGGCGGCCACTTCGCCGCGATGGAACAGCCAGAGCTCTTCGTCGGCGACGTGCGCGCCTTCTTCCGCACGGTCCGCTGAAACGGGCCGCGCCGGTTGCCGCCACCGCCGAATTCGTGTCATGATCAACTGACACGAAAGGGGGCCCGTGACGAGCGCGAAGCCGGACGTCTACTACGACCCGTACGACGTCGAGATCAATGCGAACCCCTACCCGGCGTACCGCCGGCTGCGCGAGCAGGCGCCGCTCTACTACAACGAGCGCTACGACTTCTACGCGGCCAGCCTCTACGAGGACGTGGAGCGCGGCCTGGTCGACCGCGACACCTTCATCTCCGGCCGCGGCGGCATCATCGAGCTGATCAAGTCGAACGTGGCGATCCCGCCGGGCACCTTGATCTTCGAGGACCCTCCGGTGCACACCGCGCGACGCGCCCTGCTCTCGCGCGTGTTCACGCCGCGGAAGATGCAGGCGCTCGAGCCGAAGATCCGCGAGTTCTGCGTGCAGGCCCTCGACCCGCTCGTCGGCAGGGGCCGCTTCGACTTCATCGCCGACCTCGGCGCGCAGATGCCGATGCGCGTGATCAGCATGCTCCTCGGGATTCCGGAGAGGGATCAGGAGAGGGTGCGCGACCAGGTCGACAAGGCGCTGCGCACCGAGGCGGGCGAGCCGATGAAGCCGGCGCAGGACGGCGCGGCGATGAGTGGCGCGATCTTCGCCGACTACATCGAGTGGCGCGCCACGCATCCCTCCAACGACCTGATGACGGAGCTCTTGAACGCCGAGTTCGAGGACGAGACCGGCACGCGCCGGCGGCTGCGCCGCGAGGAGATCCTCACCTACGTGAGCGTGATCGCGGGGGCCGGCAACGAGACCACCACGCGCCTGATCGGCTGGGCCGGCAAGGTGCTCGCCGAGCACCCGGACCAGCGCCGGGAGCTCGTCCAGGATCCGTCGCGGATCCCCAACGCGATCGAGGAGCTGCTGCGCTTCGAGCCGCCGGCGCCGCACGTGGGTCGCTACGTGGCGCGCGATGCCGAGATCCAGGGACGCAAGGTGCCCCAGGGCACCGCCATCCTCTTCCTCGTCGGCTCGGCGAACCGCGACGAGCGTCGCTTCCCGGACGGCGAGTGCTTCGACATCCACCGAGAGATCGGCCAACACCTCTCCTTCGGCCTCGGCGCCCACTTCTGCCTCGGCGCTTCGCTCGCGCGCCTCGAGGGCCGCGTCGCGCTCGAGGAGGTGCTGAAGCGCTTCCCCGAGTGGGACCTCGACATGGAGCACGCGAAGCTCTCGCCGACCTCGACGGTGCGCGGCTGGGAGACGCTTCCGGTCTTCACGAAGTGACGCGGCGCCCAGCGCGGCGCCGCCGACCGTACGACAGCCCGCTGCGCCGGCAGCGCACCGCGGCGACGCGCGAGCGCATCGTCGCAGCCGGCGCGGAGCTGCTCCACGGCTTCCCGGTCTGGAACTGGGCCGCGCTCACCATCCCGCGGGTCGCGCAGCGCGCCGGTGTCACCGGGCGGACGGTCTACCGCCACTTCGCCGGCGAGCGCGAGCTGCGCGATGCGGTGCTGTCGCGGCTCGAGCAGGAGGCCGGCGTCGAGCTCGAAGGCCTCGAACTCGGCGACCTTCGCGCGCTCGCGGCGCGCATCCTCCAGTACGTGTCCTCGTTCCCGCTGGAGCCGCGCACGCCCCACGACCAGACCTTCCGCGCCGCTCACGCGCGCCAGCGCGAAGCGCTGCTGGCCACGGTGGCGCCCTACACGCGGCGGTGGCCCCGGAGCGACCGCGTGCTCGCCGCCGCCGTGCTCGACGCGCTCTGGAGCGTGGCGTCCTATGAACGCCTCGTAGCGGGCTGGGACCTCGAACCCAGGCAGGCGATCCGGGGCATCACCTGGGTGTTCGGCCTGGTCGAGCAGGCGATCCGCCGCGGCCGGCGTCCGAGCGCCTAGCGAATCATGCGAGGGTGGGTCGAGTCCCAGGCCGGCGCTCGAGCGAGCCGATCAGCGAGCGCTCGTCGACCCGGATGGGCGTGCCATTCACGAGCACGTGTCGCACGCCGGTCGGCTGGTCGGCGGTGAGCCGCTCGCCGCCGGCCGGGAAGTCGCGCACGCGGCGCAGCGGGCCGGGATCTACCGTCGTCGGGTCGAAGACGCACACGTCGGCCCAGTAGCCCTCGCGCAGATAGCCGCGGCGCTCGAAGCCGAACATGTCGGCCGCCTCGCCGGAGAGCTTGCGCACCGCTCTCTCGAGCGGCATCAGGCTCCGGTCGCGCACCCACTTGCTGAGCAGATCGGTGTAGAGCGGCGCGTCGCAGAGCTGGTCGACGTGCGCCCCGGCGTCGGACAGCCCCAGCACGACGTTCTGGTGGGTGAGCAGGTCGGTGACGGCGTCGACGTCGTCGTTGGCGATGTAGGCGCGGAAGCGCGTCTCGAGATCCTCCGCGACCGCGATCTCGCACATCGCGTCGAAGGGGCTGCATTTGCGCTCGCGCGCGAGGTCCGACACGCGCCGCCCCTGCAGCTCGGGGAAGCGCCGCGACTCGGACACCTCGAACGTCTCCCAGCGCGGCCGCATCGGCACGCGATCGAGATCCGTGGCCGCGAGCGCGCGCCAGGCGGGATCGCGGTACGCGGCCATGCGGACCGGCCGGCTCACCTTCAGCAGCTCGCCGAATACCGTTCCGACGTTCAGGCTGTAGGCGTCGGCCAGCGTGAACTGCATGGTGAGCGGCCGCGGGGTGACCTGCGGCCAGACGTTCGCTCCGCGCGCCGTTCTCTCCTCGTGGATCTTCAGCTGCGTGCGGTGCGCGTTGCCCGGAGCCGCGAAGAGCGGCCAGGTGAACGGGCGTCCGATGCGCGCCTGCACCTCGTAGAAATCGGGATAGCTGCACTGCTCGCCCGGCGTCGCGAGCACGACGCCCTTGCCCGCCTTGCCGACGGCGGTGAACAGCGCGTCGACCTCGTCGCGCGCCGCGAAGCGGCTCGGAACCGGCTTGCCGTCGACACCGCGGTGCGCGAAGGAGAAGCTGGTCGAGAAGCCGGCCGCGCCGGCGTCGAGCGCCTCGCCGACGAGCGCGCACATGCGATCGATCTCTTCCGCGGTCGCCTCGCGCTCGTAGCCCGCGTCCCCCATCACGTAGAGGCGCAGCGCGGAATGGCCGATGTACGACGTGAAGTTCAGCACGGTGCCGCGCCGGCGAACCAGCTCCAGGTACTGCGGGAACGTCTCGAACTCCCAGGCGATGCCTTCCGTCAGGGTCGCGGGATCCATGTCCTCCACGTTCTCGAGGGTGCGCACGATCAGCTCGTGGTGATCGGGGCGGGTCGGCGCGATCGTGAAGCCGCAGTTGCCCGCCACGACGGTGGTCACGCCGTGGAAGCACGAGGGCTGGAGGGCCGGATCCCAGAAAACCTGGGCGTCGTAGTGCGTGTGGACGTCGATGAAGCCCGGCGCGACCGCGCAGCCCGAGGCGTCGAGCTCGCGCCGGCCCCGCAGCTTCGGCCCGATCTCCGCGATCACGCCGTTCTCGATCGCCACGTCGACAGCGCGGCCGGGCGCGCCGCTGCCGTCGAAGACCGTTCCGCCGCGGATCACCAGCTCAGCGGACATCGAGCCGCTCTCCTCGCCCGCCACGATAACCCATCGGCGCCGTCTCCGGTCCCGACACCGCGCGCGATTCCAGGAATCGGCCAGCGAGATCGCGATCGGCTAGTGGGCCACCCAGCCCCCGTCGACGTTGACCACCTGGGCCGTCATGAAGTCGGAGTCCGACGAGGCCAGGAACAACATCGCGCCGACCAGATCCTCGGGCACCTGCTCGCGAGGCAGGCATTTGGCCGCGAGCATGCGGTCGGCAGCCGGCAGACCCGAGTTCTGCATCAGGCTTCGGGTCCCATCGCTCATCGTCACGCCCGGCGTGATCGCATTCACGGTGATTCCCATGGGTCCCACTTCGCGCGCGAGCGCACGGGTCATCCCGATCACGCCGCCCTTCGACGTCACGTAGTGCAACAGCCCGGGCACGCCCGCGAGCGCAGTTCCCGACGAGATGTTGATGATCTTCCCCGAACGCCGCTCGATCATGCTCGGCGCCACCGCCTTGGAGCAGAGGAACATTCCGCGCAGATTGACCGCCATCACGCGGTCCCACTCCTCGACATCGATCTCGAGCCACGACTTCACCTTCAACGCGCCGTAGAGCGCCGCGTTGTTGACGAGGAAATCGATGCGACCGAACCGCTTCAGCACGGCGGCCGCCATCGCGCGCGTCGATTCCGCGCTGCTCACGTCTACGGTGACGCCCAGCCCCTCACCCCCCGACGATTCGATCTCCGCGATCACGGGCGCCGGGTCCGCGACGTCCGCCACCACCACGCGCGCGCCCTCCGCGGCCGCACCGATCGCGTAGGCGCGCCCGATGCCCTGCGCGCCGCCCGTGATGATCCCCACGCGACCGTCCAATCGCGCCATGCCCGCGAACTCCTTCGATCGCCGTCAGGACAGCGACTGACCGAACTTCTCCAGCGCTTCGGGAGTGATGCCCTTGTGGCCCCACGGCTCCTTGCCGGCGACCTCCCGATCACACCACGTCGCGTCGTCCACGAGCACGCCGTCGAATCCGACCTCCACATCGAATCCCGAGGGACCGCGCATGTAGAACGACACGGTCCGATCGTTGACGTGGCGGCCTAGCGTCGAGGTGATCGCGACGCCGGCCGCGTGGGCGCGGTCGAGCGCGGCGCCCACGGCGTCGAGCGTGGTGACCTCGAGCATCAGGTGGTGGATGCCGTCGAACGGCCCGAAATGCGCGAGGCCGATCGAGTGGTGCCGCGGCGTACAGCGCAGGAAGTGCACCGCCATGCCCGGACCCACGGTGATGAAGTCCGAGCGCTTGAGGCCGAGCGCATCGCGGTAGAAGTGGAGACTTGCATCCAGATCGGCGACGAACAGCAACGCGTGTCCGAGCCCGAGCGGCCCCGTCAGGAACTCGGCGCCCTGCGGCGAGACGAAGGCGAGGTCGTTCACGGGCCCGTGGAACAGCTCGACACGGTTGCCCGACGGGTCGTGGCACCACGCCAGCCCTTGCACACCGCGCGCGGCCGCCTCTCGTGCCGAGCCGGGCTTGATCGCGACTCCGATCGCACCCATCTCCTCCATCGCGTGCACGAGCGCCTCCGCGTCGGACACCTCGAAGCCGAGATACGCCACGCCGGCCGCGTCGCCCGGGTGGATCCCGAGGCGCCACTGTCGCTCGTCCATCTTCAGGTAGACCGATCCGTCGGGTGCGACCCCGGTGCCGCCGCTCGCCGGGCCCGAGCCCATCAGCCCGAAGTCCTCTCCGGGCAACGCCCGAGCCGGCATCAGACCGAGCACCTGCGTTGCGAACGGGAGCCACGCCGCGGGGTCCGGCGCGACGAAGCCGATGTACCCGAGACCATGCAGCTTCACGGTGTCAGCGCCTCTTCATCCGCACGGGCAGGTTCTTGAGCGAGAAGCAGATCGGGCTCTTGATTCCCGCCACGCTGTACTCGGGCTCACCGAGCAGATCGATCTCACCGACACGGGCCAGCAGCTCCTCGAACATCACCTTGACCTCCTGCTTCGCGAGATTCGCACCGAGGCAGTAATGCACCCCGCCGCCACCGAACGCGAGGTGAGGGTTGGGGGTCCGCCCGACGTCGAATCGGAACGGATCCGCGTGCACCTCGCGATCGCGGTTCGCCGACGGGTACCACAGGCTCACCTTGTGCCCGGCCTCGATCCGGGCGCCGCCGACCACGACGTCCTCGACAGCGGTCCGCCGGAAGTACGAGACCGGCGAAGCCCAGCGGAGGATCTCGTCGACGGCGGTGGACATCACGGCTGGATCCGCGCGCATGCGTTCCATCTGATCGGGGTGCTCGAGCAGGGCGATCAGGCCGGCGGAGATCGCATTGCGCGTGGTCTCGCTGCCCGCGACCGTGAGCACCATGAAGAAGAGATCGAGCTCGAGCTCGCCGAGTCGCGTGCGGCTGCCATCGGGCTGCTCGATCTCCGCGGTGGTGAGCCGGGTCCAGACGTCGTCGGAGGGCGCGCGCCGCTTCTCCGCCGCGAGATCGCGCCCGTAGCCGAACAGCTCGATCAGCATCGCCGTCTGCTGCTCTTCGGGCAGCGCGGAATCGGGGTCGAGCGCGTAGAGCATCGCATCTACGAGCTCGAAGATCGGCTTCCGGTCGCTGCGTGGGATGCCGACGATGTCGGCGATCATGTGCATCGGAAGCGGATAGGCCACTTCCTGGACGAAGTTGCACTCACCCCGCTCGAGCGCGCGCTCCAGAATCGCGATCGCCCACTCTCGCGCCTGGGTCTCGAGCTTCGCCGTCATGCGCGGCGTGAATCCCGAGCTGACGAGCCGACGCAGACGCGTGTGAGCCGGCGGATCCATCGAGATCAGCATCATGCCCCGGCGCTCGGGCTTTTCCCCCCCGAGCGACGGCCCCTCGAGCGAACGGAATCGCGCGTGGTCGCGGCTCACCGCCTGGACGTCGGCATGGCGAGACACGATCCAGAACGCGCCGCCGAGCTCTGCGGTCCCCGCCGTGGCGGGATGGCGCCAGACCGGCGCCTCCTCGCGCAGTATCGAGAACAGCTCGTGCGGGAATCCGCGCCGGAACAGCTCGTGTCGCGTCAGATCGATCGATTCCAGATCGGGCACGTCAGAGAATCTCGGCCTGGCTCAGCCAGGACGGATCGAGCTCGAAGCCCGCAGCCTCGCTCGCCAATCGCAGCACCTCCGTCACGTGCACCGCCATGATCTGCAGCGAGGTCTGCATGGCCCAGAGCGATTCCTCCTGGAGCGACCGCGTGTTCGCATACTTCACGAGCAGCGCCAGCTCGCCACCCCCGTGGAACCGGTCCTTGTAGGAGTGCAGAGCGAGAAACTTGAGCGCCCCCTCCTCGACGCCGAGCCGCTCGTGGAACGCCTTGCCGCCGAGGTTCTGGGCGTACTTCTCGGCCTGATCGGCGCTCGTGAGGCGCACGCGCGCCTTGATCGCAGGCTCGGAGTGGATGATCTCGAGTCCCGCGATCGCCGCGAAGCCGGGGACCCAACCGAGTGTACGGGCGAGATTCTCCCACGCGTGGATCGCTGCGACGATGGGCGGCGTCGGCCTGGCCGCGTAGATCTCGTCCCGGCTGATGCCGACCGCCTCGGCCTCGTCGTACAGCACGTCGATGTGGCACTTCCCGGCGGCGTCTGGGTCACCCACCTCCTCGTCGACGCAGTCCTCGATGATCTCCTTGCGAACGTCGATGTAGGGGCACTGCGTCGCGACCGCCATGAGCCAGCTCGGGAACTTCCAGGCGAAGAACGAGAAGTACTTGAGAAAGGTGCCGTGATACCGGCGCGCCGCGGCGGGCGCGATTCCGGGAGGCATGCCGGGCTGCGGCAGGATCGCGAGCGCCGTGCGCATCATCGACTCGCAGAACTCCGTCTCGAACTCGTCCGGCGGCAGCGCACCCTCGCGATAGACGGGTGTAGGTCGGCTGCGGCCGTCGTAGGGCATCGTCATGGGAGCCTCCGCTCTTCCTTTATCTTAATTTAGTTCAGCTCAGTTCAGTAGACACGACGGCAACCCGGACTGTCAATCCCGTTCGTCTAGCCCAGAGAGCGGCGGGGGCGGCGGCGCGACCGGGTTCTGCCGGCGGCGCGCGCCGCGCGGTCGGGCCGGGCGCGGTCTCCGACGCCGAGCGCGCGATCGAAGACGTACGCCACCGCGTCGACCACGTCGTCCGGACGGTCGCCCCAAGGCTGCGTCATCTGGGACGAGAGCATGCCGATGCGGTCGAGCATCACGATCAGGATCGCCGCGAGAGAACGCGGAGCGATCGCCGGATCGACGAGCCCCTCGCGCTGGCCCACCTCGATGCGCGCCATGAGCGCCTCCATCAGCGGCAGGTAGGCCTCGTCGCGAATCTCGCGGTAGCGCGGATCGCCCGCATACACCGCAACGTTGCGCGACCACAGCACGGCGCGATGCGCATCCCAGTACTCGAGGAACTTCTCCACGAACGGCCGCGAACCCCGCCTGGACGCGTTCCCGTCGCCCCATTCTTCCGGAAACGGGAAGCCCGGGATCTGATGGCCGATCTCCTCGCACAGGGCGAGGATCGCCTCGTCCATGTCGCGGAAGTACTGGTAGAAGGCCGGGGGCGAGAACCCGACACCCTCCGCCACGTCGGCGAGCTTGAGACCGCGAGGGCCGTGCTGCTCGATCAGACCCGCGATCACCTCGAGGATCTTCTGACGCGTGCGCAGCCCGCGATCGCGCAGCGGCTGGCCGATGGAGGAGGTGCGCACGCGCGCCTTGCGGGCCCGCGACTTTCCCCGGGACACGGGGCGCCGAGCTCCCCTCTTCCCGTGTGACGGCTCGGTCGTCACGCGTTCGCTCATGGTTCCTGCGTGCTCAGCTCGTAGAAGCGAGCCGCATTCTCGCCGAGCACCTTTCGCTGTGCGGATTCGGGGAGTCCGGCGAGCCGGCTGCGGATCTCGTCGACCACTCCGAACGACGCGTCGATGTGTGGATAGTCGGAGGACCAGACCATCAGGTCCTCGCCCAGGTACTCGAGCACGGGCCCGGTCAGCGCCTCGTCGGGCTCGGCAGAGATCACGCACTGGCGCCGGAAGTACTCGCTCGGGAGCAGTTTCAGCGGCGACGGGAAGCCGCCCATCTCGTACTTGTGGTCGAGCCGCCCGAGCCACGCCGTGATCCAGTTCGAGCCGGCCTCGAGCACCGCGCAGCGCAGCCGCGGGTGCTTCTCGAACATGCCGCGCGTCATCATCGAGGTGAACGCGGCCATCACGTCGATGGCCAGGAATGCGAACGAGAACACCCCGTCGCCGCTCCCGGCCGCGAGGCTCCAGGGCGCGAAGAGCGGATTCTCACGCGCCACCACATGGAAGCTGAGCGGCATCTCGAGGTCTTCCAGCGTGGCGAAGAAGCGCGCGAACAGCGGATCATCGAACATGCGGCCGCGTCGCGCCGGCAGGTCGGGAGAGAGATACACGGCCGCACACCCCGCGTCGCGCGCGCGCTTCGCCTCCCGGACCGCGCCGTCGGGATCGAGCAGCGTGATGTGTGCGACCGGCACGAGGCGCCGGCGGTCCGCGCTGCAGAAGTCCACGATCCATCGGTTGTAGGCGCGCGTATAGGCCGTCGCCAACGCGGGGTCGTCCACCGAGCCCTCCCAGCAGATGCCGATCGTGGGGTAGAGCAGCGCGGCGTCGATCCCCTCGGAGTCCATCACGGCCAGGCGCGCGCGCGGGTCGTATCCGCCCGGAGGACAGCCCTCGGCATAGGTGCGGGCGCCGGGCGTCTGGAACGCCTGCCGGGCCGCAGCATCCTTGGCCTCGATGCCGCCGAGTGCGCCGAGCGTTCCGCGCATGAGGCGCATCGGCTTGCCCTCGCCGTAGAGGCTTTCGAGCCCGTCGGCATCGACCTGGATCTGGAGCGCGCGGTCGCGGTACTCGGGCTCGAGGTAGCGCAGCCAGAGATCGGCGGGCTCCATCACGTGCCCGTCCGCATCCACGGTGTACATGTCGCGCAGCGCCGTCGTGGGCATGGATACTCCCGGCCATTCGCAATGGGCTGGCACCGTGGCGCTCAACTGAATAATATTAAGGAAAGCATGGCACGTCGGCCAAGGGACGGTCGATCCGAACCGGTGCGCGCGGTGCTACCCGGAGTCTTCCACTCGTCGGCTGCTGCCGCTCGAGTTCGACTCCCTGCTCTTCGCGCACGGGGAGCCCTGAATCGGCGGAGGAAGACGCGCGCTCTCTGCATTCGTCGGCGCATGACCATCCCATGTCCGGACCCGACACCACCCACGAATGCGACGTCGCGATCATCGGCGGAGGCCTGGCCGGTGGCAGCGCCGCACTCGCCTTCGCGCAGCAGGGTTGCTCGGTGCGGCTGTTCGAACGACGCGACCTCGCCCGCGACCCGAACCGCGGCGACATCATGCATGCGCCGACCGTCGCGATCGTCCGGCGCCTCGGTATCTACGACCTGCTCGAGGCGCGGGGCGCCACCGCACTCGTGGAGGTGAAGACCGTCGATCCCGACGGCGAGCTCTGCCTGACGACGCGCAACCCCGAGACCCTGATCCTCAACCACGCGGAGCTGGAGGCGGCGTTCGTCGACGCGGCGGCGTCGCAGGGCGCTGCGATCCAGTACGACGCGGCCCGCTCCCTCGTCCGCGCCGGGGGCGACGGATGGTGCGTCGAGACCGACAACGGCAGCACGAAATCTCGTCTCCTCGTGGGTGCCGACGGTGCCCATTCGCTCACGCGGCGGACCCTCGGGATCCCGCTCGTGGACGACTACGAGTACGACAACTGCATCGTGGTGCTCCACGGCGCGTGCCCGCCCTGGCTCGACCTCGAGCACGGCTGGCAGCTCCTTCATCCCGATGGGGCCGTGTTCATCCTTCCGACGACCCCGATCGGCCGCGTGCGCCTCGTGATCCTGGTGCGGCGGTCGGAAGCCAGCGACTGGATGACCTCGAGTGAGGCCGAGCTGGCCAAACGGCTCGGCGAGCGACACCGGTTGCTCTCCGGTCTGGAGCTCACCAAGCGAGGCGGCTCGCACGTCTACGTGCTCCGGCGCACTCACGCGGCGCGCTACTCGGGGCCGCGCGCCGCGCTGGTCGGCGATGCCGCGCACACCATCCACTCGATGGGAGGTCAGGGGCTCAACATCGCGATCCAGGACTCGGTGAAGCTGGCCGAGCTGGTGGGACCCCTGCTACGTGAACCCCGTCTCTCCGACGAGGCGTTGGCGCGAGCGCTCGACGAGTACGAAGCAATACGCCGGCCGATCAACACCCAGGTCATCGAGATGGCCGAGCGCGCGTCGGTGCTGGCTCGCCCCGGACTGGATGCCTTCACCCATGCGCTCGACTTCTACCGGAAGGCGGCTTCAGACGAGAGTCACATGGACAAACACGTCCCGCGGTTCGGTGGCAGGGAATGACAGCCCACCCGCCGCCGTCTCGTGTCGTGCTCAGGGTATCGGGATCAACGGGAGGTTCGTCAGTCCGCGCATGAGCTGCGCCGGCGGGCGGACCAGCCCCGATTCGTCGATGTCGTAGTTCGGGAAGCGCGCCAACAGCTCTTCGAAGGCGATCCGGACCTCGAGGCGCGCCAGGCTGGCGCCCAGACAGCGGTGGATCCCGAAGCCGAACACGAGCGGGCGGTCGCTCGCACGATGGATGTCGAAGAGCTCGGGCTTCTCGAAGTGGCGCTCGTCGTGGTTCGCCGAGGCCGTGTACAGCATGACACGCGAGTTCGCTGGAATGGTCGTGCCATGCAGCTCCACGTCCCGCGTGGTCCATCGCCCCGACGGCGGCGCCGGATTGTCCCAACGCAGCATCTCCTCCACCGCAACGGGCACGAGACTCGGATCGCGGACCAGCTCGGCTCGCTGCTCGGGGTAACACCAGAGCGCCACGGTTCCATTTCCGATCAGGTTGGTGACCGTCTCGTGTCCGGCGACCGCGAGGAGCTGGAACTGAGCCGTGATCAGCTCGTCGCTGAGCTTGCGCGTGTTGCCATCGTCGTCGGTGACCTCGGCGGCGATCAGGATCGAGATGATGTCGTCCTGCGGCCGCTTGCGCCGCTCGACCACGAGCTCGTGGAAGAGTTTCATCATCCCCATCGCCGCCGCGTTTGCATCGTCGCTCATCCGGCCACGCATGGCCGGGTCCGGGTCGCGGGCACCGGCTCGGGTCGACAAGTCGCGGATGGTCTGGCGCAGCTCGGGCGGCAGTCCGATCAGCTCGCTGATCACATCCAGCGGGAGGCGCCACGCAAAATCGTGGATCACGTCGAAGCGGTCGCGGCCCCGCGCGGCGTCGAGGTACTGCGAGGCGATGCGGCGGATGAACGGCTCGAGCTCGCCAACCCGCCGCGGCGTGAACAGCCGCGAGAGGAGCTTTCGCAACCACGTGTGGTCCGGCGGGTCGGTGGAGATCAGAAATGGGATCTCCCGACCGCCGCCGTCGATCGTGACACCCATGCCCGAGATGAACGTCGCCGGGTCGAGCAGCGCTGCCAACACGTCGTCGTAACGGGTCAGCGCGTAGAATTCGAACTCGGGGTTGAAGTAGACGGGCGCTTCGTCGCGCAGCCGCTGGAAGTGCGGATACGGGTCGCGCTGGACCTCGGGCGCGTAGGGGTTGAAGTAGGGCACGGTGAGGCTCGATTTCAGGCCAGCGGGATGTAGACGTTCTTCGGCCGCAGGAAGTCCTCGAGGCCGTGCCGCCCACCCATGCGCCCGAAGCCGCTCTGCTTCACGCCGCCGAACGGCGTGGTGACCGGAAGGCCCGTGAAACCGTTCACGAACACCGTGCCTGCCTCGAGTGCGGCGGCAACCCGATGGGTGCGGCGCAGATCGTTGCTGAACAGGTACGCGGCCAAGCCGTACTCGGTGTCGTTGGCGATCGAGATCGCCTCGGCCTCGTCCTTGAAGCGTATCACCGCGAGCACCGGTCCGAAGATCTCGTGCTGCGCCAGATCGCTCGCGTTGTCGACGTCGCCGAACACCGTCGGCTCGATGAAGTACCCGTTGGCGAGATCGCCACCGAGACGGCGCCCACCGGTCAGCAGCTTGCCCGCGTTCTCCGCCTTCGCGCGCTCGATCACGCCCATGATCCGCTCACAGGCGCGGAAGTCGATCACCGGGCCGATCACGGTGTCGTCCGCGAACGGGTCGCCCACCTTGATGAGCCGGGTCGTGGCGACGAGCATCCCGACCACCCGGTCGTAGACCGAGTCCTCGACGAGCAGGCGGGTGGGCAGGAGACAGCCCTGGCCGGCATTGGCCATCGCGAGGAACGCCGAGTACCCCGCGGCAGTTTGGAGGTCGGCGTCGGCGAAGATGATATTCGCCGACTTGCCCCCGAGCTCGAGCGTGACCGGCTTCAGCGTCGCTGCCGCCGAGGCCATGATCTGGCGCGCGGTCGCGCCGCTGCCGATGAACACGATCTTGTCGACGCCTGGGTGCGACACCATCGCGCGGCCAGCGTCGGGCCCGCCCGGGACGATGTTCAGCACGCCCAGCGGGAGCCCCGCCTCCATCGCCAGCTCGCCAAAGCGCAACATGGTGAACGGCGCCAGCTCGGGCGGCTTGAACAGCACGCAGTTCCCCGCCGCGAGGGCGGCCCCGATCACCTGGCCGACGTTGTGCATCAGTGTATTCCAGGGGATCATCACGCCGACCACCCCGTAGGGCTCCATCAGGGCGTAGTCGAGCGCAGGAGCGGGCCAGGTGGGGATCACGTCGCCGCCGATCTTGTCGACCCAGCCGGCGAAGTAGGTGAAGGCGTCGGCCGCAGCCAAGGGGCCGGACCCGGAAGTGCGCTTCGGCGAGCCGTTGTCGAGCGTGGTGAGGGTGGCAAGCTCCTCGACGTGGTCGCGGATCAGCGCGGCGAGGCGCAGCAGCACGTCGCGCCGCGCGTCGGCCGGCATCGCACGCCACGCGGGAAACGCTTTGCGCGCCGCCTGCACGGCGTGCTCGATCTCCGCTGCGCCACCCATTGGGATCGGCGGGTGCGGTCGGCCGGTGGCCGGGTTGATATGGACGTACTCCCCGCCGCTCCCCTGGGAGATCCACTCACCGCCGATCAGCATGCGGCCAGGGCGGAGCAGCTCCTCCGCCTGCGTCATGGTCATCGTCATGCGTTCGGTTCCCTTCGGAACTTCTCCAGAAGCTCCGCCTCCCGCGCCTTGGCACTGCGCAGGTGCGCTTCCTTCACCAGGTCGTAGCCGCGAATGTGCTCGGGAATGCTCGCGATCTCCACGGCGAGCTCGTGGTTCCCGGCGCTGAGCGATCCGAGCAGCTCGTCGATCGTCGTCTCGTACTCGCCGATGAGCGCGCGCTCGATGCGCCGATGTGCCGTGCGTCCGAACACGTCGAGCGGTGTCCCGCGAAGCCGCTTGCCCTTCGCGAGCAGCGCGAACACCCTGCGCATCGAGGGACCGTACACCCGCTTCCTGGCGCGCCCGGTATCCCCGTCCCGCCGGTCGAAGATCTGCAGCGCGAGGTGGAACTCGACGCGCAGGTCCCCTTCGAACTGCTCCTCGAGGCCGCGCCAGAACGCGGGATCGCCCATCAGACGCGCGACCTCGTACTCGTCCTTGTACGCCATGAGCTTGTGGAGGTAGCGCGCCACGGCCTTGCTCAGCTCGTCATGGCCCGGTACGCGCTCCGCCTCGACGGCGCGCACGCGGTCGACCCACGCTCGGTAGCGCCGTGCGTAGGCGGCGTCCTGGTACTCGGTGAGGTCGGCCGCGCGGCGCGATACGAGCTGATCGAGCGACTCGGCACCCGCGGGCTCGTGGGTCCGATCGTGGATCGCGGCGTCGGCGATCGCCTCGACCGAGGCGAGGTCGTGCGCCGCGAGCCGGCCCCACACGAACGCGCGCCGGTTCGCGTCGACCGAGACCCCGTTGAGCTCGATGGCCCGCTCGAGCGCCCCGACGCTCACCGGCAATCGCCCGCGCTGCGCGGCGAAGCCCATCAGCATGATGTTGGTGTAGACGGCATCGCCCATCAGCGCTTCCGCGAGCTCGGTCGCCGGGAAGAACGACCCGCCGCCCGCAGCGAGCTCGAGCGCCGAGCGCATTCCCGCCGACGACAGGTCGAGGTCGGGGTTGCGGGCGAATTCGGCCGTCGGCGTCACGTGGTCGTTCACCACGAGCGCGGTCCGGCCCGCGGCGATCTTCGCGATGCACTCCGGACTCGACGACACGACGATGTCGGCGCCGATCACGAGATCCGCACCGCCGACCTCGATGCGGGTCGCGTGCACCTCGTCGGGGCGATCGAAGACACGCACGTGGCTCGTGACCGGACCGTTCTTCTGCGCGAGCCCCGCCACGTCGAGCGCGGTCACCCCCTTCCCTTCGAGGTGCGCGGCCATGCCGAGCAGCGCGCCGACCGTGACGACGCCGGTGCCTCCGATCCCCGCGACGAGAACACTGCAAGGCGTCTGGGAAGCCGCGACGGTCGGAGTCGGCAGCGCCGCGACCGCGGCGTCCGGCAAGGCTGGAAGTGCCGCTGCGGTACCTCGAAGTCTCGCACCCCGCACGGTGACGAAGCTCGGGCAGTAGCCGAGCAGGCACGAGTAGTCCTTGTTGCACGAGGATTGATTGATCCGCCGCTTGCGGCCGAACTCGGTCTCGACGGGCTCGACCGAGATGCAATTCGATTGCACGCTGCAATCGCCGCAGCCCTCGCACACGCGCTCGTTGATCACGACGCGCAGATCGGGCTCGGGATACGTCCCGCGCTTGCGCTTGCGGCGCTTCTCTGCCGCGCACTCCTGCTCGTAGACGATTGCGGTCGTGCCCCGGATCTCGCGCAGCTCGCGCTGGATCCGGTCGAGCTCGATCCGGGGGTGCACCGTGACGCCCGGGGGCAGCTCGTAGCCCTCCCACCGCTTCGGGTCGTCGGTGACCACCACGACCTTCGCCGCGCCTTCGGCCGCGACCTGACGCGCAATCTCGGGCGCGGCGACACCGCCCTGGATCGCCTGGCCGCCGGTCATCGCGATCGCGCCGTTGGCGAGGATCTTGTAGGTGATGTTCACGCCGGAGGCGACCGCGGCTCGGATCGCGAGCAGCCCGGAATGGAAGTAGGTCCCGTCACCGAGGTTCTGGAAGAGATGTGGGGTATCCACGAACGGCGCGATGCCAATCCAGCCGGCCCCCTCGCCACCCATCTGCGTGACCGCGAGCGTGCGGCGGTCGGGCATCGTCATCGCCATCCCGTGACAGCCGATGCCGCCGAACGCGAAGCTGCCCTCGGGCAGACGCGTCGACGTGTTGTGCGGGCAGCCCGAGCAGAACGCCGGGAGTCGCATGAGCCTGGTGGCGGGCGCCGCCGCAACTCCGAGCGCCGTCCGCGGTCGGGCGCGCTCCGCCATGTCGGGCGCGTCGACGAGGGCGAGCAGGCGGGCCGCGATCGCCTTCGCCACTCCCTCGGGCGCGAGCTCACCGCCCGCCTGCACGAGCGGCGCGCCGGTCTCGTCCGTCTTCCCCACGAGGCGGGGCCGCACGCTGCGGTTCACGAGCAGTCGCGCGAGCTGCTCCTCCAGGATCGGGCGCTTCTCCTCGATCACGAGCAGCTCTTCGCAACCCTCTGCGAACTCGAGCGCGCCGAGGGGTTCGAGCGGCCACGGCATGGCGACCTTGTACACGGCGAGCCCGAGCTGCGCGGCGCGGCCCGCGTCGATCCCGAGCGCGTCGAGCGCTGCCCGCACGTCGAGGTAGGCCTTGCCGGTCGTGACGATCCCGAGCCGGCGCCGATCGCCCCCCATCACCATGCGGTCGAGCCGGTTCGCGCGAACGAACGCCTGTGCGGCCGGGTGTCGGTACTGGTACTGGAGCGCCTCGGCCGCGAACGCGTACCGCATGGGGTTCAGGGTGAGACCGCCGTCGGGCACGGCCACTTCGGGAAGCACCACGGAGACGCGATCGGGGTCGATCGACACCGACGCGCCGCTCTCGATCACGTCGGTGACGCACTTGAAGCCGATCCAGGATCCCGTGAAGCGCGACATCGCCCACCCGTAGATCCCGTAATCGAGGTACTCCTGCACCGTCGCCGGATGGAGAATCGGCATCGCGCAGTGCACGAAGGCGAAGTCGCTCTGGTGCGCCATGGTCGACGAACGGGCGCCGTGGTCGTCGCCCGCGAGCACGAGCACGCCGCCTCGGGGCGAGGCTCCCATCCACGCGCCGTGCTTGATCGCGTCGATCGATCGGTCGACGCCGGGTCCCTTGCCGTACCAGATCGAGAACACGCCGTCGTAGCGCATGCCCGGCATGCGAGAGGCGAACTGGCTGCCCCACACAGCGGTCGCGGCGAGATCCTCGTTCAGGCCGGGCTCGAAGTGGATGTCGTGCTCGGCGAGCAAGGCCCGCGCCTGGTGGAGTGCACCGTCGTATTGCCCGAGCGGTGAGCCCGGATACCCGGAGACGAATCCCGCCGTCTTCAGTCCGGTGGCCAGGTCGCGCTGGTGCTGCACCAGCGGCAGGCGCACGAGCGCTTGCGTCCCGGTGAGGTAGACGCGGCCCGCGGTCCGGCGGTAGCGGTCCTCGAGCTGATACGAGGTGTCGATGGCCACGCGGCGCTCCGGCTCCGCGGGTGAGGTGTGCGGAGCTTAACTATATTTAGTTAAACTATCGCACGCCGGGCCGCCGACGGTCAATCCACGGGAGTCGCGAAGCCATGGGAGTCCAGCTCAGCAAGCCCGCGCTCGACGTGGGGATCGTGACCACGAACGCCGAGCGCATGATGGCCTTCTACCGCGACGTGCTCGGGCTCGCGGTGCTCGATCCGATCGTCTTCCCCGGTGCGGGGACCGTGAACCGGCTCGTCGTCGGCGAGAGCTTGCTGCGCCTGTTCGTGCCCGACACGGCGCCGCCCCGGACGAGCCCCGGCGAATCGTTCCTCGCCTGCACCGGGTACCGCTACGTGACGCTGAACACGAGCAACCTCCATGCGGTCGTGGCTGCCGCGAAGCGCTTCGGCACCCCCGTCCCGCGCGAGCCCATGGAGATCCGCCCCGGCGTCTTCATGTGTCAGATCCAGGATCCGGACGGAAACTGGATCGAGCTCATGCAGTCGGGGGCCGCGGCCACGACGGCGCCCCGATGACACCGGACATCGATCCGCTCGACCTGGTCGATCCCGAGCGATTCGCGCGCGGCGGCTATCCGCACGCGGTGTGGACGAAGCTGCGCGCCGAGGCTCCCGTGGCGCACTTCGAACCGCCCGGCTTCCGGCCGTTCTGGGCGATCACGAAGCGCGCCGACATCGCGTCGATCTCGTCGCAGCCGCTGCGCTTCTCGAACGCGCGCGGACTGCTACTGGGTCCCCCCGGTGCGAGGGGCGTGCCGGCAGAGATGATCGTCGCGCTCGATCCCCCGCAGCACGGCCCGATGCGCAAGCTCGTGAGCGCGCGTTTCACGCGCGGCTGGCTGCGCGCGCGCAGTCCGGACATCGAGCGCATCGCCGTGGAGATCCTCGACGGGGCGGCGACCCGCGGCGGCTGGGCCGAGTGCGACTTCGTGGAGCGCTTCGCGGCGCCGCTTCCGATCGCCGTCATCGCCTGGATCCTCGGCGTGCCGCGGGACGACTGGGGGCTGTTGTTCCGCTGGACCAACGAGGTGATCGGCGCCGCGGATCCGGAGTTCCGGCGCCCCGGCGAGACGCCCGACGAGACCGTCAGGCACGCGCGCATCGAGCTGCACACCTACTTCGAGCGCCTGATCGAGCGGCGCCGGAGCCAGCCCCAGGACGACCTGGTGAGCCATCTGATCCGAGCCCGGATCGACGGAGCGCTGCTCGCCGAGAGCCAGCTCCTCTCCTACTGCGAGCTCATGGTCGAGGCGGGCAACGAGACGACGCGCAACGCGATCAGCGGAGGACTGCTCGCATTCACCGAGCACCCTGCCGAGTGGGAGAAGCTGCGCGCCCGTCCCGAGCTGCTGCCCGACGCGGTCGAGGAGATCCTGCGCTGGGTCAGCCCGATCACGCACTTCCTGCGCACCGCGACCGAGGACTCGGAAGTCCGCGGCGTGAAGATCCGCGCGGGCGAGCAGCTGGCGATGTTCTACCCGTCGGCGAATCGCGACGAGGACGTGTTCTCGGAGCCGTTCGCATTCCGCGTCGATCGCCGGCCCAACCGCCACCTTGCATTCGGCATCGGCGAGCACATCTGCATCGGCGCACACGTCGCGCGCATGGAGCTCGAGACCGTGCTCCGCCATCTGCTCGCGCGACTCCAATCCTTCGAAGTGTCGGGACCGGTCGAGCGTCTGAGGTCGGCCGTCAACGGGGGCATCAAGCACCTGCCGATCCGCTACCGCTTGAGGTAAGCGCGCCGATGGGCGCGCCCTTTTCGAGAAGCGGAGCGCGCTGATCTTCGTGTCGTCGGCCCGGGTTCAGGAGCCGGGCAGCCTGGGGCACCGCGGAGCATGCAGGTCTTCGCCTCACCCGGTGCGGATCGCGCCGAGCCGCTCGACCGCGAGCTGGCGCAGCGCGCTCGCCTTCACCTTGTCGGTGCCGGTCCTCTCGATCTCGTCGTCGCGCAGGAACAGCACCCGCCGCGGAACCTTGTACGCGGCCAGGCGCTGCCTGGCGAAGTCGCGGAGCGCGGTCTCATCGAGCGCGGCGCCTTCCTGCGCGACGATGCACGACACCACCATCTCGCCGAGCGTCTCGTGCGGCACCCCGACCGTCTGGCAGATCTTCACGCCGGGATACCCGGCGAGCACCTCGTCGATCTCGCGCGGCGACACGTTCGCGCCGCCGGTCTTGATCACGTCCGACAGGCGCCCTTCCCAGAAGAGCCGCCCGGCCTCGTCGACGAAGCCTCCGTCGCCGGTGTGAAAGAAACCCTGAGCATCGAACGTCTCGTCGGCGGGGATGCCGGCGTAGCCGAGCATGAGCGTCGGGCCCTTCACGGCGATCTCACCGCGCACGCCGCGCGGCACCACCGCCCCCGTGAGCGGATCCACGATTTCGAGCGCGTTGCCGGGCAGCGGATCGCCGTAGCTTCCGGGTGTCGCGTCGGGCGACGCCGTGACGATCGTGAGCGTCTCGGTGGTGCCGAATGCGAGCGGCTCGTGCCAGGCCGCGCGGATCGAGGGATGCCGCGCGAGCGGGTTGCCCGGGTCCACATAACGAACGCTGCCGAGGTCGACGGCGCTCCAGTTCGACGCTTCCGTGAGCTTCTTCCACTGATGCGGCCAGGCGTGCGGCCAGGTCACGCGCTCGGCCTGGATCCAATCGAGCGCCGGCTCGGGCTCGAACGTGGCCTGCAGCACGAGCGCACCGCCCCGCGTCAGCGTGCAGCCGAGCACCATCGAGAAGTTTCCCGACCAGAAGAGACCGTTCGCGGTCCAGCTGCGAACGTCGGCTCCGAGTCCCATGATCCGGGGCCATCGCCACCACTGGATCGCGACGCCGCGATGGGAGTGGAAGATGCCCTTCGGTCGGCTCGTGGTGCCCGACGAGAAGAAGAGCGCGCCGACGTCCGCCGGCCTCGTGGCGGCGGCCGCGGCGTCGACGAGCGCCGCCGGCGTCGCACCGCCGCGCTGCAGGAAATCCGGCCAGCTCTCGATCGCCCCTTCCGCAGCGCCGATCGCCGCGAGCCGGCGCAGGAACGGGAATCGCGTCGAGAGCAGCCGGCCCGGCTCGGCCGTGCGGAGCGCGGGCTCGAGATCGCACAGCATCGCGCCGAAATCCTTCTTCGCGACGCTCGACTCGAATAGCAGCACCGAGACGCTCGACGCGCTGAGCAGGTGCTCGAGCTCGGGCGGCGTCGAGAAGGTGTTCAGCATCACGATTACGCCGCCCGCGAGCGCGGTTCCGAAGGCCGCCGCGAGACATTCCGGCCGGTTGCTCATGAGGACACCGACCCGCGTCCCCCTGCCGACCCCCGAGGCGATCAGGGCCTTCGCGACCTCGACCGAGCGCTCCCAGAGCTCCGCGTAGCTCCAGCGCTCGACGCCACTCGGAGTGCGCCAGACCAACGCTTCGCGTTCGGCATGGCGCGTCGTCACCTCGCGCGCGTAGCCAGGAATGGTGAGGGTCCCGAGACCGGGCTCTTCGCTCAGCGGGATGCCGTAGACGATCGAATCCCCGCTCACCATGCAAAGATCCAGCTGGCGATCACGCCGAGCGCAGTCGCTAGGTCAGGCGATAGCGAAGCGGCAGGCGCTTGATGCTCCCGTTGATGGCCGAGCTCAGCCGCTCCACCGGTCCGGATACCTCGAACTCCCCGAGGCGCGCGAGCAGGTGGCGGAACATCGTCTCGAGCTCGACGCGCGCCACGTGCGCACCCATGCAGGTGTGCTCACCGATCCCGAACGCGAGGTGGCGGTTCGGGCGGCGATCGACGCGGAACGCGAACGGGTCGGCGAAGACCTCTTCGTCGCGGTTCGCGGACGCGTAGAAGAGCGCCAGCTGTTCGCCCGCGCGAATCTTCACGCCGCGCACCTCGCAGTCCTCGGTCGCGGTGCGGGTGAAGTGCGCGATCGGGGTGACCCAGCGGAGGATCTCTTCCACGGCGTCGGGTAGCAGCTCGGGATGGGCGCGCAGCCGCTCCCACTCGGCGCGGTGCTCGGCGAACGCGAGCAGACCACCGCTGATCGCGTTGCGCGTGGTTTCGTTGCCGGCCTCGACCATCAGCTCGCAGTAGTCGAGCAGCTGTCGCTGCGTGAGCGGCGCTCCCTCCAAGGTCGCGTGCACGAGCTGGCTGACCATGTCGTCCTGGGGGTGCTTCCTCCGCTCCTCGATCAGGGTCTCGAAGTAGTGGTGCAGCTCGAGGCGCGCGCGCCGGGCGGTCTGGCCGGGAGTCTCTCCCGGGCGCCGGTACTCCGGATCCTCGTTGCCGATGATCTCGTTCGTCAGGCGGAAGAGCAGCGGCCAGTCGCTTCGCGGAAGGCCTAGCATCCACGACACCACCGCGATCGGCAGCGGCGCGGCGACGCGCTCGACGAAGTCGCCCTCGCCCCAGTCGCCCCCGGTCGCAGCCTCGTCGAGGATCTGGACGGCGATGTGCTCGATGTCCGCCTTGCGCGCCTTCAACGCAGCCCGGGTGAAGCGCGCGCTCACGAGCTTGCGCAGGGGCCCGTGCCGCGGCGGGTCCACCATCACCACCATCTCGGAAGGCGGAAACGGCGGAGCGTCGGCGCGCCGCAGCATGATCCCCTGCGCGTTCGAGAAGCGAAGCGGCTGCTTCGACACCTGAACCATGTCGGCGTGCTTCACGATCGACCAGAAGGGCTCGTATCCCGGCGGCGCGAACTTCGCGACGGGCGCTTCGGCTCGCAGCCGCGTCCACACCGCATGCGGATAGCCGCGGCGGGCGTAACGCGCGGGATCCACCAGCTCGAGGGGATCGATGTCCAGTGTCATTCGTGCGTGATCTCGTAGTTGCTGAAGCGGTCGAGCGCAGCGCGCCAGCCGGGAGGAACCAGGATCGTGGTGAACCGCTCCTCGACGATCGCGGGGCCCCGGATCTCGTGACCGACGCGGATGCGATCGCCGTCGTAGACCGGTGTGTCCACGAAGCGGCCGTCGAAAAAGGCGGGGCGCCGCGCGAGCAGGGCCCGGTCGAGCGGCGCATCGGCCCGCGCGCTCTCGCCGAGATCGAGCGCCGCGGTGCGGCCGAGCGTCTGCACGCGCACGGACCGCACGACGGGCTCCTCGTCGCGCGCCGCATAGGCGTGCAGCTCCTCGTGCAGGTCGTGGAAGGCCGCGATGGTGGCCGCGAGGTCCGCGGCGCTCATGCGCCCCGCGCGCGTGCGGGCCGGCACCGCCATGTCGAAGGTCTGACCGGGGTAGCAGAGGTTCACGAAGCGCCGGAACTCGAGGTCGCCGCGCGACAGCCCCGCCGCGGAGAGCTCGGCTTCGGCCTCCCCTTCGAGCAGCTCGAAGATCTCGTTGACGCGCTCCGCCGACGCGCGGCTCGAGGGCGAGATGTAGGAGCGCTGCCGGTCGACCACGAAGTCCGCGATCAGGAGCCCGAGCGCGGAGAACGCCGGCGAGGTCTTGGGCACCAGCAGCTTGCGGATGCCCAGCTCTTCGGCCTGGAAGGGCGCGTGGATGGGACCGTTGCCGCCGTACACCACCATGTGGAATGCGCGCGGGTCGTGACCGGCCTCCGAGGACACGCGCCGGATCGCGTTGGTCATGTTCGCGTTCACGATCCGGAAGATTCCATGCGCAGCCTGCACCAGGTCGAGACCCAGAGGCCGGCCGACCTGCTCGAGGATTGCCTCGCGCACGCCGGCCTGCGTGAGCTTGAACTCGCCGCCGCAGAGCGCCTCGGGATTGATGTATCCGAGCACCAGGTTCGCGTCGGTCACGGTCGGACGCGTGCCCCCGCGCCCGTAGCAGATCGGTCCCGGGTCGGCCTTCGCGCTCTCGGGGCCAACGCGCAGCGCGCCCGCCTGCACGATCGCGATCGAGCCTCCGCCGGCGCCGATCGAGTGCATCTCCACCATCGGCAGGCCCACGAGGTAGCGGTGCTGCCAGTTCCAGAAGCTGCGGATCGTGGGCGCGCCATCGCGAACGAGGCAGGCCTCGTAGCTGGTTCCGCCCATGTCGATCGCGATGAAGTCCTTCACGCCGGAGCGCGCGGCCACGGCGCACGCGCCGATGACACCGCCCGTGGGGCCCGATCCGAGCGCGGCGACCGCGCGCCGGGCGAGCTGCTCGGCGGTCATGATGCCGCCGTTGCTCTGCATGATCAGCAGCTCGCGGTCGAAGCCCGCCTCGCGCAGCGCGCGCTCGAGCCGCTCGAGATAGCGCGAGAGCTTCGGGCCCACGTAGGCGTCGACGAGCGTGGTCGACGTGCGCTCGAACTCCGGCGCGGTCGGCATCACCTCGTGCGAGAGCGAGATCCGAGCCCCGGGATACTCCTCGCGGACGATCTCGCGCACGCGCAGCTCGTGCGCCGGGTTGAGGAACGAGAACAGGAAGCACACCGCGATCGACTCGATGCCCTGGCGGCGCAGGCGCCGCACCGCGTCGCGCACGGCCTCTTCGTCGAGCGGCGTCACCACCTGGCCCCGGAAATCCAGGCGTTCGGGAATGCCGAAGCGGTGTCGCCGGCGCGCGATCGGCGTCGGCGGCGGCAACGAGGGGTCCCAGATGCTCTCCTTGTAGCCCCGCCGGATGTCGATCTCGTCGCGGTGACCCTGCGTGGTGAGCAGGCCGGTCCTCGCGCCGTTCATCTCGATCATCGTGTTGTCGGCGGTCGTCGTGCCGTGCACGAAGAGGTCGGTGCGGCCGAGGAACGATCGCGCGTCGAGGCCGCGGCGCGCCGCGAGCACCTCGATCCCGTTCATCACGCCGCGGCTCTGGTCGTCGAGCGTGGTCGGCACCTTGAGCAGCTCGATGCCGCCCTCGGAGTCCGCCAGGATGAAGTCGGTGAACGTGCCGCCGACGTCGACGCCGATCCGGAACGTCATCGTCACGTCGTCGGGCCGTTCATCCGACCTACGCTCGGCTTCGCCTCGCTGCGCGCGGCCTGCGGCCGCTTGCTTTCGCGCAGGCTCTTGGTGGCGTCGTGGTCGACCGCGAGCGTGTCGCGTTCGAGACTGCCCGTGAAGACGACACCGTACTCGCGCTCCGCCGCCTCGAGCGACACCAGCTCGTCGTAGACGTCGTCGAGCACGAGCTCGGGATCGCGCTTGCGCGGATCCCCCCAGCCGCCACCGCCGCCGTAGAGGTAGCGGAAGGCTGCCCCGGACTCGTGCGGCACGCCGTTGGCCATGCAGCGGATCTTCTCGGCGCGCGGCGTGCCGTAGTTGGTGATGAGCTCGTTCGGCGAGCCGTCGTGTCCGCCGGCGACCCCGGACATCGGGTACTTCATGCCCACCATGTAGGTCGTGACCGTGGCCGGGGCCAGCACGCGCTTCACCACGCGCGATCCGGGGCAACCGCGCCATTGGCCCGGGCCGCCCGTGTCGATCTCGTAATCGCAGCACTCGTGTCGCACCGGGAAGATCGACTCGTTCACCTCGGCGGTCGCGCGGATCAGGTTGCCGAACGAAGCGGGCATCGAGCCCCAGCCGTCCTGGCCCTTTACCGCGTTGGTGTAGGCGGAGAGCACGTCGACGGAGTGGTCGACGAACACGGCGCCCGTCTCGGGGTGGACGCCGTAGATCACCGTCGGCATGCCGAGCTTGTAGATCTGCGGGCAGGCGCGCTCGGGCAGGATCTGCGCGAGCGCCTTGCAGATCGCCTCCCCGACCTCCACGCCGGGGTGGTGCGTGCCCGCCGCGACGGTCTTGCCCGGCAGGGGATTCAGCACGCAGCCCTCGGGGACGACGAGCTCGATCGAGTTGAAGAAGCCTTCGTTCTTCGGAATCGACGGGTCCATCATCGACGCGAGCTGCGCCACCATGTAGCCGCGCGTGTTCCCGAACGCGGAGTAGGCCTTCAGGTCCTGGCGCATGTCGCTGCCGGTGAAGTCGACCTTCAGCCGATCGCCGTCGACCGTCACCGCCACGTGGACCCGGATGTCCTCGTTCCCGATCGGATCGTGATCGACCCAGGCGTCGGCCTCGTAGGTGCCGTCCGGCCAGCTCGCCACCTCTTCGCGGAAGCGCCGCTCGGCATACGCGATCGAGTGACGGCAGGCCGCCTGCACCGCCGCGACCCCGTAGCGCGCGATGAGGTCGGAGAGGCGCCTTGCGCCGAGCTGCGCCGCGCCGACCTGCGAGCGTAGGTCGCCGATGAAGGTCGGCGTGCGATTGTTCACCTTGAGCAGATAGGTGATGTCGCGGCGCTCGACGCCGCGGTCGTAGAGCTTCACGGCGGGGAAGCGCACGCCCTCCGCCCAGATGTCGATCGCCTCCGCGTTGTAGCCTCCCGGCATGCCGCCGCCCGTGTCGGCGTGGTGACACTGAATGGAGGCGATCAGGACCAGCTGCCCATCCGCGACGACGGGCGCGAACACGTTGTAGTCCGGAAGATGGCCGCCGCCGTGATAGGGGTCGTTGGCCACCAGCACGTCGCCCGCGTTGAGCCCCTCCTCGGCGAAGAAATCGAGCGCGAAGCGCACGGGCAGGGTCGAGGAGAGCATGAACTGCGGAATGCCGACCGAGGTCGCGGCGAGCGCGCCGCGCGCGTCGAGGATCGTCGCGTTGCGCTCGTTGCTCTGGTTCAGGATCGGCGTCGTGGCCGTGAGCGAGACGTGGGTCGCCATCTCGTAGGCGACGGTCTCCATCGCGCCTCGGATTACCTCGACCGTGACGGGATCGACGTCGTAGGACTCGGGCGCGAACACGGGCAGCGGCTGCGTCGCCATGCGGCCTCCGATCGCGAAGGCGTCGGGCCCGACACTTCGCGTTCGAGCGAGTATGCCATGCGGCAGGCGACAGGAGAAGCGCAGGACCGGCTCGGCGTCCGCCCGTCCGGAGGCGTGTATACTGCCGCCCCGCTGCGCGTCGGATGGAGTGCGCGGCTCGAGAAGACGATCGAGAGCGAAGAGCGGGAAGTCTTCCTGTCGGCCTCGGATCCCGCCGTGAACGACGCGAACCCCCGACACGCGAAGAGAGGCGCATTCCCGCTGGAAGGTTCCGGATGTGCTCACACCGGACCTCGACCTCACTTCGCGCCGCAGCGAGCCACTCGCGCTGACACTTTTCTATTTCACCGACGGCCGGCCGGCGCCGCACGCGCCTCGCTCGCCCGCGTCGCGACGTCCGAATCGCGCGATCGGGCAGGCTCCGTCGCGGGCGGCGGGGGCGGCTTGTGCTCCGGCGCCGCGCGGCCAATAATCAGAAACGCGAAACGCGAAATCCGGGAAACGGATTCTACTGTCGAAATAATGCAACTACCGCGGATGCGCTCCGTTCGAAGAGAACGCGAGTGCAAAGACCGATGGATGTCTCGTCGCGAGTCGCGCCTTAATAAGATAGGGAGATCGCATTGAACACGGCGGGGAAGATGCGATGAAGGCGGTCCGCGCTGCTCCGGGTAGTGTCGCGCTCATCGAGCTCGACGACCTCGAGGAGCCGCCGGGTGTGGGGGAGCTGCTCGCCATCAAGTCGGCGAGCATCTGCGCGTCCGATCTGATGTACATCCGGTTCGGAAGCCGGTTCGTCCTCGGCCACGAGATCGCCGGCCTTCGCGAGGACGGCACCCCCGTCATCGTCGAGGCGCTGTACGGCTGCATGCAATGCAACGAATGCCGGCGAGGCGACTACAACCTCTGCGCCACCCACGGAGAACGCGCGCTCGGGATGTTCGCCGACGGCGGCATGGCGGAGCGGTTCCGCGCCCCGTCCGCCCGACTCGTTCCCGTGCCGGAGGGTCTCGACGTGCGCGACGCCTCGCTCGTGGAGCCAGCGTCGGTGTCGTGGCACGCGCTGCGCCTCGCCCGCGTGGGGCGCGGCAAGCGCGTGGCGGTCGTCGGCGCCGGCGCGCTCGGGCTGCTCGCCGCCGCGGGTGCGCTCCGCCAGGGCGGCGAGGACGTGGCGATCGAGGCCCGTCACGGCCACCAGCGCGAGGCGGCGCTGCGAATCGGCGCGCGCATCGACCCGAAGGGCGTCTACGACATCGTGGTCGAGGCCGCCGGCACGCCGGCCAGCCTCGCCCGCTCGATCGAGCTCGCCGCGCCGGGCGGCACGGTGGTGGTGCTCGGCGTCCACATCGGGAAGGTCGAGCTCGACTGGATGCCCCTCTTCCACAAGGAAGGCCGATTGATCCCGTCCCTGGGATACTGTCGGCACGAGCACGGGCGCGAGATGGAAGACGCGGCCGCGATGCTGGCCGAGGATCCGGAAATCGCGCGCGCGCTGATCACCCACCGCTTCCCGATCGAGGACGCCGTCGAGGCGTTCCGCGTTGCAGCCGACAGGGCGTCCGGCGCCATCCGCGTCGTGATCGAGCCGACCTGACCCCCCCACCGAGAAGGAGCAACCCATGGCATGGGACTTCGAGACGGATCCCGAATTCCAGGAGAGGCTGGACTGGGTCGACAAATTCGTGCGCGAGGAGGTCGAGCCGCTCGACTACGTGTGGCCCCATCTCCAGTTCGTGCCGCTCGACGAGACGCGCCGCAAGGTGATCGATCCGCTGAAGGACGTGGTGCGACACCAGGAGCTGTGGGCCACGCATCTCGGACCGGAGCTCGGAGGCCAGGGGTACGGACAGCTGAAGCTCGCCCTGCTGAACGAGATCCTCGGGCGCTCGCAGTGGGCGCCGATCATCTTCGGCTGCCAGGCGCCGGACACCGGCAACGCCGAGATCATCGCCCACTACGGCACCCCTCAGCAGAAGAAGCGGTACCTCCAGCCGCTGCTCGATGGCGAGATGTTCTCTTGTTATTCGATGACCGAGCCCCACGCCGGCGCCGACCCGACGCTCTTCAAGACGCGCGCCGTGAAGGACGGCGACGAGTGGGTGATCAACGGCTACAAGTACTTCTCGTCCAACGCGAAGACGGCGTCGTTCCTGATCGTCATGGCCGTGACGAACCCGGACGTGAGCCCGTACAGCGGCATGTCCATGTTCCTCGTGCCGACCGACACGCCGGGCATCGAGATCGAGCGCAACGTCGGCCTGTACGGCGAGCCGATGAACGAGGGCTTCCACGCGCTGATCCACTACAACAACGTGCGCGTGCCGGCCGACGCGCTGCTCGGCGGGGAAGGCCAGGCCTTCGCGATCGCGCAGACCCGCCTCGGCGGCGGGCGCATCCACCACGCGATGCGGACCATCGGCCTCTCGAAGAAGGCGCTCGACATGATGTGCGAGCGCGCGCTCTCCCGGAAGACGCAGGGCAGCCTGCTCGCCGAGAAGCAGTTCGTGCAGGGCTACATCGCCGACTCGTACGCCCAGCTCGTCCAGTTCCGGCTCTTCGTGCTCTACACGGCGTGGGAGATCGACAAGTACAACGACTACCGCCGCGTGCGGAAGGACATCGCGACGGCGAAGGTGGTCATGCCGACCGTGCTGCACGACATTGCCTGGCGCGCGATGCAGGTGCACGGGGCGCTCGGCACGACCAACGAGATGCCGTTCTTCGGCATGATCCACGGCGCAGCGGTGATGGGTCTCGCGGACGGCCCGACCGAGGTCCACAAGGTGACCGTGGCCCGCCAGGTGCTACGCGACTACCGGCCGAGCGGCGACCTGTGGCCGACGGAGTGGATCCCGAAGAAGGAGGAGGCCGCGCGCGCGAAGTTCGCGGAGTACCTCGAGCACGAGGTGGGGAACCTGTGATCGACTTTCAACGACTCGCGATCTGGATGGACGACCGGGGCCTCGGCAAGGGCGAGCCCCTCGAGCAGCGCTTCATCACCGGCGGAAGCCAGAACGAGATCTACGACATCCGCCGCGGCGACCTGCACTGCGTGATGCGCATCCCGCCCCCCGGCGCGCCCAGGGACCGCGACCAGGGCATCGTGCGCGAGTGGCGCATCATCGAGGCGCTCGAGGGCACCGACGTCCCGCACACGCCCGCGGTGGCCGTCTGCGAGGACACCCAGGTGCTCGGCCGGACCTTCTACCTCATGGGCTTCGTCGAGGGCTGGTCTCCGATGGGCACGATGGGGAAGTGGCCTGCGCCCTTCGACACCGATCTCTCGGCGCGCGCGGGGCTGGCGTACCAGCTGGCCGAAGGCATCGCGCTGCTCTCGAGGGTCGACTGGCGCGCCAAGGGCCTGCAGGACCTCGGCCGTCCGGAGGGATTCCACGAGCGTCAGGTCGAGCGCTGGACGCGCTTCTTCGAGCGGATCAAGAAACGCGAGCTCGAGGGCATGGACGTCGCGTCGCGCTGGCTGCGAGAGCACCGACCGCTCGACTTCATCCCGGGGCTCATGCACGGCGACTACCAGTTTGCGAACGTGATGTACAAGCACGGCGCGCCGGCGCGGCTCGCCGCGCTCGTCGACTGGGAGATGGGCACGGTCGGCGATCCGAAGCTCGACCTCGGCTGGACGGTGCAGAGCTGGCCGGAGGACACGATGGCGCCCGAGGCCTCGCAGTCGAGCTACGTCGACATGCTCGGCATGCCGTCGCGCAGCCAGATGCTCGATCACTACGCGAAGGTGTCGGGCCGCCAGGTGGACGACATCGACTACTACATCATCCTTGCGAAGTGGAAGCTCGCGGTGGTGCTCGAGCAGGGCTTCCAGCGCGCGGGCAACGACGAGAAGCTCCTGGCCTACGGCCCGATCATCGTCGACCTGATGAAGGACGCCGCCGAGCTCGCCGAGAGCACGGACTACGGGCGGTGAGCGACGAGCTGATCCGCGAGCGGCTCGGCAACGTGCTCGTCGCTCGCTTGAACCGGCCCGAGGCGCGCAACGCGCTGAACGGCCCGCTGCTGACCGGGCTCCGCGAGGCGATCGAGGAGGCCGAGGCCGATCCCGCGATCCGCGCGATGGTCCTGACCGGCACGGGCGACCGGGCGTTCTCGGCGGGCATGGATCTGCGCGGCTTCGCCAGCGGCGAATCGGGCTTCGATCGCGCCGCGGTCGACACGCTCCAGCGCCTGTTCCAGGGCCAGGTGCGGATTCCGGTGGTCGGCGCGGCCAACGCGAGCGCGCTAGCCGGCGGCTTCGAGCTGCTCCTCGGCTGCGACGTGATCGTCGCCTCCTCCGAGGCGAAGTTCGGCCTGCCCGAGGTCAAGCGGGGCCTGTTCCCGGCCGGGAACGGGACCTTCCTCGGCACGCGGATTCCGCTCGCGATCGCGCTCGAGCTGACACTGACTGGAGACCCCATCGACGCCGCGCGCGCGCAGCAGCTCGGCCTCGTGAACCAGGTGGTCGCGCCGGAGGCGGTGATGGACGCCGCGCTCGCCCTCGCGCAGCGAATCGCCGCGAACGGACCCCTCGCCGTGGCGGCGATCCGGGAGCTCGTGCGCCTCGCGCCCGCGGACTTCGCTCGCGCCGAGGCCCGGGTACGCGAGCTCCAGCCGCAGATCTTCGGCAGCGAGGACGCCCGGGAGGGCGCGCTCGCGTTCGTGGAGAAGCGCGCGCCGGTCTGGCGAGGTCGCTAGGCGTGCGAGCCGCCGTCTGCCGCGAGTACGGTCCGCCCGAGGTCGTCCGCGTCGAGGATTTCCCGTCGCCGCCGCTCCATCCGGGGCACGCGCGGATCCGCGTCGAGGCCGCGGCCGTCAACTTCCCCGACGTGCTGCTGATCGCAAACCAGTATCAGATGAGCGTCCCGCCCCCGTTCGTCCCGGGCAGCGAGTTCGCGGGCGTGGTCGTCGAGGTGCCGGGCGACGTCGCGAACGTGAAGATCGGCGATCGCGTCTTCGGCAGCACCATGGTCGGCGCCTTCGCCGAGGAGCTGGTGGCGCCCGCGGCGTTCCTCCGGCGGATCCCCGATGGCGTCGAGGCGCGTCACGCCGCGGCGTTCGGCGTCGCACACGGAACGGCGTACCACGTCCTCCGCTCGGTGGCTCGCCTCCAGCCCGGCGAGGAGCTCGTGGTGCTCGGCGCCGGCGGAGGCGTGGGCCTCGCCGCCGTGCAGCTCGGCGCGATCCTCGGGGCCCGGGTGACGGCGGTCGCGTCGTCGGCCGGGAAGCTCGACGTGGCGAAGGCACACGGAGCCACGCAGCTCGTCGACCACAAGGCCGGCGACCTGCGCCAGGCGCTGAAGAGCGCGCTGCCGAAGGGCTGCGACGTGGTGATCGACCCGGTGGGCGGCGATCTCTCCGAGCCCGCGCTGCGCTCGCTGCGCTGGGGCGGGCGCTTCGTCACCGTGGGCTTCGCGTCCGGCACGATCCCGCGCATCCCGCTCAACCTGGTCCTGCTGAAGGGCTGCCAGATCCTCGGCTTCCAGATGCGCGATTTCGCCACGCACGCGATGGACGAGATGCGCCGCAACGACCGCGAGCTGATGGAGCTGCTCGCCTCGCGCCGCGCCCTGCCCCACCTCGGCGCGGCCTTCGGCCTCGACGACGCGGTCGCCGCGCTGCGCTACGTCGCCGACGGCCGCGCGATCGGGAAGGTCGTCATCGACGTCGCGAGCTGACGCCGTCCGTCAGGGCATCCACTCGCCGCCGTTGACGTCGAGCGTGGCGCCGGTGATCGCGCGCGCGTAGTCCGAGGCGAGGAAGAGCACGGCGCCCGCGCAGTCGGCGTCGTCGGGGATCGAGGGGAGCGCCATGCGCGCGGCGAACTCGCGCTTCACCTCCTCCCGGGAAACGCCGCGGCTCGCTGCGACCTGCGCCACCTGGGTCTCGACGCTCGGACCCCACATGCGGCCGAGCATCGCGGTGTTGACCCGGATGCGATGCGGGCCGAGCTCGAGCGCGAGATTGCGCGCCGCGGCCTGGAGCGCCGCCTTCGACGCGGCGTAGGCGGTGTCGTTCGCCATGGGCTTGCGCGCGGCGACGCTCCCGACCATCACGATCGCGCCGCCGCCCTGCGCCTTCATCGGCGCCACCACCTCCTGGGAGAGCCGCAGGCTGCCGAACCAGTTCACCTTGAAGGGCGCCTGCCAGCGGTCGAGGTCCGCGTCCTCGAAGGGCATCAAGCGGCCCATCGTGTAGGCGGAGTTGATCAGCGCGTCGACGCGCCCGAAGCGCTCGAGCGTCGCCTGCACCAGGCGGCGACACTGCTCCTGGACGGTGACGTCGGTCGGGACCGCGAGCGCCTCGGTGCCCGCCGCCTCGAGCTTCGCGCGCACCTCTTCGAGGAACGACCCCGTGCGCGCGGCCAGCACGACGCGCGCGCCCTCGCGCCCCGCGCAGAATGCGAGCTCCTGACCGAGGCCGGGGCCGACCCCGGAGACGATCACGACCTTGTCGCGCAGCAGCACGGCTTCACTCGCGCGGGAGCAGGACCTCCGCGGTGCCGTCCGCCAGACGCGAGCCGCGCTGGCTCGTCATGCGGACGGTCACGCGCGCGAGGAGCCCCTCGCGGTGGTCGTGGTCGATCTCGGTCACCTCGCCGTCGAGATAGGTCACGTCGCCGGTCAGCGCGGGACCGCGGTAGCGCATGTCGCTGTGGCGCACGAAGCCCCACTCGCCCGCCCAGTTGGCGACGTAATCGATGAACCAGGCGCCCATCGAGGCGCCGTAGCCGTAGCCGCGCGGCATGCCGATCAGCTGCGCGTACTTCGGGATCGTGTGGCCGCGCGACGGGCCCGTGTAGAGGCCGTCGGTGCGCGACGGATCCACCTTGCCGCCTTCGAAGTCCTTCGTCATCTCGGGCAACCAGCCCGCGCGCTCGGTGGACGAGCTCGCCATGTCGTAGTTCGAAGCGCCCCAGATCGTGAACAGGTAGGCGCGCCACTCGCTGGTGAAGGTCTGCGTCGTATGCGGACCGATCACGCGGCGCGCCAGCTTGTCGCCCTTGCGCACGAACAGGCGCTTCTCGTGGCCGAGGTCGAGGAAGGACTTGTAGTAGTCCATCTTCTCCTCCTCGACGCGCGCGAGATCGTCGTCGCTCCACACCGGGTCGACCTTCTCCTCCTCCTTCACGCGCTTCTGCGCCTCTTCGGCGAGATACCGGATCGAGGTCGAGCGCTGCTTGGCGACGAGCTCGCCGCGCTGGTTCCAGTAGCTGGTGTCGCCGCGCGAGAAGATCGTCGGGCCCGCGAACGCGGTGTCCCGCACGGTGTAGTCGAAGAGCATCTTGTCGTTGCGGAAGGTGTCGCCGGGCGCGATGCGCGGCCCGAAGAACCACCACTCGTCGCCGCCGAAGAGCATGTGCGTGCCCGGAACGACTCCCTGGATCGCAGGCTCCGCGCCGTGGCCCCAGGTGCAGTTCACCGTGAACGACTGCGGCGCGATGATGCGGCCGAAGCGGCTCCCCGCGGCCCAGTCCTTGTCGTAGTGCAGCGGGTTCGGGTTCTGCATCGCCTGGGCCCAGCGGCGGATGTCGTTGACGTGGATGTCCTCGAGGATCTCGCCTCCGCCGATCGGCACGCCGATCCAGCGGTCGACGTCGGAGGTATCGAAGAGGGGATGCTTGGACACGCGAGGGTCTCCGTTCTAGGCCCGCACCCAGCGGGGCAGATGCACGTCCTCGACCTTGGCGAACACCACACGCACGGGTTCGCCGATCCGGATGCTGTGCGGATCGATCTCGTTGATCGGCCCGTCGGCGCGCGCCACCAGGTTTCCGACCAGGCGCAGCGCGGGATCCTCGTCGAGCTCGACCGTCACCACGTTGTACGGGGCGAAGGGCATGTAGGCCGGCAGCAGCGGCGGGTGCGGAATCACGAAGGACCAGACCCGCCCGCAGCCCGACAGGGGCACCCACTCGTTCGCGAGCGAGCGGCACTGCGGGCACATCGGCCGCGGCGGGATCCGCATGCGGCCGCAGGCCCGGCACTTCTGCACGAGCAGCTCGCCGCGCGCGGCGCCGTCCCAGAACGGCTTGACGCTCTCGTCCTCGGTGTCGGGCAGGATGAAGCGATCTTCCATGGCTATCTCCGCAGCAGCACGGCGCTGGTCGGAATGCCTTCGCCGCTCGTCACGAGGCAGCTCTCGGCGTCCTTCACCTGCGACGTCGAGGTCCCGCGCATCTGGCGCACGCCTTCGAGCACGAGATTGAAGCCGTGCACGTACGCCTCGGACATGCCGCCGCCCGACGTGTTCGTCGGCAGCCGGCCGTCGGGCCACTCGAGCGCGCCATTCTCGGTGAACGCCCCGCCCTCTCCGCGCTTGCAGAAGCCGTAGCCCTCGAGCGAGAGCGGGATCAACGGGCTGAAGGCGTCGTAGATCTGCGCGACGTCGACGTCGCCGGGCTCGATCTCGCTGTTCGCCCACAGCCGCCGCGCCGCCGCCCAGGACGGGCCCCGGAGCGGATCGTCGCTGAAGTAGTTCGTCATGACGGCGCACTGCTTCTGGAGGCCCTGCGCGAACGAGTGGATGTACACGGGGTCGTGACGAAGGTCGCGCGCGCGCTCGGCCGGGACGATCACGAGGGCCAGCGCGCCGTCGGTCTCGAGACAGTTGTCGAAGAGACAGAGCGGCTCGGAGATCCAGCGCGCATTCATGTACTCCTCGCGTGTCATCTTCTTCTCGTACATGGTCGCGTGGGGATTGCGATTGGCGTGTTTGCGAAACGCGAGCGCCACGTTGGCCAGGTGGTCCCGCGTCGCACCGTACTCGTGCATGTAGCGGCGCGCGAGCATCGCGATCTCGTCGACCGGGCGCAGCAGACCCATCGGCCGCGTCCAGCCGAAGTCGCCGCTCATGCGCTGCGTCGCCTGGGCCCATGGCCGGCTGGTCTTGGATGCGCGCTTTCGCGCGCGCCACGCCACCGCCACCTCGCACTGGCCGGTCGCGACCGCCATCGCCGCATGCCCGACGGCGCCGCAGGCCGCGCCGCCGCCGTAGCCGACCTCCCCGAAGTAGGTGATCTCGCCGAGGCCGACGTTGCGCGCGACGTCGACCTCGCGGCCGTTCTCCATCGAGAACATCGCCAGGCCGTCGACGTCGGAAGGCCGCAGGCCGGCGTCGTCGATCGCCGCCGAGATCGCCTGGCACGCGAGCGAGAGCTCGCTGTCCTCGAGGCCCTTGGCGAACCGCGTCTGGCCGATGCCCACGATCGCCGTCTTGTCCTGGATCCACTCCGTCATCGGCGACCTCCGTCGGACGAGGGGCCGATTCTGACCTCGCGCGCCGCGCCTCGCAATCGCGTGTCGACGGCGCATTCGTCATCCGGCCCGGGGTCGCGCAAGGCTACGTTCTCTCGCTCCATGAAGCCCCGATTCCCGTCGCGGCCGGCGCTCCTGCTGGGGCTCGGCCTGCTGCTCGCCTCTCGCATCTCGGCGCAGGAGCCGCCGGGCGACTGGGAGCCGGGCCGGAAGGTCGACGGAGACGGCTTCGCCTATCAGGTGTTCTCGAGGCAGAACGAGGGAGAGGCATTCGTCCGCTTCCTGCTGCGCGGCGCAATCGACGCGCCGCCCCCGGCGCTGGCGCGCGCGTTCCTGGAGTACGTCACGGACCCGACGCGCGCGTCCGAAGGCGAGACCATCCACGTGATCTCGAAGGAAGAGCGCGCCTTCACCGTCTACACGCACATGGACCTGCCTCCGCTCTTCAGCGACCGGGACATCATCGTCCAGGGTGAGAGCTCGATCGACGCCGCGACCGGCGTGAACCGGGTCGCCTGGAAGGCGATCGCCACCCATCCCACGGCGCCGCAGATCGACGGAACGATCCGGATCGTCGACGCCGCGGGCGCCTGGGTGTTCGCGCCGGCCGGCGAACGAAGGTCGGACGTGACCTACGAGAACCACCTGGATCTGCGCGGCTCGCTGCCCCGCTGGCTGCTCCAGCCGCTGATGGGGCGCGCCGTCGCGAAGTCGTTCGAGGCCATCGCCGCCGACGTGCTGGGCCGGTCGCCGAAGTCCGCCGGAGCGAAGTAAAGCCGACGCAGGACTGGCGTCGCGCCGGGCGCGGCGTGATAGGATGATCGGCCCGACGCCGTCGTCTGCGGTGTCGACAACATCGCGGTGCGCGGCGCGCACCGAGCAACCACGAGGAAGCAGCTCATGGGAATCCTGGAAGGCAAGGTCGCCGTCATCACCGGCGCGGGCTCGGGCATGGGCCGTTCGTCGTGCAAGATCTTCGTGCGCGAAGGCGCGAAGGTCGTGGCCGCGGACATCAGCGGGCGCGAGAAGGAAACAGCGACCGCGCTCGGCAAGAACGTCCTGCCGGTGCACTGCGATGTGACGCAGGAGGACGAGGTCGAGGCGATGATGCGCGCGGCGATCGCGGAGTTCGGCCGCGTCGACGCCGTCCTCAATGTGGCGGGCATCGCCGGCGCCGCGATGCTCGCGGACGTTACGAAAGACCAGTACGACCGCTTCATGGAGGTCGACCTGCGCGGCGTCTTCCTCGGCACGAAGCATGGGATCCGCGCGATGCTCGCGGGCGGCCACGGCGGCTCGATCGTGAACTGGTCGTCGCTCGCCGGTCTCGGCGCCGCTCCCACGACGAGCGTGTACTCGGCCGCCAAGGCCGGCGTCATCTCGTTCACGAAGGCCGCGGCCGTCGAGTACGGCGCGCAGGGCATCCGCGCCAACTGCCTGTGCCCGGGCTTCATCCACACCGAGATGAGCGCGCCCGGTGGCGAGAAGCTGGCCGCCTACATGGGTGCGAAGTCGGCGCTGGGCCGCGGCGCCCAGCCCGAGGAGGTCTCGGAGGTCGCGGCCTTCCTCGCGTCGGATCGCGCGTCCTACGTGAGCGGCGCCATCATCCCCGTCGACGGCGGCTGGGCTGCGAAGCTCGCCTGAGCTCGCCACCCGGACGATCGTCGCAAGGAGCCCCGGTTGAAGCCGGCGCCGTTCGAGTATCACGCCCCGCGCGAGACCGCGGAGGCGCTGAAGCTCCTCGCCGAGCTCGGCGACGGCGCGAAGCTGCTGGCCGGCGGCCAGAGCCTCGTCCCGATGCTGGCGCTGCGGCTCGGGGTCTTCGAGCACCTGATCGACATCGGGCGTATCGCCGAGCTGCGCGGCATCGAGCGACGCAACGGCGAGCTTTGGATCGGCGCCGGCACCCGTCAGGCGACGATCGAGAAGAGCCGCGACGTGGCGAGCGCCGTGCCGCTGCTCGCGCGGGCGACGCCGCTGATCGGACACTTCCAGATCCGCAACCGCGGGACGCTCGGCGGCTCGATCGCCCACGCGGATCCCGCCGCCGAGTACCCCGGTGTCGCGCTCGCCCTCGACGCGCGCATGGAGGTCGTCTCGCACGAGGGTCGCCGCACGATCGAGGCACGCGACTTCTTCGAAGGCCTCTGGAGCACGAGGATGGAGCCCGTCGAGCTACTCGCCGGCGTGTCGTTTCCGATCTGGGGCGGGCGCAGCGGCTTCGCGATCGAGGAGTTCGCGCGCCGCCACGGCGACTTCGCGATCGCCGGCGCCGCGATCGGCATCGAGCTCGACGGCGGCGACCGGATCCGGCGATGCGCCATCGGCCTCATCGGGCTCGGCTCCACGCCCGCGCGCGCGCGCGCGGCCGAGGCGCAGCTCGCGGGGCGCCCTGTCGCGGAGGCCCGGCCCGACGAGGTCGGGCGGCTCGCGATGGAAGGACTGGAGTCGGTGCCGAGCGACCTGCACGGATCCCCGGAGTTCCGCAAGCGGGTGGGTGCCGCGATGGTGGCACGCGCATGGGCATCGGCCGCCCGGGAGGCGCGCGATGGCTGAGGTGAAGGTGAGGCTCCGCGTCAACGGCCAGCAGCGCGAGGCGTCCGCCGAGCCGCGCGTGACGCTCGCCGATTTCCTGCGCGAGCCGCTGCGGC
>Ga0335082_10000489_pt1 | contig 41019 bp, 36 predicted proteins | sample Lox_Sample_41_FD_206718 | JGI IMG/M metagenome (GOLD analysis project Ga0335082, IMG submission 206718) | Soil microbial communities from Loxahatchee National Wildlife Refuge, Florida, United States - Lox_Sample_4.1 | ecosystem: Environmental > Terrestrial > Soil > Wetlands | place: USA...
CGGGCGGCCGCATGCGCAGCATGCGGCGGGGCGATTTCCTGCTCGACCTCGGCACGCCGTGCTTCGCGCAGAGCGACTCCGCACTGCGGATCGCGGCCGACGCGCTCGGGCTCGCCGACGCGATCCGGCCCTTCGCGCGGGGGCGCGACGCCTGGATGCAGGGCGGCGCACTGCGTCCGCTCGGGCGCGAGAGCGCGAGCGCGATCGCGGGCGCCGCGGGAGCGCTGCGGCTCGCGCGCACGCGGCGTCGTCTGCTCGAACGACGCGTGGATCCGTCGCGGCTCCTCTCGCTGGAGCGCGCGCGACTCTCGACCGAGATCGCGCGCGACGCCGAGGCGGCGGCGCTCTCCTGGCTGCCCGCGCCGCAGGACGCGCCGCCCGCGCTGCTGCGCGCGATTTCCGCGCTGCGCCAGGGCTGGTCGGGCGCCGAGCTCGCGAGCTTCGAGGGAGGGAGCGGGGCGCTGGCGTCCGCCCTGGCCGCGCGCCTGCGCGTGCGCGGCGACTGCCACGTGCGCCGCGTCGAGACGTTCACGGGCGGCGCGCGCCTCGCCTTCACCGAGCGGGGCGTGGCTCGCACGCTCGACGCCGACGCCGTCGTGGTGGCCGTTCCCGGGAGCCGCGTCACCGGGCTGTGTCCGAAGCTCACGCCCGAGGAGCGCGGCTTCTTCGAGTCGGTGCGCTACGCGCCCGCGCTCGTCGTATTCCTCGCCTTCGCCCGCGTGCCGTCGGCGGCGCTCCGCAGCGTGTTCGTCGCGCCGGAGGAAGGGCTCGAGCTATCGGCGCTCGTGCTCGAGCACCTGCGACCCGGCGCGGCCCCGCACGGAGCCGGGCTGGTGCGCGCGCTGCTCTCTCCCGATGCGAGCCTCCGCATGCACCGCGCCCCCGACGCCTCGATCGCGGATCTCGCGGTCGAGAACCTTGCCTACGGCCGCTTCGGCGCCCCGCGTCCCTGCGACTACGCCGTGCAGCGTCACCCCGACGCCTGGCCGCGCTTCGCCGCCGCCGACGTGCGCCGTCTCGCGCGCTTCCTCCAGCGCTTCGAGCGCTCCCCGCGGCTCGCCTTCGCGGGCGACTACCTGACGGCGCCGTCGGCCGACGCCGCACTGGCCTCGGGGCTTCGCGCCGCCGCGGAGCTCGAGGGCAGCCTCTGACCGAGAGCTCGTCTTGAGGGCGCATGCGCGCCCGCTCGTCCGCGTTAGGCGGCCGCCCCGGCGCGCGATCTCCGCTTCTGCTGCTGGACGAGCCGGTACGCAGTCCCGAGGATCAGCGCGGCGGCGGTCCAGAGAGCCCACGCGCTCTCGCCGGGGATTGCAGTGCCTCCGACGTCCGAGACGCTGCAGACGGCGCCGGATCCCATCGGATGCCAGACCCCGGTGATCGGGTTGAGATCGCCGTTCAGTGCGCCATCGAAATTGGCTTCGCCAAGATCGTTGCTCGCGTGCACACGGATCCCGCCCACGGTGCTCAGGCTGCCGAGATCGAGCGCGAAGGTGCTCGGGCTCCTCAGCGCAATCGCGTTCGGACCGGTCTGGAGCGGGCCGATCGAGAACGAAGGCACGGTCAACGCCAGACCGGATACCGTGCCCTGGACGATCCCCGGCTGCGGCGTGAACGCAAAGTCGACGGTGATCGTCCCAGCGAGAGGCATCACGACCGCCGAGCCGTCGTCCTCGGTGATCGTCACGGGCGAGCTAGGGGTGAAGATCTGCGTCGAGGGAATCGGGATCGGAACCGGTCCGCTGGCCACGAACGTGGCGTGGGAAGCCGGATCTTTCACCTCGAAGCTGCCCTGGCAGAGCACGTCACCGCCGTCCTCCTGGATGACCACCTTGTACTTCCGGCTGTTCAGGGGCGCGTCGACGTGGAAGTGCCCATAGGGGTCCACGACGCCCGTGGCCAGATGGTTGCCGTTCTCGTCCTGGATCTCGGCCGAGATGACGCCGGAGGAGGGGGGTGGCGAGACGTCTCCGTCCACGTAGGGCGCGTTTCCGACCGCGCCGGTGCACGCCGTGACCGTGCAGCCCGCTGAAGCAGACCCTGCGGTGGTCCACATGCATACGCCAACGAGCACTCCGACGAGGACCATCGAGAACGGCCGTCGCATCGCGATTCCCTCCGGTGTCACCTCCGAGCGATGCGAGTATCCGCGCTCGTGGGAGGTCGGGCAAGCACAATCGCGGGTCGGCCACAAAGAAGGCAGCGGGCAGCGCGTCGCAGCGCGCTATCGGGCGAGGCGCTCCGCCTCCGCGACCATCTCCTCGAGCAGCGCGAGGCCGCCGTCCCAGAAGCCCGGGTCCGCGATGTCGAGGCCGATGCGGGCGAGCAGACGCTCAGGAGTGTCGGATCCCCCCGCCGCCAGCAGCTCGAGGTAGCGCGGCACGAAGGCCGGGCCCTCCTCGTCGTAGCGGCGCAGCAGCGCGAGCACCAGCAGCTCGCCGAACGCGTAGGCGTAGCAGTAGAAGGGCGAGTGCACGAAGTGCGGGATGTAGAGCCACCACCAGGCGTAGTCGTCTCCGAGCTCGACCGAGTCGCCGAACATCGGGCGGTTCGCGTCCATCCAGAGCGCGTTGATGCGCTCGAGGGGCAGCTCGCCCTCGGCGCGGCGCGCCGCGTGGAGGCTCTCCTCGAAGCGCGTCATCGCGACCTGCCGGAATACCGTGGCGAAGGCGTCCTCGAGCTTCCCGCACAGCAGCGCGAGCCTTCGCTTCGGGTCGCGCTCCTCGCGCAGCAGGCGCCGGAACACCAGCATCTCGCCGAAGACGCTCGCGGTCTCCGCCGTGGTCAGCGGCGTGTCCTGCTCGAAGAGGCCGCGCGCGCGCGCCAGGTATTGGTGCACGCCGTGGCCGAGCTCGTGCGCGACCGTCATCACGTCGCGCGGGTTGCCGGTGTAGTTGCAGAGCACGTAGGGATGGGCGGACGGCACGGTCGACGCGCAGAAGGCTCCGCCGCGCTTCCCCGCGCGCAGCTCGGCGTCGATCCAGTGCCCGTCGAAGAAGCGTGCGGCGATCTCCGCGAGGTGCGGCGAGAAATCGCGGTAGGCGTCCTCGACCAGGCGGCGCACCTCGTCGAAGCTGCGGAGCGAGGCGTCGTCGCCGAGCGGCGCATAGCGGTCGTAGTCCGCGAGGCGCGGCAACCCGAGCAGCTTCGCCTTGAGGCGGTAGTAGCGCGCGACCAGCGAATAGCGGCGCACGCAGGCCGCGATCAGCGACTCGACGGACGCGGCCGCGATCTCGTTGGCGAGATGGCGCGAGGCCATCGGCGTCGGGTAGCTCCGCATGCGATCCGCCACCGACTTGTCCTGCGCGAGCGTGTTGAAGATGAAGCCGAGCACGCGCGCGTTCGCGCGCAGTCCCTCGGAGAGCGCGCGCGCCGCCTCGCGCCGCCGCTCGCGTCGGGGCTCGTAGAGCCGCGCGAGGACCTCCTCTTCGGAGAGCGACTGCTCCGTCTCGCCCTCGCGCACGCGGAAGGTCATCGCGGACATCAGCTCGTCGAAGAGACGCGAGAAGGCGTTGCGCCCGGTGTTGGCGGTCTCGGCGAGGATCCGCTCCTCCGGCTCCGTGAGAACGTGAGGGCGGTAGCGGCGCGAGGCGGCGAGGAAGTGGCGCCGGCGCGCGAGCGCGGGATCGGGGAGCAGCGCCTCGGCGCGCGCCGGGTCGACCGCGACCCACTCGAGCTCGAAGAAGAGCAGCTCGTTGTGGATCGCGGTGCTGCGCTCCTGCACGTGCTGGAGGAGCGCGCCGTGGCGCGGCGTCGCGGTGTCGGCGGCGAAGAGCAGCGAGGCGTAGGCGCCGGCGCGCGCGATCGGCTCCTGGAGCGACTCCAGCTCGTCGACGGCGATCGCGAGCTCGCGCGCGTCCAGCGATGCGATCTTCCCGCGCCGGTGCGCGGCGAACTCGCGCGCGCGAGCGAGCGCGCGGTCGAGATCGGCGTCGATGCGCGGGTCGTCGGGGCCGGCGTAGAGATCCGACAGATCCCAGCGCACGCCCGCTGCCGGACCGGTTCCCGCCGCCGCCATCGCGCCCCCTCGAAAGCGGCGGAGGATACCTCGCGCGCGCGCGGAGCGTCGGCGCCGCGCGTATCCTCGGGCGCGATGTCGCGGCCGCGCGTGATCCTGCACGCCGACATGGACGCCTTCTACGCGTCGATCGAGCAGCGCGACGATCCGTCGCTGCGCGGGCGCCCGGTGATCGTCGGCGGGACCGGGAATCGCGGGGTCGTCAGCGCCGCGAGCTACGAGGCGCGCGTCTTCGGCGTCCACTCGGCGATGCCGACCGCGCAGGCGCGCAAGCTCTGCCCGCAAGGCGTCTTCCTGCCGGGCTCGATGCAGCGCTATGCCGAGGAGTCGCGCCGCATCTTCGAGATCTTCGCCCGCTTCACGCCGGCGGTGGAAGGGCTCTCGCTCGACGAGGCCTTCCTCGACCTGACCGGCACGGAGCGACTCCACGGCCCGGCGCGCGACACCGCGGCGCGTCTGCGCACCGAAGTCCGCGCCGAGCGCGGACTCGCGGTCTCGGTCGGCATCGCGCCCGTGAAGCTGGTCGCGAAGATCGCGAGCGACCTCGCCAAGCCGGACGGCCTGCTCGAAGTGGCCGCCGACGCGGTGGCCGGGTTCCTGGCGCCGCTGCCGGTGCGACGCCTCTGTGGTGTCGGGCCCGTCGGCGAGCAGCGCCTGCTGCGCGCCGGCTTCGAGACGATCGGCGACCTGGTGCGCGCCGATCCCGAGCGGCTGCGGCGCGTGCTCGGGCCCTGGGGCCTCGCGCTCGCGCGCCTCGGCCGCGGGCGCGATCTCTCGGAGGTCGACCCGTACCGCGAAGCGGTCTCCTACAGCGAGGAGAACACCTTCGCCCGCGACGTCTCCGACCGCCTCGTGCTCGAGAGCGCGATCGGCACGCACGCGGATTCCGTCGCGCGGCGTCTCCGACGCGACGGCGTGGTCGCGCGCACGGTGGTCCTGAAGCTCAAGCTCGGGCGACGAGTCGCGCCGGGCGCGCGCGGCTTCCCGCTCTGGACGCGGCGCGTGACCTTGCCCGAGCCGAGCGACGACGGTGCGGCGTTCGCCACGGCCGCGCGCGCGCTGCTCGCGCGTTCGGGCCTCGCCGAGCCGGTGCGCCTCCTCGGTGTCGGCGCGACCGGGATCGCGCCGCGCGACGCGCAGCTCGCGCTCTTCGAGAAGCCCCGCGGGCAGGCGCAGCGCGAGCGGCTGAACCACGCGCTCGACCGCATCGCCGAACGCTTCGGCGACGGCGCCGTCGTGCGCGGAGAGCCGCGCCACGCCGCGCGCGCGGGGCTGTCGCTCCAGATCAAGCGGGGCGAGCGCAGGGGGCCGGACTCTTGGTAAAATCGACAGCGTTGTTGATTTTATCGGAGGACCGGGCTACAAGGACGCCATGCCGGTCCGCGACCCGACGCCGCTCCGGCGCGAGCGGCGCAGCGACTTCCAGCGCACGCGACGCCGCATCGTCGACGCCGCGCGCCGGCTGATGGGCGAGCGCGGCCCCGAGAGCCTGACGGTCTCCGGTGTCGCGCACGCGGCCGGGATCAACCGCACGACCGCCTACCAGCACTTCCGCACGCGCGACGACCTCGTGCGCGCCGTGACCGAGGAGCTGATCGCCGAGGTCGCGAGCTACCTCGAGAGCCAGCGCCCGATCGTCGAGCACATCGACGCCGTCGCAGGCTATTTCCTGGAGCATCCGGAGCTCGCGCGGCTCGCGCTCTACTGGCTGCTGTCCGAGACGCCGATCCCGCGCGCGGGCATGGAGCTCTTCCTCCAGGAGACGCGCCGGCTCATGGAGGGCGGCGGCGCGCGCGACGACGCGGACCCGGAGATGCTCGGCCACCTCATGATGGGCGTGGCCGTGCTCTGGCCGCTCCACGCGCGCATCGAGTTCGAGGACGCGAGCGCGCGGCGCGCCGCGACCGCGCGGCTCGCCCGCGAGCTGAAGCGTTTGCTGCTCTACGGCCTGCTGCGTCCCGCGCACTGGCCGGATCTCGTCGGCGAGGTGGCGAACGCGCCCGCTCGCGCACCGCGCCGCACCCGGAGGACCCCGTGACGGCCATCTCGTTCGACCTCTTCCACGAAGCCCAGCGCCAGGATCCGTATCCGGCCTACGCCGAGCTCCGCCGTCACAGTCCGGTGACGCAGCTCGTGAACGGCTCCTTCGCCCTGGCGCGCTACGCAGACGTCTCGCACGTGCTGCGTCACCCGGAGCTCTTCTCGTCGACCGCGATGCTCTCCGCCACGTCGGGCGGGCTGGCGTCCGCGCTCGGCAATGCCGCACGCGATCCCTCCGAGGCGGCGCGGATCGCCGAACTGCTGAAGTCACTACCGATCACGCTCGCGGAGCAGCTCTCCTCGCGCTCGCTGATCGCGGTGGATCCACCCGTGCACGGCCCGATGCGGAGCCTCGTGAACCGCGGCTTCACGCCGCGACGCATCGCGGACCTCGAGACCCGCGTGCGCGCGATCGCACGCGCGGCGCTCGCCGATCTCGACGGCAAGCCGGACTTCGACATGGTGTCGCAGTTCTTCGTGCCGCTGCCGGTGACGGTGATCGCCGAGCTGCTCGGCGTCGAGGCGGAGCGCAGCAGCGACTTCAAGCGCTGGTCCGATTGCGCGGTCGCGGTCGCGGGCGGCGGCGCCGGCGCGCTCGGTCCCGTGCAGATTCTGGAGGGAATGGCCGGGCTCTCCCGCTACATCATCGGCATCGTCGAGCAGCGGCGCAGGCGTCCCGGGAACGACCTGATCTCGCTATTGATCCGCGCGGAGGACGGCGCAGCCGCGCTGACGCCCGTCGAGGTCGTGATGTTCACGCTGCTGCTGCTCGTCGCGGGCAACGAGACCACCACGAACCTGCTCGGCAACGCGCTGCTCGCGCTGATGGCGCACCCGGACGAGCTCGCGCGCGTTCGCCGCGATCCGAGCCGCATCCCGGCGCTCGTCGAGGAGGCGCTCCGCTACGACAGCCCGATCCAGTTCCTGTTCCGCGAGGCGCGCGAGGACGTCGAGCTCGGGGGTGTGAAGATTCCCGCCGGCGCGACCGTGATGCCGCTGCTCGGGTCCGCCAACCGCGACGAGGCGCAGTTCCCGAACGCGGATCGCTTCGACCCGTCGCGCAACACGCAGGGACACCTCGCATTCGGCCTCGGCATCCACTTCTGCCTGGGCGCGTCGCTCGCGCGCCTCGAGGCGCGCATCGCGCTCGAGGAGCTGCTGCCGCGCTTCAGCGCCTACGAACGCACGGATCCGCGCGTGCAGTACGTCGACTCGTACATCGTGCGCGGCCCGAAGCGGCTACCGATGCGGGTGGCGTGACGCCAGCGGAGCGGCGCAACCTCGCCGACCGGGTCCGTCCTCTGAACTTCGCTCGGCAGTCCCGTGCGATCTCCGCTCGGTTTCGCCTCGCTGCGCGCGCTATCGCGCCTGCTTTTCCCAGCGATATACCCGCATCGGCGGGACGTTCAGGAGCACCATGTCGGTGCGGGCGCGGCCGAAGACCTCACAGCCGAGAATCTTCACGCGGTCGCGGACCTGGTAGGCGACGAAGACGCCGCCCGGCTCGAGCGAGTCGTGGACGCTCCGGATGATGTCGCGGCCGAGCGGGCGGGTCATGGTCGAGAAGGGGATGCCCGAGAGAATCACGTCCGGCGCGCCGAGCTCGTACTTGGCCAGGATCTGTCGCACGTCGGTCGCGCTGCCCTCGTGCACGATCAGGCGCGGATCGTGATTCAGCCGGCGTAGCACCGACACGAAGTGCGGGTCGATCTCGATCGCGAGCAACGTCGCGTCGGACCGCATCTGGCGGAGCAGGGCGCGCGTGGTGCCGCCGGTGCCGGGGCCGAGCTCGACGACCAGGCGCGCGCGCTCGATCCCGGCGGCGCGGGCGATGCGCCGCTCGAGGAAGCGCGAGCTCGGAATGATGGATCCGACCTGCATCGGCTTCCGCAGGAACCCCTGGAAGAAGGCGAGGCGGTCGTCCTGTTGCGGGCGCATCCGATCGAGCGAAGGCATCGGGTCCTCCGGAGATGTCGGGATCGCGATGGATGGGGTGGGAGAGGCGGGCTGGGCGGTCGGCGGTGGGCCCGGACTCTAGCCGAAGATCCGTGTTGCGGGACGGTGCGAGTGCGATTTTACGCAGCTTTTTCAGTCGTACACGCCGTCGACCTGCCACGTCCTTGCGACATGGTCATAACGCAGACGCGCGACCGTACCGTCCTCGATCTGCGCATCGAAGTGATCGAAGGCGAAGCGCCCCTCGCGGGACCACCAGCCGCCGGTGGTGCGCCACGGACCTGCGCAACGGAGCACGCGACCGCTGCACACCGCGCTGCGGATCCGACTGGGGTGTCCCGACCGCAGCTGCACCTCGGCGAGGGCAGGCGGCCGCAGTCGCCGCAGCGCGAGCCGGAAGGCTCCGGCGTCGGTGGCCGGCGTGGCATCGCAGGTCGCGGGCGCGAAAGGTCGGATCGCGAGGGCGTCCGGGTGGTGATGATCGGCGAGCGCGGGCGCGCCGACGCGCGAGGCGCCGCAGAGGCTCGCGAGCTCGGCGAGGGCCGGCGCGAGCGCTCCCGGCGCCGGGCCCGGCGGCCGGAAGAGATCGAGCTGATCGCGGCGCAGCGGCGCGCCTCGGGTCTCGAGTCCCGCGCCGCAGACCGCGGCGCGCGGCGGCTGCGACTCGAGCGACTGTGCGGCGAGCCGCACGAGCACGCGCAGCTCCCGCGTCGGCGCCGACACCCCGATGCGTCGCACGTCGCGCCCGCCGCCCGCGAAGTCGAGCGCGAGCGTGAGCTCGTCGCAGGCGAGGTGCCGGACCTCGAGGCGCGCGAGCAGGCGCGACAGCAGACCTTGCAGGGCGAAGAGCAGCGGCTCGAGCCGCTCCGCGGGGTACTCGAGATCGATCGACTCCACGAAGCGCGTCTCGGCGGGCGCGGCGGGCGGGGGCAGGTCGCACTCTCCGCGCGCCTGCGCCGCGAGCGAGAGCGCCGCGGGGCCGAGCCGCGCCGCGAGCGAGTCGAGCGGCAGCCGCAGCAGGTCGCGGAGCGTATGGATGCCGAAGCGCGTCAGCCGCTCGGCCAGCGCGTCGTCGGGGTCGAGCACGTCGACGGGCAGCGACGCGAGGAACGCCGACTCGGCGCCTGCCGCGAGCAGGCACGTCTCGCCGTCGGCCTCGAGGCGGCGCGCCGCGACGCGCGCCACGCCGCGTGAGCTCGCGACGGCGACGCGCGTCGGCAGTCCGACGGCCGCGGCGCGCTGCGCGAGCGCCGTGGCGAAGCCGGCCTCGCCGTGGAAGAGCGACGCGACGCCCGAGGCGTCGGCGCTGACGGCGGCCTCGCCCGCGTAGGGGCCGGCGCGCCGCGGCTCGAGCTCCGCACGCGGCGAGCAGGAGAGCGCCGCGTCGAGCAGCGCGCCGCGCGCCGCCTGCTCGAGCGCCGGCGAGACGACCTGCACGTCGAGCGCCGCGCAGAGGCTACGCGCCTCGGCGACGCTCTGGCCCCGGCGTACACCGCGTCGGATCGCCTCCGGCGAGACCGACACGATCTCGGCGCGCTCGCCCGCGCCCGAGCTCAAAGCGAACGGTCGGTCCGAGAGCTCCGGCTGCGCGCGCAACGCGGCGGCTCGCGGCAGATCGGCCACCAGCAGGCAGGCACAACGAGCGGCGCCGCTTCGCGCCATGCGGGCACGTCACGCCGCGCGCGACGCCGCGCACAGGCGCACCGCTGCGATGCGCCGCGCGGGCCCTTCGCGCATTCGCGCCACCTGCGCCTCGATCTCGAGCCCTTCGAGCAGCGCCGGCATGCCGCTCCACTGCGCGCGCGCGCAGCGCGTCTCGAGCACGAGCGAGCTCGACGTGCCCGTGAGCCGCTGCTCGGAGAGCACGATCAGGGACGTCCCGCTCGCGGCCGCGGCGCGCGCGAGTCGCTGCCAGGCCGCCGGCGGCAGCGCGAGCTGGCGCGGCGGCGGCAGGTCGAGCGCGATCAGGGCGAAGCCTCGCAGCTCGAGCAGGCGTGCACAGGCGCGCGCGGCCTGGCGCGAGTCCTGCGGCCGGACCCACAGCACGTGCGGCAATGCGACGCCCGCCGCGTGCGCCGAGGACGGGTCGAAGGCGTCCGCCACGTCGACGAACGCGGTCCACTCGCCCGCGCGGGTCGCCTGCGCGAGCAGCGCGAGCGCGAGCGAGGTGCGGCCCGAGGAGAGGGAGCCGGCGATCTCGCACAGGCGCCCGGCCGGGAAGCCGCCTCCGAGCAGCGCATCGACGTCCGCGAGGCCGGTCGGGTGGCGACGTCCGCCGCTCGTCTGCCGCGCCGCCTCGTGGCTGCCGCGCCGCAGCCGCGAGCCGAGGTCGCGCAGGAGCGCGTCGACGCGCGCATCGGGGGTGGGGGACACCCGACGATTTTCGCTCTAGTTTCGTGTCCGCGTCAAGGCCAGACGACCAGCCGTACAGCGAATGCTCGGGGCACCAGGATCGCGCTTCGAAGAGCATGGCGCGCGGAGCGCGCCGCAAGCGCCGTCGGCGCGCGCAGCGAGCCGCGGGCGAGCGGAGTCAATCGGGCTTGATGCGCACGCGCCGGCCTTCGATCACGAGCCGGCCCTCGCCGAAGAGGCGGATCGCCTCCGGCACGAGGCGGCGCTCCACCGCCTGCACGCGCTCCGCGAGCGTGTCGGGCGTGTCGTCGTCGCGCACCGGCACGGACTCCTGGAGGATGATCGGGCCGTGGTCGTACTCGTCGTCCGCGAAGTGGACCGTCGCGCCCGTGAGCTTGGCGCCCGACTCGAGCACCGCCTCGTGGACGTGGTGCCCGTAAAAGCCCTTGCCGCAGAAGGCGGGGATCAGCGCCGGGTGCACGTTGATCACGCGGCCCGCATAGCGACCGCGCACGCGAAACGGTGACAGGAACCCGAGCAGCGCCACGAGGTCCACCGCGTGGAGCTCGAGCTCCGCGTGCAGCGCGTCGTTGAAGGCCTCGACGTCCGGGTGCTCGCGGCGCGCGATCGCGCGCGCCGGGATGCCGCGGCGGCGGGCCCGGTCGAGCCCGCCGGCGCCGGCTTTCGACGAGAGCACGCACACGACCTCGGCGTCGAGGCGCCCGGCGTCGATCTCGCCGAGCAGATTCTCGAGGCTCGTGCCCGCGCCCGAGAGCAGGACGGCGATGCGCAAGGTCGGCACGGGATCAGATTAGGGCAAGCCGCCGCAGGCGGCGCGCAGCGAGGCGTAGCCGAGCGGAGATCGCACGAATGTGCCGAGCGAAGATCGGAGCAAGCGCCGTTGACGCTCCGGCAACGCGTCGCGAGACTGCGCCGCCGGAGGCCCGCATGCCCATCCTCGTGTCCGGCTCGGTCGCGCTCGACCACATCATGGTCTTCCCCGACCGCTTCGCCAACCACATCCTGCCGGACAAGGTCCACGCGCTGAACGTCTCGTTCAACATCACGAGCCTGAAGACCCACTTCGGCGGCGTGGCCGCGAACATCGCGTACCACCTGAAGTGGCTCGGCGCGGAGCCGATCGTGCTCGCGGCCGTCGGCTCGGACTTCGGTCCGTACGCCGAGTGGCTCGACCGCTGCCGCGTGCGCCGCGATCACATCGCCGTCTGCGACGACGTGCGCACGCCGCAGGGCTTCGTCACCACCGACCGCGACGACTGCCAGATCTGGGCCTTCTACGAGGGCGCGATGGCGCGCGCCCACGTGGCGCGCGTCGAGGACGTCCGCGACGAGCTCGAGCTCGCGATCGTCTCCTCGAACTCGCGTCGCGCGATGGTCGAGCACGCGCGCGCGCTGAAGGCGCGCGGCGTGCCCACCTGGATCGACCCGAGCCACGGCCTCCCGATCCTGTCGCGCGACGAGCTCGTCGAGATGATCGAGGGCGCCGCCGGCTACTTCGTGAACGACTACGAGTGGGCGCTGACGCAGCAGCACACGGGGCTCTCGGAGTCCGAGCTCGAGAAGCGCTGCGGCGCGGTCGTGATCACGCGCGGGCCCGAGGGCTCCGAGGTGCGGAGCCGCGGCAGGAAGGTCGTGATCCCCCCGGTGCCGGCGAGTCAGGTCGTCGACCCGACCGGCTGCGGCGACGCCTATCGCGCCGCCTTCCTCTACGGCGTCGCGAACGGGCATCCCTTCGAAGTGTCGGGGCGCATGGGCAGCGTGCTCGGCTCCTGCCAGGTCGAGGTGCGCGGCACGCAGGTGCTCGAGATCGGCCTCGCCGAGCTGCGGACGCGCTACGCGCGGGCCTTCGGGCAGGGCTTCTGAGCCACGACGCGGGCGTCGTCGTGGTCGGCGGCGGCGTGATCGGCCTCGCCGCCGCGGCCGCGCTCGCAAGAGGCGGCGCCTCGGTGCTGCTGATCGAGCGGCGTGAGGCGCTCGCGCGCGAGATCACGTCGCGCAACAGCGAGGTGATCCACTCGGGCATCTACTACGAGGCCGGCTCGCTGAAGGCTCAGCTCTGTGTCGAGGGCCGCGAGCGCCTCTACGCGCGCTGCGAGCGGCAGGGCATTCCGCACCGCCGGCTCGGCAAGTGGATCGTCGCGGTCGACGCCGCCGAGCGCGCGCAGCTCGAGTCGCTCTGCGCCCGCGGCACGCGCAACGGCGCGCCCGGACTGCGGGTGCTCGAGGGCGCGGCGCTCGCGGCCGAGCCGGCGCTGCGCGCGGTCGCCGCGCTCGAATCGCCCTCCACCGGCATCGTCGACGCGCACGCGCTGTGTCTCTCGCTCGCGGCCGAGGCCGAGTCGCACGGCGCGGCGATCGTGCTCCACACGGAAGTGGAGGCGATCGAGCGGAGGTCGGAGGGCTACCGGCTCGCGACGCGCGACGCCGACGGCGAGCGCTCGTCGGTCGAGTGCGCCGCGGTCGTGAACGCCGCCGGGCTCGACTCCGACCGCGTCGCCGAGCGCGCCGGGATCGACGTCGACGCCAGGGGCTACCGCCTCCATCCCTGCAAGGGCGACTACTTCTCGCTCGCGCCCGGCGCGCCGCTCCGCTGCTCGCGCCTGCTCTATCCGATTCCTGCCGGTCCGGGTCTCGGCGTGCACGTGACGCTCGACCTCGGCGGCCGCGTGCGCTTCGGGCCCGACACCGAGTACGTCGCGCGTCCTCGCTACGACGTCGATCCGGCCAAGGCGACGCAGTTCGCGGCGGCTGCGTCGCGCTACCTCCCGGGTGTGCGCGCCGAATGGCTCGCGCCCGACTACGCGGGCGTGCGTCCGAAGCTCGCGGGCCCGGGTGTCGCGTTTCGCGACTTCGTCGTGGAGGAGGAATCGAAGGCTGGTCTCCCCGGCTTCGTGAACCTGATCGGGATCGAGTCTCCGGGTCTCACGGCCGCGCTCGCGATCGGCGAGCGCGTCGCCGAGCTGCTCGCCGGGGCATGAGACCCGGGACTCAGCGAACCAGGCCGCTTCGCGGCGCTTGCCATCCCTCGAGCCAGAGCACCGCGGTCGCGACGTTGTCGCCCGAGCGCCGCGCCTTCTGGGAGTCGAGCGCGCGCTCGACGATTCCGCGCGCGAACACGAGCGACGCGCGATCCGCGCCGGCGCGAGTCGCCTCCTGCGCCGCCTGCGCGATCGCCTTCTCCGGGTCGGCGACGCCGATCCCGGGCTGCGAGAAGCCGTCGGTCGCGAGCACGACGGCGAGCGCTCCGCGCAGGGGGCGCAGGTCCACGAACGTCGCCTTGGCGAGATCGTCCGCCTCGAGGCGCGCCGTGCCGAGGAAGCTCGGATTCGTGCGCTCGGCGCCGCGGATCCAGCGCGTGCCGGCCGGTCCGTGCGTGAAGAGCAGGCTGTCGCCGACGGAGACGAGCCCGAGCCAGCCCTCGCGCGGGCGCGCGAGGGCGAGCGCGAGCGTCGTGCGCGAGCCCGCCTTCGCGAGCTGCGAGACGATCTGCTGGTGGATGCTGCGCACGAGCGCCTCGGCGTCGGCGCCGAAGCGGGCGTCGAGCGCGATCGGCTCGCGCTCGAGCCAGCGCGGCGCGTGCGCGATCGTGCGCTCGAGCGCCAGGCAAGCCGCGGCGGAGCCCTGATGCCCGTCTGCGACGGCCAGCACGGCGCCCCACTCCGACCACGCGAAGCCCGCGACGTCCTCGTTCGGCTCGCGATGGCGGTAGCGCTTGGCCGCGCCGCCCTGCGAGAGCGCGATCGCGAGCGCGTCCTCGGCGACGGTCGCGATTCCGCCGAGAACCGCGTGCTCGGGTCCGCGCAGGAGCGCGCTGCGCACGGGAGTCGGCACGCGCGGAGCATACCCGGCGTCTGCGCGCGTGTGTCAGAATGCCGCGCGTGAGCGATCTGGCCGCGCGCTTCGCCGACTACGCGCGCGAGCGCATGCCCGGCGCCTCCGAGGTCCGAGTCGAGGACCTCGAGCGCATCTTCGGCGGGGCGTCGCGCGAGACCTGGCGCCTGCGGCTCTGCTACCGCGACGCAAGCGGGCGCGCCGAGGAGCGACGCCTGATCCTGCGCCGCGACCCGATCGGCAGCCTGATCGAGACCGATCGCCGCATCGAGTTCCTCGCCTACCGCGCGTTCCACCGCAGCGCGGTGCCGGTGCCGGAGGCGCTCTGGCTCGAAGAGGATCCGCGCTGGCTCGAGCAGCCCTTCTTCGTGATGGAGGAGCTCGCGGGGCTCGAGTCGCGTCCGCAGATGCTGCTCGCGCCTCCCTACGCCGAGCACTGCGAGAAGCTCGGCGTGCAGAAGTGGACGATCCTCGGCGAGATCGCGAAGGCCGACCCCGAAGCGCTCGGACTCACCGAGGCGATGGATGTCGTCTCGCCCGACACCGCCTGGCGGCGCGAGCTCGACCACTGGGAAGGTGTGCTCGACGAGGACGAGGTGTGCCCGCAGCCGATCATCCGCGCCGCGATCCGCTGGCTGCGCCGCAATCCGCCGCCGCCTGCGCAGCGGATCTCGGTCGTGCACGCCGACTATCGCACCGGGAACTTCCTCTTCGACACGGAGGGCCGCATCCGCGCGATCCTCGACTGGGAGATGGCGCATCTCGGGGATCCGCTCGAGGACCTCGCCTGGAGCATCAACCGGATCTGGTGCTGGGCGCGCGACGAGCGGCGCGGCGCGCTGCTGCCGAAGGAGCGCGTGGTGCGGATCTGGGAGGAGTCGAGCGGCCTCTGCGCCGACGCGCGCGCGCTGCACTGGTGGGAGCTCTTCTCCTGCGTGAAGGGGCAGGGGATCTGGGTGTCGAGCGCGCGCGAGTACGAGTCCGGCAAGAACCAGGATCCGGTGCTCGCGCTCGCCGCCTGGATGCAGATGAACGCGCAGGACCGCGCGGCGCTCGAGCTGATGGGGCACCTCGCATGAAGCCGGAGGTCGGGCGCGTGCTCGAGGTATGCGCGACGTCGCTGATGCTCGACGTGGCGCCGCACGTGGCGCCGCCCTACCGGCAGTCGAGCGTGTTCGCGAGCGCGATGCTGCTGACGTGTATCCGCGAGGAGCTCGACCGGATTGCGTCGCGGCGCGTCGAGGAGAACCGCGCGCTCTGCGCGATGTTCGCGGACGCGGCGCCGGGGATCGAGGATGCCTCGCTGCGCGAGCGGCTCGCGCGCGCGGGGACGGAGGATGACGAGGATCTGCGCATCTCCGTGCTCGAGGCGCGCAACGCCGCGCTGCGCGAGCTGTTGATCGAGCTGCAGGCGTACGTCGAGGAGCAGGACTCCGCCGAGGCGCGGCGCGTGGAGGCGGCGATCTGGCGCGAGCTGGCGGCGTCGACGGCGCGGCGGAAGCTGGGTCTGAACGCGTTCTAGCGATCCTACGCCGCTTTGCGTGTCTCGATGCTGCGCTCGAGGACGTGGGCCGGGGGCTCGCGGATGTCCCACACGAGGCCGATCGCCTGGAGCGCGCGCAGCGCGTAGTAGGTCACGTCGACCTCCCACCAGCGAAAGCCCTGCCGCGTCGACGCGCAGAAGTGATGGTGGTTGTTGTGCCAGCCCTCGCCGAGGGTGAGCAGCGCCATCAGCCAGTTGTTGCGGCTGGTGTCGGGAGTCGGGTAGCGACGGCCGCCCCACACGTGACAGACGGAATTGACGCAGTAGGTCGTGTGCCAGAGCGCGACGGTCGAGATCACGAAGCCCCAGATCAGCGCCGAGAAGCCGCCGAGCAGGTAGCAGCCGAGCGCGAGCAGCGCGGGCGCCACGATGTGGTAGCGGTTCAGCCAGGCGAGCTCGGGGTAGGCGCCGAAGTCGCCGATGCGATCGAGGGGCGTCGCATCCCAGCGTCGGTCGAAAATCCAGCCCTGGTGGGCGTAGTAGAAGCCTTCGCGCGGCGAGTGCACGTCGCCCGGTCGGTCGGCGTACTTGTGGTGGCCGCGGTGGTGCCCGGCCCACCAGAGCGGTCCCTTCTGCGTGGCCGAGCACGCGAGGAACGCGAGCGCGAACTGGAAGGGTCGGCTGGTCCTGTAGGTCTTGTGCGCGAAGTAGCGGTGGTAGCCACCGGTGATGCCGAACATGCGGACGAAGAAGGTCGTCGCGAAGAGCACGAGGTCGCCGGTCGTGACGCCCGTCACGAGCGCGAACAGGCAGGCCGCGTGCAGGCCCCAGTAGATCGACAGCGGCAGGATCTCGTGCCGCGCCCACCAGCCTTCCACCGCGCTGAGCCCGCCCGAGCGCACGGGCTCGAGCGGAAGCGGCTCTGCATCGGAGATCACGGGCTGCGACTGCGCCAATTCGGGTCCTCCAGGGGGGAAGGCGGGCGGAACCTACGAGGAGCTTCGGAGTCGCGCAGCCTCGAGGCTGTGAAACTTCCGTAAAAGCCGATGTGCAGGCGTGAGGTACGGGCCGCGCGCAGCGCCGCGAGCGCCCTTACACTGCGGTGCCCGCGGCGCTCGCCGCGCAGGAGAGCTTCGAGCATGCTGCGCCTCACCCAGGCCGAGCGCCGCGCCTGGCGCGAAAACGGCTTCTTCGTGCGCGAGTCGATCTTCGGCGCGAACGAGCTCGCGGAGCTGCGGCGCGCGGCCGAGCAGGTGGTCGCGCAGGCGCTCGCGGCGGTCGGGCGCGGCTGCGAGTCGTATCAGGTGGACGGCAACCGCTACTGCGAGGCCGGCGGATCGACGATCCAGTTCGAGCACCAGCCCGGCTCCGAGACGATCCGCGTGATCGAGCCGTTCCACCATCTCGATCCGCGCTTCGATGCGCTGATCGACGACGCGCGGCTCTCCGGGCCGATGCGCGATCTGATCGGCGACGAGCGCATCGCGCTCTTCACCGACAAGCTGAATCTGAAGCGCCCGCGCGAAGGGTCGCGCTTCCTGTGGCACCAGGATTCCCCGTACTGGGCGCACTTCTGCGCGCACCTCGACCAGCTGCCCAACGTGATGATCTCGCTCGACGACGCGGGGCTTCACAACGGCTGCTTCCGGGTGATCCGGGGTAGCCACCGTCGCGGACTGCTACCCGGTCGGCAGGGCGAGGGCCTGCTCGGCCCGCTCTTCACCGACCCGCGCAGCTTCGACGAGTCGGATCAGGTGCCCGCGGTGGTGCCCGCCGGCAGCGCGGTCTTCTTCAGCCCGCACACGGTGCACGGCTCCGAGCCGAACCACTCGGACTCGCTCCGCCGCGCGATCGTGCTGACCTATCAACCGGGCGGACACCGCATGTTCAAGGTGGACGCGAAGAGAGAAGTAAGCGGCGCGTAGCGCCGCGCACAGCGAGCCGAAGGCGAGCGACGTTCAGAAGATCGACCCGGGGAGCCTGTCCTCCGCGCTGATCGACGTCCGCCGATCAGCCTGTCGGCTTCTTGTACGGCGGGTCCGCGAGCGTGCGCACGTAGGCGACGACGTCGACGATCTGCGCGTCCGAGAGCGTGCCACCCCAGGGCGCCATCATCGGCGACTTCCCGACCGACGCGCCGCCTTCCTTGATCGTCTTGAAGAGGAACGCGTCGGTCAGCGGATTCATCACGTTGCCGTCGCAGTGCTTCGCGGGCTTCGGGTTGAGGGTTGCAGCGAGCGGACCGTCGCCGCAGCCCTTCGGACCGTGGCAGCTCGCGCAGAGCGCCGCGTACTGCGGCGCGCCCTTCGCGGGATCGCCCGAGCCGAGCGACGCGGGCACGCTGGCGGCGCTGCTCGTAGCGGGCGCTGCGGCGTTCGGCGTGGGCGCAGGTGCAGCGGCCGGCGGCGCAGGCGCTGCAGGGGCCGGCCGAGCCGGGGCCTCCGGCGGCGCGGAAGGCGCCTGCTTCTTCTCGGATCCGGATCCGCAGGCGAAGAGAGCCGCGCACGCGATCGCAAGCGCGGCGTTTCTCACGAACGACATCGTCGCTCTCCCTCTTCGAAGGCTCGCCGCAGCTCGTCGTAGCCTCGCGTCACCGGGAACTGCGGGAACTCGGCGATCACGTTGTCCGGCGGCCTGAACAGGATGCCGAAATCCGCGGCGCCGAGCATCGCGGTGTCGTTGTAGGAATCGCCCGCCGCGATCACGCGGAACGCGAGCTGGTGGAGCGCCTCCACGGTGCGGCGCTTCTGGTCCGGCAGGCGGATGTGGTAGTCGACGACCCGGTCCTCGGCGTCGACGCCGAGCCGGTGGCAGAAGAGCGTCGGCTGGCCGAGCTGGCGCATCAGCGGCGCCGCGAACTCGTAGAAGGTGTCGGAGAGGATCAGGACGGGAGAGCGCTCGCGCAGCCAGGCGAGGAATTCGCCGGCGCCCGGGAGCGGCGCCATCGTGGCGATCACCTTCTGGATGTCCGCGAGTCGCAAGCCGTGTTTCGCGAGGATGCCGAGGCGGTAGCGCATCAGCTTGTCGTAGTCCGGCTCGTCGCGCGTCGTGATGCGCAGCGCTTCGATTCCGGTGCGCTCCGCGACGTTGATCCAGATCTCGGGGACGAGCACTCCTTCGAGGTCGAGACAGGCGACGTGCAAGGTGGCTCCGGTCGCGGTGGGCCCGTTTCTTAGCAGATCGCGCGCGATCCTCTGCGCGCCGCGCGCGCAGGTCGCGCGAGCCGGAAGTGTGCGGCATGGGGACCTTCCTTACCTTGTACGTCGTGCCGGCGACGTACTCCGTGATCGAGCGAGCGCGAGAGCGGCGCGGCGAGCGCGCCCCCGGGCCCGATGCAGTCCCCGTGGCAGGCGGTCGATAAGCCCGGGCGTGTCGCCGATGTGGCTCGTGGCGCTCCTGCTCGGAGTGGTGGAGGGACTCACCGAGTTCCTGCCCGTGTCGTCGACCGGCCACCTGATCCTTACCTCCGCCTGGCTCGACTCGCACGGCTTCGGCTTCGGAGGGCGGCGCGCGGAGCTCTTCGAGATCTTCATCCAGATCGGCGCGATTCTCTCCGTGGTGGTCGAGTACCGCGGGCGCTTCACGTCGCTCGCGCGCGACGTGCTCCGCAAGGAGGATGCGCGCGCATTCGTCTTCCGCCTCGTGCTCGCGTTCGTGCCGGCGGCCGCGCTCGGCTTCGCCGCGCACGACTTCATCGCCGACCGGCTCTTCTCGCCCTCGAGCGTCGCGCTCGCGTTGATCGTCGGCGCGCTCGGGATCCTGTGGATCGAAGGCATGAAGCTGCCGGCGCGCACGCACTCGACCGACGCGATGAGCTGTCGCCAGGCGCTCGGCGTCGGCCTCGCGCAGTGCCTCGCCCTCTGGCCCGGCTTCTCGCGCTCGGCGGCGACCATCCTCGGCGGTCTCGGCATGGGCCTCGACCGGCGCGCCGCCACCGAGTTCTCGTTCTTCCTGGCGGTCCCGACCATCGCCGCGGCGAGCGGCTACGGCCTGCTGAAGAACCTCCGGCATCTCGAGGCCGGCGACACCGTGTGGCTCGGCCTCTCGACGCTCGTGTCCTTCGCGGTCGCGTGGGCGGCGATCCGCTGGCTGCTCCGCTACGTCTCGACGCACGACTTCCGCGCGTTCGCGTGGTACCGCATCGCGCTCGGAATCGTGGTTCTGATCGCGCTCCGCTGACGCCCTGGCTTCGTCGGGCTGCGCTCGACGTACGGATGTACGCCTTCGCTCGCCCTCCTCGCCATGACGTCTCGGAGCGCGCCAGAACGGAGCAGGATCCGACTAAGGCTCCAGGATCGGATGGAGATTCTGCGCGGGAATCGTCTCGCGCAGCTTCTTCAGCGCCCGGGCCTCGAGCTGCCGCACGCGCTCGCGCGAGAGGCCGAGCGACTGCCCGATCTGCTCGAGCGTGTGCTCCTCCTCGCCGCCGAGGCCGTAGCGCAGCCGCAGGATCAGCTGCTCGCGCGCCGTCAGCGCCGCGATCAGGTAGCCGACCCCCGAGCGCATGCGCTCGCCGTCGAGCCCGTTGTCGGGCGCGGCCGTGGTCGGATCGGCGACGAAATCTTCGAGCCGCTTCTCCGTGCCGGCCACCGACGACTCGAGCGAGATCGCTTCGCGCGAGAGCAGGTCGAGCGCCTCGAGCGAGGGCGTGTCGGTGCCGAGCTCCGGGGCGAGCTCCGCCGCGGTGGGCTCGCGCCCGAGCTTGCCGGTCAGCTCCGCGCGCACGCGCTGGCTGCGCTGCAGCCGGTCGTGCACGTGGCTCGGCAGCCGGATCGTGCGCGAGTGGTTCTGGATCGCGCGCACGAGCGCCTGGCGGATCCACCAGACGGCGTAGGTCGAGAACTTGAAGCCGCGGCGATGGTCGAACTTCTCGACCGCGCGGATCAGGCCCAGGTTCCCCTCCTGGATCAGGTCCGGGAAGGAGAGGCCCAGGTTGCGGTAGTCCTTCGCGATCGCCACGACGAGCTTCAGGTTGTGCTCGATGAAGCGGTTCTTCTCGCGGCTCATGCGCTCGTGCGCGGATTCGATGCGGTCCGCCCAGTCGAGGAGGTGCTGGCGCGGCATCTCCGCGCGCGCCTCGAGCTCGCGATAGCGCTTCGTCCCGCGCCGCGCGCGGCGCAGGTCGTCGGCGAGCTTGCGCACCATCTGGCGCATCTCCGCGAGCACGACCAGCGAGAGCTGCGCCGACTGCATCTCCTTCGAGACGCGGCCGTCGAGCTTCCGGATATCCTTCTCTTCGCCCTTGGCGATCGCCTCGTCGCGCTGCACGAGCACTCCGCGCAGTCGCTTGACCGCGCGCTCGACGCGCGCGGCGATCTCGCCGGTCTCCTCGTCGCCGACCGACTCCGAGAGCTTGGCGCCGGTGTGCGACAGCGCGCGCAGCTCGTCCCAGCGCCGCACCACGTGACGCGCGCAGGCCGGAACCGCGTAGAGGCACTCGCGCAGCTCCTGCGTCGCGGACTCGAGCTCCTTCGCGAGGATCACTTCCTCTTCGCGTCGAAGCGTCCGGGTGCCGCCGATCTCCTGAAAGTAGGATTCGAGGGGTCGTCGCTCACGACCCGGATCGAGATCCTCTGCGGCGGATGCGCGTGTCGCTCCGCTGGCTCGACTGGTGTCCACGCTGGCTCTCTTTCCTTCTTCGGATTTCACTTCGCGTCCCTCGACGCCCCGGTGCACTTCCAGCCTCGAAGCTCGGATACCGCCCGGGCTCTCTGGGTTTCGAATGACTGTTGCATGAAGCTGGACCCCGCTCTCGCTCGGAGGAGCCGCCGACCGGGACCGCGCAGGTGCGAGTCGTCGGGAACGAGGCGCGGACGGCTGGCAGGTGAGCTGGTGATGGTGAGTGGCCGAGGGGGGCGCCCAGGCAGCCCGGCATGTTGCCCGATCACTTTTTGAAAATCCAGCAAGATTTGTCGCTTCCGAGGCGCAGCGATGACACCCACGACTCGATCGGGCTGTCGCCTGCACGATTGGTCGTCCGGACACGACGCCAAAGCATGGGGTGAATCACACACTTCCAGTGATTATCGGTAGTGAGGTCGGCTTGCCGAAGCCCGTCCGCACAGGCTCGATTCCCGTGATGACATAATCAGGACGTTCGCAACGGGGCAGAAGTCTCATCTTGCCCTGTTTCGCAGCTCGGTCTTCCCATCGAGTTGGAACTTCGGACCGGTCCGGAGCCTCAGGAACGCATGGCACCGATCCCGACTGCGATCCTCCCCGAGGGGGGAGAACGATTGGATCCGACCGACGTCCGGACCGACGAGAAGCGCGACCGCATCCTGGGCGCCGCGCTCGAGGTGTGCGCGCAGCGGGGAGTCGCGGCGGCGCGCATGGAGGAGATCGCGGCGCGCGCCGGTGTCTCGAAGGGAACTCTCTATCGCTTCTTCGAGAGCAAGGAGGATCTGCTCCTCGCGACCATCCTCGCCTCGTACGAGAAGGGGCTGCGCCACGTCGATGCCGACCTCCAGGCCGCGCGCGACCCGCGCGACATGCTCGTGCGCCTCTGCAACGCGCTCGCCGACGTGCTCGTCCAGGTGGGCGCGCATGCCCGCGTGCACTACCAGGCGTGGGGCATCACCGCGTCCACGCCCTCATCGGAGGCGAAGCTCCTCGGGTTCCTGCGCGCGTTCCACGCGGAGCGCGACCAGAGGATCGAAGGCCTGTTCCGCGCCGGTCAGGACGCCGGCGTGTTTCGCCGCGACGTGCTGCCGAGGGTCGTGGCCGATTCCGTCACGGCGCTGCTGTCGGGCTTCATCTACCGCGCGACCTTCGATCCGCGCGCCGCGTCGCGCGAGGCGCTGCGAGCCTGCTTCGACGAGCTGGTGCGAGGCTTCCTCGAGCCGCGGGTCTCCGCGCCGGACGCGATTCGCTCCGAGCCTCGCTAGCGACTCTGCGGCGGAGCGGGCCGCGGCGACATCCGGCAGACTCCGCGCGATGTCTCCGCCGCGAGCCCGCACGCCGCGCGTCGCGCCCTTCACCGAGAAGAGCTTCTACCTCGCCGAGTTTCGCGATCGCACGCTGGCGATCGCGGCCCCGGCGCGCGCGATCGCGTCGTGGGCGCCGCTCGAGCCGGTGCTGAAGGAGCTCGAGGCGAACCGCACCGACGTGCTCGTGTGTTGCGACGATGCCGACGCGCTCGCGCGTCTGCCCGGCACGCGGGTCCTCCCGCTGCCGGAGCTTCGGATCGAGGGAGCGGTCTGGCGCGCGCTGCGCGGCTCGCCGCGCGTCGGCCTGCTCGTGCGCGGCGTGGAGTCTTTTCCCGCGGCCGTGCGCGAGATCGCGGTGCGGCTGCGCGTTCCGAAGCTCGTGTGGCTCGACCGCGCCGGCGGACTGCGCGAGGGGCGGAGCGGCCGGCATTCGTTCGTCGATCAGGGGGAGCTCTCGGCGCTGATCGCCGCGGGGCTTCCGGGCGAGCCGCCGGAGCGGCTCGCGCTCGTGCGCGAGATCGAGCGCGCGCTCCAGGACGGTCTCGCCGCGGTGAATCTCTGCCGCACCGAAGGGCTCGCCGACGAGCTCTTCACCTACGCCGGCTCCGGGACGCTCTTCACGCGCGAGCGCTACGTCGACGTGCGCTCGCTCGGCATCGACGACTTCGACGCGGCCGACGACCTGATCGCGCGCGGCGTCGCCGAGGGCTATCTCGCGCCGCGCTCGCCGGAGCAGCTCGACCAGGTCTTCGCCTGCGGCGTCGGCGCCTTCGTCGAGGGCCGCCACCTCGCGGGCATCGGCGCGCTGCTGCCCTACGAGTCGCAGCGCGCGGGCGAGATCGCTTCGCTCTACACGCTGACGCGTTTCCTCGGCGAAGGCATCGGCAGCCATCTGATCGCGGCGCTCTGCGCGCGCGCCCGCGCGCAGGGTTACGCCTTCGTGTTCGCCTGCACGACGACCGAGCGCGTGGCCGGCTTCTTCGAGCGCCAGGGCTTCCGCCGCGTGCCCCCCGAGGAAGTGCCGGCCGAGAAGTGGCACGAGTACGACCGGCGTCGGCGCCCGGGCGTGAGATGTCTGCGACGCGAGCTCTCCGAAGGCGGCGACTCCTAGTCCGGGCCCCGCAGCGACGAGAGCGTGCGCTGCGCCGTCGCATTGTCGGGGTCGATCTCGAGCGCGCGCCGGCACTCGCGCTCCGCGTCCTCGCGCTCTCCGAGCCGCGCGAGCACCGCGCCGAGTCGGGCGTGGCCGTCGGCGAATCCCGGAAAATCGCGCGCCAGCACACGCGCGATCGCCAGCGCCTCCTTCGGGCGCTCGAGGCGGAGGAATTCCTCGATGCGGGTCAGCTCGAGGTTTCGCATCGCGTCGCGGAGCCTCGCGCTGCGCGGCTCGATCGCGAGGCCCGCGCGCAGCTCTCCCTCGGCGTCGCGCTCCGCCGCGTCCATCTCGGTCAGCGCCGCGAGCGCGCCCGCGCGGTCGCCCGCGGCGGCGAGGCTGCTCGCGCGCTCGCGCGCATCCCGGGCTCGCATGCGGTGCGCCTGCGCGAGGTTGAAGTGGCTGATGAGCGGATCGTCCTCGATCAGGGGCAGGTGCGTGAAGCCGAGCCCGACCGCGACCGCCGCGACGAGCGCGAGCGCGCGCCGCGACTCGCGCGCGCGCAGCATCGCGGCGATACGCACGAGCGCGAGCGCCGCGAAGGCGATCACGACCGGGACGAGCGGGAGCCGCAGCCGCGACAGCACGAAGAAGGGCACGAGGCCGGCGGCGTAGCTGACGAAGAACGCGATCAGCAGCGCGGCGGCGCGGTCGCGCCAGGCGAGGGCGAAGCCGCACACCGCGAGCGGCAGCAGCGCGCCCCAGCCCGGCAGCGGCAGCGCCAGGAAGCGCGACACGTGGTTCGCGAAGAAGTCGTAGCTCTCGTTGTCGGCGATCTCGTGCGCGTTCGCGAAGAGCGCGAGCTTGCGCGCCATCAGACGTGCGAAGTGCGCGGGATCCGCCGCGATCTCGTCGAGCCCGCGCCCGAGCCAGTAGCGCGACACTTCACTCGGTCGCAGCGAGTGGCCGACGGCGCTCTCCGCCTCGCGCCGGAAGTCCTCCTCCTCGTAGCGAGGGTCCGCGCGCAGGAAGGGAGGCGCGACGAAGGCGCCCGTGTCGTTGCCGCGGAAGTTCCCGATGTAGAAGTTCTGGCCGCCCTGGCTGTTCAGCACGACGAAGTCGCCGCCGACGGCGAAGTTGCGGAGCGCGACCGGGACGACGGCCGCGAGGATTCCCGCCGCAGCGAGCGCGGCCGCGAGCGCGCGCCGGCGCCGATCCTCGGCGGGAGCACCCCAGGCGAACGCGACCAGAACCGGCGCAAAGAGCAGCGCGTTGGGGCGGATCAGCGCTCCGAGGCCGAGCACGAACGCGGCCGGCAGCCAGCGCCACGCGGGCCCGCCGCGCGCCGCGCGCGCCGCGAGCAGCAGCCCGAGGCTGAAGAGGAAGACCTTCAAGGTCCCCTTCATCAGCAGCGCGTCGAAGAAGAAGAACACCTGATACGCCGCCGCGAGTACGCCGGCGACGATCCCGACCGCTTCGCCGCCGAGCGTGCGGCCGAGCGCGTAGAGGAGCACCACGCTCGTCGCGCCGAGCAGCGCCTGCGCGATCAACACGCCCTGCGTGTCGGGACCGAAGAGCGCGTAGAGGCCGGCCAGGAAGAACGGGTAGAGGGGATCCTGGTAGTAGACGCGGTGGCCGAGCCAGTCGCCGTGCAGGATCGCGAGCGCCCAGTCGTGGTAGGCGAGGCAGTCGAGGACCGGATAGCGCACGGCCGGATGCGGCCAGACCGAGTGCACGTAGAGGATGCGGGCCGTCGCCGCGACCGCGAAGAGCGAGACCGCGACGAGAGCAGTGCGCCACCGACTCGGCCCGGGCCGCATCGCCGGGCACGATAGCCGTCGGGCTGAGTCGGGAGGGGGCGGCGAGTTCGCCGCCCCCTCCACAGTGTGCGTGCCGGAGCTCCGGAGGACTGGCTCGCGCTTCCTCCTCCGGGTTCTTCTGAAGTGGTCTGTAAGCCGGGTTCTGTCCCGCCGACGGGTTGCCCCGACGGCGGCGAGGATCATTCGTCTAGGCGACACATTGCTGTGCCGCTCGAGCACTCTGACCCGCGCGCTGGCGCCGCATGGACGCTTCGGACGGGCCGCCCTCGACAGCGCGCCTATTCGAGCTTGCTCCGGGAGGGGCTTGCCCCGCCGCCGGTCACCCGGCCGTCGCGCGTGGGCTCTTACCCCACGATTTCACCCTTGCCTGTGCCTCCCCGACGCCTGCCTCTCAGCAGGCGACGGATCGCCGGCCATCGGCGGTGTGTTTCTGTTGCGCTTTCCCTCGGGTCGCCCCGGGTCGCCGTTAGCGACCTCCCGGCCCTATGGAGCCCGGACTTTCCTCCCGCGGACGGTGTGTGCCCGCCGGCGATCCTCCGACCACCTCCGGCAGGCCGGAACCTTAACCAATCCAAGCGGCTACGGGATCGGGTGACGCCCGCCGAAGCGACTGCGAGTCACTTGCGGCCAGTGAGATGAGTTGCATATTGCAATCTTAGTCAGTATCTGATAGATATCTTATTCGATGTCGGAAGTGATCCCCCATCCGGGCTCCGAGGCGCGCCGGGTGCCGCGGCCCGAGGCGATCTTCGATCCGGTCGGCCGGGGCCTCGACGTGATCGGCGACCGCTGGACGCTCGTGCTGGTGCGCCACCTGCTCGGCGCCCGCCGCGGCTTCCAGGAGCTGCGCAAGCGCACCGGCATCGCGCCGCGCGTGCTCTCGCAGCGGCTGCGCCAGCTGACCTCCGCCGGGTTCGTCGAGTCGGTCGCGGACGGATCGCGCCAGGTCTACGCGCTGACGGAGCAGGGCCGGAGCCTCGCGCCGATCGTCGGCGCGATCGCGCGCTGGTGGATCCGACACGGGCTCGTGGACCTCGACGTCGACGCGACGCGTTTCACCGAGACGTCGGCGCAGTCGGTGATCGAGTCGCTGCCGTTCATGCTCGACGAGGAGGCCTCGCGTGGCGTGGATCTCACGTTCGAGGTGCGCCTCACCGGCAACGGCGGCGGGGTCTGGACCGTGCGCGTGCACGACGGCGAGTGCACGGTGCGGCCGGGCTTCGCGGAGCGCGCCGACGTCCGCTACACGGCCGACGCGCGCGTGTGGTGCGGCGTCGCGCTCGGGCTCCGCTCGGCGCGCGATGCGCACTCAGCCGGCCACCTCCGCAAGGAGGGCGGCCGCGACGCGATGGACCGCTACTTCCACCAGGTGTCGCGCGGAAAGCGCGCGAAGCCGCGCGCGGGGCGTCCTGCCGTGACGCGCCCGCCGAGGAGCACGACGTGATCTCGTTCGAACCGACCGAAGAGCAGCAGATCGCCCGCGACGCGATGCACGAGTTCGCGGCCAGCGCGCTGCGCCCCGTCGCGCGCGAGTGCGACGAGAGCGCGTCGCTGCCGGAGAGCCTGCTCGAGGAGATGCACCAGCTCGGGCTCTGCTCGACGCAGCTCCCCGCCGAGCACGGCGGGGGCGGCGAGGCGCGCTCGCCGATCACGAATGCGCTCGTGCTCGAGGCGCTCGCCTGGGGTGACGCGGGCCTCGCGCTCGCCGCGGTCGCGCCGGCGGCCTTCGCCTTCGCCATCGCGGACTTCGGCACCGACGAGCAGAAGCGCGCGCTGCTGCCGCTCTTTGGTGGCAAGCGCTTCCACGCGGCGTCGCTCGCGGTGATCGAGCCGGGGCCGGCGTCCGACGCGGCGCTGCCGCGCACGCTCGCCGAGCCGAAGGGCTCGGGCTTCGTGCTCTCCGGCAGCAAGCGCTTCGTGCCGCTCGCCGACCGCGCCAGCCACTTCCTCGTGATTGCGCGCAACAACGGCGGGCAGGACGCCTTCGTGGTGCCGCGCGACGCCGCCGGTCTCCGCATCGGCGCGCCCGACGCGAAGCTCGGTCTGCGCGCGCTGCCGACCGCCTCGCTCGAGCTCGAGCGGGTCGAGCTGCCGGCCTCGGCGCGTCTCGGCGGCGTGCAGGGCTGCGACGTCCGCCGCATCCTCGACTCGTCGCGCGCGGCGATCGCGGCCGCGCTGACGGGCCTCGCGCGCGGCGTGCTCGACTATGCCGTGCCCTACGCGAAGGAGCGTGAGGCCTTCGGACAGGCGATCGCGCGCAAGCAGGCGATCGCCTTCCGGCTCGCCGACATGCACATCGAGGTCGAGTCGATGCGCTGGCTCGCCTGGAAGGCCGCGAGCCGCCTCGAGCGCGGGCTCTCCGCGACGCGCGCGGCGCACCACGCGCACGCGTACGCGGCCGAGCAGGCGATGTGGATCGCCGACGAAGGTGTGCAGGTGCTCGGCGGTCACGGCTTCATCCGCGAGCACCCCGTCGAAATGTGGTACCGCAACGCCCGCACGCTCTCGGTGCTGGAAGGAACGCTCGGCCTCTAGGCCGCGCGCGGAGGACCCCCGTGATCGACTTCGAGCTGACCGACAACGACCAGAAGGTCCTCGCCGCGGTGCGCGAGCAGGCGCTCGTCTGCCGGCGCTATGCGCGCCACTACGACGAGAACGAGCACGAGTTCCCGCCGGACGTGTTGCCGGAGGCGAATGACCATCCGCCGGCCTACGCGATGCTGCGCGACCGCACGCCCGACGACACCTCGTTCCCGGTGATGAGCATGCTGATCGCCGCCGGCGAGAGCTGGGGCGACTACTCGGTGCGCATGCGGCGCGGGACGGGCGGTCTCGGCAACGCGGCGCTGCGCGCCGCCGGCACGCCGGAGCAGCAGAAGAAGTGGGGCGGGCTCACGCTCGCGATGGCGATCACGGAGCCGGGCTGCGGCTCGGATCCCTCGCGCGTGAAGACGACCGCCGTGCTCGACGCGGCGACCGGCGAGTGGGTGCTGAACGGCGAGAAGATATTCGTCACCACCGGCTGTCGCGCGCAGGGCGTGGTGGTGTGGGCGACGATCGACAAGTCGGCCGGCCGCGCGGGCATCAAGTCTTTCCTGGTCGAGAAGAGCGCGCCCGGCTTCATCGTCGCGCACAAGGAGAAGAAGCTCGGCATCCGCGCCGACGACACGGCCGCCTATGTGTTCGAGGACTGCCGCATCCCGCGCGGCAACCTGCTCGGGGGCGACGAGACGATCCCGAAGGAGAACTCGGGCGGCTTCAAGGGCGTCCTGAAGACGTTCAACATGACGCGCCCGGCGGTCGCCGCGATCGGGCTCGGCATGGCCGAGGCCGCGCTCGACTTCACGCGCGACGAGCTCGCGAAGGCCGGCATCGCGATCGAGTACGGCGGCGGGATGCACACGCAGTCGGCGGTGGTGGCGCGCTTCCTGAAGCTGGAGGCGCTCTTCGAGGCCGCGCAGCTGACGATCCTGCGCGCGGCCTGGCTCTCGGGCCAGAGCCAGCCGAACAATCTCGAGGCGTCGGTCTGCAAGGCGAAGGCGGGAACGGCGGTCCGCAAGATCACGCAGGGCTGCATCGAGATCCTCGGCCCGATGGGCATCTCGCGCGAGCACCTGCTCGAGAAGTGGTTCCGCGACGTGCGCATCACCGACATCTACGAAGGCACGGGCGAGATCCAGCGCATGATCGCGGCGCGGACGATCCTCGGGTACGGACGCGACGAGCTGTCCTGATTGTTCTCCGCTCGGCTGCGCCTCGCTGCGCGCGCCTTCGGCGCTTGCGGCGCGCTACGCGCGCCATGTTCTCCGAGTTCCGGAACTCGTTGTCGACACTCGAAGCTCGGAGGCGGCTAATCTGTCGCCTCGATGAGGGCGATCGTCTTCGACAAGCCGGGCGACGAGAGCGTGCTGCGCGTCGCGGACGTGCCGGCGCCGGCGCTCGAGCCGGGCTGCCTCAGGCTGCGCGTAGCCGCGTCGGCCGTGAACCGCGCCGACCTGATGCAGCGGCAGGGGATGTATCCGCCGCCGCCCGGCGCCTCGACGATCCTCGGGCTCGAGTGCGCGGGTACGGTCGCGGAGCTCGGCGCCGGCGTGACCGGATGGCGTGTCGGCGACCGCGCGATGGCGCTGCTCGCGGGCGGCGGCTACGCGGAGGAGGTCGTCGTGCACGCGGGCTCCGCGATGCGCGTGCCCGCCTCGATGGACCTCGAGCGCGCGGCGGCGACGCCCGAGGTCTTCCTGACCGTCTTCCTGAACGTCTTCTCGCTCGGCGGACTCGCGAAGGGCGGCGCGGTGCTCGTCCACGGCGGCGGCAGCGGGATCGGCACGGCCGCGATCGCGCTCTGCAAGGAAGCGGGTGCGCGCATCTTCGTGACGGCCGGCTCGGAAGAGAAGTGCGCGCGCTGTCGCGAACTCGGCGCCGACCTCGCGATCAACTACCGCAGCGACGACTTCGCCAAGGCCGTGCTCGAGGCCACCGGCGGGCGCGGCGTCGACGTCGTGCTCGACTCGATCGGCGCGCCCTACCTCGACGCGAACCTGCGCTCGCTCGCGATCGGCGGTCGCCTCGTGCTGATCGGGCTGATGGGGGGTGCTTCGTCCGAGATCGGGCTCGGCGCGCTGCTCGTGCGGCGGCTGTCGGTGATCGGCTCGACCTTGCGCGCGCGGCCGGTCGACGAGAAGGCGGAGATCGTCCGCGGCTTCCTGGCGCGCTTCGGCGACGCGCTCGAGAAGGGGCGCATCGGACCGGTCGTCGACCGCGTGCTGCCGCTCGCGCAGGCCGCCGAGGCCCACCGCGCGATGAAGGCGAGCGAGCATTTCGGCAAGATCGTGTTGCAACTACCGCGATAGCGGCACGCGCCAGCGAGGCCAGGGGAACGGAGTTCAGACCGAAGGAGCACGGCGCAGCGAGCGCAGCGAGCGGGTCGCCGCAAGCGGCGGCGGAGGCCCGCCAGGTTCTACCTCCAACGCCGCCGCGCGCAGCGAGCCGCAGGCGAGCGGAGATCAACGAAATGGACCTGACCTACACGCCCGACGAGGAAGCCTTCCGACTGCGCGTGCGCGCGTGGATCGCCGAGCACATGCCGCGCGGCGGCACGCGCGAGACCGAGGCGCTGCGCGCGTGGCAGCGCCAGCTGAACGAAGCGGGCTTCCTGGGCTCGGCCTGGCCGTCGGGCTCGGAGCACGGGGGCGGCCGTCTCACGCCGATGGAGCAGGCCATCTTCAACGAGGAGCTGGCGCGCGCCGACGCGCCCGAGCCGCTCGGCTCGATGGGGCTCTCGTGGGTCGGACCCGCGATCCTGCGCTTCGGAACCGACGCACAGAAGCGTCGCTTCATCCCGCGGCTGCTCCGCGGCGACGACGTCTGGGCCACCGGCTACTCCGAGCCGAATGCCGGCAGCGACATGTACAACACGCAGACGCGCGCGGTCCGCGACGGCGACGACTACGTCATCAACGGCCAGAAGATCTGGACGAGCCTCGCGCACCTCTCGAACTGGTACTTCCTGCTGGTGCGGACCTCGAGCGAGGGCCACAAGGTGGCGGGACTCTCGCTGCTGCTCGTTCCGATGCAGACGCCGGGCATCGAGATCCGGCCGATCCGCATGATCAACGGCGACAGCGAGTTCAGCGAGGTCTTCCTGCGCGACGTGCGCGTGCCGCAGAGCGCGCGACTCGGCGCCGAGAACCAGGGCTACGAGATCGTGTCGAGCGCGCTCGTCAACGAGCGCTCCGGCATCGCGACCGCCATCCGCTTCGACCGCAGCTTCGCGGAGCTGCTCCAGACCGCGCGCCGCTTCGGCAAGGCCGGCGACCCGCTCTGGCGGCAGCGCCTGGCCCATCTGGCCACGCAGGCGCGCATCATGAACGCCTTCGGCCTGCGCGTGCTCTCGGATCAGCTCGCCGGCCGCTTCAACCCGCACACCTCCGCGGCGATGAAGTGCATGGCCACGCTGCTCTCGCAGGAGTTCTCCGAGGCGGGCATGGAGCTCCAGGGCGAGTACGGCGCGCTCGTCGGCAAGGAGCACGGGCCCGACGACCGCGACTGGGCCACGCGCTATCTCACCGACCGCGCGATGACGATCGCGGGCGGCACCACCGAGATCCAGCGCAACATCGTGGCCGAGCGCATCCTCGGGCTGCCGAGGTCCTGACGGGAGCTTCCGCCCTCCGACCGGATTGCTAGCCTGCGGCCCCCTTTTCAGCCGCAGGAGACCCGCCCATGTCCGCCGTCGAGCGCACGCTCTCGATCATCAAGCCCGACGCCACCGCGCGGCCCGGTGCGGCCGGCGAGATCCTCGCCCGCTTCGAGCGCGCCGGCCTCAAGATCGTCGCGATGAAGCGCATCCAGCTCACCGAGGAGCTCGCGCGCGGCTTCTACGCGGTCCACAAGAAGCGGCCCTTCTACGGCGACCTCGTGAAGTTCATGACCAGCGGGCCGGTCGTCGTGAGCGTGCTCGAGGGCCAGGGCGCGATCCAGAAGCACCGCGATCTCCTCGGCCCGACCGACTCCTCGAAGGCGCCGAAGGGCACGATTCGTGGCGACTTCGGCACCGACATCGAGCGCAACGCGGCGCACGGCTCGGACGCGGCCGAGACCGCGAAGGTCGAGATCGCCTACTTCTTCAACGCCTCGGAGATCCTCGGGCCGGTCGAAGCGCTGGTCTGAGCCTTCCGCCGACGGCGGAAAAAAGCGGCTCAGGCGTAAGCGCGAACCATCAAGAGAATGACCGCCACGTACATCAGCACCAGCCAGACGTTGTGATTGCGCAGCGCGCGCGCGACCAGGACTCCCACCCCCAGGCTCCCTGCCCGGGTCGCCAGTCTCGCGACCCGGACGCTCGAATCCGACTCGTCGACCTGCCCGACTCGTCATCCATGCGAGTCGAACGGTGTCGCAGAATCGTTTCGCGCATTCTAGTCGAGACTTGAGGACTAGCAATCGGTGTGCGTGTGATCCGGTGACGTTCGTCACCGCGATTTCGCGAGCGTCATGTCGCGGGCGCCGGCCGGCCACGAGCCCTCGCGAACCGGGCCTGGTCTTCTGAACTTCGCTCGCCTTCGGCTCGCTGCGCGTAGGCCGACTGACGTCGGCCTACTTGCCTTCGAACCTCGGGCGCCTTCGCTCGCGCGCAGCCGCGAGACCTTCGTGCACGTCGCGGCTCTCGAAGCAGCGCGCCTGCTCGGCGGCCTCGAAGTCGAGCTGGTCGTCGAGAGTTGCCGCCGCGCTGCGCGCGAGTGCGCGCTTGACCCCGGCCACCGCGATCGGCGCGGCCTCGGCCACCTCGCGCGCGAGCTCGAAGGCCTCCGGCAGCACCCGTTCGCGCGCGACGGCGCGGTTCACCATGCCGAGCGCGGCCGCGTCCTCGCCCGTGATCATGCGACCCGTGAAGAGCAGCTCGGCCGCGGGCGCCGCGCCGATCAGGCGCGGCAGGGTCCAGGTGGCGCCCATGCCGGGGTGCAATCCGATGCGGGTGAAGTTGAGGCCGAGCTTCGCGTCGCGCGCGGCGACCCGCAGGTCGCAGGCCAGCGCGACGCAGAGCCCCGCGCCGATCGCGGGGCCGTTGATCGCGGCGATGGTCGGGCAGGGGAGGTCGCGGAGCGTGAGGAAGCAGCCGTAGAAGGCCCGCATCGCGTCGCGCGCCTCGCGGCGCCCGACCTCGGGCTGCTCGGCCGCGCGCGCCGCGCGCATCTCCAGCATCCCGAAGTCGCCCCCGGCCGAGAAGGCGTCGCCCGCGCCGGTCAGGACCAGCACGCGTAGCCCGCCGTCCGCGACCAGGGCCTGCATCACCGCTGCGAAGGCCTCGCCCATCGCCTCGCTCATCGCGTTGCGGCGCTCGGGGTCCTCGAGCGTGAGCGTCGCGACCGGTCCGTCGCGGTCGACGCGGACGAGGGGAGACAAGCGGGGGGCTGCCTGTCCCTAGTCTGCAGAGCGCCGGAGGAAGGCGGGCTGCTCCCGCTCCTCCTCCTCGTCCTTCTCGGCGCGGCGCTTGCGCAGGAAGGCCGGCTCGTCGAGCTCGTCCTCGAAGGGCGACACGAAGTCGATCGGGCCGGGGCGGCCGCGCTCGGGCGCCGGCTCGAGCAGCGGCGCCTGCTGCGGCGCGCGCGGCGGCTCGGCGTAGGCCGACATCGGCGCCGGCTCCGAGTAGGGCCGGATCGGCGTCACGTTCGCGCTCCGTTCCTCGCGCACCTCGCGTCCGCGCGAGACCTCTCGGTGCGTGCCGCCGTCGCGACCCCGGCGCACCCGCTCGTCGACCAGGCCCGTGGCGATCACGGTGACCCGCATCTCGCCCTCGGGCATCGACTCGTCGATCACGGCCCCGAAGATGATGTTGGCGTCCTCGTGCGCCGCCTCCTGGATCAAGGTCGAGGCCTCGTTCACCTCGAACAGCGAGAGGTCCGGGCCGCCCGTGATGTTGATCAGGACGCCATGGGCGCCGTCGATCGATAGGTCTTCCAGCAGCGGGCTGGAGATGGCCATGCGCGCCGCCTCCTCGGCCCGGTTGTCGCCACGGGCGATGCCGGTCCCCATCAGCGCGACGCCCATCTCGTTCATGATCGTGCGGACGTCCGCGAAGTCGAGGTTGATGAGGCCGTGGATCGTGATGAGATCCGAGATGCCGCGGACCGCGTTGTAGAGGACGTCGTCGGCCAGCTTGAAGGCGTCCTTCACGCTGGTCTGCTTGCCCGCGAGCGCCAGCAGCCGCTGGTTCGGGATCGTGATCACGGTGTCGACGACGCGGTGGAGCTCCTCGAGCCCGCGCTCCGCGTGGCGGAGCCTCACCCGCCCCTCGAAGTGGAAGGGCTTGGTCACGACGCCGACGGTGAGCGCGCCGCACTCGCGCGCGACCTCGGCCACGACCGGCGCGGCGCCCGTGCCCGTGCCGCCGCCGAGGCCCGCCGTCACGAACACCATGTCGGTGCCCGTGAAGTACTCGCGCAGCCGCTCGCGCACCTCGAGCGCGGACGACCGGCCCTTGTCGGGGTCAGCGCCGCAGCCGAGGCCGCGCGTGACCTCGCCGCCGAGCTGGAGCTTGATCGACGCGTGATTGTGGCGGAGGGCCTGGGCGTCCGTGTTGGCGGCGATGAACTCGACGCCCTGGAGACCCGAGACGACCATGTTGTTCAGCGCGTTGCCGCCACCTCCACCGACGCCGACCACCTTGATGACGGCCTGATGCGTGGGCGTTCCCTCGAACTCGAGGAGGTCGTCGCCGAGCTCCTCCTGGCGGGGCCCGTTGCCCCGGTCTTCGCGGTTCCCGTGGTGATCGGACGGACGATCGGACGAGCGCCTGGCCATGTTCTCCCCCCCAAAGCGCAAACGCGCAGATTCTTACAGGAGATCCCTGTTTTTGTTAAGTCCTCTCTGGGCTCCGAGCGCGAATTTTTCGCGCCGAGCGGCTACTCGAACTGGTAGAACCAGTCCCGCATCCGCTGCTTGACCCGGCCGAAGATCGACTCGTCGCGGATGCGGAAGCGTGCGCCGTCCCGGTCCTGCGCGGCGCCGAAGAGCACGAGCCCGACTCCCGTCGCGTACATGGGCCCGCGCACCACGTCCTGGAGCCCGCCGACGTGGCAGGGCGTCCCCATCCGCACGGGCGTCTCGAAGATCTCCTCCGCGAGGTCGAGCAGCCCCTCGAGCGCCGAGCAGCCGCCCGTCAGCACGACGCCGGACGGGATGCGGCTCTCGAGCCCTTCCTTCACCAGCGCCTGGCGCGCCAGCGTGAGGATCTCGTCCACGCGCGGCTCGATGATCTCGCACAGGATCTTGCGCGAGACCTCGCGCGGGCGGCGGCCGCCCACGCTCGGCACGCTGATCACGTCGTCGCTCTGCAGGTAGCGGGCCGACGCGACCCCGAAGCGCTTCTTGATGCGCTCGGCCTCGTCGAAGGGCGTCCGCAGTCCCACCGCGATGTCGTTCGAGATGTGTGCGCCGCCGAGTCCGAGCACGTTCGTGTGCTGGATCGAGCCCTCCGAGAAGACGGCCACGTCGGTCGTGCCGCCGCCGATGTCGATCAGACAGACGCCGAGGTCGCGCTCGTCGTCGGCCAGCGAGGCCTCGGCCGAGGCGAGCGGCTCGAGCACGATGTCGATCACGTTGAGGCCGGCCTTGTTGGCGCACTTCACGATGTTCTGCGCGCTGGTCACGGCCGCCGTGACGATGTGGATCTTCGCCTCGAGCCGCACGCCGCTCATGCCGAGCGGCTCGCGGATCCCGTCCTGCTCGTCGATCACGAACTCCTGCGGGATGACGTGGATGACCTCGCGGTCCATCGGGATCGAGACGGCCTTGGCGGCGTCGATCACGCGCTTCACGTCGCCTGGCGAGACCTCGCGGTTCTTCACCGCGACGACGCCCTGCGAGTTGAAGGCGCGGATGTGGCTGCCGGCGATGCCCGCGTAGACCGAGCTGATCTCGCAGTCCGCCATCAGCTCCGCTTCTTCCACCGCGTGCTTGATCGAGGCGACGGTCGCGTCGATGTCGACCACGACGCCCTTGCGGAGCCCACGCGACGGGTGCGTGCCGATGCCGACGATGTCCACCCCGTTCTCGGTGCGCTCGGCCACGATCACGCAGATCTTCGTGGTTCCGATGTCGAGTCCGACGATCAGGTCTTCCTTCCTGGCCATTGCGTGTCTCCCCCCCGTGAGACTGGAAATGCGGGCTCCGGTCTAGCCGGCGCTCCGCGCAGTCGACGGCGTTCCACCCCCGCGGACCGCCGCGTCTCGCGACCCCTCCCGGGTCGCCGCGCTTCGCAGGACCGCCTGGTCCGCGAAGCGGAGATCGATCTCGGCCGCGCGCGACGCCTCGTCGCGGCGCAGCTCGAGCAGCTTCGCCAGATCGCGCAGCCGCGAGTCGAGCGACTCGCGGCCGAGCACCACCACGGGCTCGAGGCCCGGGAGCCGCAGGGTCACGCCCAGCGGATCGTCGGGCGCCGCGATCTTCACCTCCTCCGGCGCCGCGAGCCCGAGCTCGGGGAGCCGCGTCGCGAGGCGCGCGGCCTCGACCCGCAGCGGGTCGGGCGCGCCGCGCTCGGGCGTCTTTTCGGCCAGCACGCGCGGCAGCGCGCTCTCCTCGCCGTCGCGCAGCTCGGCGAAGGCGGCTCCCTGCGCGTCGATCGCGAAGCGGCGGGGGCCTACCGCGAGCTGCGCGACCGGCTCGCGCTCCACCACCGTGACCAGCACGCGTCCGCTCGGCAGCCGCTTCGCCTTCGCCGACTCGATCCAGGCGTTGTGCGCGAGCGACTCGGCCACCGCGCCGGTGTCGACGTCCGCGAGCTTCGCGCCGCGCGGGATGCCGGTCGCCGCCGCGACCTCGCGCGGTGACAGGCGGTGCGCGCCGCGCACCGCGATCGATTCGACGTGGCCGCCGCCGACGCGCACCCATAGCTCGCCCGCGCAGCTCCCGAGGAGCGCGCCGGCCGCGAGCGCGACCGCCGCCACGCGGCGCCGCAGCGGACGCAGGTCGCGCTGCGCGCGCCCGCGCTCGCGCAGCCGAGAGAGGTGCGAAGTCGCGCGCGTGCGCCGCGCGCGCGCGTCCCGCTCGAGCCGGCCCTGATCCGTCATGTGCCTCACCCCTTCCTTCCGATCACGCGCACTTCGGGCTCGAGGTGGATCCCGCTCGCGGCGCGCACGCGCTGCTGCGCCTCGCGCATCAGCGCGCACACGTCCGCCGCGCTGGCACCCCCCGTGTTGGCAATGAAGTTCGCATGCATCGGCGAAATCTGCGCCCCCCCGACGCGAAATCCTTTCAGCCCGACCGACTCGATCAGCCGCCCCGCGTAGTCGCCGGGAGGGTTCTTGAAGACCGAGCCGAACGAAGGCACCGACAGCGGCTGGGTCGCGGTGCGCCGCGCGAGCAGCCGCTCGATCTCGGCGCGCACGGTCTCGGCCGGCGCGGGGGTCACGCGCAGCAGCGCCGACACCAGCGCGGATCCCGGCGCCAGCCCGCGCAGCGCGCGGTAGACCAGGCGCAGCGCGCCGACCGGCAGGTGCCGGAGCTTCTCGCCGGTCGGGCTCATCACCTCGAGCTCGACCAGCACGTCGCGGAGCTCGCGGCCCGGAACGCCCGCGTTCATCGCGAGCCAGCCGCCGACCGTGCCCGGGATGCCGGCCGCGAACTCGAGACCGGAGAGCCCGCGCTCGGAGCAGAAGCGCGCGACCTGGCTGTGCGAGACGCCGGCCTCCACCCGCAGCAGTCCGCCCGGCCGCTCCTCGATGCGGCGGAAACGCGTGAGCTGCACCACCACGCCCTCGAGGCGGCCGTCGAGCGCCAGCGTGTTGAAGCCGCCGCCGAGCACGAGGTGCGGCAGGCGCTCTGCGCGGCAGAGCCTCAGCAAGAGGGCAAGCTCGGCGCGGTCTTCCGGAGTCGCGACCGCGTCCGCCGGACCGCCGACCCGCAGCGAGGTGAGCTTCGCCAGCGGCACGTCGAAGCGGACCCGCAGGCCGAGTGCCCGCGAAAGCCGCTCGCGCGCCTCCGGCGGGATCACGGGCGCTCCTCGCGAAGCGCGGACAGCAGGCGATCCGAGAGCGACGACACGCTGCCGGCGCCGAGCGTCAGCACGAGATCGCCCGGGCGCACGCGCGAGAGCAGGCGCGCCAGCACCTCGTCGAGGTCGGCGACGAACTCGACGTCGTGGTGTCCGTGGGCGCGCAGCGCCGCGACTAGCCCGGCCGCGTCGACGCCGGGAATCTTGTCCTCGCCCGCGCCGTAGATCTCGGAGACGAGGAGCACGTCCGCGTCGTTGAAGCTGCGCGCGAAGTCGTCCCAGAGGTCGCGCGTGCGCGTGTAGCGGTGCGGCTGGAAGGCGACCACGATGCGGCCCTCGTGCAGCGCGCGCGCAGCCGCGAGCGTGGCGCGCACCTCGGCCGGGTGGTGGCCGTAGTCGTCGACCACGCGCACGCCCGCGGCGTCGCCCTTGATCTGGAAGCGGCGCTCGATGCCGCCGAAGCTGTCGAGCGCCTCGGCCGCCCTTGCGAAGGGCACGCCGAGCTCGAGCGCGACCGAGATCGCGGCCAGCGCATTGCGCACATTGTGCTGGCCGGTGAGGCGCACGCGCGCAGGCCCGAGCAGCGCGCCGCGCTGGCGCACGCTGAAGCGCATCGCGAGCCCCTCGACCGCGATCTCGGTCGCGACGAGGTCCGCCTGCGACGCGGTGCCGTAGGTCAAGGTGCGGCGCGACATGCGCGGGACGATCGCCTGCACGCCCGGGTGATCTAGGCACAGCACAGCCGCGCCCCAGAAGGGCACGCGGTTCGCGAAGGCGGCGAAGGCGTCCTGGAGCGCCTCGTAGCTCCCGTAGTGATCGAGGTGCTCGGGGTCGATGTTGGTGACGACCGCGATCACCGGCGCGAGGCGCAGGAAGGAGCCATCGCTCTCGTCGGCCTCGGCCACCAGCAGGTCGCCCGCGCCGAGTCGGGTGGTCGAGGGATCGGTGCCGGGAGCGAGCACGCGCCCGCCGATGATCGCGGTCGGGTCGAGGCCCGCCTGCGCCAGCAGATGCGCGATCAGCGAGGTGGTGGTCGTCTTGCCGTGGCTGCCGGCGACCGCGATGCCGTCCTTGAGGCGCATCACCTCGGCCAGCATCTCGGCGCGCGGGATCACGGGGATCTTGCGCCGCTCGGCTTCCAGCAGCTCCGGGTTGCTGCGGCGGACCGCGGACGAGTAGACGACCACGTCGGCGTCCCCGACGTGGCGGGCGTCGTGTCCGATCGCGATGGCGATGCCGTGCGCGCGCAGCCGCGCGAGCGTGGGGCCGTCGCGCAGATCCGAGCCCGTCACCTCGTAGCCCTGTGTCGCGAGCAGCTCGGCGATGCCGCACATGCCGATGCCGCCCGCGCCGACGAAGTGGACGCGCCGGATCCTCCGGTACACGCTAGGCCTCCTCTCCGCGCAGCAGCGCCAGGCAGGCATCGACGATGCGCTCCGCGGCGTCCGGGCGCGCGAGCTTCGCCGCGGCGAGGCCCATCTCGCGCAACCTCTCGGGCTGCGCGGAGAGCTCCTCGAGCTCGCGCAGGACGTCGTCCGGGGTGAGCGTCTTCGCCGGCAGCAGGCGCGCCGCGCCGGCCGCGACGAGCGCACGCGCGTTGGCGCTCTGGTGGTCGTCCGCCGCGAAGGGGTAGGGCACGAGCAGCGCGGGCAGCCCGGCCAGCGCCAGCTCCGCGACGGTCATCGCGCCCGAGCGACACAGCGCGAGGTCGGCTTCGCGGTAGCGGCGCGGCATCTGCGGCTCGAAGGCCATCACCTCCGCGCGAAGGCCCGTCGCGGCATAGGCGTCGGCGACGCGCGCGCGGTCGGCCTCGCCGGTCTGGTGCACGATCTCGATGCGCGCGGGATCGAGGCGCGTCGCCAGCGCCATCATCGCGTCGTTCAGCTGGCGCGCTCCCTGGCTGCCGCCGAAGACCAGCACGCGCAGCGGCGCGCGCGGCGTCCGCCGCGGCGGGGCGTCGTGGAAGGCGCGGATCAGCGCCTCGCGCAGCGGGATGCCGAGCACCTGCGCCTTCTCGCCGCGCGGCGCGAGCGCGCGCGCGGCCTCTTCGAACTGCACGAAGATCCGGCGCGCGAGGCGCGCGGCGAGCCGGTTCGCGCGGCCGGGCTGCGCGTTCGGCTCGACCAGCGCGATCGGGATGCGGAGCGCGGCGGCCGCGAGCACCGCGGGCACCGACGCGTAGCCGCCGACCGAGATCACGAGCTCGATCCGCCGGCTGCGCAGCAGCCCTCTCGCCGCGAGCGCGCCGCGCGCGATCGCGAGCGCGCCGCGGAGTCGGGCGCCGAGGCCGCGGCCCATGATCTGACCGGCCGGTAGCACGGCGAGCTCGAAGCCCGCCTCGGGCACGAGCCGGTTCTCGAGGCCCTGCGGCGAGCCGATCATCAGCACGGCGTGGCCGCGTGCGGCGAGTCGCTCGGCCAGCGCGAGCGCGAGCATGACGTGTCCGCCCGTGCCGCCGCCGGCGACTGCGAAGCGTCGCGCCGAGGCCGACGCGCTCATGCGACGCCTCCACGCAGGCGCGATCCGGTGGGCGCGACCGTCGCCGGCGCCGCCTCGTGCGCCGCGATGCGGAGCAGGATGCCGAGCGCGATACCGGTGCAGATCAGCGAGTTGCTGCCGTGCGAGAGGAAGGGCAGCGCGAGCCCGGTGGTCGGCGCGAGGCCCATGACGACCGCGGCGTTCAGCAGCGCGGGCACGACGATCGCGGCCGTCATGCCGGTCGCCACCAGCAGCGCGTAGGGCTCGCGCGCGCGGCGCGCGACGCGGAGCCCGTAGACCGCGATGCCCGCGAAGGCGCCGATCACGAGCAGCACGCCGACGAGTCCGAGCTCCTCGGCGACGACCGAGAGGATGAAGTCGGTGTGCGCCTCGGGCAGGAAGAAGAGCTTCTGGCGGCCCGCGCCGATGCCGACGCCGAATGGTCCCCCGCGCCCGAATGCGACGAACGACTGCACGAGCTGGAAGCCTTCGCCCTGCGCGCTCTGCCACG
>Ga0335082_10000490_pt1 | contig 41019 bp, 39 predicted proteins | sample Lox_Sample_41_FD_206718 | JGI IMG/M metagenome (GOLD analysis project Ga0335082, IMG submission 206718) | Soil microbial communities from Loxahatchee National Wildlife Refuge, Florida, United States - Lox_Sample_4.1 | ecosystem: Environmental > Terrestrial > Soil > Wetlands | place: USA...
GCGCGAAGGCGATCGGCGGCTGGCCACGCGCCTTGGCCCCGGTCACGCGGCGCGCCACGATCAGCCCGAGCGCCTCGAGCTCGTTGGTGATGTTGGCCACGGTCTGCGGGCTTAAGGAAACGAGCTCGACGATCCGTCGGCGCGAGATCGCGCCGTGGCGGCGGATCACGTCGAGAACGATGCGCCGGTTGTAGGGAGCGCTCGACTGCTGCGTTGTGCCGCGGCTGACCATGCTCGCGGCCATAATATACACATCCGCTGTGACAACGATTCCGGCAATCCGCAGATGAGCGAAAACCTGCACCAGCTGCTGGGAGTCGAGCTGCCGATCATCCAGGCGCCGATGGCCGGTGCAGCCGGCAGCGCGCTCGCTGCGGCGGTGAGCGCCACGGGGGCCCTGGGGTCCCTCGGCGTGGGGGCGCTCGAGGCGGCGGCCGCGGGCCGGGAGATCGCCGCGGTGCGCGCGCGCACCGCAGGGCCGCTGAACGTCAACGTCTTCTGCCACGAGCCGCCCCAGCCCGATGCGGCGCTGGCGGCGGCATGGCTGGCGCGCCTCGCGCCCGAATTCCGCCGCTACGGGGCCGAGCCGCCGCCGGCGCTGCGCGAGATCTACCGCAGCTTCCGCACCGACGATGCGATGCTCGCCGAGCTGCTCGCGCTCAAGCCGCGCGTCGTGAGCTTTCACTTCGGAGCGCCCCCCGCCGAGCGCATCCGCGCGCTGCGCGCGGCGGGCATCGTGCTGCTGGGCTGCGCGACCTCGCTCGAGGAGGCGCGGCAGCTCGAGGCTGCGGGCGTGCAGGCGGTGATCGCGCAGGGCTACGAGGCCGGCGGCCACCGCGGCGTCTTCGACCCCGGGCGCGAGGATGCGCGCCTCGGCACGCTCGCGCTCACGCGCCTGCTGGTGCGCTGCCTCGGCGTGCCGGTCATTGCCGCCGGCGGGATCATGGACGGGGCCGGCATCGCCGCGGTGCTGCGCCTCGGAGCGCTCGCGGCGCAGCTCGGCACGGCATTTCTCTTGTGCCCCGAGTCACTGGCGGATGCGGCCTACCGGGCAAGCCTCGCGGGCCCGGCGGCGCACCACACGCTCATGACGCGCGCGATCTCGGGACGCCCGGCGCGCTGCCTGCCGAACCGCTTCACCGCGCTCGGCTCGCAGGTGGCGGACGCGCAGGTACCCGCGTACCCGCTCGCCTACGATGCCGGCAAGCAGTTGCACGCGCTGGCCCGCGCCGCCGGTGAAGGCGGCTACGGCGCGCACTGGGCGGGCCAGGGTGCCCCGCTGGCACGCGCGCTCCCGGCGGCCACGCTCGTGCGCGAACTCGCCGCTGCGCTGTGAAGTCTCCTCAGGCGAGCGTCTGATCGGCGAGCTGAAGCTCCGGCGGATGCTGCACCAGGGAAGCACGCGTGATGCCGAGCCGCCTCGGCAGCTCGCCCGCGGCCACGGTGAGCGGGCCGGGGCCTGCCCCCTCACCCGGTGCGGGCTGCGGGTAGGAGGTGGAGCGCGCGGTGTGGTAGGTGATGCGACCCTCGAGCTTCTGCACTACCTGGTGGATGTGCCCGTTGAGCACGCTCACCGAGCCGAAGCGCCGCAGCTCGCCGATCACGGGCTCGACGTCGGCCGTGCCCCAGCCCCAGGGCTCGTAGATCGTCCACAACGGCATGTGCGCGAACACCACCACCGGGGTGCTCGCGCTGCGTGCCCTGAGGTCGGCAACCGCCCAGGCGACCTGCTCTGGCCCGAGCACGCCTAAGCCGCCGGGCTTGAACTGCAGCACGTTGACCAGTGCCAGGAAGTGCACGCCGCCCTGGTCGAAGCTGTAGTAGCCGCGATTCTGCGAGGCCTTGCCGAAGCGGGCGAAATACTCCGCCGCCTGCGGGTCGGTGGTGTCGTGCTCGCCCGGCACGGTGTGCAGCTCCCCGGCACGCAGGTTGCGCAGCATCTGCTGCGCGATGTCGAACTCCGCCGGCTTGGACAGGTGCGTGATGTCCCCGGTGTGGATCGTGAGCGCGGGCGCCACCGGCATGGCGTTCACGAGCCTGATGGTCTCGAGCAGCGTGCCCGTGACGTCGGGGTTCGCCTCCTTGGCGAAGCCCACGTGGGTGTCGCTGATCTGCAGGAACAGCGGCGTGCCGGCCGCGGCCGGCGCGCTCGCCGCCTGCGCCAGGCCGAGCGGCGTCAGCACGCCGCCGGCGAGGGTGAAGAGCGTGCCCGCGCCCCCATAGGCGAGGCACTTGAGCGCGCTGCGGCGCGAGAGCTGGGCGGGATCGGCCATCGGGATCTCCTGAGTCAGGTGGGCTGTCACGGGCCTAGACGCCGCCGCGGCCGGGTTTATTCCGCCGGGCGGCCGCGGGCGTGGAATAAACTGCCGCCACGGCGGGTCTTGTCTGCCGTGCGAGACATGCGGATGGTCGCCGCGAGAGCTGGCAGACAGGTCGATGGACGGTAGGCGCATGCGCTTCGAGGCGCAGGTGATGCCGCACCTGCCGGCCGCCTACCGCTTCGCGCGCTGGCTGGCGCGCGTGCCGGCGGACGCCGAGGACCTGGTACAGGAGTCGCTGCTGCGTGCCTACGGCGCCTTCGACGGCCTGCGCGGCGGCGACGTGCGCTCGTGGCTGCTCACCATCGTGCGCAACTGCCACGCGACCCAGCACCGCCAGAGCGCGCGGCGCGCCACGCAGCCTCTGCCCGATGAGGAAGACGCCGTGACGGCGGCCGCGCTCATCGACCCCACCCCGGACCCGGAGAGTGCATCCATGGCACGCGATGCGGAGCGCCGCCTCGAGCGGCTGCTGTCGGCCCTGTCGCAGGAGCACCGCGAGGTGCTCGCGCTGCGCGAGCTCGAGGAGCTCAGCTACCGCGAGATCGCCTCGGTGACCACGCTGCCGATCGGCACGGTGATGTCGCGACTCGCGCGCGCGCGCAGCGCGCTGAAGTCGCTGTGGCTCGAGGAAGCCCAGGGAGAGCTCAGTGGCGTGCGCTGAATCACTGAAGGTGCAGGCCTACTTTGACGGCGAGCTGGACGCGCTCGGCGCCGTGGCCACCGAGACGCACCTCAAGGAGTGCGCGCACTGCCGCGCGCTGCTCGCCGACCTCGAGACTCTGCGCGCGGCGATCCGCAGCGAGCTCACCCCGCAGCTGCCCGAATCGCTGCGCGCGCGCGTCAGCGCCGCGCTCGATGCCAGCGAGCGCGGCACGCCGGCAGCGCCGGTCACGCGCCTCGTGCCGGGGCGCGCGCGGCGCCCATTCTGGCTCGGCGCCGCGGGCGGGCTCGCGGCCGGGGCGCTCGCGGCGGCGCTCGTGCTGTTCACCCTGCTGCCCTCCCCCGACAGCGTGCTGCTCGATGAAGTGCTCGGCGCCCACGTGCGCTCGCTCATGCCGCAGCACCTGATCGACGTCGAGTCGACCGACCAACACACCGTGAAGCCGTGGTTCGCGGGCCACGCCGATGTCTCGCCGCTCGTGGCCGACTTCGCCGCCCAGGGCTACCGCCTGGTCGGCGGCCGCGCCGACTACCTCGAGCACCAGCGCGCCGCCGTGGTCGTCTACCAGCACGGTGCGCACGTCATCAACGTCTTCAGCTGGGCGAGCCCGCACGGCGGCCTCACGCGCGAGAGCACGCGCAGCGGCTACCGCATGATGTTCTGGACCCGCGGTGACCTGCAGTACTGCGCGGTCTCCGACACCGCCTGGGAGGAGCTGACGCGCCTGGTGCGGCTGCTGCAGGAGAAGAGCGCGGCGGAGCCTGCCGGCTGAAGCGCCGGCCGCACGCGGCGGCGCGCCCCTGTTAGAATGCGACCAGCGCAGCCGGGGCCAGCAGTGCATCGCTCACGGCGCCTTCTCCAACGCAGGTGCGCCGTGAAACTCGCGATCGAAATCATCGGCTGGGCGGGAGCCCTGCTCATCCTCGGGGCCTACGCCCTGCTCTCATCGGGCCGGCTGCGCGCCGAGTCGCTCACCTATCACCTGATGAACATCCTCGGCGCGGCCGGCTTCGTCATCAACAGCGGCTGGAACGGCGCGCTACCCTCGGCCGCGATGAACGTGGTGTGGATCGGGATCGGCGTCTACGCGGTGCACCAGCAGCGGCGGCGCCGCAGCCTGAGCTCACCGCCCTAGGGAGCGCTGTTCAGCTTCAGTCCCGACATCGCCTTGGCGAGCAGCGCCAGGGTCTGCTCGTGGTTCATGCCGAAGACGTTGACCTCCACCAGCGCATCGTCGCGCACGCCGCGCATGCCCATCGAGACCGAAGGCGCTGCGACTTCCCAGGCAGGGTTCACGTCGGGCTTGGGCTCGGCGTCGGCGGTGACGCCGGTTGCCTGCTGCACGTCCCTGGGGATGAAGTTCTTGTTGAAGCCGCGGATGAGAGCCGCATCCTCGCGCAGCTTGCGGAAGCCGTCCGTCCACTGCACCCGCACGTCGATCTCCGGGGCGAGCTTCTGGTTGCCCTGCATGTAGGTGCAGACCTCGCCCTTGGAGGTGGGATCGGCACTGAGCGGCGCACGCAGCAGTGCCTCGAGGTCCGCGCGCGGCAGCAGCGCGCACGGGTCGAGCCGCGTCGGGCGATGCGCCTTGTCGTAGGCGAGCGCGGCCGCGACAGCGGCCGCGCCGTCGATCGACAGCGGCTGCTCGAGGCGCTTGAGGCCGGCATCGGCGAGCTGCGCTGCCTGCGCCACCTGCGTGCCCACGGTGCCGCCGAAATCGACGGTCACGATCTGATCGCCCCGCAGCGCCTTGAAGGTGCAGCAGTTCTGCACGCGCGCCTCGTCCCACTCGCCGGAGATGTCCGAGCCGTCCGCGAGGTGCAGCATGCCCTTGGCCGGCCCCTTGTTGGCCATGCTGCCGAAGGTGCCCATCATCTTCCACACCATGGCGCCGCCGTCCCAGTCGACGCTCACCTGGATGTTGTGGAAGTGCGAGTCCTGGTAGACACAGGTGTCTCCACCCGCCGAGGGCTTGCCGGTGCCGTAGCGAAATGGCGGCGTGGCGAGCGGCGCGCCGAGGGCGGCCTCGGCTTCCTTCGGCTCGATGAGTGCGCACGGATCGTGCTCGCCCTCGCCGGGCTCGGTGGCCGCGGTCTCGGTCGCCGCCTCGGGGCGCGGCGCCTTCTTGTGCGAGCAGCCGCCTAGCACCGCCAGCGCGACCAACACAGCGAGCGCCAGACGATACGTCGCCATAGCCATCCTCCCCCGTGCGCTGCGCGCGCGAGGCGCGTCTCGCGGCGCGCGCGGCCGGCGCCGATTGTGCATTAAACCGCGATTGCTGCGGGCAAATGCGGGGATTAAATTACGCGCGGCGCATGCCGGCGCCAGGGGAAGACGGATGCCTACGAGATCCAGCGCCAGTGCAACGAGCAAGGCGGCAAGCGCGACAGCAAGATACACTTCCGCCTGAGCTCCAAGCGCTCGGCGACAGGAACGATCGATGTGGTTTACACGCAAAGCAGCGCCAACGTCACCAACGTACACGGCAGCATCGATGCCCAGTGGCTCGGCAGCGACTGCGGCAGCGTCAAGGACATCGAGAAGCAGCAGTAAGCCGGTGCGGCCCGCGGGGTCGCTCCTTTTTTGCGCGCTCGCCGCAGCCGCGGCCGTGCGAGCGCAGGCGCCGCCGCCGGATGCCACTTCCGATCTCGAGGGCACGGCCTGGCAGCTGGTGAGCTTCAGCGACCACGAGCTCGCGCCCGCGGAGCGCTCGCACTACACGCTGCTCTTCGCCAGCCACGGGCAGCTGAGCGCGCGCATCGACTGCAACCGCGGCAGCGGCTCATGGAGCTCCCCCGGCACCGGGCAGCTGAGCTTCGGCGAGATGGCCACCACCCGCGCGACGTGCGCGCCCGGCTCGCTCTACGACCAGATCATCAAGCACTGGACCTCGGTTCGCTCCTACGCGATCCGCGACGGTCATCTCTTCCTCACGCTGGCGGGTGCGACCTACGTGTACGAGCCGCTGCCCGTGACGCAGGATGCCGACAGCCCCAAGGGGAAGGCGCCCGCGGGAAAGTGATCGAAGCGCCGTTTTCCCGCCTCCTGCTACACTCGCTTACAGTCACAGCGAGGGCTGGACAGTAATTCCGCTAGACTCTTTTGCCACGGGCACATGGAGCCGCAGGGCCAGCGTTCCCCGTCCCTCACATGGGGCCAAGACCGGCAGGAAGCCTGAGCGTCGGGCCCACGACGCCGCTGGCCTGAAGCGCCAGACAGTCAGCGCGCATCGCCTGCCCTTTAAGCTCGGTGAGATTCGACGGGACGCCTGCGGGCCTGTCCCAGACAGCTGGGGTCTTCAATGCATCGGATCACTTTCATCCGGGTGACCGTCAGCACGCTCGTGCTGACCGCCATCCTCGGTACTGCCGCGGCGACCAACGCCGTGGCGCCCGCCAGAGCGCGCAGCGCGACGCAGCCGCAGGCCGCATCACGCAGCGCCGCCGCCGCAGCGGCGCTCGGGCGCCTGAGTGTCTACGGCGGCCGCAGTGCCGCGCAGCTGCGCTCCGGCGTCGGCGCCAAGCTCGATGCCGCGCTCGCCGCGCTGGCGCGCCAGAGCAGCCAGGTGCGGGCGCCCGCGACGCTCACACAGCTGCGTGCGCTCAACCCGGCCGCCCATTACGCCATCGAGCCCACCTCCGGCAGCGCCTACGTGGCGGTCGATGCGATCACGCGCGGCGACCCCGCACAGCTGCGCGCGGCGCTGGTGAGACTCGGCATGCGCCACCCGGCCGTCTACCTGAACGACGTCGGTGGCTGGCTTCCCGTGAGCGCGATCACCCAGGCGGCCACGCTCACCGAGCTGCACGCCATGCGCGCCGCCATGTCGCGCACCCAGGCGGGCGCGGTCACGAGCCAGGGCGACTACGTCATGCGCGCCGACACGCTGCGCTCGAGCGCCGGCGTGGACGGCACCGGCATCACCGTCGGCGTCCTCTCCGACAGCTACAACTGCTTCGCGCAGTACGCGGGCAAGCTGCCGCAGACCGGCAACAACGGCTACGCGAACAACGGCTTCCCGGTCTCGATTGCCGCGCGCATCGCGAGCGACGACATCTCCTCGGGCGATCTGCCGGCGAGTGCCGACATTCTCGAGGAGTCGCAGTGCATGGACTACGACCCGCACTTCCTGCCCAACGGCGATGAGGGCCGTGCGATGATGCAAGTGGTGCACGACGTTGCCCCCGGGGCGAAGCTCGCGTTCCACACTGCAACGGCCAGCGAGGCGGACTTCGCCAACGGCATCCAGGCGCTCGCCAATGCCGGCGCGCAGATCATCGTCGACGACGTCACCTACTTCGATGAGCCGTTCTTCCAGGACGGCCTGCTGGCGCAGGCGGTGGATACCGTCAACGCCGCGGGCGTGGCGTACTTCTCCGCCGCTGGCAACAGCGGCTCGAACGGTTACGACAACAAGCAGCCGAGCTTCGCCACCGCCTCGACCTCCCCGCCGGGCGAACAGCTGCTGAACTTCGACACCTCCGGCGGCACGACCACGACCGCCATGACGGTCCATATCCCGCAGCTCGAGCCCGGCGAGTACATCGCCATCGTGCTCGAGTGGGACCAGCCGTACGTCACGGGCTCGACGATGAGCGGGGGCGCCACCAGCCGGATGGACCTCTGCATAACCGGCAGCGCCACCGGACTCACCAGCTTCCTGATCAACCCGGATAACCCCGACGCCAATACCCCTCCGGACAGCCTCACCAACGGCGGCCAGGTGTGCACCGGGCCAAATGCCACGGGCGTCGATCCCTACCAGATCCTGTTCGTCGGCTACTCGGCCGCGGCCACCGGCGTCAGCAATCCCGCCTGCCCGAGCTGGGTCCCCGCCGACGTCACCAGCTGCAGTGCTGAGCAGGACATCAGCATTCAGGTGGGGCTGGCCGGCGGCACCACGCCGGGCCGCATCAAGCTCGCGATCGCCGACAACGGCGCCGGCGTGACCTACCCGGGACCGATCGTCCCCTCAGGCGGCACACTGCAGGGACACCCGGGAGCGGCCGGCGCGATGGCGGTCGGCGCGGCTTACTGGTACGACACGCCCGACTGCGGGCAGACACCGGCGCTGCTCGAGCCCTACTCCGCCCAGGCCGGTGATCCGATCCTGTTCGCCGCCACTACCGGCGCACGGCTTGCCGCTCCGGTATATCGCCCGAAGCCGGACATCGCCGGTCCTGACGGCGGCAACGACACCTTCCTCGGCGCCGCGGGAGGCGCGGCCGGCAGCGGCATGTGCGCCAACAACCAGACCTACCCGAATTTCTTCGGCACCTCGGCCGCGGCGCCACACGTGGCCGCGGTGGCGGCGCTGCTGCTGCAGACCAACATGGGACAGACGCCGGCTTCGCTGTACGCCGCACTGCGCGCCTCCGCGATCGGGCTCGGCAACTATCCCAATTACAGCAACTTCACCGCCGGCTACGGGTTCGTGCAGGCCGATGCGGCGCTCACGGATCTGCCGGCCGCACCCACCGTGAACCTGAGCCTCAACCCGACCACCATCGACGTCGGGCAGTCGAGCACGCTCACCTGGAGCGTCAGCAACGCCGATGCCTGCACGGCCTCGGGAGCGTGGAGCGGTTCGCAGGCCTTCAGCGGCAATCTGAAGATCACCCCCTCGGCCACGGGCAGCCAGAGCTACACCCTCAAGTGCACCAACGCCAACGGCTACACGAGTGATACGACAGTGCTCACGGTGGTGTCGTCCGGCGGCGGCGGCGGGGGCGGCGGCGGCGCGCTCGACTTCCTCGTGCTCCTGATGCTTGCGGGCGCCGCCCTCGCACGCAGCAGGCGCGCGGCGGCGGCCGGCGCGCCGCGCTGAAGCCACAGCGGCGAGCGCGCGGCCCGGGCGCGCGCGGGCGGCTGCGCGAGTTGACCTGCTAGACTGCCCGCTCTGGGAACCAGCTGACGTGCGGTGACCGTGCGGGCAATCTCGGGGATCGCTCTGTGTGCGGTGGCGCTTCTCGGCAGCAGTGCCGTCCCGGCTGCCCCGGGCGCGACCGCGGACACGGGGCTCGCCAACTACGCCTTCGCGAGCGAGGTCGGCTCGGGCGTCTACGAGATCAACGGCAGCACCATCTACGTCTACCGCGTGACGCCGTATTACTGGCTGCGCGACACCACCGAGGTGCGCGGGCGTCCGGGGCTGAAGCTCATCCTGCCGATAACCTTCGGGTTCTTCGACTTCAAGCTGAGCGACCTTGCGCACCTGGAGTTCCCCAACCAGGTCGGCGCGGTGAGCCTCGAGCCCGGGATCGAGTTCGACTACTGGCTGCACGAGTCCTGGCACGTGTTCCCGTACGTGAAGGGCGGCGCCACCTTCGCCTCCTCCGCGGAAGTGAACGCCTACATCTACGGCCTCGGCGTGCGCAGCGAGCTGCGCTTCCAGGTCCGCGCAGCCGCGGGCCTGTGGACCTCGGACCTCACGCACGCGGGCGTGCATTACAAGAGCGACCTGCCGAACGACTCCTTCACCCGCTGGCGCAACGGCGTCGAGCTGCGGCGGGCTTTCGGCGCCGACGCACGCGAGCGCCGCTTCGAGCTCGGCGTGTACGGGGTGACCGACATCTACCTCGACGCCCCGCAGGGACCGGCATCGGGCCTCAGCGCCCGCACGCTGCAGTTCGAGGGCGGTCTTATGTTCGGTGTGAGCCCCATGTACCAGCTGTGGGGCGTGACGCTGCCGCGTCTTGGCATCGGCTACCGCGAGGCGGGGGTGCTGTCGGGGTGGCGCCTGGTGATCGGCGACCCGTTCTAGGGCCCGTGCGCGCGGCGCGTCAACCCCGGGCTTCGCGACGCGTTAAAATGCCGTGCGGCGCCCTATGCAGCGCCGGCGGCTTTCGAAGGTGCTGAGCATGCGCAAGCCCGCTGTGATCCTCCTGGCCTCTGCCGCCGCAGTGCTCGCGGCCGGGTGTGGCCTGACGGTGAAGTCCGACGCCAACCACGCCCTCATCGGCAGCGTGCACTGCGGCAGCTACGCCTGGGTCGGCTCGTTCCGCGGCAACAGCCCGATGCGCAACACCATCGCCAACCCCCTGAACGAGGAACGCCTGCGCAGCGCCATCGCCGCGCACCTGGCGCCGGGCGGCACGGTGCTGCCCCCCGGTACCCCGGCGGACTGCCTGGTCGGCTACGGCATCGGCGGCAACTACGTGCTCAGTGATGGCCCCTACTACGGCTATTACGGTTACTACGGCTACTACGGCTACCCCTGGGGCTACGGCTGGTCGGGCCCGTACGTGTACCGCGAGGGGATCATCGCCGTCGACGTCTACGAGGCGAAGAGCCGCCAGCCGCTGTGGCACGCCTCCGCCGACCAGAGCCTGTTCGACGTGAGCGGCCCGGAGGCGGCCAAGCGCATCGACGAGGCGGTCGCGGCCATCTTCGCCAAGCGGCCCCCCGGGGTGTAGCGCTCTCCTTCCTTGTCCGCTCGCGCCGCGAGCCTCAAGATTCCGCGGTGGCCAGTCCCCTCGGCTTAACCGTCATCTTCCTCAACGTCCTGGGCCAGCAGCTCGGGCTGCCGATCCCGGTGGTGCCGACGCTCATCGTCGCCGGCGCAATCGCCGCCGAGGGACGCCTGCCGGCCGCCCCACTGTTCGCGCTCGCGGTAGGCGCCTGCCTGATCGGGGACGCCACCTGGTACGCGGCCGGCCGCACCCTCGGCGCACGGGTGATGAAGTTCCTGTGCCGCGTGTCGCTGACGCCGGACTCGTGCGTCAACCAGACGCAGACGAGCTTCGAGCGCTGGGGAGCGAAGGTCCTGGTGGTCGCCAAGTTCATCCCCGGGCTCTCGCTGGTCGGGCCGCCGCTCGCGGGCGCCACCCGCATGGGACTTGCGCGCTTCATGGTCTTCAGCACGCTCGGCGGCTCGCTGTGGATCGGCACCTGGCTGCTCGCAGGGGTGCTGCTGCGGCCGCAGATCGAGCGGCTGCTGCCGCAGCTGGCCGCGCTCGGCAGCGCCGCGATCGCCGTGCTGCTCGTACTGCTCGCGCTCTACATCGCCTACAAGTGGTGGGAGCGCTATCGCTTCAACAAGGCGCTCGAGATGGCGCGCATCACGGTCGAGGAGCTCAACGAGTCGATGCGCAGCGGCGCCGCTCCCGTGGTACTCGATGTGCGCTCGGCCACCGCGCAGAGCCTGCAGCTGCAGCGCATCCCCGGCGCGCTGCAGGTGCCGCTGCAGGAGGTCGGCGCGCAGCTCGCGAGCCTGCCACGCGACCGCGACATCATCCTCTACTGCACCTGCCCGAACGAGGCCTCGGCCGCCAAGGCGGCGCGCCTGCTGCTCAGCCGCGGCTTCGTGCGCGTGCGGCCGCTGCGCGGCGGGCTCGACGCCTGGATCGCCGCCGGCTACGCGGTGGAGGAAGTGAGCGTGAGCGCGCCGCTCGCGGCAAGCGCAGCGCTGCCGCCGCGCTAGTTGCTCTTGAGCCCGTAGACGTCGAGCTGCCCGGACACCGAGGTCGAGCCGTAGACGCCGCCGGTGTTGTTGCCGCGGCTGCCGAGGTAGACCTTGCCGTTGGCGATCGTCGGCACGGTGAACTTCACCGCGTTGCCGGCCGCGTCCGTGCCGATCTGGCTGCTGTTCCACAGCTCGCTCCCCAGCGCGCCGGCCGCGTAGGCGTGCAGCACCGCCGGCCCGCAGCCGCCGGACTGCGGCGTGCAGTAGGCCGAGCTGTCGATCGCCCAAACGATGCCGTTGTTCGCGCCGTCGCTCGCGGACACCGCCGGCGTCGCCCCCGGGAAGCCGAAGGTGTTGGCGCTGGTCTGCGTCGCGCTGCTGGCGAGCTTGAGGGTGCTGGAGTTGAAGCTGTAGGCCTGCAGCCCGCTCTTCAGCGGCGCCAGGAACAGCGTGTTGTTCCAGAACGCCGCGGTCGCGAAGATCGGGTGCCCGACGCTCACCTTCTGCCACGCCTGCGCATCGCCGGCGCCGCCCATGGCGTCACCGTTGAGCACGTACAGCGCCCCGTCCTTGCCGCCGCCGACCACCAGGTGCTGCGGCGTGCCGCCGGTGCCGGAGAGATTGAGCACCAGCGCCGCGCCGCCGGCGCCGAAGTCCTTGTCGTTCTGGTAGTCGCTGAGCTGGTCGGTCGGGGTGAAATACGAGGACACCCCGAGCCCCGCCTGCCCGGTTCCGGGCGTGAGCTGCAGGAACGAGTCGCCGTAGTCGTCGCTGGTCCCCGAGGTGTTGGCGGCATCGAATTGCCCGTTGCCGGTGATGACGTAGAGATGGCCGCTGGAATCCACCGACGGGCCGCCACCTGACATCCAGATGCCGCTCTCGGCCGTGTTGGGAGCGACGTTGAGCACGGCATTCTGCGTGAAACCGGCACCGTTGTAGCGGTAGCCGAGGACCCAGCCGTACCAGGGCGCCGCGTCCTCGTGGGCCGCGAAGGCGACATACACCGTGCCGCCGGCGAGCGCCAGCGCACAGCGCTGCAGCTCCTGGCGCACATCGAAGCCCACCGCCGTGCCGCTGTCGGCGAGGTAGCTGCCGCTGAGGGCGACCGGCGCGCCGGCGCGCTCGGCGCCGCTCGCCAGATCGATGGCGTGCAGGCGCTGGTAGAAGGCGGTATGGCCCGAGTTCACCGACTTGCTCACCACGTAGAGGATGCCGGCGGCCGGGTCGATCACCGGCGTGCCGGTGACCCCGACCTCGGGAGTGATGTCGCCGAAGCCCTGGCCGACGAGGAAGCCGCTGCCGCCGGCCGGCACCGTGGTCTCCCCGGCACCCGCACCGTGGCTGGTGTCGATCAGGCTCACCTGCCACAGCGGCTTGCAGGGAACCGCGTCCGCGTCGAAGGCGTACAGGCTGTCGTGCGCCGTGGCGACGAACACCACGTTGCGGGTGAGGCCAGCGATCGAGAGGTTGGCCACCCATAGCGGCTGCGCATACACCGCCCCGTCCACCGGGCAGGAGAAGAGCTTGCCGAAGTTCGCATTGTTCACGTTGGCGGGCGTGAGCGCGTACTCCTGCACGTTGCTGCCGTCACGCGCGCCGTTGTTGTGGTAGGTGTAGACGCCGGCGAGATCGGTCACGCCGACCGTGAGCGAGGCGCTGCGCGTGCCGTCGCTGCGGCTCGTGGCGGTGATGGTGTAGACCCCGGCGGTCGCGGGCGCCGTGAAGTTCACCGGCACGCCGTTCAGGCTGTTCGCGGCGCTGAAGCTGCCGCCCGCGGGGCTGATGCTCCAGGTGACCCCGGCGGGGTCGTTGGTCGCGGCACTGAGCGCGAGGGCCTGGCCGACGGTGAGGCCAGCGCGCGCCGGGCTCACGTTGACCGCGATTCCGGAGGTGGCGATGGTGAGCCCGAAGGCCGCGCTCTGGGTCTGCGGCGGCGTGCCCGAGTCGGTGGCGGTGAAGGTGACCGGCGCCTCGAAGGTCGCAACCGTCGGGGTGCCGGAGATGACGCCGGTCGCGCCGTTGAGGGTCAGCCCCACCGGCAGGGGACCGGAAGCCAGCACCCAGCTGATCGCGCCCGTGCCGCCCGTAGCGCCGAGCGTGGCGCTGTAGGGGACGCCCACCTGGCCGGCCGGCAGGCTCGTGGTGCTGATGGCGAGCGGCACGGCCGTGACCACGAGCGTCAGCTGCTTGCTCAGCGTCGCCGCCGGCTGCGCCGAGTCGGTCACCTGGAAGGTGAGCTGCGTCCCGGCGGTGCTCGCAGTCGGCGTACCGGAGATCACCCCGCTCGCTGCGGCGAGTGACAGCCCCGCCGGCAGCGTGCCCGCGGTGAGCTGCCAGCTGTAGGGAGCGGTGCCGCCCTTGGCACTCAGCGTCGCATCGTAGGGCGTACCCACGTGCCCGCTCGGCAGTGAGAACACGGTGAGCTGCAGCGCCTGGCCGAGCACGGTGAGCGCGAGCGTCGCGCTCGCGCTGTGGCTCGCCTCGTCCGTGACTGTGAAAGTGAGTGCCGTGCCGCCGGCGACCCCGGTGGGCGTGCCGCTCAGGGTCCCCGTCGTGCCATCAAAGCTCAGCCCCTGCGGCAGCGTGCCGCCGCTGAGCGCCCAGCCGTACGGCGTGGTGCCACCGGCGGCGGTGAGCGTGACGTTGTAGCCCACGCCGACCTGGGCGTTGGGAAGCGAGGTGGTGGTGATGCCGAGGGAGACCGGCGGTGCCTCCGGGTCGGTCAGCGCGCCGCCGCCGGAGCTGCTCCCGCCGACGCAGCCGGCACACGCCAGCGCGAGGGCGCAGGCGGCGGCACGCAGGGCGCGCGCGGGGCGCGCTGTGGCAGTCAGCAACAGTTTCAAATGAAATCCCCGAAGTCCTTAGGACGCGCGGGCCGCAGCAGCAGTGCCGCGGCACTCCTTGGCTGTCACCTGCGCCCATCTTAGCGTGTGCACGCTCGTCCGCCGCGTCGCCGTTCACCGACGCGGCCGTCGTTGCCCGCTACCGGGCAACGCACGCTGCGTCCCTGTGTTGACAGCGTGCGCCCCGGGAAAAGTTCCCGGCGCACAGTGGACAAACTAACAAAGAGCGCCGCCCGCTAACAGGCGGGGCGCGATATGACAAATGGGAAAACGCCGTCGCGTCTTCAGGGCGCGCTCGCGCCCTGTGGCAGCTCTTCGCTGACCGCGCCCGCGCTGCTCGTCGCCGGCAGCGCGCTGGCGACCGCCTCGCCAGTGCGCTCGCGGATCTCGCGCCACAGCCGCGCGTAGAGTGCCGCGGCGGCGCTCGCCGGCGCGCTGGCCCCGAGCGGCGCACGCCGCACGCTCAGGCGCTCGATCTCCGCCCAGTTGGGCACTTCGGTGGCGAGCATCTGCGGAAACTCGGCGCGGGCGCTGGCGATCAGCTCCCGGTGCAGCGCGCGGCGGCGGTCCACCATGGAGAAGAACGGCAGCAGGGTGAGATCGCTCCAGCCCTCACGCGCGATGAACTCGAGCAGCTGCTCGAGCATGCGCAGCGACAGCGGCGCCGGCACCAGCGGCACGATCACGACGTCCGCGGCGCGCAGCACGTTCTCCGACAGCAGCGAGATGCCGGCCGGGCAGTCGAGGAACAGCGCGCCGTAGATCTCGCGCAGCGAGCGGCTCATGCGCAGCAGCCGCTCGGTCGGGTGCTTGCGCGCCGCCAGGTGCACCGCGAAGTTGCGGTACGAGAAATGCGCCGGCAGCAGGTCGAGGTGCGCGTAGCCGGTGGCGAGGATCAGCTCGGGCAGCTCGCGCTTGCCGGCGAGCAGCTTCTTGGCCGAGGCGTGCGGCTGCTCCTCGCCGCGCAGCGCGAAGGTCGCCCCGCCCTGGGAGTCGAGGTCCCACAGCAGCGTGCTCACGCCTCCCGCGGCGCTCAGGTAGGCGAGATTTACCGCGGTGGTGGTCTTGCCGACCCCGCCCTTGATGTTGGTGATGGCGTAGATGCGCACCAGCGCGAGCATACGCCCGCGCGCGCAGCCGCGAAAACGCCCCCGGCGCCGCCGCCGCCCGGCCCGCGCCCTCTAGCGCAGTGCGGCCGCGAGGCGGTTGCGCACCAGTACGCTGAAGTGACCGATGAGGAGTGCGGCCGCGGCCGCGAGCGAGGCGATGATCAGTTCCATGATCGTGGTATCCCGTGTAGCAAGGAGAATCAACAGGTCGCGCAGTGTACGCACGCCATGTTGCCGCACGATGAACTGGTGCACACTCCTGCGCTCGCAGCAGGCGGAACCTGCCGCCGGGAGCGAGTGCGCCTCGCCCTTTCGGGAGAGGCGTGCCGTGCTCGTCAGGTGATCGAGCCCGGCTTGCGCAGCATCTTGCCGATCTCGGCGACGTGCGCCGTCTCGGTGGCGATCTGCTGGCGGGCGTATTCCTCGAGCATGATGTTGCGCGCCTCCACCAGGCCGAGGAGCTTGTGGTACTCGGCGAGCCCCTCCTCCTCGTGCCCGAGCGCCTCGCGCAGGATCTCGTCGACGTTGTGCTTGTGGGTCTCGAGCAGCGTGCCGATCTTCAGCGACGGGTGGCCGCCGAGGTTGGTGATGTGCTCGCCGGCCTGCACCGCGTGGGCCTGCGCCTCGACCGCCTGGTTGCGCAGCCAGGCGACGATCGGGATGCGGTTGTGGCCGAAGATCATGAAGCTGTAGTGCAGGTAGCGCACCAGGCCGGCGAGCTCGAGCTCGAGAATACGGTTGAGGGTCTCGACGACCTTGGCGGTCTCGGCCTTGTTGAGTTCCGCTGCCATGGCTCCCCCGCTGCTGTGGTGGCTCTTGCCAGCCATGGTAAGCCCGGCGGTGGTGTATCGTACACACGCACCGAGGGGCACACGGAGCGCAAGCGACATGGCCGGCTTCTACGACATCGCGGTGAAGCGCATCGACGGCAACCCGGACCTGTTGGGTCCGCTGCGCGGCAAGGTGACGCTTGCCGTCAACGTCGCCAGCCGCTGCGGGCTGACGCCGCAGTACCGCGGGCTCGAGGGCCTCCAGGAGGAGCTCGCGGCCGAGAACTTCAGCGTGGTCGGCTTCCCGTGCAACCAGTTTGGCGGCCAGGAGCCGGGCAGCGCCGAGGAGATCGTCACCTTCTGCAGCACCACCTACGGGGTGAGCTTCCCCCTGAGTGAGAAGCTCGAGGTGAACGGCCCCGGGCGTCATGCGCTCTATCGCTTCCTCACCGGCGCCGGCACCGGCATCGAGGGCGACATCAGCTGGAACTTCGAGAAGTTCCTGATCGGCCGCGACGGGCGCGTCCTCAAGCGCTACCCGCCCGAGACCAAGCCCGAGGACCGCGGGCTCATGCAGGACATCGCCGACGCGCTGTAGCGGCGCACTGCGGACCCGGGAGCGAAGGTGGCGCAGTTCGAGTTCGCAATCCTCGGCGCCGGCGCCATGGGCTCGATCGTCGGCGCGCACCTGGCGCGCGCCGGGCACGCGGTGGCGATGCTCGCCCGCGGTGCACGCGCCGCGCACCTCGCCGCGCACGGCCTGAGCATCCGCGGCCTGAGCGAGTTCACCGTCACGGTACCGGTGCTCGCGAGCACCCAGCTCGGCAGCGCCGAGACGCTCATCGTCGCCACCAAGACGCCCGGCACCGCCGCGGCGCTGGCGCCGCTCAAGGCCGCCGACATCGGCGTGGCGCTGTCGATCCAGAACGGGCCGCTCAAGAACGAGATCCTCGCCGCGACCTTCGGTGCGCAGCGCGTGCTCGGGGCGCTGGCCGACACCAGCGGCGAGCTGCTCGCGGATGGCACCGTGCTCTTCACCCGCAACGTCAACATCCTGATCGGCGAGCTGCCGCAGGGCAGCAGCGCGCGCGCCACGCGCATCGCCGCCACGCTCGAGGCCTCCGGCGTGCACGCGGCGGCGGATGCGCACATCCTCTCGCTCGAGTGGTCGAAGTTCTGCTCGTGGGTGGGACTGATCGCGCTCGCGGTGACCACGCGTGCCCCCACCTGGAAGTACCTCTGCGACGAGGACTCGGCGCTGGTGCTGGTGCGTCTGGTGCGCGAGCTCGGCACGCTCGCCCAGGCGCTCGGCATCCCGCTCAGCGACCGCGCCATCCTGCCAAGCGCGAGCCTGTGCACGCTGCCCGAGCCGGCGGCGGTGGCGCTCGTCACGCGCGCCGGCGCGCACTACCGCGCCAACGCGCCCGCGCACCGCATGTCCGCGCTGCAGGACGTCGAGGCCGGCCGAGCGCTCGAGGTCAACGAGACCTTCGGCTACGCGCTCGAGCGGGCGCGCGCGCTCGGCCTGACGCTGCCGCTGCTCGAGTGCTTCCGGCGCCTGCTCGCCGCCATCGATCGCATGCGCCCGAGCGCCGGCGCCGGTTAGGCGCGGCGCGGGCCCGATGCTATTCTTGCGCGCCCGCCCCGCCCCCCAATACCCACAGGAATGCCCATGAGCATCGCCCAGGACCAGGTCGTCAGCATCCATTACACGCTCCGGAACGATGCCGGTGAGGTGCTCGATCGCTCCGCGGACGGCGAGCCGCTCACCTACCTGCACGGCCACGGCAACCTGGTCCCCGGCCTCGAGCGCGAGCTCACGGGCAAGAACACCGGTGACAAGCTGCAGGTGAAGATCGCCCCGGCCGAGGCCTACGGCGAGTACGACAAGGCCCTGGTGCAGAAGGTGCCGCGCCGCGCGCTCAAGGGCGTGCCGAACGTGAAGGTTGGCATGCGCCTGCAGGCAAACACCGAGCACGGCGTGCAGGCGCTCACCGTGACGCACCTGGCCGGGGACATGGTGACGCTCGATGGCAACCATCCCCTCGCCGGCCAGCACCTGAACTTCGAGGTCGAGGTGGGCGAGGTGCGTGCGGCGACCGCCGAAGAGCTCGCGCACGGCCACGTGCACGGCCCGGGCGGCCACCACCACTAGTTACGAATCGTCGCGCGCGGCCAGCACGGCAAACTCGCGCGCCAGCGCATCGACGCGCGCCAGATAGAGCCGCGGATCGTGCTCGCCGCAGCGCTGCGCGGCGCTGAAACGGTAGCCGCGGCGCGCGTACAGCGAGGCCGCTCCCGCGCCGCACAGGTGCGCCACCGCCGCCAGGTGCTGCAGCTGCGGCGCGCTCGCGGCGGCGACGCCGGGTTCGGCGAGTATCGCCGCCACTTTCAGCTCGAGGTCCGCCGCGGTCAGCTGCACCGCATCCGCGGGGCGCACGCGCAGGTACAGGCCGTTGAACCAGCACGCGCGCCACTCGTCCCAGGCACCCTCGCGCACCACGCGGTGATCGTGGATGCAGTAGTGCCGCGCCTCGGCGAAGGTGGCGTCGGTCATCTGGTACATGCCGACGGCGCTGGAGGCGGGCCGGTAGAGCTCGAACGGCCGCGCCGTCCACGCCCAGTGCCAATAGGTGCGCACCAGCGGATTGCCCGAGGCCTCGACCTGCGCCAGTGCCGCCAGCAGCTCCGCGCTCACGTGCGCGGTGCTGTAGCGGCGGAACAGCTCACGGTAGGCGTGCCAGGTCTGCGGCGGGCTCTTGTAGAGCACACCGCTCACCGGGAAGAACAGCTCGGTGGGCTTGCGGATCACCTGGTAGAGGAAGTTGAGCGCTACCAGGGCGATCGCGGCCAGCACCAGGTACAGGGCCACCCGCACCCCGCGGCCGCCACCGCCGCGGCCCCGTGGCCGCGCGCGGCCCGGCCGGCGCCGCGTGGCACCCCGCCGCCGCGCCACTAGCTCACCCGCGCTGCACGCCGCCGCCCGGGTGCACTAACATCGCTGCCGTAGCCGGCAACGAACCAAGGAGTGCGACGTGGCGACGGATGCTCTGGAGATCGAGACCGGTCGTGATCCCAAGGGCGCGGTCATCTGGCTGCACGGGCTCGGCGCCGACGGCCACGATTTCGAGCCGATCGTTCCCGAGCTGGTGCGCCCCGGCGAGCGCGCGCTGCGCTTCGTGTTCCCGAACGCCCCGGTGCGCCCGGTGACGCTCAACAACGGCTACGCGATGCGCGCCTGGTACGACATCGCCGCGCTCGATCGCCGCGCGGGGGAAGACGAGCGCGGCATCCGCGCCTCGGCCGCCACCATCGAGGCGCTGATCCGGCGCGAGAACGAGCGCGGCATTGCGAGCGCGCGCATCGTGGTGGCCGGCTTCTCGCAGGGCGGGGCGATGGCGCTCTTCGCCGGCACCCGCTACGCGCAGCCGCTGGCGGGCATCATGGGGCTGTCGTGCTACCTGGTGCTCGCGGGCACCCTCGAGGGCGAGCGCCACAGCGCGAACCAGGCGACGCCGATCTTCCTCGCGCACGGCTTGCTCGACCCGGTGGTGGCGCCGGCGCTCGGCGAGCAGGCACGGCGGCAGCTGGAATCGGCGGGCTATCAGGTGGAGTGGCACACCTACAGCATGCCTCACTCCGTGTGTCCGCAAGAGGTCACCGACATCGCCGCCTGGCTGCGGCGCGTGCTCTAGCCATCACCCGACACGCGCGCACGCCGGATGGCGTGCGCGCGGATGAGCTCAGTCCTTGTCCTTCTCGTGATGCGGGTCAGCCGGCGGCGCGCCGCCCTTCTGCGGCCTGGCCGCCGCGGCGTTGGCATTGCCCGCGGGCGCTGCCGGCGCATTCGCGTGCGGCGGCGGATTCGTCTGGTGCCCGGGATTGCCGAACTGCGGCTGATTGCCAGTGCCGTGCTGCTGCGGGTGCGGGTTCCCCGGCGGCACGTGCGCAGTGCCGGACGCCGCAGGAGGCGCCGGCGGCGCCTTCGCCGCCATGGGCGGAGGCTGGTGCGGAGTGAAGGTGTTCGGCTGCCCCGGCGCAACCTTGGGCGTGTAGGGCATCTGCGGATGCGCCCCGGACGGCGGCATCGCGTGCGGCGCGCCCGGCTCGCTCACGGGCATCCCCGGGCGCGGCTCGTTGCGGCCCGCGTAGTTGCCCGCTCCCGGCCCCGGGGCCGGCGGCGCCGTGTAGGGCGCGGCGGGGCGCGGCGACGGCAGCGGCGCGCGCGCCTGCACCAGCGCCGGACGCGCGGCGGCCAGGTGCGGCGCGGCCGGTACCGCGCCCGTGAAGGCGCGGCCGCTGGCCGTGGCCCCGGCCGGGGCGATGATGGTCACGTTCGTGACGTTGGTGACATTGGTGACGTTGGTGACGTGCGTGTTGTTGTGCACGTTGGTGACGTTGTCGTTGGTGATGCGCATGCCGACCGCGACCACCGGCGGGGCGCTGGTCACCACCGCGGGCGCGGTGCCGATCGGCGCCGGCACGATGATGCCGCGGCGCGAGCCGGGCGGCGGCGGCACGAAGCAGCCCTCGGGGCCGATCGGGCGCGGGCCGGGGATCACGCCCACGGCGGGCGTGGCGAGCACGAAGCGCATGCGCGGCGGCGGCGGCACGAACACGACGCCGGGCGGCGCCCAGTGCCCATCGATGAAAATCACCGCATCACCGCGGTGCTCGTAGTAGGGGTGCACCCACGTGTAGTTCGGCTGCGGCGGGCCCATCCAGTGACCGCTGGCCCAGACCCAGTTGGCGCGCCACACCCAGTAGCCACCGACCCACACCGCGCCCACGTAGGGCATCGGCGGCGGCACCTCGACCAGCATCGGCGGCGGCGCCCAGCCGACGGCGACCGGCGCGGGCTGATAGGCGGGCGGCTCCTCCATCACGCTCTCCGGCGGCGGGGCGTCGTCGGCGGGCGGCGCGCTGTCGGCGACCGGCGGCGGGGGCGGCATCTCGCGCGGCGGCGCCTGGATCACGCAGCCGGCCGCGAGCAGCACGAGGGAACACAGAGCGATGCGCATTGCTGCACTCCTCAACGATTTACACAGCGCCGAACAGATGAAGCCTGACAGGCTCCGCGGTCGGAATCTGTCGACCAATTCCGGAAAAAAGCCTCAGGAAGGGGCACCCGGGCCCCGGGCGCCGCCTCGGGCGGGCCCGGGATCCGAAGGCCGGTGCGCACCCGGCGCTAGCGATGCTCCTGCCCGGGCTCGCCGCGGGGCTCGTGCCCGCCGCCGTGCGCGCCGCCGGGGGCTGCGCTGCCCTGCCCCTCGTGCCCCTGGTGCGGGGCGGACTGGGGCTGCGGGCCGTGCCCGGCCGGGTACGGCGTGTAGTGCGGCTGCGGGGCATGCTCGGCGGCCTGCGCGTGCGGCGCGTACTGGCCCTGCGGGGCATGGTAGGGGGTAGGTGCGGGGCCTGCCGGACCGCGCGCAGCCATCATGTTGTGGCTCGGGCCGAAGTTACCGGGGCGCGAGGTGGCCGCGAGTGCCGGCCGGCCGCCGTTGACCGAGGCGCGCATGGCCTCATCGCCGCGCGCCACGTTTTCGTGCTCGCGCTGCGCGCCGGTGAAGGCGACGTGCTGCTCGTGCACGGCGCGCAGCTCCGCGGGCGAGGCGTGCGCCACGATGCCGCCGGCACCGCCGTTGAAGCTCACGTGGCTCGCCGGCACGTTGGCGATCGGGCGGCTGTAGACGTTGCTGACGTGGTAGCCGCCGAAATTGTTGACGGCCCGGTTGTAGTAGAAATGGTCGCCGTGCCAGTAGCCGCCCTGGTAGCCGACGCCGTGGTAGCCGTAACCGTAGTTGACGCCGCCGTAAAAGCCCACGTGAGGACCCCAGTAGCCCGCGTGCCAGAAGTAGGCGCCGTTCGCCCAGCCCCAGTAGCCGGGCGTCCACAGGAGGCCCACCGCCGGGGGCATGACCCAGGTGCCCGGCACCCAATAGTAGCCGGCCGGACTGTAGGCCCAGTAGCCGGGCGTCCAGATGTAGCCGGGCGCGGGCATCGGCGGCTGCACGTACACCGGCAGTGCCGGCGGCGCGAAGCCGACCGAGACGCTGATCGCCACACCGGCATCCGCTGCGAGCGGCAGCGCGGCGAGCAACACGGTAACCGCCAGAGCAGAGATGAGCTTGCGCATGGTTTGCAACTCCTTGGTTTCCACGTTGACGCAGCCACACTGAACCACGGCTGAACTTACGGCGTAGGCCCTCACCGACAGGTGAACGGCGTCACAGTGTCAGGTTCTGGAACGCGCCGGCACGGCCGGACGTTGACCGGGCGTGCGCCCGGGGCCTTCAGAACCAGCCGTAGTTGAAGGAGATGCTGATGCGCTCGGCCGCCTGCGGATGCGGCGGCACCTCGTGGCGCAGCCAGCTCTCGAACAGCAGCAGCGAGCCGGCCCGCGCCGGAAGAGTCACCCAGCTGCGGTGCGCGCGCCGCGCGTGCGCGCGCCGCGGCGGCGCCGCCATGAAGGCGGCCAGGCGCGGATCCTCGAACTTGAGCCCCGGCGCGCCGGCGGGCACGGCGACGTAGTAGGTGCCGCTCACCGCGGCCAGCGGGTGCAGGTGCAGCCCGTGCACCGCGCCGGCGCCCATGATGTTCACCCAGCAGTCGGTCATCGCCAGCTTGCGACCCGTGAGGTCGAACTCGAGTGCGCGCGCAAAGCGTGCCACGTGCACATCGAGCGCGCGCTCGAGCGCGGCGAAGCTCGGCGACTGCCGGTGCATGCGGTGCGCGGAGGCATAGGAGGTGTAGCCGTGCGGGTAGTGGCGCGCCGACCAGCGCCGCCCGGCACCATCGTCGGCGCGCAGCTGCCGGCACTCGCGCAGCAGGCGCGCGTTGAGCCCGCGGGCCCCGCCGGCGGGCAGGCGTCCCTGGTAGACGTAGGTGGCGAACAGCTGCTGCAGGGGCATGGCTGGCGCGGCAGTATGCGGGGCGTGCGCGAACTGGTCTATGATGCGCACCCCTCCCCCCAAGCCGCAGCGGGCGAAGCTCTCATGGCCGTCGCGCAATTGCCCCCGGAACTGACTCCCGCGCGCGCCGCCGGCGCCGCGAGCATCCCCCACTGGATCGGCGGTACCGCCGTGAGCGGCACCGGCTCGCGGCTGCCGGTGTTCAATCCGGCCACCGGCGAGCGCATACGCGAGGTGCCCATGGCGAGCCGCGCCGAGGTCGACGCGGCGGTGGCCGCGGCCCAGGCGGCCTGGCCGGCATGGTCGCAGCTGCCGCCGGTACGGCGCGCGCGCGTGCTCGCGGCCTTCCTCGCACTCCTCAACGAGGAGCGCGACGCACTCGCCGCGCTCATCACCGAAGAGCACGGCAAGGTCTTCAGCGACGCGCAGGGCGAGGTGACGCGCGGCATCGAGATCGTGGAGTTCGCCTGCGGCATCCCGCAGCTGCTCAAGGGCGCCTTCACCGACCAGGTCTCCACCGGCATCGACAACTGGACGCTGCGCCAGAGCCTCGGCGTGGTCGCCGGCATCACGCCCTTCAACTTTCCCTGCATGGTGCCGTGCTGGATGTTTCCGCTCGCCATCGCCTGCGGCAACACCTTCGTGCTCAAGCCGAGCGAGCGCGATCCGTCCGCGGCGCTGTTCATGGCGCGCCTGCTCGAGCGGGCCGGGCTGCCGCCGGGCGTGTTCAACGTGGTGCAGGGCGACAAGGTCGCGGTCGATGCGCTCATCGAGCATCCGCAGGTGCGGGCGCTGAGCTTCGTCGGCTCGAGCCCGATCGCGCACTACATCCACCAGCGCGGCGCCGAGCACGGCAAGCGCGTGCAGGCCCTCGGCGGCGCCAAGAACCACATGGTGGTGATGCCGGATGGCGACCTCGAGCAGGCGGTGGACGCGCTGATCGGCGCCGCCTACGGCTCCGCGGGCGAGCGCTGCATGGCGATCTCGGTCGCGGTGCTGGTCGGGGACACCGCCGAGCGCATGCTGCCGCAGCTGGCGGCGCGCGCCCGCGCGCTGCGTATCGCCGATGGCATGCAGGCGCAGGCCGAGATGGGCCCGGTCATCAACCGCGCAGCCCTCGAGCGCATCCGCGGCTACATCGAGGACGGCGTGGCGAGCGGCGCACAGCTGGTGGTCGACGGCCGCCGCGACCCGCAAAGCAACGCCCCCTTCAGCGTCCCCGGCCGCGAGCAGGGCTTCTTCCTCGGCGCCACACTCTTTGACCATGTGCTGCCGCAGATGCGCATCTACCGCGAGGAGATCTTCGGCCCGGTGCTCGCGTGCGTGCGGGTGCCGGACTTCGCCGCCGCGGTGAGCCTGGTCAACTCTCACCCGCTGGCGAACGGCGTCGCCTGCTACACCCGCGACGGCCACATCGCGCGCGAGTTCGGCCGCCGCATCGAGGTCGGCATGGTCGGCATCAACGTGCCGATCCCGGTGCCCATGGCCTGGCACGGCTTCGGCGGCTGGAAGGGCAGCCTGTTCGGGGACATGCACGCCTACGGCGAAGAAGGCGTGCGCTTCTACACCCGCCAGAAGTCGATCATGCAGCGCTGGCCGGAGAGCACGCCCAAGGGCGCCGAGTTCGCCATGCCGACCGCCCAATAAGCTTCGCCCGCCGTCAACGTGCGCGCCGCCGGCGCGTTGCCGGCCGGGATATGCGCGCGATTCGCGCACGGCCCGCAGCGTCCGTCCCACGAAAGGAAACTCTCCGCCATGCGTCCACTCCCCAAGGTCCTGCTCTCCTGTGCCGCTCTCCTCGTGAGCGCCGCGGCCTGCGCCGACGATGACGACGACACGATCGGCGTGTATGTGGGAGCCGGCGTCGGACAGGCGCAGATCCGCCAGGACGTCTACCAGATCGACGCGCACGCCTTCGGCTGGAAGCTGTTCGGCGGCTGGCGCCCGCTCGAGTACCTCGGCGCGGAGGTCGAGTACGATGACCTCGGCAAGAAGAAGGCGACCTATTCCAACCCGCCGCTGACGATCAACACCAAGAGCAGCGTCGCCGGGCTCTACGCGGTGGGTTACCTGCCGGTGCCCGAGCCGTGGCTCGACCTGTTCGCCAAGGCCGGGGCCGCGCGGGTCAAGGCCGATACCGACGTGCAGCCGACCAACCTGGTCGATGACAGCACCCGCACCAGCTTCGCCTGGGGCGCGGGACTGCAGTTCAAGTTCGGCATCCCGGCGGTGCGCATCGAGTACCAGCGCTTCGAGGGCTCGCAGGGCACCAACGCGCTGCTGACGCTCGCGGCCACGGCCAACTTCTAAGACACCGCGGGCCGCGGCCGCGCCCTCAGGGGGCCTGGGGCGCCGGCAGCTCGTCGGCCGCCTCGCGCTGCAGCGCCGCCTGCAGCCGCGGGCGGTCGAGGCCGTCACACCAGCTGCCGACCACGATGGTCGCGACGGCGTTGCCGATGAGGTTGGTCAGTGCGCGCGCCTCTGACATGAAGCGGTCGACGCCGAGGATGAGCGCGAGCCCGGTCACCGGCACGTGCCCGACGGCCCCGAGGGAAGCGGCCAGCGTGATGAAGCCGCCGCCGGTGACGGCCGCGGCCCCCTTGCTGGTGAGCAGCAGCACCCCGAGCAGCGTCAGCTGCTGTGCGAGGTCGAGCGGGGTGTTGGTCGCCTGCGCGATGTAGAGCGCCGCCATCGTGAGGTAGATCGAGGTGCCGTCGAGGTTGAAGGAGTAGCCCGCGGGGATCACGAGCCCGACGATCGGCTTGGCCACGCCGAGCTTCTCCATCCTGGCGAGCATACGCGGCAACACCGACTCGGAAGAAGAAGTGCCGAGCACGATGAACAGCTCCTCGCGCAGGTAGCGGATCAGGGCGAGCACCGAGAAGCCGTGCAGGCGTGCGATGAGGCCGAGCACGACGAGCACGAATACCGCGCAGGTGAGGTAGAAGCAGCCCATGAGGCGCGCCAGCGCCAAGAGCGACCCCGCCCCGTAGCGCCCGACGGTGAAGGCCATGGCGCCGAGCGCGCCGAGTGGCGCGAGGCGCATGAGGTAGCCGACGATCCTAAACAGCACCTGGCTGAACGCATCGATCACCGTGTACAGCGGGCTCGCGCGGCCCCCGACCGCGTGCAGCGCGAAGCCGAACAGCACCGCGAGCAGCAGCACCTGCAGCACCTCACCGTTGGCGAAGGCCCCGACGAAGGTGCTCGGGATCAGATTCAGCAGGAACTCGCTCGTCCCGGGCATGCTGCCGGGGCTCGTGTACTGCGCCACCGCGTGGGCATCGAGGCTCGCCGGGTCGGCGTTCACCCCGGCCCCGGGCTTGACCAGGTTGACGATCACGAGGCCGACGATGAGCGCAAGGCTCGAGACCACCTCGAAGTACAGCAGCGCCAGGCCGCCCGCCTTGCCGACCTCGCGCAGCCGTGCCATGCCGGCGATGCCGGTCACCACCGTGCAGAAGATGAGCGGCGCGATCAGCAGGCGGATCAGCTTGATGAAGCCGTCGCCGAGGGGCTTGAGCTGCTGCGCGAACTGCGGCCACAGCACCCCGAGCGCCACCCCGAGGGCGATGGCGATCAGCACCTGTACGTAGAGTGAGCGCCACCAGCCGCGCCGCATCCCGGGTCCTCCCGCAGGAGCGCGGCCGCGACGGCGGCCGCCTGCCAAGCGCCCTAGCCTAGCGCGTCCGCGGCCCTGAAGCGCGCTAGGACACCTTGTGGAACTGCTGCTCCTCGGTGCTGCCGGTGAGCGCGGTGATGGAGGACGTGCCGCCGGTGACCGCCTGGGTGACCGCATCGAAGTAGCCGGCCCCGACCTCGCGCTGGTGCTTGGTGGCCGTGTAGCCGGCCTCCTCGGCCGCGAACTCCGCCTGCTGCAGGCTGACGTAGGCGCTCATGTGCTGCGTCTTGTAGCCACGCGCCAGCTCGAACATGGAGAAGTTGAGGGCGTGGAAGCCGGCGAGCGTGATGAACTGGAAGCGATAGCCCATCGCCCCGAGCTCGCGCTGGAACTTCGCGATCTGCGCATCATCGAGCTTGCGCTTCCAGTTGAAGGAGGGCGAGCAATTGTAGGCCAGCAGCTTGCCCGGGAACTGCGCGTGGATCGCCTCGGCGAACTCGCGCGCCTCCTCGAGATCGGGCTTCGCGGTCTCGCACCACACCAGGTCCGCGTACGGCGCGTAGGCGCGGCCACGGGCGATCGCCTGCTTCAGTCCGGCTCTGACGCTGAAGAAACCCTCCGCGGTGCGTCCGCGCGCGGCATCGATGAAGGGCCGGTCGCGCTCATCGACATCCGAGGTGATGAGCGTCGCGGCTTCCGCATCGGTACGGGCCACGAGCACGGTCGGCACGTTGCACACATCCGCCGCGAGGCGCGCCGCCACGAGCTTGTTGACCGCCTCCTGGGTCGGCACCAGCACCTTGCCGCCCATGTGGCCGCACTTCTTGGCCGAGGACAGCTGGTCCTCGAAATGCACGCCGGCCGCGCCCGCGTCGATCATCTGCTTCATGAGCTCGAAGGCGTTCAGCACGCCGCCGAAGCCGGCCTCGGCATCCGCGACGATCGGCTTCAGCCAGTCGACCGTATCGTTGCCCTCGGCGTGGCAGATCTCGTCGGCGCGCCGCAGGGTGTTGTTGATGCGCCGCACGACCGCCGGCACCGAGTCGGCCGGGTACAGCGACTGGTCCGGGTACATCTCCCCGGCGAGGTTGGCGTCGCCGGCGACCTGCCAGCCGGAGAGGTAGATGGCATCGAGCCCCGCCTTCACCTGCTGCATGGCCTGGTTGCCGGTGAGCGCGCCGAGCGCGTTCACGAACGGCTTCTCGTTCAGATAGCGCCAGAGCTTCTCGGCGCTGAGGCGCGCGATCGAGTGCTCCACCGGGATCGTGCCGCGCAGCCGCACCACTTCCTCGGCGGCGTAGCCGCGCTGGATGCCGCGCCAGCGCGGGCTCTCGCGCCAGGTGCGGCGCAGTTCTTCAGCGGTCGGCAGGGTCTTGGGAGCACTCATTGCGGTGGTTGCCTCGTAGCGATGGGCGGCCTAGCTGAGCAGCTCGTAGGCCGGGAGCGTCAGGAATTCATCGAAGGTGTCGGACTTGGTCATCTGCTCGAACAGGCGTGCCGCGCTCGGGAACACCCCGCCGCTGAGCCGCGCGGCGCCGACCTCCTCGTGGATGCGGTCGAGCTCGGCGCTCATGAGCGCATCGAAGCGCGCGACCGTGATCGGCTTGCCGTCGCTGGTACGCGCGCCGTGCCGCAGCCACTGCCACAGTTGCGCGCGGCAGATCTCGGCGGTGGCCGCGTCCTCCATGAGGTGATACAGCGGCACGCAGCCGTTGCCGCGCAGCCACGCCTCGAGGTACTGCACGCCGACGCGGATGCAGCCGCGCAGGCCCCCCTCGGTGATCTCCCCCTCGGGCACCTTGAGCAGGTCGAGCTCGCCGACGTTGACGTCCGCGCGCGTCACGGCGAGCTGGTTCGGCCCCGGCATGACCGAGTCGAAGGCCTCGCGGGCGATGGCGGCGAGCCCCGGGTGCGCGATCCAGGTGCCGTCGTGCCCGGCATGCGCCTCGCGCAGCTTGTCGGCGCGCACCCGCGCCATGGCGGCGGCGTTGGCGGCGGCGTCGTCGCGGATCGGGATCTGCGCGGCCATGCCGCCCATGGCGTGCGCGCCGCGGCGGTGGCAGGTGCGGATCAAGAGCTCGACGTAGGACTTTAGAAAATGCCGGTCCATGCCGACCGTGGCGCGATCGGGCAGCACGAAGTCCGGGCGGTTCCGGAATTTCTTGATGAAGCTGAAGATGTAGTCCCAGCGCCCGCAGTTCAGGCCCGCCGAGTGCTCGCGCAGCTCGAAGAGGATCTCGTCCATCTCGAAGGCGGCGAGGATGGTCTCGATGAGCACCGTGGCCTTGATGGTGCCGCGCGCCATGCCGAGCGCCTCCTGGGCGTGCACGAACACCTCGTTCCACAGCCGCGCCTCGAGGTGGCTCTCCATCTTCGGCAGGTAGAAGTACGGCCCGGTGCCGGCGCGCGCGAGGGCCTCGTGGTTGTTGGCGAGGAACAGCGCGAAGTCGAACAGCGAGGCCGAGACCACCTCGCCGTTGATGCGCACGTGCTTCTCGGGCAGGTGCCAGCCGCGCGGGCGCACGATGAGCGTCGCGGTGCGCTCGTTGAGGCGGTAGACCTTGCCGGTGTGCGCATCCGCGAAGCTGATGGTGCGGCGGATGGCATCGGCGAGGTTCACCTGCCCGTTGATCAGGTTCTCCCAGGTGGGCGAGCAGGCGTCCTCGAAGTCCGCCATGAAGCAGCGCACCGGCGCATTGAGCGCGTTGATGACCATCTTGCGGTCGACCGGCCCGGTGATCTCCACGCGCCGGTCGCTGAGGTCGGCAGGTACCGGCGCTATGCGCCACTCCCCCGAGCGCACCGCGGCGGTCGCGGGCAGAAACTCGGGCAGCGCCCCGTCATCCAGCTGGATCTGGCGGTCGCGGCGCGCGTTCAGGAGCTCGAGCCGGCGGGTGTTGAAGCGCCGGTGCAGGCTCGCGAGCAGCTGCAGGGCGAGCGGGGTCAGGACCTCCTCGCTGCGCTCCACGCGCGTGCCGCTGATCTCGATCTTCGGCGGTGCGGGCTCGCGCGAGTAGACGTGGGCGGGGGTCGGCGGGGTCATGGTCCGGCCAATATACGGTGAACCCCTAGCAAATTTGACTGTAGAAACTTCACACTGTTAATTTTACAGGCGACAGTTTCCCGGGAGTCCCGCCACATGACGCAGCTCTTGCGCAAGGGCCACTTTCTCGGCGCCAAGCTGCGGGCGCTGCGCAAGGCCAACGGGCTCACCCTGGAGGAGCTCTCGGTGCGCTGCGTGCAGCGCGACGCCGCGCTCGCGCCCTCGGTCTCCTACCTGAGCATGATCGAGAGCGGCAAGCGCTCCCCGTCCACCGCCCTCCTCGAGCTGCTGGCGGGGGTCTTCCAGCGCCCCCCCGCCTGGTTCCTCGATGAGAGCGCGGACCTGGCGCTGGCGCCGGCGGCCGCCGGGGGCGCGGCGCCGCGCGCGCCGCTCGAGCCCGCGTTCCTGTTCTCCAAGACGCTGCTGCAGGCGGCGATCCCGGAGCTGTTGGCGCAGACCGGCACCACCGGGCGGCAGTTCGCCCACCTGCTGATCCGCTCGCACCAGGAGCTCTCGCGCAACGACTTCCCCGACCTCGAGCGGGCCGCCGACCAGGTGGGCGAGCGGCGCTTCCCGCTCTCGGCCGAGGACCTGGTGCGGCTGTGCCGCCGCCACGGGCTCGAGATCCGCTGGTTTGAGCGCAAGCCGGTGCTGGCGCGCGACAAGGACCGCGAGGTGCGCAGCATGGTGCGCTCCTTCTTCGAGGCGCCCAAGGTGGTGTACGCCAACCGCGCGCTGCAGGCCGACCCGGCGCGCCTGAAGTTCGACCTCGCGGCGCACATCGGCCACAAGGTGCTGCACGGCGGGGATGGACTCAAGTCCCCGCATGCCACCGGCGGGGAGATGGGCGGCAGCCCCGAGGGCGGCTCGGGCGCGGCGGGCATGAATGCGCAGGACGTGCTGCACGCCTGGCGCGACTTCGAGTGCAGCTTCTTCGCCGGCGCGCTGCTCGCCCCGCGCGTGCCGTTCCGGCGCTTCCTGGCGCGCGAGCGCTACCGCGTCGAGGCCGGCGGCCGCCTCGAGCTCACCCCGGCGGTGATCATGCGCCGCATGACCAAGGTCTCGCCCTACCCCTACTGGCACTTCTTCGATGCCTACCCGCCGGGCTACCTGCGCGCCGTGTACCGCGGCAACGGCATCCCGCTGCCGTGGGGCAACCTCGCGCAGGTGAGCGACCCGTGTCCGAACTGGGCGGTGTTCCGCATGATCGACGGCGAGCACGGGCTGACCGGCTCGCAGATCTCGGTGCTGCGCGACGGCGAGCGCTCGCTCCTGTACTGCTGTCACTCCATCCGCGTGCACGACATGGCCGGCAACCCGCACGTGCTGTCGGTGGGCGTGGACCTCGCGCCCGCACTGGCCACCCACAGCGTCGCGAGCGAGGCGGTGGTGGAGGCGATCTTCCGCGAGTGCCTGCACCGGCGCGGCGAGGCGCGCATCCCCAAAGCCGCCGCGCAGGTGCTGAGCGCGGTGGCCGAGCTGCTCAACATCGCCTGGATCGAGGACGCGCTGGCGCAGCCGGCGCGCATCATCTGCCCGCGCAGCAACCACTGCCCGCGCGCCGAGCGCTGCGAGGGCGCGCGGCCCTCGCGGGCGCGCGAGATCGCCGACGTGCGCGAGGAGATCCTCGGGCGCTGAGGCCTCAGCCGTCGATGAAGATGGTCGCCGGGTGCTCGAGGCGCTCACGCAGCGCCTGGATCATGGCCGCGGCGTCGTAACCGTCGACGAAGCGGTGATCGAAGGAAGAGGACAGGTTCATCATCAGGCGCACCGCGATCGCCCGCTCGATCACCACCGGCCGCTCGATGGCGCGGTTGACGCCGATGATCGCGACCTCCGGAGCGTTGATGATGGGGGTGCTGGCGATACCGCCGAGCTTGCCGAGGCTGGTGATGGTGATGGTCGAGCCGGTCAGCTCCTCGCGCCGCGCCTTGTTGGTGCGCGCCGCCTCACTCACGCGACGCATCGCCGCGGCAAGCGGCCACAGCGTCAGCTCCTGGGCAGCGTGCACCACCGGCACCTTGAGCCCCTCGGGCGTCTGCGTCGCCACCCCGAGGTGCACGGCGGCGTAGCGCACCAGCACGCCGCGCTCGGCGTCGTAGTGCGCGTTGCACTGCGGGAAGTCCTTCAGCACCCGCACCAGCGCCAGCGCCAGCAGCGGCAGGTAGGTGAGCGGCGCGGCTCCGGAGGGCACGCGCCGGTTCAGGTGCGCGCGCAGCGACTCGAGCTCGGTGATGTCGAGCTCCTCGACGTAGGCGAAGTGCGGGATGTTGCGCTTGGCTTCGCTCATGCGCTGCGCGATGACGCGGCGCAGCCCGATGATCTTGATCTCCTCGGTGGCAGCGGCGGGGCGCGCGGCCGGCACCGCCCTCGGCGCCGGGCGCAGCGGAGTCGGTGCGCCGGCGCGGCGCGCGACGTAGGCATCGAGGTCCTTCGGCACGATGCGCCCGTTCGGCCCGCTGCCGCTGACCTGGGTGAGATCGATCCCGGCCTCGTGGGCGCGGCGGCGGATAGCCGGCGAAGTCGCGACGCGGCCGCGGCCGGCAGCCTGGGCCGCAGCCCCGTTGCCCGCGCTGCCGTTGCCGGCCGCCGCCGTGACAGCCTCGCTCGCGCTCACTGCGCGCGGCGGCGCGGCGCTGGTGGTGGCCGTGGGCGCCGCGCTGCCGGCGGTCTCGATGACGATGAGCTCGGCGCCGACCGGCACCATGTCGCCCGGACCGCCGGTGGTGGAGATGACGCGCCCCCCGACCGGCGCCGGCACCTCGACGGCGGCCTTGTCGGTCATGACCTCGACGATGACCTCGTCCTCGGCGATGGTGTCGCCGGGCTTCACGCGCCAGCTGACGATCTCGGCCTCGACCGTGCCCTCTCCCAGGTCCGGGAGCTTGAAGACGAAGTTACTCACGCCCCCTCCATCACGCGCTTGAGCGCCTGGGCGATGCGCGCCGGCCCCGGGAAGTACTCCCACTCGAAGGCGTGCGGGTAGGGAGTGTCCCAGCCGGCCACGCGCAGCACCGGCGCCTCGAGGTTCCAGAAGCACTGCTCCTGCACGGTCGCCACCAGCTCCGCCCCGTAGCCGCCGAAGCGCGTCGCCTCGTGCACCACCACGCAGCGGCCGGTCTTGCACACCGAGGTGCACAGCGTATCGACATCCAACGGCGCGATGGTGCGCACGTCGACGATCTCCGCGTCCACGCCCGCGAGTCGCACCGCGGCCTCGGCCACGTGCACCATGGTGCCGTAGGCGAGGATCGACACCTCACTCCCCGGGCGCACCACCTCGGCGCGCCCGAGCGGCACGGTGAAATGCCCCTCGGGCACCTCGCCGCGCGGGTGCGCGCTCCAGGGGATGGCGGGCTTGTGCGGATCGCCGTCGAAGGGACCGTTGTAGATGCGCTTGGGCTCGAAGAACACCACCGGGTCCTCGCCCTCGATGCAGCTGATCAGCATGCCCTTGGCATCGTAGGGGTTCGAGGGCATGACGACCTTGATGCCGCAGACGTGCGCGAACAGGGCCTCCGGGCTCTGCGAGTGGGTCTGGCCGCCGCGGATGCCGCCGCCACAGGGCGTGCGGATGGTCACCGGGGCGCTGAAGTCGCCCGCCGAGCGGTAGCGCAGCCGCGCGAGCTCGCTCACGATCTGGTCGAAGCCCGGGTAGATGTAGTCGGCGAACTGGATCTCGGCCACGGGCTTCAGCCCGTTCGCACCCATGCCAATCGCCGCGGCCACGATGCCGCCCTCGGCGATCGGCGTGTCGAGCACGCGCTGGTCGCCGTACTTGCGCTGCAGCCCCTCGGTGGCGCGGAACACGCCGCCGAAGTAACCGACGTCCTCGCCGAGGATCACCACGCGCGGGTCGCGCTCGAGCATCACGTCCATCGCCGAGTTCAGCGCCTGGACCATGTTCATGCGTGCCATGGTGCCGTCAGCCCTTCTTGGCGAGCGCCGCGGTGTCCGCGGCGGGGGCGTTGCCGGCACGCAGTGCGCGCATCTCCTCGCGCTCGCGCGCCAGATTCGGCGGCATCTCCTTGAACACGTCCTCGAACATGGTGAGCGGGTCGAGCGCCGGTCCGCCCGAGAGCGTCCCGTAGGTCTCGGCCTCCTTCCAGCAGGCGGTCACGTAGGCCTCGAGCTCCTTCTCGAGCTTCGCGTGCCGCTCCTGCGACCACTCCCCTAGGGTTATGAGGTGCTGCTTCAGCCGTTCGACGGGGTCACCGAGCGGCCAGGCGCGCCACTCCTCCTTGGGGCGGTAGCGCGAGGGGTCATCGCTGGTCGAGTGCGCCGCGGCGCGGTAGGTGACGTGCTCGATGAGGGTCGGCCCGCCGCTCTGGCGGGCGCGCTGCGCGGCCCACCGGGTCACGGCGTACACCGCGAGGAAATCGTTGCCGTCGACGCGGATGCCGGGGATGCCATAGCCCGGGCCGCGCTGCGCGAAGGTCTTGTGCTCCCCGCCGGCGAAGCCCTGGAAGGTGGAGATCGCCCACTGGTTGTTCACCAGGTTCAGGATCACCGGCGCCTGGTACACCGCGGCGAAGGTCATGGCGTAGTGGAAGTCGGCCTCGGCGCTCGAGCCCTCGCCGATCCAGCTGGCGGCGATGCGGTCCTCGCCCTTGATGGCCGCGGCCATCGCCCAGCCCACGGCCTGCGGGTACTGGGTGGCGAGGTTGCCGGAGATGGAGAAGATGTTGCCGCTCGCCCAGTGATACATGATCGGCATCTGCCGGCCCTTGCACATGTCGCGCGTGTTGGACAGGCACTGGCACATGAGGTCGACCAGGTTGTGGCCGCGCACCACGTGCAGGCCCTGCTGGCGGTAGGAGGGGAACAGCATGTCCCCCGGGGTGAGCGCCATGCCGGCGGCCACGGCCACGGCCTCCTCGCCCGTGGACTTGATGTAGAACGAGATGCGCCCCTGGCGCTGGATCTTCTGCATGCGGTCATCGAACAGCCGCGTCAGCAGCATATGGCGCAGGCCGACCTGCAGCTCCTCGGGCTCGAGGTGCGGGTTCCACGGTCCGACCGCGCGGTGATCCTCGCCGAGCACCCGCACCATCTGCACCGAGAGCTCCTCGATGTCGCGCGTCGCGGCGGTGACGTCGGGCCGGCCGACGGCGCCGGCCGGGGAGATCTGCACGTAGCTGAAGTCCGGTTCCTGGCCGGGCCGGGCGGGCTGAGCGGGTACGTGCAGGCGCGGCCGTGGAGTCATCGGATTAGCCTCTTGCGCGGGAAGGTCGGGGTTGCGGCCCGCAACCGGAGTTGGGCAGGATTGTAGTCGCCTCACCCCGGTAACACTACGCGTGAAGCCCCGACACACTTTCCGCGGCGTCGTGCTGCGCCACGGCCCGCGGCCCGCGACGCCCCGGCCGGCCGGACTTAATCCGGTTCCGGGCGCCGACCCGGCGAGCGCGCGCGTGCGCGTCGGGCGGGAAGTGGCCGGGCGCGGCGGCAAGGCGGTCTCGGTGATCAGCGGGCTGCCGCTCGATGCGGCGGCCCTGGAGAGTCTCGCCACGCGCCTGAAAAAACTGTGCGGCGCGGGCGGCGCCGTCAAGAACGGCGTGATCGAGATCCAGGGCGAGCACCGCGAACGCCTCGTGGCCGAGCTCGTGCGGCTCGGTTATGCGGCGAAGCAGTCGGGGGGCTGAGGCGTTCCGGTGCGCCGCAAAGTGGTATCCGCCGGCGAATATTGCTATAGAGGGCGTCGGCTCAAGGCGCACGGGGTCAAGGTGGCGAACCAACCGACAGCACGGCACAAGGGTGGCGGGGACATGCTGCTGTTTGCGCGCAATTTCTTCCGCCACCCGCGCATGCTCGGCTCGATCGTGCCGAGCTCGCGTTTCCTCATCAAGCAGCTGCTCGAGCCGATCCACTGGGGCCGCGCGCGCGTCATCGTCGAGTACGGCCCCGGGGTGGGCGGCATCACCGCCGAGGTGCTCAGACAGATGCGCCCGGATGCGACCCTGATCGCCATCGAGACCAATCCCGATTTCGTGCGCTACCTCGGGGAGGCGATCCGCGACCCGCGGCTGCGGGTCATCGCCGGCTCGGCGGAGAACGTCGACGAGATCCTGCGCCGCTGCGGCCTGCTGCGCGCCGACTACATCATCTCCGGCATCCCCTTCAGCACTATCCCGGCGAGCGTGCGCGAGCGGATCCTGCGCAAGACCCACGACGTGCTCGAGCCCGGCGGCGCTTTCCTCGTGTACCAGTTCTCGCCGCGCGTGTTCCAGGACCTGAAGCGCGTCTTCGGCTACGTGGGCCGCAAGTTCCAGCCGCTCAACGTGCTGCCGGCGCACCTCTTCATCTGCCAGCAGACCACCGCCTGAGCGGCGCCGCCGGCACCCCTTAGTCCGCGGCGCGCAGCGTGCGCAGCAGCTCCTCGCCGAAGTAGCCGGCCGGGATCGTGCCCTGCTTCATGAACTCGAGGTGGAAACGCTGCGCGCTGTAGCGCGCACCGAGAGCTGCCTGGGCGCGCTTGCGCAGCGCCAGGATCTGTTCCTTGCCGAGGCGGTAGGTGATCGCCTGGGTCGGCCAGCGCGCGTAGCGCGTGATGGCGGCGCGTGCGCTCTTGCAGCTCGCCGCCTTGGCCTCGAGGCGCAGCGCCGCCGCATCGGTGCAGGAGCCGGGCAGGAAGTCGAGCGTCTCCGAGTGCAGCGTGACGGCCTCCTCGAACGACAGCCGCCCGGTGTGCAGCCCGGTGTCGAGCCGCACCCGCAGGTCGCGCAGCAGCTCCCCGCCGAGCTGGTAGAGGCGCTCCTCGGGGCTGTAGAAGCCGTGCGGCGCGCCCGGCTGTGGCTCCGCCGGCAGCGACTCCGAGTACAGCGCCCAGCCCTCGGAGGCCATCGAGTCCTGCCACATCGAGGAGGAATCCTCCACCGCACCGGCAGTGAGCCAGCGCAGCGGCGCGATCCGCGCGCGGTTCTCCTTCAGCACCCGGTAGTACCAGTCGTGGCCGGGAAAGCCCTCGTGCGCGGCGAGGTCGGGCATGGCGGCGTAGTTGTGCAGCTCGCGCAGCTGCGCCAGGTCATCGTCGGTCGGGGTGACGTAGAAGCGCCCCACCCCGCCTTCCTTGAAGGGCGCGGCGGCGTAGTAGGCCGCGCCCTCGATCGAGGCACGCAGCGGCGGGGGCGTCACCACGACGTCCAGGCGGTAGTCGGCGGGCACCTCGAAGAGCCCGGTGCGGCGCGCATAGTCCACCAGGCGCTGGCCGGTGCGGCGGTAGCCCTCGATCATCTCGGCGTCCGTGTGCGGAGCGTTCTGGCTCAGCTGCTCGAGCACGTAGCGCACGCCGGACTTGCCGGCGGGGAGCGACCAGCCGTGCGCGGCGATGATCTCGCCGGCGAGCGACTGCATCTGCGCGCGGGTCGCCTGCACCACGGCGTGCGAGCCGGCGTACAGCTCCGCGGCGCTGCTGCTGACCCGCAGGTTGTTCTTCAGCGCCCAGTCGTACTCGGCCTCCCCGATCGCGTAGCAGTCGGCGCGGTACTCCGGCCGCAGTGCCGCGGCGTCCTCGGCCCGCGCGTCGGCGAAGAAGGTGGCGAGGATCAAGTCGTGCAGGTGGCGGTAGGCGGCGGCGGCAGCCGTGCCCTTGCCCTGCAGCTCAGCGAGCAGCGCCTCGCGCTGCGTGCCGCTCACCTCGGCGGCGGCCAGCTGCGGCAGCGTGTGCGCGAAGTACTCCGCGTCCGCGAGACTCGCCTGCACGCCGAAGTCGCGCAGCACGCGCCAGTCGGGCACGTTGTGCGCGCTCACCCCGGCGGTCAGCTGGCGCTCGGCGACGGCGAGGTAGGCCGGTATCGCGCCGGTGCGCGCGATGAGCGCGCGCCACTCGGCCTCGGTGCCGTGAGCGCCGGCGCCGTTCGCCGCCATCGCCTGGATCTGCCAGTCGACGCCGCGGAAGGGCTCATCGACGTAGGAGTCGAGCGAGCGTTGCGGGTAGTGGCGCACCTCGTGCGCGTGCAGCAGGAAGGCGATCTGCGCCAGCGCCACCGAGCGGTCGATGCGCCGCCGTGCCGAGAGGTTCGCCGGCGCCAGGGCCGAGAAGCGCGCGCGGAACTCCCCGAGGCGCGCGTCCTCCTTCTGCAGCGCCGCCGGCGAGTAGTCGCGCAGCCGGGCATCGATGCCGGCGAGGGAGGGGTCGAAGACCGAGCCGCCGAGGTAGGTCGCGACCACCGGGAACTGGCGCAGCATGTAGGTCACGTACTCGTGCTCGAGGCTCGCGAAGCCGGCATCAGCGCTGTGGTGCGCCGGCAGCGGCTGCGCCACCGGCGGGCGCGCGAGCGCGGCGCCGGCGCCGAGAAGCGCGGTGCCGAGTGCCACTCGAAGCCAGGTTCGGATCACGATGCTCCCCGCCGCGGCCTGAAGCTGGCCGGCGCGCCAGCATAGCCGCACCGCGGGCGCGGGCGAAGCGGCGGCGGCCGCGGGCGTTGACAGCCGCGCGCACGGGCGTGGATCCTCATGGGCCCATGAGCCTCTCCGAGCGTGAACGCACCCGCTACGCGCGCCACCTGGCGCTCGCGGAGATCGGCCCCGCCGGGCAGGAACGGCTGCGGGCGGCGCGCGTGCTGGTGGTCGGCGCCGGGGGCCTCGGCTCCCCCGCGGCGCTGTATCTCGCCGCCGCCGGCTGCGGCACCCTCGGCCTGCTCGACAGCGACCGCGTCGAGCTTTCTAACCTGCAGCGCCAGGTGCTCTTCGACGCTGAGGTCCTCGAGCAGTCCAAGGCCGAGGCAGGAGCAGCGCGCCTGGCGGCGCTCAACGGCGAGATTCGCGTCCGCTCGCACGCCCTCGAGCTCGATGCCGGCAACGCCCGCGCGCTCGTTGCCGAGTACGACGTGGTGCTCGATGGCTCCGACCGCCTCGGCACGCGCTACCTGGTGAACGATGCCTGCGTGCTCGAGCGCCGCGCGCTGGTGACGGCCGCCGTGCACCGCTTCGAGGGACAGCTGCTCACCTACGTCCCGGACCGGGGCCCCTGCTACCGGTGCCTGTTTCCGCAGGCGCGCGACGGCCTGGTCGCCAACTGCGCCACCGCCGGCGTGCTCGGCGTGCTGCCGGGAGTGCTCGGCACGCTGCAGGCCACCGAGGCGCTGAAGCTGATCACGGGTGTCGGCGAGGCGCTCACCGGGCGGCTGCTCACCTACGATGCGCTCGGCATGCGCTTCGCGGAATTCCGCGTGCCCCGGCGCCGCGACTGCGCGGTGTGCGGCGACCATCCCTCCATCACCGACCTGAAGGACTCCCTCACCGTGAACGCTCCCACCGCCGCCGACGGCGTGCGCCACCTCGCACCCACGGACCTCGAGGAGCTGCTGCGTGCCGGCGGCACGCCGCCGCTCCTGGTCGACGTGCGCGAGCCCTACGAGTACGAGGCCGGCCACCTGCCGGGCTCGCTCCACATCCCGCTCGCGCAGCTGCCGCAGCGCCTGCCCGAGCTCGCGGGCAAGGCCGCGCCGGTGTTCATCTGCCGCAGTGGCGGGCGCAGCCTGGCCGCCTGCCGCATGGCGCTCGCCGCCCGCATCGCCTCCCCCGGCAACCTCGAGGGCGGCCTGACGGCGTGGGCGCAGCAGATCGATCCGTCGCTGCGGGTCGCCTGAGCGCGCGCGCCTCAGCTGCGTCCCGGGCAGCGCGAGCGGGCGAAGGCCGGACGCGGCTGCGCCGCGGGCGGCGGCAGCTCGATACGCGCGCGCAGCAGCTCGAACGCCGCGCGCGGCTGGTCGACGAACTCGAACAGCTCGAGGTCGGCGGCGCTGATGGTGCCGTGGCGTACCAGGGCCTCGAAGTTCACCACTTCCTTCCAGAACGCCGAGCCGTACAGGAGCACCGGGATGGTGCGGTCGAGCTTGCGCGTCTGCGCCAGGGTGAGGATCTCGAAGAGCTCATCGAAGGTGCCGAAGCCGCCGGGGAACACCACCAGGGCGTGCGCGAGGTGCGCGAACCAGAGCTTGCGCATGAAGAAGTAGTGGAACTCGAAGGACAGCCCCGGGGTGATGTAGGGGTTGGGCAGCTGCTCGTGCGGCAGGCCGATGTTGAGCCCGACGCTGCGGCCACCGGCGAGCGCGGCGCCGTGGTTGGCGGCCTCCATGATCCCGGGCCCGCCGCCGGAGCACACCACCAGCCGCCCGTCGAGGGACTCGCAGCTGAACTGCGTCACCAGCCGCGCGAGCTCGGTGGCCTCCTCCATGTAGTGCGCCAGCGGTCCGGCCGCGCGGGCGCGCGCGGAGCCGAAGAACACCACCGTGGCCATGACGCCCGCCTCACAGAAAGCGCGCAGCGGCCAGAGGTATTCCGAGACGATGCGTATCGGCCGGCCCTCGTCCGAGTCGATGAAGCGCGGATCGTGGTAGGCGAGCGGGGGTATCTCGGTCATCGTTGCCTCATGCGGTCGTGGCGCGGCCACCCTGGCCGGACGCTCACGGCGCACTGTAGCGAATCGCCGCGCCCGGGCGCGACGGCGGCGGCGCGCGGCCCCCGGCGCTGGTGGCTGCTGCTCCTTACCGCGCTCCTCGGTGTGCGCGCAGCGGCCGCGGCGCCGGCGCTGCCGCCCCTGGATGCGACGACCGTGCTGCTGGTCATCGCGCCGCACCCGGATGATGAGACGCTCTGCTGCGCCGGGGTGATGCAGCGGGTCGCCGCCGCCGGCGGGCGGGTAAGCGTGCTGTGGCTGACGAGCGGGGACGGCTCGGAGCTCGGCTCGATCTTCATCGAGCACCAGCTGCTGCCGGATCACGCTCGCATGCGCGCCTACGGGGAGCGGCGCATGCAGGAGGCGCGCGCGGCGAGCGCGCTGCTCGGGGTGGGCGGCGCGGGCCAGTGGTTCCTCGGCTACCCCGACGGCGCCCTGCTCGCGCTCGTCAATGGCGCCGGGCGCTACCGCTCCCCCTTCACCGGCGCGGACAGCGTGCCCTACGCCGCCGCGCTCTCCCCCGGCCATCCTTACAGCGGCGCGAGCCTCGAGCGCGACTTCGCGACCGTGCTCGCGCAGGTGCACCCGACCTTGATCCTCGCCCCGAGCCCGCTCGATGCGCACCCCGACCACCGCGCCGCGGGGCTGCTCGCGCTGCGTGCTGGCGCCGACGCGACGCTGCGCTGGTGGATCGTGCATGGCGGGGAAGGCTGGCCGAGTCCGCGCGCCCTCATGAGCGGCATACCGCTCACCGTGCCGCCGCGCGGCGCGAGGCTCGGCATGCTGCCCTTCGAGCTCACCATCGCCGAGGCGGATCGCAAGCTCCTCGCGCTGCGCGCGCACGCCACGCAGCTGCGCGTGATGCCGGCGTTCCTGCTGGCCTTCGTGCGCAGCGACGAGCTCTTCGCTGCACGCCCGGAGCCCGCCGCGCCCTAGGGG
>Ga0335082_10000491_pt1 | contig 40982 bp, 32 predicted proteins | sample Lox_Sample_41_FD_206718 | JGI IMG/M metagenome (GOLD analysis project Ga0335082, IMG submission 206718) | Soil microbial communities from Loxahatchee National Wildlife Refuge, Florida, United States - Lox_Sample_4.1 | ecosystem: Environmental > Terrestrial > Soil > Wetlands | place: USA...
CAACCAGGGTGCAAAAGGGTGCATTCTTGCACCCTTTTTGCACCCCTTTTCGTCAATTAGAGCCGTTGTCAGGTGCGCGGCAATTCAAGATTTGACAGCGTTTACGCGAGTGCGCTCGGGGTGTTTCAGGAGAGAATACCAGGGCGAGCACGGCTGCCTGCGCCGCATGTTTTGCGGGCGAGATCGCCTGCGTGTAAACATCCAACGTAGATCGCAACGAGGAATGGCGCAACAACTCCTGCATCACCTTGAACTCTGTCCCTACGCTCCGCAGCAGAGTCGAGTACGTGTGCCGGAAAGTATGCCATCCGAATCGTTTCTGGATTCCAACATTCTGCGCGACGGGGCGAATGTATTTGCGCAGGATTGCCTGACCCCATATGGGCTTTCGGCCGCGGTGACGGCTGCTCGCAAAAACCCAATCGTCCGATTTGTTGTAGCGGCAGACTTCTCTCCATTTCGCCAGCGCATCCAAGACTGTGGGATGAACCGGCACCGGCTTCTGTGAAGATTCAGTTTTGCAAGGTCCGACTACTCCATAAACGATGGAGCGCGTGACGTTCATTGTGCCTTGAGCAAAGTTGATGTCTCCCCACTTCAATCCGAACAACTCGCTCTTTCGCAGCCCGGTGGAGGCCGCAAGGAGCACTAGCGTTCGCTCACGTAAACCCAGGCCATTTATGAGCGCCTTTATTTCAGCGGGTGTCAGCACACTTGGCGTAGTGCGCCGCTTCGCACTCTGCCGAACTAAACGGATCGGGTTGCGGTCAAAGAGTTCATGACGGCAAGCATGATTGAAAAGAACCGAGAGAATACCTCGGATTTTCGCACAGCTGCTCTTCGCCAGGGGCAAACTACGAAGCCATAACTCTACTTCTGTCGTTCTTACTTCCGAAAGACGCACGCTGCCCCAATGTGGGATGACCCATCGGTTCAAGTACGCTTTGTACGCCTTCTTTGTGGAATAGCTTCGCCAGCTATTGTCCTTAGTCAGTTCGCGCTGAACAAAGTGATCGCATACTTCCACAATAGTCATCGGGAGATGGCATCGCTGAAAAACATTCGTATTGATTTCTCTTAATAGTCCCGTGACTGCTCTGCGGGCAGAGTCCGCGTCGGCGTATTGGCAAGCTGTGCCGATCACCCGCTTGCGATAGATGCGCTTTCCGTACGGTCCCCTGTCCGCCCAACGGAACTGCCAGACATCCGGGCCGCGTTTGCGAGCACTCCTGATTAGGCTCCCCTGTTGCATTCCTGCCTCCCGCGTCGCAACTGCGACGCAGGAGGAATTCTTACGCAATGAGGCACAAAATTAGATCCTCTTGGCGAGGCCAGAGTGAATTGCTTTGCGGCGGCAGTAGTCTTCCAGGTGATAGGCGAGGTTGTTACCCAGTGACCCTCGGCCCGGGGCTTCAGTACTGTCGAAGTTGAAGGTGCTCCCCGACAGTCAATTACCCTGAGAGATCGGGCGTGCTTTCTGAAAACCTACGGCCCGACGCGCAATGCTCCCCTCATGTGTTCTGAGATACACTGTCGAATAATGGGTCGCCTTCTTCGAAAACCACATGAGCGGAAATGGTGATGACAATTTGATTCCTGGGCCGGCACAAGATCCACAGGCGGGCTTACAGCGACAAAACGAACGTCTGCAATTACTCCTGAACCTGACGAGCCGCATCACCTCGAATCTTGACCTGCGCGAAGTGCTACGCGCGATTTCTGCCAACTTTCGTGAGGTCATGCGCTGCGATGGAGCCGGGGTCTGGTTACCGTGGGAAGGGGCGGGAACGTTCAAGCTCTATGCGTTTGATGCGCCCGCCAGTAAGGGCTTCGCCAAGGAGGAGGGGATTCTCACTGTGCCGGAGAACGATCCCGCCAGACGAGCATTCGAGACGATGAAGCCGATGGTCGCCACGGTTGACGAGATCGGTTGGCCCGGCGGCGGCGAGGGGTACAGACTCGCAGCGGCGGAAAGCGTGAAGAGCGCATGTTTTATCCCGCTGGTGAATCGCGGCCGTGCGCTGGGGGACCTGATGATTGTGCGTTTAACAGAGGAAACCTTCACGGCAGAAGATGTCGACTTCCTCAGCCAGTCCGCGGGCCAGATCGCAATTGCCATCGAAAACGCCCTTGCCTACCGTGAGATCTCCGAGCTCAAGGACAAACTCGCGCAGGAAAAGCTCTATCTGGAAGAAGAAATCCGCTCGGAGATGAACTTCGCCGAGATCGTCGGGAAGAGTTCGGCCCTGCGCAAAGTGCTGAAGCGAGTGGAAACCGTGGCTCCCACAGATTCCACCGTGCTGATCTACGGGGAGACCGGCACCGGTAAGGAACTCATCGCGCGCGCGATTCATGATTTGAGCCCGCGGAAATCAAAGGCCTTCGTGAAACTCAACTGTGCCGCCATACCGACTGGCTTGCTGGAAAGCGAACTCTTCGGACACGAAAGAGGTGCTTTCACGGGAGCCATCGCGCAACGCATCGGCCGCTTCGAAGTGGCCAATGGCGGGACGATTTTTCTGGACGAGATCGGAGAGATCCCCCTCGAATTGCAGACCAAGCTGCTGCGCGTGCTACAAGAGCGGGAATTCGAGCGCTTGGGCAGTTCGCGGACGCTGCGCACCGATGCTCGATTGATTGCTGCCACAAACCGCGATTTGGAAGCGATGGTCGCCGAACAGAAATTCCGCTCCGACCTGTTCTTCCGGCTGAATGTTTTCCCAATCCAGGTCCCGCCACTTCGCGAGCGCCACGGCGATATTCCACTCCTGGTTCGCCACTTCGCGCAGCAGTTTTCCAAGCGAATGAACAAAACGATTGACACGATCTCCTCCGCCACCCTGGATGCCCTGTCCCGATATCATTGGCCTGGCAATATACGAGAACTCCAAAACGTCATTGAGCGCGCCGTGATTACTTCTACCGGCCCTGTGCTCAAGGTAGATGCGGCAGACCTGAAGATTTCCAAACCCTCATCTCCAGCAGAAAAGAGTTCTGCTCAGGGATCGACAAATGGCGGGCTGCGCGACACGCTCGAAGAGACAGAACGTCAACAAATCCTCAGAGCCTTGAAACAATCCAATTGGGTGGTGGCAGGTCCGAAGGGCGCAGCGGCGAAGCTCGGAATGAAAAGGTCCACCCTCCAGCTGAGAATGAGCAAGCTCGGCGTCTCACGTCATTCCTCGTAGTCGCGCCTTACTCGTTTTCCTTCGAGGGCGCTCTCTCGAAATGCCTTTTCCGTCAGTGCCAGTAAACTGGCAGGGTACCAACTCTCTGGCCTGGCACGCTGACACCCCGATCTGTAGCCCTCTCGTGCTGGCGGCTATTTCCAAACAAATGAATGAGTTGCTTGAATGCGATGGCGCGCCACGCTCTGGCATCCGCGTTGCCCTTCCTGTTGTCGCTCGAACGCAAGGCAGATGAGAAGGAGGGCGCTATGGTTCAGATTTTCACTTTCGCCCGCGAGTGGAGCAAGTGGTACCGCTTGCTCCGTCACCACAAGGGTTTCGGACGACTCGATTCCGTACGCTACAGCCATTGGCTGGCACGCAGCTGAATCGTGCAGCCAGAACGCAAGTGCAAGTGGCTTCACGACCGCAAAGGAAAACAGCATGTTGAAGATCTCGATTGTTGAAGGAAGGACGCAGCGCCGGCTGGTGGTAGAGGGCAAGCTCGTCCCGCCTTGGTCCGATGAGCTGAAAGCCACCTGCGAAAGGGCGGGATCGGGACTTGACGGCCGTGAACTCGTCATCGATCTGAAGAACTTAACGACGATCGGCCGACAAGGGGAAGAGCTGCTTCTGGAACTGATGAAGCAGGGGGCCAGATGCCGAGGCTGTGGTGTGTTTACGAATGAGATTTTGAAACAGGTCGCCCGCAGGTTGCGCCGTAATGGAGCACAGGAATGAACTCCTTAATGTCTGACAAGGTCTCGCTCGCCGCTCGGAAGCTCATCCTACGAATGAGCCTTGCGCTTGCTCTAGGCGCGAGCCTCAGCGGATGCGCCGTGGGGCCGAAATATCATCGCCCGACGGTGGAGCTGCAGCCGTTTCACAATGCCCCCTCGATTGAAACTCGTGCTGCTTCCTTGCCGGCACCGCCTCTCGATCAATGGTGGACTGGCTTCCATGATCCCGAGCTGACACGGATCGTGAAGCGCGCGCTGGACCAGAATCTCGACCTCGCCGCTGCCATGACACGGGTGCAACAGGCGCATGCCGCTGCCCGGGGAGCAGGAGCGCAGCGCTTACCATCAGGAAGCCTTTACGCTTCGACGACCACACTGTACCAGTCGACTGAAAGTATGACGGGCCGTCTCGCCTCACACGCGCCCGGCTATAACCGCTCACAGAACTACTACGATCTCGGATTCATTGCGAGTTGGGAAACGGATCTGTTCGGCGGCTTGAAAAAAGGAGCTGCGGCTGCTGCTGCCGAGGCCCAGGCAGCTGAGGCTCTACGAACGGGAACCCGCATCACTGTAGCCGCGGAAGCCGCTGATGCCTACATGCAGATACGCGGCGCGCAGGCGCGCTTAAACTTCGCCAAGGACCAGATCGCCACTGACGAGCATCTCGTCGAACTGGTGCAGCAACGCAAGGATGCGGGCATCGCTTCCGACCGCGAACTCGCTCAGGCCCAGGCCTTGCTGTCGCAAGCGAAGGCGACAATCCCACTGCTCACAGTCTCTCTCGAAGCACAACTGAACCGGCTGGACGTCCTCATGGGCGCGCAGCCAGGAACGTACGCAGCGGAGTTGAGCCCTGTCGCAGACATTCCCGATGTACCGGAAATCTCCGGTTTCGGCACGCCCACTGATCTTTTACGTAGGAGACCTGACATCATCGCTGCCGAGCGAACGGTTGCTGCCTCGAACGCTCGCATTGGCCAGGCCCTCTCCGAATATTATCCAAAGCTGTCACTTTCAGGCATCGTCGGATCTCAAGCGCTCGCGCCCGCGCACCTTTTCGAGCAGCAAGGATTCCAGCCCATCAGCGTAGTCGGTCTACGCTGGAGGCTCTTCGATTTCGGGCGTGTCGCCTCAGAAGTGGCGCAAGCGCGAGGCGCCAATGCCGAAGCCCTGGTCCAGTATCGGAACTCCGCCCTTCATGCGGCCGAAGACGTCGAAGATGCCTTCAGTCTTCTCGTCCAATCGGAAAATCGCCGCAATGAAATCCTCCGTGAAATCGACGAATTGCAGCGCGTGCGCGACCGCTCGGAAGAATCCTACGCCGCGGGCGTCATCGGACTCACGGATGTGCTCGACGCGGATCGTCAGTTGCTTGTCGCCAAGGACGAGTTGGCTGTAGCGCGAGAGAGTGCGGCGCGTGCAGCAGTCGGTTCTTATCGCGCTCTCGGGGGCGGCTGGCTCCCATGATCGAAAACCCAACAAATAAAAGGAAGAGCCATATGAATCGGATCAATTTCAGTTATTCCGCCCTGGTTCTAGTCGTTATCGGCCTCGCACTCAGCTTAACTGGTTGCGGTCAGAAGCGGGAATTAGACCCAAGAACACAGCCGGAGCTGGTTCGCGTAGTGGAAATAGGTTCGTCGTCCGGGGCAGATCCCGCGTTCACTGGCGTGGTATCGGCGCGTGTTCAGAGCAATCTTGGTTTCCGAGTTCCCGGAAAGATTACGAGCCGCTTGGTAGATACGGGGCGGTTTGTCCGCGCTGGACAACCGCTCATGACGATTGATCGAACCGACTATGTCCATGCCATTACCGCGCGAGCAGAAACAGTCACCGCGGCGAAGGCAAAGGCTGTTCAAGCCGCCGCCGATGAGGCCCGCTATCGCCCTCTGGTCAAGAGCGGCGCGGTTTCCGCTTCCATCTACGATCAGATCAAGGCCGCATCAGACGCAGCACAAGCGGAGCTCGCTGCTGCCACCGCTCAGGAGCAGGTTGCGAGAGATGAGGACGGCTACTCACAACTCGTTGCGGATGCGGATGGCGTGGTGGTCGAAACCTTGGCCGAGCCGGGACAGGTGGTGATGGCGGGCCAAACAGTTGTGAAGCTCGCCCATTCCGGTCCGCGAGAGGCCACAGTGAACCTCCCGGAGACGTTGAGGCCGAAGCTTGGATCGACGGCATACGCAACGCTCTACGGCAGCACCACCAGAGTTCCAGTTCGATTGCGACAGCTTTCCGGTGCTGCTGACGCGCAGACCCGTACCTTTGAAGCACGCTACGTTCTCGAAGGCGCTGCCGCGAATGCTCCGTTAGGAGCAACTGTTACTGTCCACCTCTCCGGCGATGGAGAGACCGATACGTTGCAAGTGCCGGTTGCATCCGTCCTCGATCAAGGGAAGGGACCTGGTATTTGGTTACTGAACCCTTCTACATCCACAGTCTCATTTCAACCTGTACAAGTACGCCAATTGGGTGAAGAACTCGCAACCATCAGCGGAAACCTGCGCCCAGGACAACAGGTCGTAGCGCTTGGCGCCCATCTCCTTCGCGACGGCCAACGCGTGCGTGTCGAGACCAAGGCAGAACTTCGATGAGCGGGCAACATATGTCACAAAAAAACGATGCGGCTGCGAAGCCGTTTCTCAACCTGTCGGCTCTCGCAGTCCGCGAAAAGGTCATCACTCTGTTCTTGCTGATTGCGATCGTCGCCGCCGGCATCTTTGCCTTCCTGAAACTGGGACGCGCAGAAGACCCTACCTTCACGATCAAAGTGTTTACTGTTGCAGCGGTTTGGCCCGGAGCGACGGCACAGGAGATGCAGGACCTCGTGGCCGAGCCACTGGAGAAGCGCCTGCAGGAATTGCGCGACTACGATCGCGTAGAGACCTTCACCCGGCCCGGGCTCGCGCTGATGAAGGTGAGTCTCAAGGACACTACGCGGCCAGAGGACGTCCCGGAAGAATTTTACCAGGCTCGCAAAAAACTAGGCGATGAAGCACACAAGTTGCCTCAGGGCGTATTCGGTCCCTTCATCAATGACGAGTACTCGGATGTGACGTTCGCGCTCTACTCGGTTGAGGCTCCAGACCTTCCTCCTCGGCAGGTTGCGCGTGAAGCCGAAACGCTTCGGCAGCGGATGCTTCATGTGCCCGGCGTCAAGAAGGTCGACATCGTTGGGGAACAGCCAGAACGTATTTTTGTCGAGTTCTCGTACGAACGGCTGGCGACGCTGGGAGTAAGCGCTCGAGATGTCTTCGATGCGTTGGTTCGCGAGAATGCCCTAACCCCGTCTGGGTCTATCGATACGAAAGGTCAACAGGTTTACATTCGACTGGATGGCGCGCTTGATGATCTGCAGAAGATTCGGGATACGACCGTTGTGTCAGGCGGCCGCACCATAAAGCTGTCTGACATTGCCAATGTGAAGCGTGGATACGAAGATCCCGCGACTTTTCTTGTCCGTCATAATGGCCAGCCCGCTTTGCTTCTCAGCATCGTAATGAAGGAGGGCTGGAATGGTCTGGACCTCGGCAAAGCCCTTGTTGCCGAACAAAAGAAGATTTCCGCCGAACTCCCCGAAGGCATCAGCTTCAGCAAAGTGACGGACCAGGCAGTAAACATCCGCGAAGCAGTGGATGAGTTCATGTTGAAGTTCTTTGTTGCGCTGGCGGTCGTGATGGTCGTTAGTATCATCAGCCTTGGCTGGCGCGTAGGAATCGTTGTGGCAGCCGCCGTTCCGCTGACGTTGGCGGCCGTCTTCGTCATCATGCTTCTCACTGGAAGAGTGTTTGATCGCATCACACTCGGCGCTCTGATCCTCGGCCTTGGCCTTCTGGTTGACGACGCGATCATCTCCATCGAGATCATGGTGGTCAAAATGGAGGAAGGGTGGGATCGCATAAAGGCTGCTGGGTATGCCTGGAGTCATACTGCTGCTCCCATGCTTGCAGGCACCCTGGTCACTGTTATTGGTCTCATGCCAGTGGGGTTCGCTCGATCGAGCGCTGGCGAGTATGCGGGAAACATCTTCTGGGTAGTGGGTTTTGCACTGCTCACCTCGTGGGTTGTTGCCGTAACCTTTACTCCTTATCTTGGCGTGGAGATGTTACCGCAGATTAAAGCGCTGTCTGGCGGCCACGCAGCCATCTATGCAACACCCGGCTACGAGAAGCTCCGCCGACTAATCGCCTGGGCAGTCCGCCGGAAGGTTTTGGTTGCGTACATTGTTCTGGGCCTCTTTCTTGTCGCCCTTGCAGGTATGGGACTCGTCAAGAAGCAGTTCTTCCCTCAATCCGATCGGCCTGAACTCTTGGTAGAGGTGGCCATGCCACAAGGCACCAGCATAGAATCGACCAACGTGAGTTCGAAAAAAGTCGAGGCGTGGCTGCGGTTGCAACCCGAAGCAAAGATTGTTACGGCTTACATTGGGGCGGGCGCTCCGCGCTTCTTCTTTTCATACAATCCGGAACTCCCCAACCCCGATTTTGCCAAGATTATCGTACTGACAGCGAATGAGAGGGATCGAGACCGTCTGAAGCTCAGGCTACGTGAGCGAGTTCAGCAGGGACTTGCGCCGGAGGCACGCGTGCGCGCCTCGCAACTGGTTTTTGGACCATATACCCCGTGGCCCGTAGAGTTTCGCGTCTCAGGTCCCGACCTGGAAAAGGACCGCGCGATTGCAACACAGGTACAAGCAGCAATGCTGAATAATCTCCATACTCGACAGGTAAACCAGGACTGGGGCGAACGCGCGCCAACTGTGCATTTTGTCCTCGACCAAGCTCGGCTACAACTGATTGGCCTTTCCTCCCACGAGGCTGCCGAACAGATCCAATTTCTTCTGACGGGCGCGCCGGTGACGCAGGTCCGTGAAGATATCCGAACGGCCGAAGTGATCGCTCGAAGTGCAGGTACCGACCGCCTCGATCCCAGCAAGCTGAACGACATGACTCTGATGAATCACTGGGGGAAGGCTGTTCCACTGAGTCAAGTCGGCCACATCGAGATTCGTCCGGAAGAACCGATCCTCAAACGCCGTGATCGCGTGCCGACAATTACGGTAGAAAGTGACATTGACGAATCGCTTCAACCTCCGCAGGTCTCTGCAGAGATTGAAAAGGCGATTCAGCCGATCGCCGCCAGCCTGCCCGAGGGCTACAGGATCGAAACGGGCGGCAATATAGAAGAATCTGAAAAAGCGAACCGGGCACTTTCAGTGGTGTTTCCCGCGATGATCGTGCTGATGCTCACGGTAATCATTTTCCAGGTCCGATCATTCTCCGCGATGTTCATGGTGGTTCTTACAGCGCCTCTCGGTCTCGCTGGTGTCGTTCCAACACTGCTTTTCTTTCATCAGCCATTTGGGTTCAATGCGATCCTCGGACTGATCGCATTAGCTGGCATCCTGATGCGCAATACGCTGATCCTCATCGGTCAAATCAAAACCAATCAGGAGGAAGGTCTTGACAGTTGTCACGCGGTCGTCGAAGCAACTGTACAGCGATCGCGGCCGGTAGTCCTTACGGCCCTTGCAGCTGTATTGGCTTTCATCCCTCTGACCTTCTCGGTCTTCTGGGGGTCGATGGCATACACGCTGATTGGAGGGACTGCCGTGGGCACGGTGCTGACTCTTGTATTCCTGCCTGCACTCTATGCGATCTGGTTTGGAGTAAAACGGACGGAAGTCCCGAGCGATGAGGCTGAGGCAGCGCTGCGTCCATAGTCCAAATAATTCTTCACAGAAATTAAACGAACAAAAGGAGTCTTATGAAAATCACAGGTCGCACGATCCTTATTACCGGAGGCTCTGCAGGTATTGGCCTCGCGTTTGCCCTCAAGTTTCTCGAACTCGGCAACCAGGTCATTGTGACTGGCCGGCGGCAGACTGTGCTCGATGAAGTGATGGCAAAATATCCGAAGCTCCACACGATTCAGGGCGATGTCGCAGACCATGCGCAAATCGCCGCTCTTGCAAGGCGCGTGAAGGCTGAATATCCAAGGCTCGACGTGCTGATGAATAACGCGGGGATCATGTTCCACAAGAACCTCAAGGTCCCGGCGGCTGACCTCGACGGATTGATGGCCGAGATGAACATCAACGTTGGGGGCGTGATTCGCATGACGTCCGCATTCATCGACATTCTCACGGCCAACAAGGGCACCGTCATCAACGTATCCTCCGCACTCGCTTTCGTGCCTTTGCCTTCTGCGCCAATCTACTGTGCCACTAAGGCGGCGGTTCACTCATACACTCAGTCGCTGCGGTTCCAGATGGAAGAAACCGGTGTCGAGGTGATCGAGCTTATGCCGCCGGCAGTGAAGACCGACTTGTCGGCAGACATTGCGGACGGCGAAGGCATCACCCTAATAACGTCAGACGAATTGGTGAAGCAATCCTTTGCGTCCCTCGAGGCAGGAGCACTCGAGGTTCGGCCGGGACAGGCGAAGCTACTCGCGCTGATGCGCCGCCTCGCACCCGATTTCATCAACCGGCAGCTCTGGAAAGCCTCTAAGAAATTGGTTCCAGTTGGTGTGTCGTAAGGCCGGGGCACTTGGGTGACAGCGCGCGGCGTGGCCTGCGGACTGGTCGCCCCTGTTGCTAACCAGTCAGTAAACTATCTTTTCACATAAGAGGAACCAAAAAAATGCTATACAGTCACATTGTTAAGAAAAAAATCCGGCAGACCTTCGACGACGTCAACAACCATCGCTGGGATGAGGCAGTGGCAGTGGTCGCGCCGCAGGTTCATCATCGCGTTTCGGGAATCCACGCGCTTGCTGGTGAGCGCAACGACAAAGAAGCCTTGCGCCGCTGGTTTCAACGCCTCGGCCGTGTCCAGCCCAATCTCCGTCTCAGGATCAACAACATCTGGGTAAATGGTTGGCCGGGTAACACCACCGTGTTTGTCCAATGGGACGGCACTGCAACGTTGCTTAACGGCGATGCGTACGTCAACCGTGGTCTCCATGTGTTCACCCTGCGGTGGGGCAGAGTCTATCGACTCGAGGAATTTCAAGATTCCCAAGCAGCGGCCCATGCTCTCTCCACACAGGCGGCAGCTGGACTCAAAGAAGCTGTCGCTGACCAAATTGTGAGCTAGCAAAGCAAATCCCTGGTGCCTGGTTGTCGCTTTCTTTGAGTTCAGGCTTGCAGAAGCTGGTGCCGCGAAGATGGGAGAGGATGGGATAGGTCATGAAGGCAGTCATTCTCGATCACTATGGGAATGAGCTTTGGTCGCTTAGAATAGCCGACGCGGCCGTCGCTGTTATTGGCGGCGTGAATGAGGGTTATCGAAACTTATGGACTACATGAAGTTCATAATTTCTCTCTTTTTATGCGCCGCTGTGACTTGCGAAGCGCAAACGGCTCCCTTGCCGCAGCTCCGCCAGAATGGCGCGGTCAAACAGTTCTTCGTCGACGACAAGCCATTCATCATGCTCGCAGGTGAATTGCACAATTCGAGTGCTTCGAGCATCGAGTATATGCTGCCGGTATGGGACAAGCTCGCCGCTCTTCACCTCAACACGGTGATCGGCACTGTTAGCTGGGAATTGGTCGAGCCAAAAGAGGGCAAGTTTGATTTCGCCCTTGTTGACGACCAAATCAACCAGGCACGAAAGCGAAATATGCGGCTCGTGCTGATCTGGGCGGGTTCGAGCTACCCTCCGCATTGGGTGAAGGCAGACCCGAAGCGCTTCCCGCCCATGGTCATCGAGGTGCGGCCCGATGGCGGAATGGGTTCCTTTCTGGCCAAGTACATGGAACAGCGGAGCACGGGTCCGCTGAGCCCATTTGGCAAGGATACGGTCAAGGCCGACGCCAGGGCCTTCGCTGCGTTGATGAGTCACGTCAAGGATGTCGATCCCCAGCATACGGTCATCATGGTGCAGGTTGAGAACGAGATCGGCAGTCTGGGTAACAGCCGGGACCGTTCTCCTATGGCGGAGTCGGCATGGGCTGGTTCTGCTCCAGCCGACTTGATGAGCTACCTCACAAAGCATAAAGACACTCTATTGCCCGAAGTGCAGGAGGTCTGGGGAAAGAACGGTTACAAGACGAAGGGAAGTTGGAAGGAAGTCTTCGGCGAAAATGAGTGGGCTGATGAGGTCTTCATGGCCTATTACATGGGGCGGTATGTGAACGAGGTAGCGACCGCGGGCAAGGCCGAATTGAACATACCCATGTATGTGAATGCGTGGCTCGGTCCTCAGCCCAAGGCGGAGCTGCCCGGTCAATGGCCGAGCGGTGGACCGGTTGCCCGCGTGATGGACATTTACCGGGCCGCCGCTCCCTCCATCGATTTGTTCGCTCCAGATATCTACGTACCGGACTTCAAGGGGACATGTGCGCTCTATGCCCGGTCCGGGAATCCATTGTTCATTCCCGAAGCTCAGGACCAGGTGGGAAATCTGTTCTGGGCTCTCGGTCATCACTCTGCTCTGGGCTGGTCGCCCTTCGGCGTTGAAGATCTGAGTCCAGACGGACAGGTGGCGCAGGCATACAAGCTACTTTCCCCGATGCTTCCCCAATTGGCCGAGTGGCAGGCTGCAGGTAAGGTGAATGGCATTCTGGTAATCGACGGCGAGAAGTCCGAACCTGTTTCCCTTGGCGGTTACAAAATCACGCTTTCAGCGGATATGGGGTTTGGCACACCGGCTCCCAAGCCCGATTCGGAGGCGGAGCTTGGAGCGGGCGTTTCTTTGGCATCCCGTGCAATGCCAAGTGACAAGCGACCCTTCGCCATTGTGGTCAACACCGCACCCGACGAATTCCTCTTCATCGGAGCAAATGGGGATCCCGCCTTCACGATTGATTCAGGCCCCGGAAAGGTCTTTGTTTCCTCAAAGGACGAAGGGCGTTATGAAAACGGAAGATGGATTGCCGGCCGCAGAATCAATGGCGATGAATTGTTTGAATCGAGCCTACCCAAAACTAAAGTCGGCATGTTGAAGGTGAAGTTGGTGCGTATTCAGTAAAGCCCGGTGCCGCCTGACAACAGGTGGAAAGAGGCCAATGTTACGACCGGCGTTCCGGTCGGGTTGGGATAGCGCATGAAGGCATTCATCCTTGATCACTATGGAAACAAGGACGGCCTGCGGGCCTGGCAAAATGCCAGACCCGGAATTGCCGCAGGATGAGAAAACGCAGCGTGCGGTCAGTTTTCCGCAAATTGTCACAGCAGAGGCGGCGAGTTCGAACCCCGTCACTTCCAGAAGTTTCTGCCGTCGTGCGGCAGAGTCCATTTCTTGGTCCGTTCATGGTCCAATAATTGTTACTTGCGGTTCCAAAGCGCGGTTTTGGTAGCCATCCGTGCCGCGTAGTTTCAAGCAGTTACCAAAAGAGGGTGCACTGTCACGGCAGAGGTCGCGAGTTCGAGTCTCGTCGTCCCCGCCATATTTCAAGAGACTTATTTGTTTAAATAGGGCTCACTGCTAACGATCATTCGGGTCGGCCACCGTATTTCCCTGTCGAATGATGTTATAATTTCTAATAATGCGACACGTCACGATTGCGCTTCCCGACGAACTCTCAGCAGCTTTGGCTGCTCCAGGTCAAGATTTGTCCCGCGCGGCCTTCGAGGCTTTGGCCCTAGCAGCGTACCGCGAACGCAAGATTTCGACTGCCCAACTGCGCCACTTGCTGGGATACGAGACCCGGATGGAAGTCGACGCCTTTCTGAAGAGTCATGGCGTCGAACTGGAATACACTCTAGAAGACATTGAGCGGGATCGCGAGACACACCGGCAGCTCGGCATGTAGATGCAATCGATCGTAGCTGACACAACTCCTCTAAATTATCTTGTACTCATCCAAGCAACCGATATTCTTCCAGAACTGTATCGAACGGTTTTGATCCCTCCCGCTGTGAAGGCCGAGCTGGCTCATGCAAACACTCCTGCCGTCGTGCGCGCGTGGATTTCGCAGCCTCCTCCATGGTTGGAAGTTGTGAGCCTGAAACGGCCCGTCGATTCGGCTCTGGAACATCTCGACGCGGGTGAGCGCGAAGCGATATCGCTCGCGTCCGAACTCCAAGCCATCCTCTTGTTGATGGATGAACGAGACGGGGTGACTATAGCTCGACATCGTGGACTGAAGGTGGTGGGTACGCTCGCAGCGTTGGACCTTGCTGCAGCCCATGGACTCGTTGATTTGCAAACCATGTTCGACCGGCTGCGCGCGACCACGTTCCGGTCACCGGTTCGCCTCATGGTGAGCATGCTAGAGCAGGATGCCGAGCGCAAGAAACGTCAGGGAGGCCGACAATAACCGGGCGAGCGGACAAAGTACGATCTGGGTACAATAAGGGGACGATAAGAAGTGACATCCGGTACCTTGTGGTATCAAAAGATGTCCGCCGACACCGTTTGATATCAATCGATTACATCAAAACGCTGTGCTGTCACGGCAGAGGTCGCGAGTTCGAGTCTCGTCGTCCCCGCCATTCCTTCCAAAAGAGTTGCGCTGATTCTCTTTTTTTTCGGGCGTTCCGAACTCTTCTCTGTGACTCACGCCACGCCGTGGTGTGTCTGCGAGTGAAGCGCCGTTTCACACGAAGACTCACGAACGCTGTCGCTTGCGTTTTCGGCAGGTCAATCATTAGTTTGAACTACCTTGCTGGCGCTGCCTCCAAAGGACGAACATCGCGTTCAACCTTATCAGCAATCTCATCTTCGGCGACTTCCAGGTCATAACGCGTTTGGAGATTCATCCAGAACGTCGGACTGTTGTTGAAGTAGCGCGCGAAACGTAGGGCCGTGTCAGCAGTAATTGCGCGTTTCTCGTTGACGATATCGGCGATCCGCGTCACAGGGACGCGCAAGTCCATAGCAACTCTGTTCATACTGAGTCCCAGAGGGACCATAAACTCTTCTCGGAGAATTTCTCCTGGATGCACCGGCTTAAGTTTCTTTGTCATCCTGCTGTCTCCTAGTGATAATCGACGATCTCCACTTCATAGGCATGCCCATCGCGCCATTCAAAACAGACGCGCCACTGGTCATCGATGCGAATGCTGTACTGCCCTTTCCGGTCCCCTCTTAGGCGCTCTAGTCTGTTTCCTGGCAGCGTTGAGAGCGTCCGGATGTCCTGCGCCGCATCCAGCATGTCCAGCTTCCTAAGAGCCTGGCGCTCGATAGCCCTGAACCGGCGGACTGACTCGCGATGAAATAGGCGCCCGGTATCGGCGCAGCGGAAGGACTGAATCACAATCCGACACTATACTGCGTCGCGTTGAATGTCAAGTAGTACAGGAGCAACAAGGAATTTAAGCAGAATCTGGGTGTCAGGCTTGATGTTTCAGAAACGAATCGCGCCGTCACAACAGTGAAATGGAACCACGGGAAGAAGAAGGGATCTCACCGTTTCGTGTGGCGAAACGAAGCACGAAACTACGTCGCCTGAGCAAGACCACTCGATCACGAGTGCACGTCCAAACGGTTGGGCTGAATGCCGAGACAAAAAAGTGTCGCATCGAGCCGACGGCGAAGAATGTCTCTTGACATTCCCTTTTATAGGACTTTTCCGATTACGCCGTTAGTCAGCCGACTTAAGCGCCATAACATTCCCGATTCGCGTGTGCTGAGGTTGAAAACTGGGAGCATTCGCGGGAACGTCTGCCGGCGGGGCTGCGATGGGAGAGCTGAGAGAAGCAAAGAACTTTCGAACTGCCGGTTGCTGGAAATAGTTGATATGCGAGCAATCGAGCAAAGGGCGAGCCTGACCGAAGGCGAGTGCGGAACTTGCTGGCACAACTAAGTCATTTGCAACGGAACCCAGAGCGCCCATCAAAACTCCTTCCACTTCGATGCCAAAGCCTGACTTGGCCGCAGTCATATCGAAACTGCTGGCCCAGGAATCGCATCCAGCGGGATCCCCGAGGGAGTTGAGCACAGCAAGCGCGTCTGAATCGGGTCGCATCATGTCGATGCCTGGTGGGAGAGCCGGGGCATCGAAGAAATAGGAATAGGCCATGGAGAGCGGTGTAGCGAGCGGAACGATATTCAGCAGATCGCCGCCAACTTTCCAAAGCAAGTTCAGAAACCTCGCTCCAATGTTCGCAAGCGGTGTGCCCACGTGTGGCGTACCGAAGGTGGTGAGCTGCACGGGGGATGGGTACCGCAGCGCTCGCAACCTTTCTTTCGCAATGCGGCCCACCAAGCCTCCACGAGAGTGGCCGACAAGATAGAGGCGCTTGGTCTGGAGTTTGTCCGCGATGAGCTGCGCGAGGGCAGTTCCGTTTTCATCGACGGGTCGAAATGTGTCGTGTTCGTAGCGGAAGGTGGGAATGCGAATGTTCTTGGGGTAGAGATCTTTCAGACTTTGGATGCCGCAGGACACAGTGCCGTGGATAAAGACCAGCGCAGAGTCGCACTGCGTAGCGGAAGCGCTGCCGAGGTCGGGTATGTCTCGCGCGACGTCGGCGTAGCGGGCCGCCATTGAAGAAAGCCGCGACGCGAAGGTTGGGTCGCGATCCCAGACTCTCTGTGGACGTGACAGCCGACGAAGAACGAACCCGACCAGGAAACCGGCTTTTGCGCGCAGAGTCGTAATGAAATTCCTTCCGCGAGAGCGCATCGAATTCCAGCCGTCGACGATCGCACTCTGCTCGCCGAAATATCCTCTCCATTCGAAGATTGTCTGCAATTGATGATCTCCAGCAGCGCTCTGCTGCATGCGAAGTACGCGGTTCTCATCGCGGAGGTCAGGTTCGTACTCGACGGTGACTTCTTCGATGTCCGACGCTATCGGAATTACCACCAGCGTGCGGTCATGCCAGATCAGAGAATCCGGAACAGTGCGAGTCCCGCTTTGCGGCAGGTAAGTAGCGTGGTAGGCCAAGCCCCCATCGATTGCTTCGATTTTTGTGGCTTGAACAACGTTGAATTCGTTGAACTCGATTTCCGCTTCTTTCGACCACAATTCGACGGCTTCGCGTGAAGCGCCTGACGCGAGGGGTACGATAGGAGAATTCACTTCCTCGCGCAGGTAGCCAATAAGTTCGGACTGATCTGAATCCACCAGTTCTTGGGCCAACGATAGTGCAAGTTGAGAGGATGGTGGAGCGCCAGTTCGCTCCGAAAAGCGTATCGTTTTCCATTCACCGCTGCTGAAGCCGGCAACTTTCCACATCGCACTCTCTCCTAACGGTTTCTCTCTAACGAAACAATCCCTACTCGTCGATGGAACTAACGCAATCTTGCGCTTAACATCAGAACGAAATGTAATCGGGAGCACTGAACTCGCAGTGATTCGCAAGTATCAGTGTCAATCGGAGCAGCGGATCGGTCGAAGATGACTCCCAACTTCGCACCTGCAACCCGAATTCTGGTGGTCGAACCCGACCAAGAAACGCGCGACGGCATTGAGCAACTGTTAGTGGCAGACGGATACGTCGTTGATCCTGCTCGAGATACCGCGGAAGCGATCGAACGGGCCCGCTGGCGGCGCCCGCGGCTCATCCTAATCTGTTCCAGCGGGAGCCGGGATGACCTCGTTTTGATTGGTCGAACGATTCGCGTTAGGTCCGGGCTAGAAGAAACGATTCCGATTGTGCTCTTCTCCGCGAGTGCCGGACCGGAGGGTACGGAAATTCGAATGTCCAACAACGTGCACCTCACGAATCCGGAAAACTTCAATCACCTCAGGGCGCTTGTCGTGCGTGCGCTGCAGAGCACCTCGACGGAGTGATGACGTTCAGGAAAAGGCTGCGCGCTCCTAGCCCCAAGTACGCGATAGCATTCGCAGACGGCGTTTTCCAAGCCTTCGCGATCGAGAATCCGTAAGTGACCTCGCCGATATTCGATGAGCCCTGCATCCTGGAGATGACCTGCAGCTACCGTCACTGTCTCTCGGCGTCCCCCAAGCATGTGAGCGATGAATTCCTGAGTTAGAGTAAATTCATCGAAACTTGTGCGGTCCCGGATCAGGAGGAGCCACCGACAGAGGCGCTTCTCCAAGGTATGCATACGGTTGCAAGCAGCGGTTAGCGAGATTTGACTGATAAGGCTTTCCAGATAAAGCAGAATCGCTTTTTGAAAAGTCCCGCCGCGATGAAAGAGTTCCTTCACGATGCGAGCTTCGACTTTCAACGCCTCGCCTTCCACGCCAACGATTGCACGATAAGCGGTGGCGGCTTCTCCTAACACGACGGATGTACCGACTACGCCGTCTTTTCCTGTCACTGCGACCTCAGCGCAAGTTCCGTTTTCCAGAGGACATACCAGAGAGATCACACTCGTGGTCGGAAAGTATATGAAGGGGGTGCGACCATAGCACTCCTGCAAAATGTCGCCCAGGGAGAGCTTGACTGGCTGCAGATAGGGAAGAAGGCGAGCTTGTTCCTCAGGCGAGACGCTCCCCAACAGCTGATTGAAGCTGAACCTGATGGCAACGGATTCGAGAGATGGGGACATTGCTGAACTCGATCACGTGACAGTTGTGGGAGTGGTCTCTTATCCATTCGTTTCGTGGTTCCGTCTGTGCGACGGCGCACAGACAGTTACGTCTCTAACCTGCAACCTTGGGGTCGTTACTTGGTGACCTAGAACCAAATTCTGTTTCATGTCGGGACCATGAATTCTTGGCGAGAAGAGTGTTCGGTGAGTAGTCCCTGTGGAAAACGGCGATGGAAGGAGTAAGCGCATGCCGGCAATGGATACGAGTTACCCCAACCTACGAAGAAGTTTGAACGCAAACCTTGCCGCCCGATCCGACGAGGCGATTGAAGCCGCTCTTGAAAAGGTGGGATTGGACGCCGAGGCAGCAGAAGGATTTTTCGACCAACTCGGCAAGATAGCGTCCAGCGTCGGGCAGGTTGCTCTAAAAGCAGCTCCTTCTATATTGCCAATCGCGGGAACCGTTGTCGGCGGTGCCTTTGGGGGGCCAATTGGGGCGTCTTTGGGAAGTTCGCTGGGCTCGCTCGCAGGGAAGGCAATCGGGGGAGCGACCGGTCAGCCGTCTGCGCCGTCGGGAGGTGGCGGCGGATTGCTTGGGAGCCTTGGCGGAGTACTGGGAGGTTTGACCGGAGGGTCGCCTGCGGCAGGCGGATTTCTTCAGGCACTAGCCAAGCCGGAGACTTTGCAGGCTGTGGCTTCAATGGCCTTGGGGCCGCAGCTTGGCAAATCGGATGTTAGCGTCGGAGGCGCTTCCGTCCCCACAGGAACGTTTGCCCGGATGCTCAGCATGCTCGCAGGCAAGATGGAAAGTGAATATCACGAATCGCTGGCAGCAACTCGAGAAGCGGTACCCGAATACATGATGGATTTTGCTGGGCAGCCAAAGGGTGACCCGACAGTCGCGGATCATCGCGCGGCCGCTCTCTACGAATTGTTGCAATCGAGTGACTCTAGCGACGAATACGCAGATGAAGGTTGGGACGCCGAGCACGAAATGGAGGCAATGCAAGCCGAGCTCGACGCGATGGAGTTGATGGAACTGTATGGTTCCGAGGAAGCATAGGTGAATTGAAATGAATAGCAGCCTACTAATGCAAATAATCGCAATGCGAGCTACTGGCAGAGGGAATGCCGGGGTCGCAGAAATGATCGCGAGGGTTCGAGGCGTGAATGGTGGCGCAGCGCTTCAGGATCCGAACCAGTTGCTCGCACAACTCAGCAACAACAATCCTCTAGTCAGCGCGCTTTCGAGACACTTCGCGGAAGCGCAGACAAACGCGGCAGCCGCGCGACCTGGGGTGTCGGTTGCAGAGCCTGTGCCGGTGATTGACGTGGAGCCGGAACAGGAAGCGCCCAAGAATCCGAAGCCGCTGTCGAACGGCGACGACGGTCAGACAGTCGAACTCAGAGAACAGGTGCAAAGTCTGCAGGCAGAGGTAAAGAGTTTGCGAGATCGCTGTGACGTGCTTGCATCGACCGTTGGAGCTTGCTGCCTCTGCTGGGGGCAGGATGCCAACTGCCGGGCGTGCCGGGGACGCGGCAAACCAGGCTACGCGATTCCGGATGAAGCGCTCTTTGGCGAGTATGTTCTTCCGGCGATGCGAGTGTTGCGAGCGCAGAAGGTTCAGCCCAACCGGCCGTCAATTACGGCGGCACAAGTTCAAAGCAGCACAGAAGTGGCATCTCAGATTTCCGGTTCGAATTAAATCAAACGAAAGGATACGTACATGGCCCTAGAAGCAGAAGCATTGGAGATGGAAGGATTTGACGAAGGAGAGTCTGCGGAATTTGCAGAAGCAGCGCCAAAACGCGGGCCACGCATTTCGTCTTCGTATATGCCGCGCAGTTTTGGACAGCAACCGCCGGTTTCACAAACACAACTACAGACGGCTTTGGGACGCGTGGACTCGAACCTGAGAAAGGTCAGCGACGTCGAAACCTCGCTCGCCTCTCGAATCAGTTCGTTGTCCACCGCCACGAAGAAAGAGACGGCTGACCGGAAGAAGGCGCTGGATGCGCAAGTGAAGGACTTGAATCAGAAAGTGCAACTGCTCGCCTTGCTGCCCTTATTGGTACAAACTCCAACGGTCGCAAACCCACAAGTTGGCGGCGCACCATTAAAGGACGGCGCAGGAAACGTGATCTCATCTATCTCCGCACCTGATAACAGCAAGCTGGATGCGATCTTGCCGCTCCTTCTTGTAAGCGGGTTGGGCGGTTCAGGCTCCGGCTCGGGCGGAGGGTTGTTCGGAGACGCCGGCGGCTCGGACGGAGGTCTGCTCCTTCTCGCGCTCGTACTCGCTTTTGCTAAACCGTAGTCCGTCACCCTGAAAACGGAGACAACTCATGAATATATTTAGAGTCTTTTTAGGGACGGCAATTGCTAGAAACTTCGGCGTCAAAAGTCCAACTGATCTTACGGACGGGGTTATCAGCGCGATTCCAAAGTCCACGGCTGTTGGCGCTGTCTTGGTTACAGCGATAGCGCCAAACCAAGCGCGCGCGGCGCGTGGTATTGGCCCCGGAACGAGTCAAGTTCCTGCGCCGACGCCGACGCTTACTTCCGTCGTCGTCAATGGGCAAACATTGACCCTAACCGGAACGAATTTCGGCAATGATCCGAATGTTGTTGAGGTTGACTTTACCTTTGTCGGCGTGAATGGAGTTGCCTTTTCGGCCACGCCAACGGCGCCGATCACGCCCACATCAATGACCATCATACTTCCGGCGAACATTCTGTTGCTTCTTCAGAGCGCGCCTATTGCTGTGACAGTTGTTGTAAACGGTTTGCAGAGCGCGCCGCCTATGCAGATCCAGCAGATCGGCATTCCCGCTAGTTTGGTCGATATCCGCGGGACAAACCAGCGTGTTACCGTGAACACGCAGTCCGCTCAGCCGCTCAGTCTGAGGGTCGTGGACAGCGCAAACAACTCAGTACCGAATGTAGCAGTCGCCTTTGTGGCGCCGCCGGGAGGCGCCAGTGGAGCCCCCGGAGTGAATCCGGTAAACACGGACGCGAATGGCGTAGTGTCGGTCGCGTTCACTGCCAACGGCAATGCCGGCGGCCCGTACGTGGTTACGGCAAACGTTCCCGCGCAAATGGCCGTACCGGTTGCGAGCTTTGTTCTGACAAACGTGGCGGGCCCCGCCGCGAACATCAACGTGTTCGCGGGAGGACAGCAGGCCGTGATCGCCGGCAATGCATTTGGCGCCCGATTCGCGGTGCGATTGACAGACAACGCGGGCAATCCTGTTTCTGGTGTCCGAGTAGTCTTCACACCACCGGCTGTAGGTCCGGGATTGGCGAGTGGCGCATTCGCGAATAACCTGAATAGCGCCGAGACTGACGCAAACGGGGTAGCTACAGCACCGGTGTTTACGGCCAACAACGTCCAGGGACCGTACAACGTGGCCGCGAACGTTCCAAACACTGGGCTTGTAACCAACTTCGCGCTTGTTAACAACTGAAATTATAGAGCACAAGATTTTCCTGTATGTGTGTGCTCTTATGCCGAAACTGCCAGCTGCGAGCACGGCTCGAAGCGTCTAGGGGAAGTGTGCGTTCATGGGGCCGGATCTATGGGAAATGTTCGAAGACGGGAAGGCGGATGATGAAGTAGCAGCGATTATCCGCCTCGGACATCATAGCGTACTGCCTAAAGGCGTCCGCCTCGTTACACAATTCAGCGAAATCATCACCGTCCGGATGACCCGTGCCGATGTCCTGAAAGTGAGCGGCGCTCCAGAAGTCGTCAACATGGTCGCGGGCGATACCTACCTTGGCCCTGACATAGAGACTGAAACGATGGAGTCGGTCGACCTTTCCATTCGTGCAACCGATGAGCGACGTCCAAAAGAGGAAAAGGCAACCGGTGCCGGGGTGGTTGTCGGAGTTGTCGATTGGGGATTCGACTTCGCACACCCGGATTTCAGGAAAAAGGACGGCACGACCCGCATCCTAGCCCTTTGGGACCAGCGCGGAAGCCGCCGACCCGGATCGCCTCAACCCTTTGGCTACGGCGTCGTGCACGATCGCGAAGCAATCAACCAAGCGTTGAAAACGGCGGATCCGTACGCGGCTCTAGGCTACCACCCCGCGGATGCAGACACTGGCATAGGCTGTCACGGTACGCATGTGCTCAGCATTGCGGCCGGCAGCGGGGTTGAAGATCGTCCCAGCGGAATTGCTCCCGAAGCTGATCTTGTCGTAGTTCACAACGCACCTTGGGATGAAGCGGAACCTTCCCGCCTTGGGGACTCGGTGACGGTTCTCGAAGGGATCGACTTCATCGCAAGGACTGCGGGAGAAAGACCTTGGGTCATCAATCTGAGCATGGGAAGGCACAGCGGCTTCCACAATGGCCAGGAGTTGGTGGAACAGGGATTCGACGCCGCCGTTCGCTCAACCCCGGGCCGAGCGATTTCTCTGAGTGCGGGAAACTACTTCGCAAAGAACATTCATGCGTCAGGGCAGCTTCGCCCCACACAAACAAGAACTCTGATTTGGGAGATCAAGCAGGGCGATCCCACAAACAATCAGATCGAGTTTTGGTACTCGTGGCAGGACAAGATGGAATTGGCGGTCCGCTCCCCTGACGGATCCCTGCAGGCAACGGTAAAGATTGGTGAAAGGGCGAAGCTGGTTTCGGGCGGCAAGGAAGTCGGCAACGTTTACCATCGCGGGCAAGACCCGATCAGCCTGAACAATCTCATCAGCGTCTTTTTGTATCCAGAAGCGCCTCCTGGTGATTGGCAACTTACTCTTGTGGGAACTGACGTCATCGATGGACGTTATCACGCGTGGATCGAGCGTGACGTGAGTTGCCCGCGATGCCAATCCTATTTCCGCGCAGAAGATGCCGATCCCCGTTCAACAACTGGAACCATTTGTAATGGAAGACGTACGTTCGCAGTCGGCGCCTATAACGGTCACTCGGTCGAACCACGAATTGCACCCTTTAGCAGCTGCGGACCTACATTGGATGGGAGGTTGAAGCCAGATCTGTGTGCACCCGGAGTAGCCATACTCGCGGCGAGGTCTGCGACTCGGGATAAGAACAATCCAGCTCCTCTACTGACGCGCATGTCCGGGACGAGCATGGCCTCGCCGTGCGTCACCGGAACGATTGCGCTGATGTTTCAGGCCGCATCACGACGGCTGCGAATTGAAGAGACTCACAATCTTCTGCTCGCAACGGCTGAAAAGATTTCGATTCCAGATGAAATTCCAGATCGCATTGGAATTGGGTTCCTGGATGTGAGCGCGGCCGTCGAAGCGGCTCGCAAGATCGATGGCGCTGCGCCGACGTTCAAGGAAACGACAGTCGAAGCGAGCGTGAATGCTGGGAAGTCCATCGCGGTAACGAAGGCAGCGAACCGCGAGGCGGTAGAAGTGGCCGAACTGGAGGATGCCATGGAAGAGCGAGAGAGTGTATCCGCTGGTTTCGGGTGCGAGTGCAAACATGCGCACGTTTCTGTTCAGGAGCGTCAAGACGAGCAGTCGGATTTTTTTGAAGAGCTCTATGTCGCGGAGGACAATCCCAAAGCGTTTGACATTTCTGCTCCGCCAAAGGAAGTGGCGAATGCGCTCGCGGCGAAAGACTGGGCGGGGGCATTGAGTGCGGCGATAAAAGCGGGCGTGCGTGATCAAAACGTCCTTACCGATCTAGTGTTTTTTGCCCGACATCATGAGTTACCTGTCGGACCGCTCGATCCCAAAGGTCAGAAATTCAAAGCGCTAAGTTCCGAATGGGGGCAGATCTTAAACGACGAAGTTTGGAAAGCGATTCAGACAGCTTCCGAAAACAGTTCGCTGGTGGTCTCCGGCGCAGTGGTTACGGACAATGACCGTTTTTTCTGGGGAGCGTCCGGCAAGCGGCTCAAAAAGCTTGTCGAGCAAGCGGCGAAGGACGTGGATCTGAATCCAGGTTTGCTCGGCACAATCATGATGGCCGAAACCCAGAGTCCGCAGACGTACTTATCGGGCGGCCCGGTTAGCTCGTACTTCATCGGAACAGACGATTTTTATGAAGGGCGCGCGCAAATTGCCGCGCGAGTGCCAGCATACAAAAAAGTCAAATGGGATCAGGGCCAGACTCCCGTTACGCACCCGAACGATGCACAAAAGCGACCAAGAGAAGTGAAGAGCATCCTGTTCGATTCCGGACCGGATGCCATCCTTGCGACGGCGGTCTACGCAAAGTTTCGAGAGGTGAGGCTGCGCGAAGTTGCGAAGACGCTGAACGGCGATTTCGACAAACTTCCGGTTGAAGTTCGGCTCGCGCTGACAAGGATTGCCATGGCTGCCGGGACCGAGGGCGCCAAGCCGTTCCTCAAAGACGCCTTGGCCGGCAGAGACATTTTTATTCGTAAAGACATTCCTACGGCAATTTACCAGACACAACGTAATGCTACGGTTCGAACTGCCCAAGCACTGCACCTTTCGGAGTGGATCTTCGGGATCAATTTGGGAGGCGCGGGCCACACGGAAGCATTTGAATTCGATGATCGCGAGGAAACCGAAGAGGGGCTTCGCAAGAAATTAGAATTTCTGTCTTTCCTCCCGCATTTTGTGCGATCCGGTGGAAACGATGTTTCTCTAACCCCCGCCGCGATGAATCCGGGAATTTATGACGGGCCGGCCAAATACAAGATTGCCGAAGGGCTGCAGAAATGTCTCAACACCGCCGTCGACAACAGGAAATTTGGACACATCCGCGTCGCTCTAGTGGATCTGACCAAGGATGTGCTGAAGCCCGAGTTCGCAGGCTTCAACCACAAGGACCAGGTCTTTGCGGCGAGTTTGCCGAAGATCGCGGCAATGCTTGCTGCATTCCAATTGCGTCACGATCTAGAGGCGGCCCTCACGAGCAAGGGATCCAGTGCGCAAGAGGATCTCTTTTCCTCTGTACGAGACGGTTGGGCCGCGACGCAAGAAGATCCCAAGGGTGCGGCCACGCCATTCTCTGATGGCGTCACGATTCGCGGGAAGCTTGTGTTGTGGAAAGACAAGAAGGTCGAGCTCGGCTCGGACATTCCCAAGTCGCCGACATTAGAGTCAATTTTTCCAAAGGCAAATTTCCCTTCCATCAAATTCAGTAGCACCGGCGAAACGAAAGACGAGTTGTCCGATCTAATCAAGGAATTTGACTCGGCATCCGCCGCAGCAAGTAGCATAAAACAAAAAACATCCAGTGCAGATGACAAGGTGAAAGCCGATGCATTCAAGAAATTGGGCCCTGCTCAAGCGCGGCTGAACAAAGCGACTCACAAATTGCAATCGCTGGGATTTCTGGAGCGACTTCGTGTGGCAATGGGAGGGATGGTACCGGCGTCTAACTTTATTGTCTCAACGATTGTTAAAGATGTGGGCTACCCCTACATCGCCTCTACGTTGCTTCAGTCAGGCCTGTACGATCCGAGTCGCGAAGGTGGACTGTGGTTGGGAGCGAGCTACTGGGACAGCACTTGGCGTGGCGCGCTGAAGGGAGGTTCGCGGCAAAGCGCCACAGCGGGATCGGCGGCTGCCTTCATGACACTTTTGGCCCAGGACCGTCTTGTGGACCCTGCATCTAGCGCGGAAATGAGGGCGTTGATTCACAAGGAGCCCAATCCCACACATCCGGGCATAGTGAGTTGGTTTAAAGAAGGACTGAAGCAATTGCCGGATGAGGGATCGATCGAGACGGTTCTGTCCAAGCTGGGAGCGTTCGAAGGAATCGACGACTGCGCATTTATCGAGCGCAAAGTCGACAGTGGCACCAAGGTGATTCGATACGTCGCGGTTGGATTGCGCGCTCGCAAGTCAGAAGAGTTGAAAGCTCTGATTCTGGAACTCGACAAATGCATCTTGGCGAACAATAGTCTCACCGCAGCGCAAGGAGGACACAGCGCGGAGGTCATCGATGCAGAAAGTTCGTTTGTGCAGGCAGAGATTGACGAATCGCTGCGAGTAAGCGTGCCAGTGGAACGCATCCTGGAGATGGATGAGACGAAGGAAATGGAGGAGACGTCGGAGAGCGAAGCGACCCCAGTGAACGCAACGAGCGAGGACAGTCCGTCCAGTGGGCAGGATTGTTCTGCAGTCACAGTGGATTGCCTATTCCCACCCGATTCGGACCTGAAGAAGATTCGCCCCAAGGGGAAACGCGAGGGAGATTTCATCGACCGCACAGAAGGCGACCGTACGGTCAACCTCGCGCTGCAACTGGTGGACTATGATGTGAACGGCTATTTGACCAGCAAACAAAAGCACGCTGAAGCATTGGGCAGGATTCGCGAATTTGTCGTGAATCGCCTTGTGCAAACGACAGAGCCCATCGCCATTACGATTACGGGATCGGCCAGCCGAACCGGAGGCAAGGACTACAACGACCAACTGTCGTGCAAACGCGCAAGATGCGCTGCAGATAATCTGCGACGATCCTTCGACGCGAGCGTTCTGAAGCGTGTAACAATCAACTCCTCCGGCGAAGGTTTCACCCGTGCGACTTGCAAGGGTAGTGATTGCGAGTTGGGGGAGTTCCGGTCTGTCCTAGTGCAAGTCCATGCGCCGAACAGTCCTCCCAGGCCGATTCCCGTTGTCGACCCGGGCTGGGACAAATACACAATTCGCTGCTGTTCGTTCCACACCGAAAACGTTGTGTCCGCGTTGCTCGGCGACCTTCTGAAGAAAGTGCTCCCGCAGGTTCCCGACTTTTTAAGAGGCAAAATCCAAGAACTTATCGGGAAGGGTTTGAAAAAACTCGTCAATCGGCTCTTGAAGGAGCTTCCAAAGCTCGAGCGATTGGTTCAGGGTTTGAGCGAGGTGCTCGAAGAGTTTCCCGCAGAAATTATTCGCGAAACTGGTGTCTTTGAAATCCGAGAGCGCGACAAATCGAATCCTCGCGGTGTCACTCTGTGCTACTCGGGATTTGGATTTCGTATTCTGCTGCCGCGCCAGAATATCGACGAATTTCTCGATGACGTAATGAACAAGATATCTTTCTTCAAGAGCATTCCGGATGCAGTTAGAAAGCAGGTTAAGGATGCAATCAAGAAGCTACTTCCAAAAATTGTTAGAACTTTGATCCAGCCGATTGAGAGTGCCACGCCGGGCCCGCTTGCCCGATTCGATTTAAGACATCCTCAAAATATCCGAGTCTTTGAAGGTTCAGTGCAGCTTGGCAAAGGGTTTTTCATGCCAGGTCAGGTCAACGTGGAATTTAACTCTGCCCCGTGGCGGCGTCCCGACCCCGTCCAAAGACCCGCCATCGTCTCCTGCCCCGATACGAGTTGCAATGAATCAGGTATTCAAGCCATTGTCGGCAACGGCGAAGGATTTGAGCTATTTTCCATCACGCAAGGAGATTTGGTAGCGGGTCCATGCGTGTGTGGTACCGGCGCTGATAGCTTGGCGCAAAGCCTGACAACTGACTTCAATGCAATTGAAACGGTTCCTGCCGACCTTCTAGAAGTTGCCGACGAGTTCGTCCTCGAGAATGCGCGGTCGGCAAGCTCAGTATCCGTCGTCGCTGAAATGTTCGAGCGTCGCGGAGCGAGCGAAGCTTTAGTACTTCCAGGAGAGAATCGTTCCATTTCAGCGGCAGAGGTATTCGATGCATTGACGTCGCGCCGTCAGACAGAGTTGCGCCGGCATCTAGAGCAGCATTTCGAGGTCGTAGGATTGCCAAATACGCCTCTCTCGCAGGACGTTCGAGCAGCGGACTTGATGATACGCCGAGGGTATGGCGATACCGGACACGTTGCGATCATTGCGCAGCCTCAATTGAAAAACGTGCAGGAGCTGCTGGTTGAAGGGTTGATGCCTGAATCCGTCGGATCTGGAAACTATGTTCAAGTGATTGAGGGCGGCTTACGAGCGCATTCCAGCTCGGATCAATTTGCGCGCCAACTGACTGATTCTTTCGGACGGCTGATGAACGATATCCTTTTGGTGCGGCTCGCGACACAGCCCACCGTCGTCCAGGTCCAACCGCAACCAAGCAAGAGCGGGGATGATCCGGATATTGAAAGCACAAGTGCGGAAGATTGCTCGGACGGCATCTCAGAGTTTGGGCGAGCCTGGCGCTTAGCGCACGATTCGAAACGAAATCCGCGCCCGCAGCTGCAGCGCGGGCGACCCCTCTGTGCTGGAAGAAGCGACTTGAAACGTCATGGCGCAAACGACGCCACCCTAGACTTGTTGCTCTTCAATTTCGACATCGATGGTTCATACACAAAGACGCAGCATGAAGCAGCCATGGACCGCTTGATTTCTTTAATTCATGACAACATTACGGCGAACCCGTCAGCCGGTTCGAACGACGCGGCGTATGAGATCTCCCTGCAGGGATATGCGGACAGAACCGGCAGCGCCCGCTACAACGAGTTTCTGGCGAACGACCGCGAGCGCGCCGTCGAGTCTTATATCAATGAAAATATCGATCGCTTCAGAAAGCCATCCGAGTCCTCGATCAGGGAACGCGTCCGCTACACCAGAATGAAGGGCGGCTTTGCTCCGGATGCTTTGCCCGGCAAGAACACACCGCACGCGCGCGCCGTCCTCGTGTGGGCCGTTCCGGTCGGTGGAGAAAAGCCTCAACCGCGGCCTGCGCCATCGAACAGGCTCGATCCAAACTATTGGTTCCTCCCGGCCGAGGAGATTGGCCGGCGAGCTCCAGCCTTTACAGAAGGGAACGAAGTACTTGCGCTTATCGATGGTTCAAAATACATGGCGGATCTCCTCACGAGCCTCAATAGTTGCGACCGTGGTCTGTACCTGGCTGGATGGAGGTTCACCGGGCAGCAGTTGCTAAATCCCGCCGACCCTTCACCAATTCCGATGATCGATGCCGTGCGGAATACGATTCCGCGGGGCGCCCGCGTTCGCGCGATGATTTACAAGGTTCTCGGTTCGGGTTTTCCGGGGCCGTTTCGCGTTTGGCATGCGGAAGACAATCGCATCTTCTGCGAAGCGCTGAAAGCTGCGCGCCAGGACGCTGTCCTGGACGCTCGATTCTCTCCTAAAGCGCTCTCCGCGCATCATCAAAAATTTGCAGTCGTCGAATCTTCCAAGCCCGATCAGACCGTCGCTTATGTCGGTGGTATCGATCTATGTCTAGACCGATGGGACTCTCCCTCACATTCAAGCAATTGCCCTAAGCCGGATCCAGTGCGTCAGTGTGACATCATCGAATTTTATGCTTCGCAAGTACCTGCTCCCTCGTGGATTCAGCTGGCGCTTTCAGTCAAGGGGCTCATCAGCACCCATTTTCCGAGCCAGCCGGGGTGGCACGATGTACAAGCCAGGGTTCGCGGACCAGCATTGCAACAGATCTGGGAAGTGTTCAGAGACCGCTGGAATGATCCGCGTCCGGCAAACAAAGACTCAGCGACACCAAATTGTCAGATCGTGACTCCGATCAGCGGGCAGGCTCCTCAACTTCCCCAGGTTTCTCTCGGAACGTCGTGGGTACAGGTGACGCAAACGCTTCCATGCATGGGAGCATTTGGACCGTATCCATTTGCGCCGCGCGGCGAACAAACGATCGAAAAGGCATACATACGGGCAATAGATCGAGCCGAGAGCTACATCTACATTGAGGACCAGTATCTGTGGCCGAGTCTGCTTGTGGACCGTCTTGTTGACGCTCTTAAACGCAACGTACATGTCGTCATTCTGGTCGCGCGTGACTTTGACTTGGTTGGTCTCACTGCTGTTCACGCGAGAATGCGCGGTCAGGTTATCAATCAGCTTCGAGCGGCGAATGCGAGTCGCTTCAAAGTTTTTCATTTGCAGCAGCCAGCCGGAGGTCAGATTTACGTCCACGCCAAAACCATGATCATCGACGATATGGTTGCCTTCATTGGCTCTGCAAACCTGAATCATCGCAGTATGACCAACGACACCGAGCTACAGCTGGGGATCCTAGACTCGAGTTCAGTCAGCGTTCCGATCAATGGCAATTTCACGCGGGTCTCGAAATTTGCTCACGAGTATCGTTGCGAGTTATGGGAGGAACACCTGGGTGTGAGCAGAACGCAGATTCTCGATCCCATCGTTGCAATCAATGCAGTTTGGGCTAACGCACCAGGACCGAATCGGAGGGTCTTTCCGCACCAGATATCCGGTAATTTGGACCTGGCGCTCCTCGCAGAGGTGATTGCCAATCTAGTCGTCGAGTTTGGCATTCAACCGATTCCGGAACTTCCCCCCATTGCCAGATCGCTGTCAAAGAAAGCGATCCAAGAAGCAATTGAACTTGCGTTGCGAGGGTCGAGCCAGACTTTAGGAAAAGTAATCAATTGGCTGGCCGGAATTTTGAATCCGCGCCTGGGTTGTCAACAGGCGAGTCCTTTATGGAAAGGTTCTGGTGAATTGCACTATGCACAGCTCAGAAGCACTTCAAACGCGCACGTGGACCACGAATCTGCTTGAACTCGCAGATGAAGCGGCGGACAGCCGCACGATCCAGCCTTCGATGGCAGTTCTTAAAAAGATGACTGTCCTTTCCGCTGCAAGTGGAATGTTGCGCTCCCTTTCGGCGGCCGAAATCTTCGACGCCGTCACGTCTCCTCGCACAAACCTTTTGAGCAGAGACCTTGCGCAATTCATTGGAGTTGTCGCTCTGCCAAATGCCAAACTCAATGGGGAGCTTCGCGAAGCGGACATAATGGTCAGGCGGGGCGATGGAAACTCGGCCCATATATCTGTGATCGCAAATCCAGTGCTGAGAACACTGGATGCTGTTCTTGCCGAAGGACTCATTCCCGAAAGCATAAGCACAGGTCAATATGTCGAGGTGATAGAGACCGGAGCTCGTCCGCATACCTCCTCCGATCACTTCGCGCGGCAATTGACTGATTCGTTTGGCCAACTGCTGAAGAATGTACTCCTTGTGAGGTTGGCGACGCCTGAATCGCCCTTTGGCCCGATGCCCGGGTCACCCGTGCAGACTGAAGTTGGAAACGTATTCGGTGAAGTAGGCGAGTCTGTCGATCTCATGGACGCAGTGGCTGACGCCGAGGCGGCCGACCGTTTCGATATGACCGAAGTGCCTCCGATAATTACGCGCCACACAATCACGGTGGATCGAAAGGTCTTAAAGTACTCCGCAACAGTCGGTCGTCTGCCCATCAAGCGAGGGGACGGCCAGATCGAAGCCGAGATGTTCTTTGTTGCATACACACTCGATGGGCAAAATGCTGCGAATCGCTCCCTTACTTTCGCTTTCAACGGCGGCCCCGGCTCTGCATCTCTGTGGCTTCACATTGGCGCTCTCGGTCCCCGCAAAGTGGTGTTGGAGCCGGAAGGATTCCTGCCTCCCGCGCCTTATCGAATTGCCGAGAATCCGTACACCTTGCTGGACAAGAGTGATCTTGTGTTTATCGATGCCATTGGCACAGGATTCAGCCGCGCGTCAGACGCAGCAACATTCAGAAAATTCTGGGGAGTGCAAGGAGATATCGAAGCGTTTAGTGAATTCATCAGGCTGTATCTGACTCGCTATGAGCGATGGGGTTCGCCCCTATTTCTGCTGGGAGAAAGCTACGGCACGCTGCGGGCCGCAGGCATCGCTGGTTACCTCGCAGAGAAAGGAATCTCCTTTAACGGCATTACACTGCTCTCGATGGTGCTGAACTATCAGACTTTGGAGGATACCGCTACAAACGATCAGCCTTACATTCTGCTCGTGCCATCGTTCACCATGGTTGCGGGCTGGCACCACAGATTGCCTCCCGACCTCGCGAGTGATATCAATCGAGCAAGACAGGATTCCGAGAAATGGGCCTCAACGGAATATGCCCGGGCTTTGGCAAAAGGTGATGCACTCACGCCTGAAGCGCGCCAGGGCGTGATTGAAAAGCTTTCGAGATTCACAGGTCTCAGCAAACAAGTGATTGAACAGGCCAACTTGCGCATTAACGTTGGCACATTTACGCGTTACCTGTTGATGGATCAAAAATTACGAGTTGGAAGATTTGACGGCCGTTTCACGGGACCAGATCCCTTCGGACTGCTGGATGCGCGTTTTTACGATCCAACGGAACCGTCCACGCATCCGCCCTTCACGACCGTTTTCAATAATTACGTTCGAACACAACTCAAGTACAAAACGGATATGCCTTACTACACACGGGCGCAGGATGCGGATTCATCCGAATGGGACTGGGGTTCCGCGATTGGCGGATTTCCTGACACGGCTTCGGCTCTACGGCAGGCCATGCTGAAGAATCCCCATCTGAAGATTCTTGTGATGGAGGGCTACTTCGACTTGGCCACACCATATTCCGCAGCAAACTACACAATCGACCATCTCAACCTCCCTTCGGATTACCGCAACAATATTTCGTTCGCAACATACGAGTCGGGCCACATGGTGTACCTGCCAACGGACGGTCTTAAGAAGATGAAAGGCGATCTGACGGATTTCATCAAGAAGGCGCTTTTGTCTTAGCGTTCTCCGTGATTCGAAGGACAAAGAGTGAAACGCTTTTTCTCTTGTGGCCACTATTTGTCATAGGTGCCCAGCGATGAACTCAACCCTTAGACTAAACAAGCTATATTCAGCCCTGTCGATTCTCGCCTTTGTAGCCTACCTCGTCTTCGCTCCCTCGGCCCACGCCTGGGGCTGCGAGGGACATCAAACCGTCGCCCTGCTTGCTGAGAAACATCTGACGCCCTCGGCGAAACAGGCTCTTATCAAGCTCATGCAAGACAATCCCATTGATTCGACGCTTACGCGACGGTGCGGAACTGACATTGCCGATCCCTTTGCCGATGCCTCGACCTGGGCAGACGACTTCCGCAAGCTACACCCGGAAACCGGTCAGATGCATTTCTTGGACATACCATTGAGTGTCAATGTGCCAAGCAATCTGGAGCAATTCTGCGATCCAAGCGGCTGCGTGACCAAAGCAATCCACGACAAGCTGCTCATTCTGAAAGACAAAACGAAGCCCGGTCCTGATCGAGCGGAGGCTCTGCGCTACATTATCCATTTCGTTGGAGACGTTCATCAACCGCTGCACGGCAGCAACAACGGCGACCGCGGCGGGAATTGTGTCCCCGTAAAGCTCAGCTCGCGCGGGACCTTTCATTGCACCACTGCGCACAAGACCTACAGCCCGAATCTGCACAGCGTCTGGGATAGCGAACTGGTCGTTCGGGGCATGGAAGGCCGCACACCGGACCAATACGCCACCGATCTGGACACCGAGTTCGCTTCGGAAATTCCGGACTGGCAGAGCGGCGCGACCGATCCAATCGCCTGGGCTTGGGAGAGCCATCAGGCAGCCGTGGATACCGCCTACGGGGCGTTGCCGAAGCACATCGCCTTCGAGCCGAACGTCAATATTAAGGACTGCACCGAAAACAATGGAATCGGCAAGCGAATGTGCGACAAGCGCATCCGGTTGAGCAGCGAGTACCAGGACACTGCGGTTGGAGTCATTGAGGAACGTCTGGCTCAGGCCGGCATTCGCCTCGCAATGCTCTTAAACGACGCGGCAAACTAGATTTTTTGATACCGGAAAGAGGAGGAATTCCTCAATCCCTTCGGCGATGTCTTACAGTGGAACTGCCGAATTTTGAGTCGAAATAACATTCGCAGCGAAGATGCCGGACCAAGTTTATCCTCCCGACTGCCTGATGAAAGTTTTCGGATACCTATTTCCGACTGTCGACTTTGACAGCGTGTCCTTCTACGACGGTATACCTTTTCCGCTCAATTCCGGCCAAGGAGGAATAACTATCGGAAGCGAGGGACTGAGCTCAGACATCAAGGTCTACATGGAATGCCATTTCCAGACGGCACATTGGCGATCAACTGGTAGTGGTTCGGGTCTTGCTGTTGGATCACCCTGATGATTCCTTCGCCACCGATGACATAGATACGTTTCCGGGTAGCGTCAAAGAAGACATCGTCGCATTCACCAGTCGCCCGCAATCTTGCAACTTCCTTCCCCGTTTGTGTGTCCAGAACCACCAACATTGGTAGTTTCCGGGTGATCGTAAGCAGCCGATGGTCTTCTTCATTCAACGCCATCGCATAATTTCCGCACAGCCCTTTTAGCGGCCACTTCGTTGCCGCACCCATCTTACGAGCAATCGATTCCACCACATTCCCTGCGTCCGGCACGTTGACGAAGATGTACCCTCCGGAAGCTTCCACCTGGAACGACTCGGGATGCCCCTCCGTCTTGTACACGGGGCCTACCCGCTCGCCCGTGGCCGGGTCGACCATTGCGATCCCGCCGTCCTCTTCGCCGAAGCCAACGAAGATCTTTTTGGAGGCTGCATCGTAGCGAACGTTGTCAGGGTCTGTCCCAAAATCAATCGTCTTCTTAAGAGTGTACGTAGCGCCGTCGTAGACTCTCATCTTGCCGTCTTCCGCGTTCGCGACGTAAAGCTTGTCGAAGCCGGGAACGTACAGAGGCCTTGAGGTTGGCAAAGTATTCGCAGGAACGCACGGGCGCAGACAAAGTGCTGCGCGATCTGGTCCGAGTCTAAACATCGAAGACGCGGCGCGATCCGTTCAAAAGCCTAAACGCTTTCATCGCGATGGCGGGAATCGATTGTCGGTAGGGCTTACTCGGTCTTGGAAATGCTGGGCGCCGCAGCACAGTCAGTGATCTGCGAACTCCGGGTGTCGAATTTACGACGGCAGTGTCTCCTAATCGTCAGCTCTCTGACGATAAGCCAAAACCACCTATCGCACTCGAGTGGTTTCGACCGCTTTCTACGCGCCGAAGCCACGCATGGACACCAGCTTGCCCCTCGCAGTTGCATTCTAAGTATCTGATTCGATTCACCCGATGACGACCGTACGCACTTGCCGACAGGTTCGCCGCGGAACTGGTCTGCGCAGGACGTAGCTCACTGCAGCAACAGCACGCCCAATTATGGTCGATGGATTGGCACGGAATATGCTAGCCCATCATCGTGGGATTCCGGAGTTACTTTCGTTTTGGCCGGCACTTGGCTGAGGTCCCAGACGGATTCCATCAGGCAGTTTCCCGAGTTGGAGGCAAGAGTCTCCGACGAGCGGCCTGGAAGCTAAAGTGCGAGGGTCTATTATCTAGAGTACTAATGGAAAAAGAGTAATCCGAAAAGTGAGCGGTTCCTGGGAGGCTGCAATTGGCATGCTTTGTTCGGGCCATTCCAAGAATGAAGCGGCGTGTAAATGGGTCCACTGTGGCGGCAAAAAGCCCATCTGGCCTCCACTTCGTCGAAAACTATCGCACGTCTCGGATACTGCGGGATAATCTGGTTTGCAGTCTTTCACCCGACACGGTCCGAGATCTGGACGCAATATCAACCCCGAGAATGTTCACCAAGGGCGACATCCTCTTCGTTGAGGGCCAGGAGGCTTGCGGCGCCTCTGTCATTCGCAGCGGGCGGGTGAAACTTTCCGCGAGCTCTGCTGACGGCAAGCAGCTGATCCTTCGGATGGCCGAGGAGGGGCAGGCGATTGGCCTCCCGGGTACCATTACGGGGAAGCCCTACGAGGTTACTGCAGAGGCGCTTGAGCGCACTCAGGTAAATTTCGTACGTCGCGGAGAGTTTCTGCAGTTCCTTCGCAAACATAGTGACGCGGCACTGCGAGTGGCGACGATGCTATGTCATATCTATCATGCGACCTATCAAGAGGTTAAGTACCTCAGCTTGTCGACCTCCGCGCCTGAGAAGTTGGCGCGGTTTGTCTTGGATTTGGCAGAGGTCAGTACCCGGGACAACGGCCCTATTCCAACGACACTAGCCCTGACACACGAGGAAATTGGCGAAATGATTGGCTCCTCGCGGGAGACTGTGACGCGCCTGTTTTCAACCTTCAAAAAGAAACAGTGGCTTGAACTACGAGGCTCCACGCTTATCGTTAAGAACAGAAAAGCCCTGCAAGAGCTCGTTCAGGACTGAGTCCTTCCAAATAAAATGCGAACCCATGCCACAATTTTGCGACTGGGGTCGCAGCGCCAATGTTGCTGCCGAGCCAGGAATATTGTGTGGGCCGGTCTGATCAGTGTCGACAGCGGGGGAATGGGAATTGTTGGAGGCTCCCACTCATTTCTGCAGAACAATGTGATAAGGGTCACTGCGTCGCTGTTGCTGCCGTGCCGAGAATGTTGCCTTGGCCGGTCTAGTCAGTATCGGCGACGAGCTATGCGATGCGGGTAGGCTCTCCCAAATTTCTTCAGTCCTTGACAATCGAAAAAGGCGGGAGTAGGTTCAGGCAATTTCCCGCCAGTGAGTTGAGGTGCCCTCGTGCTTAGCTCCCTCGTGACTTCCTCCAGAGTTCTCGAAACCATAGATGAGCGTCTGATGCGATGCGGTGTCAGCCGCCGAGCCTTCCTGCAGTTCTGCTCCTCTCTGATGATCGCTGCGCCGTTTGGCCTTCCGATCACCGACAAACAAACACCCGAGGAAGTAGCTCATGGACTTGGAAAAGTCATTCGTCCGCCGGTAATCTGGCTGCATTTTCAGGACTGCACAGGCTGCACCGAGACCCTGCTTCGGAATTCCCATCCAGACCTGGGCGACCTGATTCTGAACATCATCTCTCTCGAATACCACGAGACGTTAATGGCGGGTTCGGGTAAACAGGCCGAAGAAACGCTCGCGGAGGCCGTGCGCAACTACTCCGGCAAGTATGTTTGCGTTGTGGAGGGTTCAATCCCCACCGGCGAAAAAGGCATTTACATGAAGCTGGCCGGGCGGCCGGCAATGGAGGTCCTGCATGATGTGGGGGGAAAGGCTGCGGCTATTATCGCTATTGGGTCTTGTGCCTCCTGGGGAGGGATTCCGTCGGCCGATCCAAATCCAACAGGCGCTGTTGGTGTAGCCGACCTTTTGCCTCACAAAACGATCGTAAACATTCCCGGATGTCCGCCCAATCCTTACACGTTGCTCGGGGTCGTGCTGCAATTCGCTGCGTCCGGCAGTCTGCCGGAACTGGACGAGGAAAGACGTCCGAAGTTCGCGTTTGATCGCAATATTCACGAACATTGCCCGCGACGGGCACACTTTGACGCTGGCCGCTTTGTGAAGCAGTTTGGCGACCAGGGTCACCGCGAAGGGTGGTGTCTTTATGAGTTAGGGTGTAAGGGGCCCGACACTCATGCTGGTTGTTCGACGCGGCATTTCAACGAGATTCCTGACGTGTGGCCAATTGGCATCGGTGCACCGTGCATTGGATGCACGGAGAAAAGCATTGCGTTCCGCGTTCCAATGTTTAAGGTCGTACAAATCCACACTCCAGCAAATCCGCCGGACACGTACGCACCGATCAACGCCCCGCAAGGAACTGTCAGCCCCGTGGCGACTGGGGTTACCGGATTGGTAGTAGGCGCGCTGCTGGGAGCGGGCTACGTGGCTTCACGCAAATTCTCCACCGTCCGGGGCGACGAGAGTGCTCCCGGGACCCAATCTCCCCCAAGCGCTGGGCCGCCCGATGGCGGCGAGGGATCCGAGGAGAGGAAATGAGTAGGGGCGACGGAATTACTCGCCGCCAAGCGCTCATGGGAATCCTTGGGCTCGGAGGAACCGTGGCAGGAACGCTGGCTACGTCTGCGATCGCTGAAGAGCATCCGGCACACCCCGTGGCCCCGCCAGACGCCGTGTCCATGCTGTACGACAACACAATATGCACTGGCTGCAAGGCATGCATGGTGGCGTGTAGCGAGGCCAATGGCCTGCCGCCCGACACCACACTCTCCGGTGGTCTCTGGGACACGCCCACGGGTCTCAACTCGAAGACCAAGAACATCATCGAGTGTTACAAGGAGCCCAATGGGGCAGGCTTTGCCTACGTAAAGAAGCAGTGCATGCACTGCCTGGATCCCGCTTGCGTGACGGGCTGCCCCTTTGGGGCCCTCAAGAAGAATGAATGGGGTGCCGTTACTTGGAATAGTTCGCTGTGCATCGGTTGTCGATACTGCGAGGTGGCCTGCCCCTTCGAAGTTCCAAAATTCGAGTGGGATAAATGGAACCCCAAGATCGTCAAGTGCGAGTTTTGCTTCGATCAGCGGCTGAAAGAAAACATGCAGCCGGCCTGTACTGGGGTGTGCCCCACGGGGGCGGTGATCTTCGGTAAGAGAGTAGACCTGTTGGCCAAAGCAAAAGAGCGCATCGCGGCCTCGCCCGGCAAATATTTCGAGAAGCGGGTGTACGGAGAGCATGAGGCAGGTGGAACTCAGGTGCTTTATCTCTCCAACGTCGCATTCGACAAGATCGGCCTGCCCAAGCTGGGTACGACTTCCCTCGGCCACTACGCCACGAAGGTCACATCGGTGATTTACAAATGGCTCTCCGGCCCACTGCTTGTCGCAGGGCTCTTAGGCACCTTGATCAAGCGGAACTGGGACGCTCACGAGGCAGAGAGGCCAGCAATTGAACGGAGAACAGGCCTGAAGGAACAACTGTGATGCAAGCCAACCATGCGGGTTCCACTTTGGTGAACCACTGGCAACGTGGCGTTCCAGTGTATCGCGAGCCGGTGGTTACGCCTCCACTCCTTTTTTTTGGCGCACTCGCCGCACTCGGTCTCGCGCTGGCGCTAGTCCGGTTCTTCTCCCCTCTCGGTCCCTTTGCAGCCATGAACGATGCGTATGCCTGGGGAATCTGGAAGACTTTTAACGTATTGACCCTAACCGCCTTGGGTTCGGGGCCCCTCGCGGTGGGTATGGCGGCGTGGGTCTTCAATCGTAAAAAGTTGCATACGGTCATGCGGACCGCGCTCGTGAGTGGTTTCCTCTTCTATTCGACCGGACTGATTGCTCTGGGTTTCGATGTCGGGCGGGCTTGGAATTTTTATAACATACTGTTCCCATGGCGCTGGAACACGCATTCGGCGATGCTCGAGATCTCTTTCTGCATGCCAGTCTACGCCGCACTGTTCCTGGCCTTTGAAAACCTTCCGCTCGTTATGGAACGCTTCTACTATACGGGTACCGATGCGACCAAGGCGTTTCTTCGCAAATGCGCCCCCCCACTGCGTCGGATCTATCCATTTATGGTCACTGGGGCGTATGTATTCCCCCTCATGCACCAGTCCTCCTTGGGGGGGCTGCTGCTTCTGGCTGGTGACAAGATCCACCCGCTCTGGCAGACACCATTCTTGCCGCTCCTCTATTTGTTAGCAGCGGGTTTGTGCGGGCTGGGCTTCGTGACTTTTATTCTCCTTATAGCGTGTCTCCACCACTCGCGGCCGATTGACCTAGGGGTGTTGGGGGAATTGGGCAACCTGCTGTCGTGTGCGAGTTTTGTTTTCCTGGCCGTCCGTTTCGGAGACCTCGCCTGGCGAGGACAACTCCATTCTGCCTTCGCGCTCGACAAATGGAGCCTCCTACTCCTATTTGAGACTGCGCTCATTGTTGTCCCCGCCGTCGCGCTGCGAAGCAAAGTGGTCCGCGAGACGCCGCGAACCCTGTTCAACATGGCCATGATCGCCTGTCTGGGTGGACTCTTGTACCGTTTCATCCCTACCACAATCGCGTTTGCTCCTGCGCACAAGGCTATCTACTTCCCGAGCCTGCCCGAGTTGCTCATGACCGTCGGGTACATCTCGCTCGGGATCGCGGCATTCGGCCTGGCGATGAAGTACTTCGCGGTGCTGCCTGGGGACATCGCGGAGTGGAATTACATGTTCAGATATGTGCGCGCGCGCCGCGCCGCCGTTAGAGCAGAAGGAGAAACAACATGGCCCGCGTCACCATCGACCCGATAACTCGCATCGAAGGCCACCTGCGCATCGACGTTGAAGTTGATGGGGGCACCGTTCAGAAGGCATGGGCGAGCTGCACCATGTGGCGCGGCATTGAGACGATATTGCGCGGACGCGATCCCCGCGAAGGCTGGGTTTTTGCACAGCGATTCTGCGGAGTTTGCACCACGGTCCACGCGATGGCCTCGGTGCGCGCCGTAGAAGATGCACTCCGGCTAGAGATTCCAGCAAACGCGCAGTATATCCGTAACCTGATTCTCATCGCTCACGCCTTGCACGACCACATCGTTCATTTCTATCATCTGTCCGCACTCGATTGGGTGGACATCACAACCATTCCCAAGGCGGATCCCGCGCGCGCAGCCTCCATTGCAGACGGTGTCACCACTTGGCCGGGCAATTCCCACCACCAGCTCGAGGCTGTTCAGAACAAGGTCAAGGGTTTGATCGCGAGCGGCCAGCTTGGGATTTTCTCCCACGGCTATTGGGGCCACTCGGCAATGCGCTTGAGCCCGGAAATGAACCTGATCCTTTTTGCTCACTATTTGGAGGCTCTTGAATTTCAGCGCAGAGCTTGTCAGGTCGTCGGAATTCTTGGTGGCAAGACGCCACACATCCAAAATCTGGCCGTCGGCGGCGTAATGAACGCGATTAACTTGAACAGCCTAGCGACCTTGAATATGGACCGCCTTGGGATGCTGCAGTCTCTGCTCCAGGAATTGGTACCGTTCGTGCAGCAGTGCTATTTCGTAGATGCCTGCCTGCTCGCCGCTTCCTACCCTGAATGGTTTCGCTACGGACGCGGTGTCGCCAACTATCTTGCGGTCCCCGATCTTCCTCTGGACGGGAAGGCCACGCAATTCGATCTTCCCGGCGGCGTCATCATGGATGGGAACCTTGGCTCCGTGCGACCAATTCAAAATTGGCACGACGAAACCATCCGCGCGGCGGTTGCTGAAGATGTCACCCACGCCTGG
>Ga0335082_10000493_pt1 | contig 40900 bp, 29 predicted proteins | sample Lox_Sample_41_FD_206718 | JGI IMG/M metagenome (GOLD analysis project Ga0335082, IMG submission 206718) | Soil microbial communities from Loxahatchee National Wildlife Refuge, Florida, United States - Lox_Sample_4.1 | ecosystem: Environmental > Terrestrial > Soil > Wetlands | place: USA...
CCGACGCAGGTCTCCGCGCCCGGATAAAGAAAGAACACCAGAGCGAATAACCAGATCACGGGCATGCCGAAAATCTTGCGCCAGGAAACGGATGCGTCGCTCTGTTGTCGTTTTTGCGGAAAGGGAAGTCCGCGCACGGCGACCGCCAGGATCACGAGAAACAACGAAAGAGAACCCAGGAATACCGGCACCATGTGATGCGCCTGTGCCCAGGCCACTAGCAGCGCGCACAAAACCGCACCCAGTCCCCAGAAGAAGTTCAGCAGGCTTACCGCCGCGGCTCTGGACCCTGTACTGACTTCCGCGATCATCAGATTGTCGGTGGGAATGATCAACCCGAGCCCTAGCCCGTAGATCCCTACCGCTGCCCGTCCCATCCAGGCCGACCCCAGGTAGAGGGTGCCGGCTCCCGCTGCCATGAAAAGGAGTCCGGAGAGAAACACGGCGCGGAATCCCAGGCGGGCGAGCATCACGCCCGAAAGCAGCACACCCGCCAGTTGCGAAAGAAACTGGACCGGGAAGAGCGATCCAGCCTGAGCATAGTTGAGTCCCCAGCGCGCGGTCAGGATGGGCAACATCGGCCCAAGCAAGGTGGTGAGGACACCCGTTGGCAGGAAGGCGATCTGCCCGGCCACAATCAGTTTGCGGCTTTGCGATTCGGTGATCTCCGATTGTGCGATCAAGGCATGACCTGAGTAAGGATCGAAGGTTATGAGACAACTTCGCCCGGTCGCTAGGCACCGGGCGAGTGAAATGTCGAGCCGCCTTACGGGATGCTAAGCAGGCTGCCTTCCACGACCTGGGTCTGCTGTTGGCCCCGGCTCGTCGCATAGGTCACCATCAGGACTTTCCGGGCTCCAGGAGCGGGGTCGCCGCCGAAGGCATCGTTGTTGGCCGTGATGGTCAAGCGGCCGTCGCGGATCAGCGAACGAAGACGATCGGTGACGTCGCGGTTGCGATTGCCAGCGCCGTAGGTTGCCCGAACAATCGTCAGTCGGCCATAGCGGTCGTCGCGATCACGGTTTCTGTCGTCCCGGTCCCCTTCTCCCCAGCCGCCATTCCACGTTTCGTGCCCCCAATCGCCTCGACCCCAGCCGCTGAACTGGGAGCCATCGACGATACTGCCTTCGCGATATTCGAACGTGCGTTGGGCGCCGCCGGGTCCGCGGGTGTAAATCCGCAGGGTCTTGACGCGGCCCGGGTCCGGGTCCACGCCGAAAGTGGAGTTCCCCATGCGGAAGGTGCGATCCTGACGAGCCAATTCCCTCAGGCGTTGTGTGACGTCCACGTTGCGATTGGCAGTTCCGTAACGGGCGCTCAAGATCTGATATTGCCCCTGATTTTCATTGTTATCGCCCCAGCCGCCATTCCAGCCACCGTTGCCCCAGTCACCGCGTCCCCAGCCTGTGAACTGAGAGCCATCGACCACGCTGCCTTCGCGGTATTCGAACGTGCGGCTTTTACCGTCTGGCCCGCGGGCATAAATCCGCAGGGTCTTGACGCGGCCCCGGTCGGGGTCGACGCCGAAGGTGGAGTTCCCCATGCGGAAAGTCTGGTCCTGGCGCGCAAGTTCCTTGAGCCGGGATGTGACGTCCACGTTGTTATACTCGGTTCCGTAGCGAGCCTGGAGGATCTGGTATTGTCCTTCATCGCCATTGTTACCGCCCCAGCCGCCATTCCAGCCCCCGTTACCCCAATTACCGCGTCCCCATCCTGTGAACAGGGAACCGTCTACGACACTGCCTTCGCGGTACTCGAACATGCGGTTCCTGCCGTCTGGCCCGCGGGCATAAATCCGCAGGGTCTTGACGCGGCCCGGATCCGGATCCGTTCCAAAAGTCGAGTTGCCCATGCGAAATGTGACGTCCCGGCTGGCCAGTTCCTTGAGCCGTTGCGTCACATCGACGTTTCTCTCCGCTGTGCCATAGCGGGCTTGAAGAATCTGATACTGCCCGGCATCACCGCTGCCGTATTGAGCCAACGCGGAGGCGGCGACCGCCAGGGCGAACGCAATCGCTGCCAAGCCTCTCCACAACTGACGTCGCGGATGCATAAGTCAGGCCTCCTCAATTGTTTCGCGATGCCTGAATTATATCGACGTCACTCCGAAAAACAATGATCAGCGAGGAACGAGGGCGGACCCGACAGCAAGGTGGACACGCCTTGTGGCGAGAAATTATTCCCAGGGATTGTTCCTGATCGAGGAGAAGGGGCGGTGTTACACTGGAACCCGGACGGAGAGATGGCCGAGAGGCTGAAGGCGGCGGTTTGCTAAACCGTTATACGGGCTAACACCTGTATCGAGGGTTCGAATCCCTCTCTCTCCGCCAGACTCTTTGAATGCATGCACTTGCCTTCCATTCGTCCGCATTCAGACCCGTGCCCGAGGTTTTCCAGCAAATCGCAAGTGTCCGGTAGGTGTCCCCACGGTTGATTCAGGTGTCAAACCCCAGTCCACTGCAAGTATCTTTCCGGATCCTTTCCCTGAACACGCTACATTCTGGACTTGTTTTCCACCAAGTCTCAATGAAAAACCCTGTTCACAAACTCGCTCTATAGCGGCAAAATGTATAGATGAGCGCCCGAGAGCCAAAGCTTTACCAAGATCCTATTTACGAGTCGAAGGTCTTAAGCCCTCTTGCTGTGGCGATCATGGATACGCCGGAATTTCAGCGGCTCGCGGGTTTGCGCCAGCTAGGTTTCTCTGACTTTGTTTATCGCGGAGCGGTGCACACTCGTTTTCAGCACTCAGTTGGAACCTATTTTATTTGTCGCACCCTTCTGCGCCGAATTGTACAGAACCACGAGCGCTTGGACTTGGAGCATCCTGGAAGCCATATCTCGTCTAAGTTTCGGCAGGTCCCAGCGAATTCCGATCTGCCCGCAAATATTACGACACATCAGTCCAAATGGAGAGGACTGTCCGAAGTGGTGAGCGCTGCTGCGCTGCTGCATGATTTAGGGCATGTTCCGTTCGGCCACACGCTCGAGGACGAGTTTGCGGGGATATATCCGAGACACGACAGATGTTCAGCTATTTGTCACCGGAGCAGCGGGTGCGGAAGGATCATCCGTTGCGTGCGATTCGAGCGATGGTAGACGAAGTACTGCGGTCGCTGTCGCCGCAGTTCAATCGCATGTACGCCCGCGAAGGCCGGCCATCGATCGCGCCGGAGAAGCTGCTGCGGGCGCTGGTGGTGCAGATGTTGTACTCGATCCGCAGCGAGCGGCTGCTGATGGAAGAGATGGATTACAACATCTTGTTCCGCTGGTTCGTGGGGCTGAACCTGGACGAGGAGGTCTGGGACGCGACGACCTTCACGAAGAACCGGGAGCGGTTGCTGGAAGCGGACGTGGCCAAGCGGTTCCTGGCGGCGGTGGTGGAGATGGCGCGGACCAAAGGTTTTGTCTCCGACGAGCATTTCACGGTGGACGGCACGCTGCTGGAAGCCTGGGCGAGCACCAAAAGTTTTCAGCCGAAAGAGGGAAAGAATGCGCCGCCGCCCGATGATCCTGGTAACCCGACCGTGAACTTTCGCGGCCAGCGGCGGTCGAACGAAACGCATGCGTCGAAAACCGATCCCGAGGCCAAGCTGGCGCGCAAAGGCGAACGCAAAGAATCGAAGTTGAGCTACAGCGGAAACTTGCTGGTGGAAAACCGGAACGGTCTGATCGTGGATGCGACGGCGTGGGAGGCGAACGGCAGAGCCGAGCGGGACGCGGCGCTGGTCATGCTGGAACAGGTTCCCGGCGACCGACGCATCACGGTGGGTGGCGACAAGGGGTTTGACACGAAGGATTTCGTCGGCGAGTGCCGCCACATGAACGTGACTCCGCATGTCGCACAGAACCACAGCCGCAGCGGCGGCAGCGCCATCGATGCACGCACCGCGCGGCACGAGAGCTACCGCATCAGTCAGCGGAAACGGAAGCGCATCGAAGAATGTTTTGGCTGGCTGAAGACCATCGCGCTGCTGCGTAAGGTGCGGCATCGCGGTCTGGAGAAGGTCGATTGGGTGTTTGCCTTCGCCTGCGCCGCTTACAACCTGGTCCGGCTGCGAAACCTGTCGGTGCAGCCGGCGTAAATCAGCGCCGAAGTGTGTCGACCGGACCAGGAGAACCGGAGAACCGATCAACCGGCCGAACCAAAGCAAGCCGAACTCTCTTCCTCTCCGTTGAGTCACTCAGTTGGGACAGAGTTCGGATGAAATCAAAGATTTTTCAGCAGCCTGCTAGAGCGCCAAAAACGTTCGACGCAGTGCATCTGCAAAGTTGTGTCCGCCTTGATTCCATGTGCTGACGCGGGGAACATCACGCGACAGGCATCATGCGCAACTGCCAAAATCCCCACACCTGCATCATCAAAGTCAGACACCCGAGACCCTTTGGAAAGTCTGAGCGCCATTTCCCAAGGCAACGCAACATAGGATTCGGTGGCAAAAGCACGGTTGGAGGCTGCTTGGCAGAGCGCTTCAGCAACGCGCATCAGTTTCAACTCTACCGCCACTATTCGCTTTTGAAGCGGAACCCATCCATTCAACTTTTGGAAACCACCCGTATCAGTCTGCAATACAAAGCGGTCTGCGACCAGCTTCTCTATTTCGGTCGCGATGACGGGAGAGGTAATCCGATTGCCATAAACTCGCTCCAACTCTTGCACGGAGATGGTGCGGCCTGTTTCTTGGTCTGGTATTTGCCTGAGCAGGTCAACACGCCAAAGTGGTCCAATCGCCTTTGTCTGCTTCAGAGTCAGGCGTTTGCGCACATTGTTGAGGTTCAGTGAAACCCCAACCAAATCACAAATACCCCACGGCAATGAAAATTCTTGCTTCACCGTCAGACGCGCACTGCGCAGCCACTCGCAAACCGCAGGTGCCATCTCTGTCTCGAGTTTGAAGCCTCTGTCGCTCATTTCAGTCTGTTTCACCATTATCACTCAAAAAAGAGAAAAGGGAACCCAGATCAGCAACGGATTGAGGTCCGCAACTTGCGCTAGACGGTTCTGAGCGAATACCTCGATCTCCGCCAGTTCCTGTAATCCCCTACTGAACCGTGGAGGGTCCTACGGTCGAACTACCGTCTCGTGTCGCGTTAGTGTCGGATTGAATCCGATCTGCTTCCGCTTCGGCGATGTGGTTTTCGAGCTTCGCCATCGCACTCCGAACGTCATTGGCGGCAGTCTTGATGTAGTACGTCGCCGTCGTGCTCACATTCGCGTGTCTCAAGATCCGCTGAATCACTATATCCGGCACGCCGAGCCGGTAAAGGTTGCTTCCCAGTCCGCGCCGTGCCGCATGCCAGCCGTGCCACTCAGGGATGCGGGCGTCACGCTTGTACGGATGGTCTCCCTTGTGGTGGTCTGACTCTGCTTTCCCGCAAGACTCACAACGATTCAGCGCGGGAAGGATAACGCGATTCACCGTGCTGCTGAGCGCCAGCGGCTTGCCCAGAGCATTAGCAAATATCGGTCCAACAATCGGACTCCCACAGCGCAGCCGATGGATTTCCAGCCGATCCGCTAGCTGCCGAATCACCGGAACGGGAGCGCGGCCTTTCCGTGTCTTTGGATCCGAGATGCGGCCATTCCAGATTGACCGGGACACGTACATCTCGCCGTCGTGGTAGTTCTCCCAGAGCAGACCCTGTATTTCGCCGTGCCGCAACCCCATAAACCCCGCAACTGCGAAGGCCGTTGCTGCCGGTTCAGGGAGCAGGGATAGGATCACCTGAATCTCTTCCAGTGTGTAGGCATACGTTTCCTGCGGTTCTGCGGCCTTTGGGTTCACGGCAGAGTCGCGGGCAGGGTTCTCATCCTGGAAATAATCCTGCTGCTTCGCCAGAGTGAAAATTCCGCTGACTACACTCTTGACGTGTTTCAGGGTGTTGCGGCTCAGCTTGCCCGCCCCAATCTGATTCAGCCACCCTTGAACGTGGTATGTGCGCGCATCTTTCAGCCAAACTTGCTCGGAGAGTGGCTTGAGATGATCTTCCCAGATGTCCCGATAGCCCTTCGCGGTTGAGGGGCGCTTGTGTTCCGTAGTCCATGGCAGGTACACCCGTTCGACAAAATCGCCTATCGTGACGATTCGTTCGGCCGGCACGGTGCCGCTGTTCACGGTTGCCATGTGTCGCGCGGCTTCGGTCCTGATGTCCGCGGGTGGACGTTTGCCGCGTGTCGTTACCTCGCCGATTGAATGAGTGACTCGTCTCCGTTCGACAGTCCCGGCGACGTTTCGCCGCTCCCAGTAGCGAATGTACCAGCGATCACCGATGCGGATGATCTGCCCAACGCGGTCTTCATCGGCTTCACCGGCACGCCGCTTCTCAAAAAGGACAGTCAGACCAGCTTCGAGGTGTTTGGTGCGCTATTTAACAACCTGAAGCACGACGAGGGGTTGGCACTCAGAATTGATGAGGTCGTCAGGCGTAGGCGACCGGACGGCTGGCGCGGTGTTCAGGCGCGAGAACAAGTGATTAAGGCGGCTCTGTATGAAGTTTTGAAGGACGTAGGCGAAGTGGAACGCATTTTCCCAATCATTAGAGCGCAGCGCGAATACTGATGGTCACGCAATTAAAACTCGGCGACATCGCGCTCGACGTGGTCCAGAAGGGTATCAAGAACGTCCATCTTAGCGTGTATCCGCCCACGGGCAGGGTTCGCATCTCGGCACCGAGTCGGATGAGCCTCGACGCGATCCGTGTCTTCGCGATTTCCAAGCTCGGCTGGATCAAACAGCAGCAGAAGAAGCTCCGCGACCAGGAGCGAGAGACACCTCGCGAATATCTGGATCGTGAGAGCCATTACGTCTGGGGCAAGCGCTACCTCCTCTGGGTGGTTGAGGAGCACGCAGAACCGAAAGTCGTGCTGAAACATGGCAAGATGATCCTGCGGGTCAACTCTGGAACAAGCTCCGATGCGAAGCAGTCCATTCTTGCTCGTTGGTATCGAGAACAGATCAGGGTCGCCGCCGCCGAGCTAGTTGCGAAGTGGGAGCCGATTGTAGGCGTGAGCGTGAATCGCGTATTCGTCCAAAAAATGAAGACGAAATGGGGAAGCTGCAATCCCGGTTCCCGTAGTTTGCGCTTGAATACGGACCTGGCGAAGAAGCCACGCGAATGTCTGGAGTACATCCTGGTGCACGAGATGGTTCACCTACTGGAACGCCATCACAACGACCGCTTCAGGGAGCATATGTATCAATTCATGCCGCATTGGCGCCAGTATCGGTATGAGTTGAACTCGATGCCCCTTGCCCATGAGAAGTGGGCCTATTGATGGTCCTAATTAAACGATTCGCTCAACACGTGCCGCCTCGGGAGGAACAGCCCAAGCGGGTCGGCATGGAAGGGCTGATCGGAACTCAAGGACTGGGACAAAATTCAAAGTCACGTCGGTGCCTATCAACTGCTCAGTAGTGATGTTGTTTCCAACTAGGGCGGGCTCAAGCAGCGCGCGCAGGCCCTCGCGCGCCCGGCAAGGCAACCCGTCTTGCTTTCCTTTGGTAGCGGCCTACACTGTCTTTCGCGCACGGAGGCTTTCAAAGATGACCAGTTTGCCGCCGATTACAACGCACACTCTTGTGGCAGCAGCAGGCGAGCATTACGTGCTCGCACGGCTGTCTCTCGACGGATACATCGCAGCATTAGCACCACGAGGCGTGCCCACTTTCGACATCGTCGTGACAGATATCAACGGCGCTCATCTCTTTGCTGTCCAGGTCAAGGCGCGACTCAAAAAGGGGGGAGACAACGGCTGGCCCATGAATGTGAAGCACGAGCGGATTGATTCCAAGAATCTGTTTTACTTCTTTGTGGATTTTTCGGTTGGAGTGAAGGTTGTTCCCACTACTTTCATTGTGCCTGCTGCTATAGTCGCCAAAGCTGTGCGTGTCTGCCACGAACTGTGGCTCAAACGTCTAGGCAAAGGTGGACGGGCACACGTTGACTCCGACATGCGCAAGTTAAGGCCTGACTATTCAGATTATCTGCGCGACGACTGCCCCGCTGAATACCAGAGTGGATGGCTCGATCCGTACAAAGAAGCGTGGGATTCGCTGCCTCGGTAAACGACCACACCCTCTAGCTCGCGCGTGGAGTCTGGACCCAAAACCCCACGGGGAGGGGGTGCACTTTTGAAACGCGTTATCTCCTATCCCCAGCAGTCAATGACTGCTGACTGTTGCCGCCCAAAAATTGAGGCTCGTGGGGTGCCTGCCATTAGGGGTTTCCTGCGATTCCCTTGCGATATGGCGCATCCTCAGAGGGCGTTGATGGTTTTGAGCAATGATTGGTGCGATTGAACAATGCCAAGTATCCCGCGTTGAAACCGACAGGGATTTCGCGACGTTCCTGCAAACTCGAGCACCCCAGATGCTGAGAGCGATCCCATCGCTAAAAATTGCGCTCGCACTACGTAATCGAGCGACACACGGTAATGAGGCTTTTGACCCCGGAACCGTGCGAAAGATGGCTATTGAATGTCGCTCAATTCTGAATTGTCTTTCCCCAGCGATCGATTCCTGATGCATCTGGCGCGGCGCTGGTTTACGCGATCTGAACCTCGAAGGCCCGGTGAAGTAATCGAGCCCTTCATTCGGCCCGGCACAGTACCCTACCGTTTAAGCTTCGAGCACGCTTCACGGAGCGTTGCGTCGGAGGTGCCGGCAAATCGGCAAAGCGCTCGCATCTTTGCCTGCTCACGGGCCAGCATTGCTGTCGCCCTCGGCCCAAGTCGCCCCGATCGAACAGACTCGTGAGCGACGGACGTCAGTTCATTTACTCGCTTCGCGGGTCGGAGCGGCAGCACATGAAGCGCTCTCGATGGTTGCCCATTCCGAACGCTGATCCTGCTGATCTCGCGCCGTTGCTCGGGTCGGAGTTTGTGAACGGCGGCCGCTAATCGATCGGCTTTTGGCCCGGACTCGGGCGCGGCCGTAGCAAGTATCACCGGGGGGAGCGGAGGAGCAATAGGCCCCTGACCGGTCCACTGCAGGTGGAGCTCCCCTTCGATGAGCGGGGATTGGTCGGCGGATGGCAGCTCGAAGGTCACGTCTACACCGCGGTCAGGCATCCAAGTCACGATGGGCGCCCGAACCCCGTTGGGATAGCCGCCCCAGATGGTGCCGGAACGAACTTGCACGCCCGTCTTGCCGGCCCGCCAAGGAAGGTGGAAGGTATAGCTCGTGAAATTCGCGGGTACCAAGCGGCTCGAGCAATAGCCCTCGTCGCCGTTATTCCGTACGAACATCGCCCAAGCGTCGTTGTCCTGATCGTCATTGACGTGGGCTGCCATGGCATAGACCGGGTGGAGTTCGCTTTTGCATCCATCGTGTTCGCAATCAATACCAAACATCCCGGTCATGATCGCAGGTATGGACCCGTTCGGAGCGAAGACGGGTTTTACCGCGTACTTGTCACCGTGCTCGGCTGCCCAATAGATGGCTTTCCACCATGGGCCGACGAAGTGTTCGATGTCCATTTCATCGGCATCGAACTCGGTGTGAAGGTCCACCCTGCCCGTCATAACCCCAGGTGCACCACTCGACACCAGTGCGACGTTGTAGTCGTCGTCTATATTGCTATCGGTCCAACTCGCCTGTCCTTCATACGTAGAAGTGAACCAATTGAGATGGCCTGGGAAGCCTTCGCCGACCCAGTTCTTGGCGCGACACCACCATCCGTTGAAGTCCTCTGGGAGGTTCTCCTCGTGGGTTTGATTAGTACAATCGGAGTAGCTGGGATCGCCGTCGCCATTCGAGAAGTAGTGGCAAATCGATGGGTTCGGCGAGCCGTCGTGATCCACCTGCCAATTCCAACGGGGGTTGAGGGGAAAGCCGCCTGGCGCCAAGGAGTCCCAGACCAGATTGAACGGGAACTCCTCCCCACCAGTTGCAGGCGGAGGCGAGCCCGCTCCTGGCGTTGGGTGTACTCCCCCGGGGGTGTGGTGTTGAGGATGTGGAGGAACCGGGACCTTGCCTCCTGCCTTCTTGAGCGCCTCGATTTGCGCGTTCTTATGCGCCTCTACTGCCGCATCGGGGGAAAAGCGCACTTGTGGATGCTGATTGACTTGGAACTTGGCGGGCGGCGGACCGGCTTGCCAGCGCACCGCGACTACTGGCTTCGCTGGGGTACGGGTCTTTGCTGGCACGTTAGCCGTATATACGGCGCGCTGCGCAGGGGTGAGCTCCTCCAGTGCGTCTTCGATAAGCGATTCCGCGGCTGTTGCCGGCTGGCGCGCCACTGTACCGGAGGCCCTAGGTGCCGAAGGCGTGCCAGTCCAACTCACGTGCAGCTCGCCCCCGACAAGTCCTTGCACCGTTGGATCTGGCAGATCGTGAAATGTCAGCAACACTGCTTGATTCGGCACGAAAGAAACCGTGGCCGCGCCCACATTGGTGGCATTGGTAAGGAATGTTGTGCCGCTCTTGACAACTCCAGCCGTAGCGCCGGCCGGCCACTTAAATCGGAACGTATATTGATTTCCAAGGTACGAGATGTAGTGCTGGTCGCCGCTGCAATATCCCTCGTTACCCCAGCCCCGTACGAAAAACGACCACGTGTCGTCTGCAAAATCGCTGTTGGCGTGCCACGCAAACGCCCACGCTGGATGAGACTCCGCACCCGGGGTGTGGACGAAGTCAACGCCCAGCAGTCCAGTTACGACAATATCAGACCCACCTATGAACCTTTGCGCCGCGCGGTCCCCATCGTCGACCGCCTTGCGGAGCGCTGTCCATTTCGGCAGCTTGAAGTCGTCTACGAGCACGTCCACGGTCTCGTCGCTGCTGAACTCTACGTGAACGCCATCAATCCTTCCGGCCGTCGCAATGGCCTGCCCTGGCGTATAGATGTTCATAGCGTAGTCGTCGTCGTCAGAGACTGAGTTGGAATGACCATCCCAATACACCTGTCCCGAAAAAGTGGCTGCCGTCCAATTGGCGTGTCCACCGAGTCCGTGGTCGCTCCCGTGGTACCAGGCTTCGCACGTGTAGTGTTCGTCCGTGTTCGTAATTTGGCCTGTACTCACACAATCGGGCTTACTCGATGGGTCGTTCCATGGCCAGCGGCAGGTATCGGGATTCGGGAAGGGATGATGCCAGTCTGGATTTAACGGAATCCCGTTGTCGTCGAAGTTCGTGACGTTCAGATCCCAGTCGCGCGCGGCGCTGGTTACCGGTCCTGACCCACCTTTGTGACGTACCGTCAGCACGACCCAAGCAGGTCCGCCGGTGGCGCCTTTACATTGGTCATTGGGTCCGTCGTCGTGGCGGTAGTATCCGTTGTCGGAGTATTTGACGTCCTCGAATCCCAACTGCAAATGAAGGGTTCCCGGCTGCGCGTTCGGGGCCACGTGTACTCGCTTATTCTGGTATTTCTGAATGCGTTCAAGCGAACCTGTCGCAAACGGGATCGTAATCAGCCCGTGATATAGCTTGTCTGCATCTCCTCCCGAAGGATTCACGTAACGGTGCCACGTTGACCCAACTCCCCCGGACTGTACACAACCGCCCGCAATGATGGTCACATCATCGTCAGGCTGAAACGTAATCTGTCGGTAATCGACTGATCGTTTGGTCGGATTCGGGCGATCAATACGGATTTGATCCACCCCCGGCTGTGGAGTAGACCTGGTCACGATGTCAAAGCCTTGCGCCCAACAGACTGCGGCCAGAAGAAATGACATAAATGCAAGCTTCGTAGTTGTCATCGCCAGCATGAGCATGCCAGTGCCGGCCATCGCTCCGAACGTTCGGGTCTTCATGATGACCTCCCCTTTGAAGGTATTGACCGAGATCTTCGTCGTCGAACGGTGTGACTGCCGGAACCAACTTGTCAAGACTCTCTCACCGATTGTTGATGTTGAATGCGTTGGTGAGTGTAGTCGGAGCCCGGAGGAATAAGCGTGTTCAATCGGAATTTCCTTTTTGATCGGGGTCTCCATTCGGGTCTCCTCCTGCCATATGGTGCCTCCGAAACGGTTCGAGGGTTTGTTAGTGCCGTATGACTAATCGTGGCCGTGCCGCATAGCAACCTGAATCTGATCCGTATCAGATATTGTGATTTGAACGTTGTCGCAGCCACCCGCTTTCCCATCCGAATCGGCTCCAATCTTCGCCGAATTTAGGGCGCAAGCCGAGTCGTTTACATCTGTTCTAAAGACTTGGCCTCTCGACATGAGTTCATCGATGACTTCGTGATCAGGGAGGGTAACCGTTCCGTACTTCGTCGGCCCAGAAGAAACAATGTAAAACGAGGCGTTCACCGCGTTCAGAAGTGCCCGGCGTGAGGAAGTCTTGCTGCCATGGTGCCCGACAATCATTACACGCGCCATGAGATCGGCTACGCAGCACGCGAGAAGTTGACCTTCTATGGAGTCCGGCGTCGGCTGCATTGACGGATTCTGGCGGCCCCCCGCCTCTGCGTCCCCCATCAACAGGATTCGGGTGTTGCCAAGGTCGAGACGGACCACAAGGCTATTTTGGTTAGGGCTCGGGTAGTCCGCACCATCAGCGTGGAGAATTGTCATCGTGGCATTTTGGCCCAGAGTAACCGGAAGGTTGTCGATACGACTCGAAAGCGGTAACTGAACGCTCCGTGCAGGCAATGCCGTTCCGTAGCAGGTCGTTGCCTTGAATGCGAACGTCTGTGTCCCTGAGCCCTGCAGCGCGTTATGGTACTGGACCCCCGCTTCGTCGTGTACGGCGGTAATAAAGGCCCGGTACCCACAGATATCATTGATGCGCCCAGAATCCCACACTTGACGCACTTGATAGGCTGCAAACAAATCAGGCAAAAGCTCAACGTGGTCGCGGTGCGGATGGCTGAGAACGAGCTGATCAATTGTGGCGAGTGTTGGGGCGACAGACCGAATGTACGCGAGAAAACGATTGTCGGACCCTCTGCCAAGGTCGTCATTGGACCCGCCGTCATACACCAAGGTGAAATCCGGACCGCGAACAAGCACCGCGAGGCCCGTTCCTACGTCCACAACATCGATCGTGTAGTTCGTTTGGCCTGCGACAGGAGCCGGCGCTGAGCTGGCAACGACCCGTGTCCAGCGTTTCGAAACGAAGCCGAGGGTTCCGCCTGCCAGCTTAACGTGATGCCAGTTCGGAACAGAACCCATCAGTTCTGCGTGCTCTCCGGGCTGCAGAGTTCCGACGCGAGCACTCGTGGATGAAGCACTGAGTCGAACGACAACACTGTTGGTTACATCGTCGAGAGGGACGACTGTGTCTGCGGCTGCCCGACTAATGAGTGTGGATGTACAACAAAGCCAAATGGCAATCAAACATTGGAAGCGGGTCATCCTTCACCTCGAATTCCCGGTAAACGCAACTCCAGGCATGTGCCGACAATAGGTCGGACAAGCGATTTCGCGCTGCACTCCAGAGGAGGGCAGTACCTAGTCGTTACAGGGAAGCAGCGATGACGGACCCCGGACTGAAGAGGAACACATCTTCGATGGGCCAACCCGCTGAAGCATCGCAACTGTACGGTATTGCCTTAGCACTGTCAACATCGTAAGGATTCAAAATAGGAAAGGATAGAGATGGCAGGAAAATGACAAAGGAGAATGAGCAGCGAAGAAGCGTAAGCTAGGCGATTCTCAAAATCATGTCTCTCTCTACCGCAACTGAGTTCTCGTTTTCGCTAATGATCTGGGGATTCAAGGGATTAGGGTTCCTGGAGTAAATATTGAGTGTCATGGGGATGCTGCCAATAGGGGTTCCCTGCGATTCCCTTGCGATATGGCGCGTCCTTTAAGGTCGTCAACGTCCGCACCGAACTGTTCGGCGAGCACTTCCTTGCGACGCGAGAGGCGGTATCGGCCACACATGAGTGTGGATTCTAAACTGAGACCTTGGCGGACTCGACGATCTGTATGGCCCCGCCCAGTGCGCGGACTGGTGTCCCGAACGGTGTCCCGAAACCGCCGAATGAGGTCGCACTGCGTACTGTTGCGTGTTCGAGTGCGACTGTAACTGATTGGGATCGCTGGGCATCGCGTCAAGCCAGAGAATTGCTAAACCGTTATACGGGCTAACACCTGTATCGAGGGTTCGAATCCCTCTCTCTCCGCCAGACAGTCTGCAGTGAGAGAGTCTCCTCCTTGATTCATTTCCCTACCAATGCTCATTTCCCTACGAATTAGCGGGAATGCGGCCATTCCTCGAGATCTTTGCCTAACGAATCGGAGTGCAGAGAACGGACTGCCATAGCAGCAGGTGGCATCAGTGCGCTCTTTATTATCTGGAGCGGCAATTCACAGGAACGATCGATCAACGGGCGAAGCGAGCTCCGACGATTTCGAACGAGTCAGCTTGATCGGCCGGGACGCATGGCACAACAGCGGACTTACGAAACGGGCAGTTGGGGGCTCTCAGATCGGCAGCGCTCGACAATTTCTAAACGATCGCTCGCACCGACCTTCTTCAAAACGCGGTGGATATGGTTTTTGACAGTTTGCTCAGACAAGCTTAAACGGTTTGCGATCTCCTTGTTGGACAGCGCCAGGCGGATCAACCCGATCAGTTGCCATTCTCTCCGGCTCAAACCGAACTTGTTTTTTTCCGACGGATTCAACGAGAAGGCGACGTCCCGGGCTGCGCATTGAAACAAGGCGAGGGAGAACTGCGGTGGGCAGACAGCCTCTCCAGAGGCGACTGCCCGGATCACGCGAACGATCTCGGCGGCGGACGCGTTCTTGAGCACGTAGCCCAACACTCCCTCGCTGACGGCCTGCAAAAAAGTAGCCTCGTCCTCTTCCATCCCAACCATGACAGGTTTGCTGTGCTCCACGGCCCGCCGCAAGTGCGAAACCATACGCGGACCGGACAGGGCGATGCTGGTGGAATCAAATACGACTACCTCGGGATTGGCAGTGGCGATCTTTTCCAGAGCGGAACAAGAGAAGGGAATCGCACCCGTCACGACAAAATCTTCTTTTTTTCGCAGGACTCGAACCAGGGCTTCGCGCAGAAGACAATTTTCTGCCATCAGGAAAACGGTAATGCGATCGAGAGACACAACTCAACTCCTAATGGCCAGCCTCTGCTTTCGTCAGGGCCCCCTCGTTAGCCATGAGTGTAGAACAGCATAACACACCCGGCCGATCTTCTGTTAAATGTACGACCTTTTGATAATCATGAATTCTTCACAGATCCATTTTGGAACTGATCGAAACTACCGAACTGATTTACTGAGTTCAAAGACTCTAAGATGTCGCGAGCATCCTAGTGGTTTCTTTGACAAGTTTTTTTCGATCGCTTTCCCATGCCCAATAGAACCGACCCCAGGTACTTTTGGGTACTTCCGAGGTAAGGCACCTGCGTGCGATGTAGAGAACGGAATTGAACCTTGTGCGCGAGAGGGCCGAGTTGTACAAGGACAAAACTAGGGCTACAGCCTTGAAACGCGTGCGCGTACTAGTCGCAAACCGACCTCGCTTAATGAGGGATCTTGTGCTGGCCACGATATCCGACCAGCCCGACATCGAAGTTGTGGGCGAGGTCAGCGATGAGTCGCACCTGGCGGAGATTGTGGCGGAAGTGCAGCCGGACGCCCTGATCCTCGCTCTGGACAATCCAGATCAAGACTCGGCGCTGTGTGGCTTTCTGCTGGGCCGCTTTCCGCAGATGCGGATTCTGGCGCTGGCGCCGGAACGAAACCAGGGAATTTATTACTGGGCGGTAGTCGATATTCGTTCCAAGAAGTTAGTGAGTTCGGAAGCCACTCTGTTGAACGCCCTCCGGGCACGTCCACCACTGATAGGTGATGTGGCGGTTTAGGTGTTCAGGCGAAACCGACCGGATGCGGAAATAGATAGTTGTAGTAACTGGCTGGTGGACAAGTGGTTACGTCTTTTTCGTGGTGTAACTGAGTTGGCGAAGCTGTCTCCAAATGGATTGCTCGCATGATGTTTAGTCCGAGAATAGAAACTCCGCAGACCTCGTTCGCCCCTGTAACAACTCTCAGTGTTCCCGCATTGGCTCCAGCAACCTCTGAGCCGAAGTGGCACGCGATCTGTGTGTGCCCGAGGCAGGAGAAGCGAGTGGCCCAGCTACTTGAGGCGCGCCGAATTAGTTATTTCCTTCCGCTGTACTCCAGCCTCCGACAATGGAAAGACCGGCGCAAGCGAATCGATATGGTGCTTTTTCCCGGATATGTCTTTGTCAATATCGTGTGGCAGGAACGGCTTCCCGTCCTGACGCTGGCTGCGGTGGTCCGCTTCGTCAACTTTCAGGGTCGTCCGGCGGTTGTACCGGACCATGAAATCAAGGCCATCAGCGTGGGGAGCGCATCCGGCATCGATGTTCAGCCACATCCGTACTTGCGAAAAGGACAACGGGTGCGCGTGATCGTAGGCCCGCTGACGGATGTGGAGGGCATTCTGGTTCGACGGAACGGGCGCTGCCGGTTGGTGCTATCGGTAGATTTGCTGATGCGTTCGGTCTCGCTCGAAGTAGACGAGTGCGACGTGATGCCCGTACCGAGTCCGGGTACAAGACGCTCACTCTGATCTGGTGGGCGGCGACGCTCAGTGAACAGGCTGTATCAGTCTCATTCCGCCACTGCTCGCACTGCCGGTCTGGATCCGTGCGGCTTCCTTGAGGTTGAAATCCTATGAGTACTTTCCAGCAATGCTCCGGACTGAAAAAGGGATGGTTCGTTTGGGCCACGATTCTCGCCGTGGGGTGTACCGCACCCCTCGGGCGTGGACAAAATAATCCCAGCGCTAGGAGCGAGTCGAATCGCTCCCGCGCGGTTGATCCGGAGGCGTCTCGTGCGGAGCAGCACGCCGAGGAACTGGTCGCGCTTTCGGCCGACACCATCATCGATTTGCTGCGCAAAGAGCCCGGCCTTCTGTTGCAGGCAAAACGCGCCCTGGTTCGCAGGGCCTACCAGCAGGGCCGGCTCGTCGATCCGAAGGATCTTGATGATGACTCGCTCTACCGGATGGTGCAGGAGGACCAGAGTGTCCGTGTGCTGATTACCCACGAAATCGAAAATCGCTACTATATTCGCGCTAAGCCCACGCAGGACGAACTGAAGCGTGGATTGATTGTGGCCGTCCGGCCTGCCAATGAAAAAGAAGCCACTGCCAAGACCCAGGGTGCGGAAGGTGTCAGTCAGGAAGACAACTACTGGGCGAAGCACGAAGGCGCGATGGAATACTTCCGGATTCAGGAACCCTCTCCGGTAGAAAACGAGCCAGCAGAGTCGAGGCAACCTCCTCTGCCCCCTACTCCGAGGAATTCTGTGCCGACCCAGGACACCCGGCGACAGGTTGACCGAGCGGACCTCCAGCAGTTTCCGGACGACACCAGCGAAAATCTGTACGGCACGTCTTCTCAGAGGCTAGCGCTTGACCCCGGTCAGCCGTCATCCTCACTCCAAGCGAGCATCAATGAAGCTTCGCTGACGATTCCCGGCTTGATCACGGGTAACGGAAACAGCGCCTCCCAGCGACTGGGTGAGAGGAGTCTGCTTCTACCTGTCTCGACTTTCCCGAATGATCATGCGCCGGGTGACCGGGGCTTCGATGTGCCTCGGACGCCACCGGCGGGAACAACGCAAATGCAGCGGCCGTCGTTTGGAAAGCGCGAGGCGCAAATCGATCAGCATGGTCTGCGGCACCGGCCCAATCCGTACGCGGATGTGCCTTCTCTCTACGATCTTTACTCCCAGTACTCCGGACATCCGCCGAGGGCGGAACGTTTTGGCGCCGACATTTTCCGCAACGGCACCGGGAACTTTGACGATCTGCCCATGGACATGCCCGTGGGGCCCGAATATGTAGTTGGGCCGGGCGACGGACTGAGTGTCGAGCTTTGGGGCGCCGTCTCGGAGCGGCTGCAGCGGGTGGTGGACCGCGAAGGGAGACTGGCTCTGCCGGAAGTGGGGTTTGTGGAAGTTTCCGGACGTAGCCTGGGCGAGGTGCAGCGGCTGGTCGAAAGAACGCTGCGGACGCAGTATCGCGACGTGGAAGCGGACGTATCGCTGTCGCGCCTGCGTACCGTGCGCGTCTATGTTGTCGGTGACGTGGAGCGCGCGGGCGCCTACGACGTGAGCTCGCTGTCGACGCCGCTCAACGCCGTCTACATTGCGGGCGGGCCAACCACGCGCGGCTCTCTGCGCACGCTGCGGCACTTTCGTGGAACGCAGTTGGTGCAGGAGATCGATGTGTACGACCTGCTCCTCCATGGCGTTCGCTCCGGATTGCAGGGGCTGCAGGCGGGCGACACGATTCTGGTTCCTCCGCTCGGCCCCGAGGTAACCATCGAAGGCATGGTGCGGCGGCCGGCCATTTACGAACTCCACGGCGAGAAGAATCTGGCGCAGGTGCTGGAACTGGCGGGCGGCGTATTACACTCCGGAACCCTGCGTCACGTTGACGTGGAACGCGTGCAGGCCCACCTGAGCCGTACGATGTTGCGACTCGATGTTCCGGAGGACAACAACCAGGAAGTTGTGACTAAGGCGCTGGAGGATTTTCAAATCCAGGATGGAGACCAGATCAAGATCTCTCCCATTCTGCCCTACGCCGACAAGACGGTTTATCTCGACGGCCATGTCATTCGACCGGGCAAGTTCGCCTACCGCGATGGCATGAAGGTGACCGATATCATCAAGTCTTACGCCGATCTTCTTCCAGAGCCTTACGAAAGACACGCCGAGATCATTCGCCTCAACCAGCCTGACTACACACCTTCCGTTCTCGCCTTCAATTTGCGAGATGCTCTGGCCGGCAACGAGCAGGACATCCTGCTCAAACCATTCGATACGATCCGGGTGTTCGGGCGTTATGACTTTGAAGATCCGCCGCTGGTGACCATTGACGGCGAAGTGAGAGATCCCGGAGATCATCTGACCAATGGCGTCACGTATCTGCGGGATGCTGTCTTTCTCGCCGGGGGCACGACTCCTGACGCTTATCTTGGGGATGCCCAGATTTTCCGCAAAACGCAGGATGGCAAGTTGAAGGTGCTGAGCGTCAATCTGGGAAAAGCTTTGGCGGGGGACGAGGTCAACAACGTTCTTCTCGAGCCGGCGGACCGAGTGTTCATCCACAGAAACCTGAACAAGGTGGATCCTCCGACGGTGAAAATCGAGGGCGAGGTGGCGCGCCCGGGAAAGTATCCCCTGGGCGAGGAAATGACCGCCGCCGAACTGGTTCGTGTGGCCGGAGGATTCAAGCGCGGCGCCTACACCGAAATGGCAGACTTGACGCGCTATGACGTAGAGCAGCAGACGAGGGTTACCGGGGAAAGTCTCACCGTTCCCATCGCGAGGGCGATGGCGGGCGAGGCCGACACTGACGTCCTGCTTCACGATGGTGACGTGCTCACCATTCGTCAGTTGGCTGGGTGGAATGACGTGGGCGCCACAATCCAAGTGAAGGGAGAGGTGCTGCATCCGGGAACCTACGGCATCCGGGAAGGAGAGCGGCTGAGTTCGATCCTGGAGCGAGCGGGAGGCTTCCAAAGCGATGCTTATCCCTACGGCATTATTTTCCAGCGGGCCCAGGTCAGGGCGATTGAAGAGAGCAATCGCACCATGCTCATTCGTGAGGTGCAGGACGATGGTGTGTCCCTCAAGGCGGTGCCGGACTCGAGCCCGGAAGACAAGAGCGTCAAAGAGGCGTCACTGCTGCAATGGCAGCGCGTCATGGAGAAGCTGAAGAACACCCCACCGACTGGCCGCCTGGTAATCCACATCGCAAAAGACGTGAAAAAGTGGGCGGGCTCGTCCGCGGACATCGAAGTGCGCGCCGGCGACGTCATGTATGTGCCCAAGCGCCCCAACCTCGTCATGGTCGATGGTGCGGTGTACAACCCGACCGCCGTCACCTTCAAGCCCGGCAGGGATGCAGGCTGGTACCTGCAGCAAGCGGGCGGTCCCACCAACATGGCGAACAAGAAAGCGATCTTCGTGATCCGGGCCGATGGCTCGGTCGCCGGCGGACCGGGTGGCGTGTTTACGGGCGGCGTGGGGAACACGCAGTTGCAGGCTGGGGACATGGTGGTCGTGCCGGAAAAAGCCTTTGCCGGTACCAGCAAGTGGAAGAACACGCTGCAGGTCGCGCAATTGCTGCAGGCCGTCGCCTTCTCGGTCAGTCTGGGTCGTAGCTTCTGAGAACAACGGTTTTGTCATGCGTGCCCAATGGAAGGTGGTCATCGCGGAATTGTTGCTATTGGGCGCCATCGACGGCTGGACGCAAACGAACATGGACGTGGCGAAGCAAGCAGATGATCCGCCGCCGAATTCAGGAGAGCTTCGCTTACCGGACTCGCCCGGCACCACCTCCCGTTCTCCACTCTTCACGCCAGAGTTCCTCGAACCCGGGACCGATCCGGAGAACCAACTGTTCTTGCCGTTTCTTAAACACATGGCCGAAGACCAGCGGCAATTCTGGAGCGGCGCGAGGGAACTCCGCCAGCCCGCCGCACTGAGATCTTTTTTGCCATTTGCCGGTTTCACCGGAGCCCTGATCGCGGGCGACAGCTGGATTTCGAAGCAGGTGCCAGTGAGTCAAGTGCAAAGCAGCCAGAGTGTTTCGAATTATGCCGTGTACTCGCTGATGGGCGTTGCGGCGGGTTCGTATGCCTTCGGGCAACTGACACATAACGATCACCTGCGGGAAACCGGCCTTCTCAGCGGCGAGGCGGCGCTGAACAGCACTCTGATCACGTATGCGTTCAAGGAAGCAACCGGGAGGCAGCGCCCCGACGAGGGCAGCAGCAACGGATTGTTCTTTCACGGGGGTACCTCGTTCCCCTCGGAACACGCCGCCGTTGCGTGGTCGGTGGCGAGCATCGTGGCGCATGAATATCCGGGGCCTCTGACCCAGCTGATCGCCTACGGCTTGGCGTCCACGGTGACGCTGACTCGGGTCACGGGCAAGCAGCACTTTCCCTCCGATGTGGTGGTGGGCAGCGCACTGGGCTGGTATCTAGGACGGCAGATCTACCGCGCGCGCCACGATCCCGAACTGGGTGGCGGGGCATGGGGAAGCCTGCGGGACGACGAAGAAAAAGCTCCACGCCCGCCTGACAGCATGGGATCGCCTTACGTGCCCCTTGATAGCTGGGTGTATCCGGCGATCGAGAGGCTGGCTGCACTCGGCTACGTGGAAACCGCGTTTCTGGGCCTGAAGCCATGGACTCGGATCGAGTGTGCACATCTGGTAGAGCAGGCCGGCGCAGCGGTCGAGTGGAGCGAAGGCTCGGCGCGAGATCTGGCGGACTTACAGTCGCGCCTTCAGGAAGAATTCGCCTACGAGTTTCGCCTATTGGACGGAGCGCGCAACGCGACTGCTCGCCTCGAGTCAGTCTACGTGCGAGGGGTTTCCTTGAGCGGACCGGCGTTGACTGACAGCTATCACTTTGGCCAAACCCTGTCCTACGACTTCGGACGGCCGTTTCAAAGAGGTAGCAATGCGCAGGTCGGAGGCTCTTTTCGCGCGGCTCTTGGTCCGGCCGCGATCTTTGTTCGCGCCGAGTTCCAACACGCGCCGTTCGCTCCGGCGCTTTCCGACCCGGTTCGCAACTTCATCGCCGCCGCGGACCTGGTGCCTGTTCCCGCCGCCACTCCCTTCAATCCCATCAACCGGGCGCGGCTGCTCGACGCCTATATTGCCGTGAACCTGAAAGAGGGCTGGCAGCTCTCGTTCGGCCAGCAGAGCCTGTCCTGGGGCCCCGGGCCGGGTGGATCGTTCCTGTGGAGTAACAACATTGAGCCGATCCCGATGTTGCGGCTGACACAGTCCGACATTCACCTTCCAAGTTTCTTGAGAGTGCTGGGTCCGGCACGGGTCGACAGTTTTGTTGGCAGGCTGGACGGCCACAGCTACATTCCGCACCCCTATATCTACGGAAACAAGATCAACTTCAAGCCCTTCAGGAACCTGGAACTCGGCTTTGGGCGTACGGTGACGATCGGCGGCAAAGGGGGCGATCCGCTCACCACGAAGAACTTCTTTCTCAGCTTTTTTGGGCGAGTCAGCTCCGAACTCAATTCCGTTCCCGGCGACAGCCATGCGAGCTTCGACTGGACTTTCTACGTTCCCAAGGTGCGAAACTACCTTGTCTTCTATGGCGATTTGTACGCGGACGACGACCTCATACCCTTTCTGAATCCAGCGAAGAACCCGTTCCGGCCCGGCCTTTACATCACTCGCTTTCCGCGATTGCCCAAACTCGATTTCCATGTGGAGGCCACCTCTACAGAGTCTCCTAGTTTCGCCAATCATCATGGAGACCTGAATTATTGGAATGCGAAGTATCGCGACGGCTATACGAACAACAGCAACCTGATCGGCAACACCGTCGGCCGCATGGGCCGGGCGATTCAGTTCTGGTCCACATACTGGATCTCTCCCCAGAACACTCTGCAGTTCACGTACAAACACAGTATGGTGAGCAAGGATTTCGTTCCCCAGGGCGGGGCGTGGCAGGACTACAGCTTGCAACATGAGATGATTCTGCGCTCCGGCCTCTATGTGAAAAACCGGGTGCAGTACGAACACATCTCAAGTTTTCCGCTGCTGTTCTCCGGACCACAACACAATCTCACCGCCATCGTAGAGTTGGGGTTTCTTCCCCGCAAAGGAAAATGAATCCAAGACTGAGCACCAGGCAAGGCATTGAGCCCGGCCAGATCGAATTCCCGGAAAACAGCCCGAGGACGCCAACGATTGCCGTCGCGGATGCCGGAGAACGCGCTTTAGAGAACGCGCGCGTAGTGTGGGCACACCGAGCCTGGATGCGAACCGCGCTGCTCATCGGTCTGGCCGCAGGGGTTCTCATCTCTTTGCTGATTCCTTCGCGTTACGAATCGACCGTGCAACTGATGCCGCCCGACAGCCAATCGAGCAGCGGGGTTGCGATGCTGGCGGCACTGGCGGCAAAAACCAGCGGCAGCGTCGGAACCCTGGCCAGCGATGTTCTCGGAATCAAGAGTTCGGGATCGCTTTTCATCGGCATTCTGCGCAGCCGGACGGTCGAAGACCGTCTGGTGGACCGCTTCCAGCTCAAGAAGGTCTATCGGACTAAGCTCAACGAGGATGCGCGCAAGGAGTTGGCACAAAACACGGGGGCTTCCGAGGACCGAAAGAGCGGAATTATTACGTTGACCGTTTCCGACCGTGATAGGCAGCGGGCGCGAGTCATGGCAACCGCCTATGTGGAGGAACTGAATCGCCTGGTCGCCCAGCTCTCCACTTCCTCGGCCCACCGGGAACGAGTGTTTCTGGAGGAACGGCTGGCCGCCGTCAAACAAGACCTGGATCAGGCCTCGCGCGACCTGGGCGAATTTTCCAGCAAGAACGCGACCATCGACGTCAAGGAACAGGGGCGCGCCATGGTAGAAGCGGCGGCCACTTTGCAGGGAGAGCTGATTGCTGCGGAATCGCAACGCCGGGCTCTGGAAGCGATCTATACCCCGAATAACGTCCGCGTGCGGGCCGCAGAAGCGCAGGTATCCGAATTGCGAAAGCAGTTGCAGAAGCTGGGAGGGAAGAGCGAAGAAGCCGACGGCCTAGACACTGCGAATCCGGATTCGCTGTACCCGTCGCTGCGTCAACTTCCCTTGCTGGGGATGAAGTATGCGGACCTCTACCGCCGGGCCAAGATCCAGGAAGTGGTGTTCGAGACCCTGACTCAGCAATACGAGATCGCCAAGGTTCAGGAAGCGAAGGAGACGCCCAGCGTGAAAATGCTGGACGAAGCCAACTTGCCGGAACGTCGGTCCTTTCCCCCGCGCACGTTGATCACGCTGCTGTGCGGGTTCGCGGCGCTTCTGGGAACCACGGCGTGGATCGTCGTAGGAGAGCGCTGGGGACAAATCGCCGCCACTGATCCGAAGAAGCAGTTCGCGCACGAGGTCATGCATGGCGTGCATTCGATCATGCCCTGGGCGCCTCCGAACGGATCGCGCTGGCAAGCAGCCACTCACCGGGTGTGGATTCGGTTGACCAGCCGCGATCAACGGCGTCGGGATGAGAATTCATGAGCGGCGCGGTAATTCCTGAAAACAGAACCGACGACGTCGCGATGGAACAAGGGCGGGCGCAGGTTGCGTCTTGGCCCGTCGGTTGGTCGTCCTCGCGGCTGGCGAAGCTGGGATACAGTCTGGCGGATCAAGTCCTCGCCGTCGGGGGAATGTTTATCGTGAACATTGCTTTAGCGCGGGTGCGGTCGAAAGAAGAATATGGCATGTTCGCGCTTTCCTATTCGGTATTCAGCTTCCTGTCCGGTTTGCACAATGCAGCCATTCTCGAGGCCTACACGATTTACGGATCCGGGCGCTATCATCATCGCTTCGCCGGCTACGGGAGATTGTTGTGGCGGAGCAATGCGTGGTTGCTGGCGGCGCTGAGTGCGCTTCTGCTGGTAACCTGGCAAAGTTTGCGCTGGCTGTATCCCGGGATGGGTTCGCCGGCGCTGCTGGGCATGGCGCTGACCTGCGGGGTGCTGCTGACCGCGTCGTTTGTGCGGCGCACCTTTTACATGAGGCGGCGGCCCGATCTGGCGGTGCGCTTCTCCGGAGCTTTTTTTGTGAGCTGCATGGTCCTGCTCGCGCTGACGATTCGCGCCGAGCGACTGAACGGCCTGTCGGCGTTTCTCATCGTCGCTTTGGCTTGGTGTATGGCCGGTTTGTTCATCCTCCATGAGCGTCCAGGAAAAATCGAGGCCCCGCACGGAATGGACTTCCTGCTCCACGAACCAGCCTACTGGTCCGAGCATTGGAAATATTCCCGCTGGGTATTGGTCACGGCGCTGGTCTTCCAGTTGACCACCCAGGCCTACTTCTGGATCGTGGCCGGGTTGCTCTCGGTACGAGAGGTGGCCGAACTGCGCGCCATGTACAATCTGGCCCTTCCGGTCGAGCAAATTTTTGCTGCCATTACGCTCCTCGTGCTCCCCCAGATGGCGCTTGCATTCGCTGCCCAAGAATTTGGCAAGCTTCGGCGCATGTGGCACCAGTGTTCGCTGATGTTTTTCGGCATCAGTTCCATGTTTGCGTTGTTGGTGGGGCTGGGGAGTCTGCCTCTGCTCCATCTGGTCTATGGGGGGAAGTTCGATAGCGTCGCGCCGCTGCTTCACTGGTATGTGCTGGTGCCGGTGGTGATGGGGGTGGGCAACGCGGCCAACGCGGCTCTGAAGGCGATCGAGAGGCCTCAGGCTGTCTTCTACGCCTACCTTACGAGCGGAGTGGTGACCTTTGCTCTCGGCGTTCCTCTGGTGATGCGTTTGGGATTGCGGGGTGCCATGTACGGAATGTTGCTGTCGAGCGCGAGTTATACGGTGGTACTGAGCGTCTCCTTTCTTCGTTTCAGCCAGTCCGAATGCGGCAGATGAGGCCAATTAATTTCTTGGTCAAGGGCAATCTACATTGATCAATTTCTCTGCGCTGCGACCAGAATCGTTTCCGGGACGGCTTGTGCGCTACCCATTCAAGCTGATTCCCCGCGATCTCACTCTGCCCGTCCTGCAAGGGCCCCTGCGCGGGCAGAAATGGATCGTCGGTTCGCATCTCCATGGATGCTGGCTGGGAAGTTATGAATTGGAGATGCAAATGCGCATGGTTCAGGAAGTCGACGATGGGTCGGTATTCCTGGATGTGGGAGCCAACGCTGGCTTCTATACCTTGCTCGCCGCTCTTCGTGTTGGCCCGGGCCGTGTCTACGCCGTCGAACCCTTGCCGGCGAATGTGCTTTATCTCCGAAGGCACCTGGAGATGAATCGAGTCCGAAACGTGGAAGTCCTGGAGCTGGCCCTTTCGGACCAGACAGGTGTGGCATCGTTTGTTGGCGAGGCTACCCGCGCGATGGGCAAACTGGATGACGGCGGAACCTTGACGGTGGAGACGGCGACCCTGGACAGCCTGATTGCGGATCGACGAATCACAATTCCCGACTGCATCAAGATGGACATCGAGGGCGGTGAGTACCGCGCCTTGTTGGGCGGGACGCGTTGTTTTCGTGAGCGGCGTCCCAAGCTCTTTCTCGCAACGCACGGCCAGGCCGTGCATGATGATTGCTGCCGTCTTCTCGCCTCTTGGGACTACGAATGGACCTACACGTCAGGTCCAGCGGAAGATCGAGCCGAGTTGTTCGCACGACCCCTGCAAAATTGCCGCCGGCTGAACGCAGAAAAGTGAATATGTGGCAGGACTATGAAGCAAGCTATCGCACCGCCATCCAAGACTCAAAGTTCCTGGCGTGGCGTGAATCGGGAGCGCGGAGGAAAGCGCAGAACATTGTGCAGGTGTGTCAGGGGATCGAGGCAACGTCCCTGGTTGAGATTGGCTGCGGAACAGGCGCGGTCCTGCGGGTGCTTCAGGCTATGGGATTTGCGCAAATGTACTGCTGCATCGACCTATCGTTCTCAGCGGTTGGGTTCGCGGCCAGGTCGTGCAGGGACTTTACACCTTGGGCGGTCGTGGGGCGGGCAGATGCCCTGCCATTTCCAGACGGCGAATTCAGCGTCGCCGTGCTCAGTCACGTCATCGAGCATCTGGAAGACCCGCTGTCCGCTCTGCGAGAAGCCTCGCGGGTCGCCCGCTTCGTGGTGGTCGAGGTGCCCACCGAAAAAGTGCTTCTTAATTTCCTCAAGCGCAAGATATTTTTTCGCCCGTATGCGTCCATGGCCGAGGCCGGCCACGTGCAATTCTGGAGTCCTGCTTCAATCGCCAGGTTTCTGACTCAGGAGGCCGACATGGAGATATTGAACCGCGGGGTGGACCTTCTCGACGATGACGGCGATTCCATCGGCGCGAGTGAAGGGGCTAAGTCGACAGTCAAGCGAACCCTGAGGAGCGCGTTGCCCGGTTCTCTTTATTCACGTTTGTTGACGACGCACGCCGTGTTTCTGTGTCGAAGATAAAACCCGGATTCTTGATGATGGACAAGCACGCGATTTTGCGTCACGGAATCTGAGTCATGAAGAGGCCTGCTCCAGCACTCTCTCAAGCAAGAGAAATATCCGTTCGCTGGCACCACAGACCGCTTGCAGTGCTCGGTGTGACCGTGTTTGTGGCCCTTTATCAGTGGGCTTACATTCACTTCGTAGCAGAAACCTACCACAGCTACGGTTTTGACTATCAGCCGGTATCCGATTTTTACGTAGCATTGGCATGGTTGTTCGCCATCCTCCCGAGTCTCTGGATGCCGATCAAGCTCACGCGCGCATCTCAACTGGGGTATTGGGTGTTGTATCTCACCGTCGCCATTCCTTCGATGTTCGTTCCACTCTTTACCGGACTCAACAGACCTGACGAGGTCGTGCCACTAATGGCGGTGCTCTGTGTCGGCGTCGGAATTCTAGGAATCGGGTATTTGTTTCCTCTGCACTGCGTCCGCCGCTCCACGATCTCACCCACCTTATTCTGGTCGGGATTCGCGATTCTCGGAGGAGCCTGCACAGTGATGATCGTGGTTTCCTTTTGGGGCAACATGCATCTCGTGTCGTTCGCCGACATCTATGATCTTCGTGACAACGCGCAGGACGCCGGCGGAACCGTTCTTAACTATGCGCTCATGTGGTCTTATGGTGCTGTGTACCCGTTCCTCATCGCTTGGGGACTCTACTACAGGAAAAAGTTGTTCTTTCTGCTTGGTTCTCTGGGGCAGGTGCTGGTGTATTCATGCTTCGGAACCAAAGCCTCCCTCTTGTCGATCGTCTTCATCACTGGTTTGTACTATCTTCTGCGCCTGGGCCGCGGGCCTTTTTCGCTGAAATTGGTCTGGGCAGTTGCCGGACTGTTCTTCGTCTTATGCGCGATATTCATGGTCGAAGGAGAGGAACCGGACCTGGTCACAGTATTGCTGATGTTCCTGGTGATGTTTCGATCGTTCGGACTCTCGGGCCTTCTCACCGGACAGTACTACTATTTCTTCCAGCACAATCCGCACACGTATTTCTCTCATCTGAAGGTTGTCAACTGGTTTGTGCATTACCCATATCACTATCCTCTGGGAACTGAGATTGGGTATTACTACTATGGCGCCCTAATCGATACGACTGCTCATTTCTGGGCAACGGATGGTCTGGCCACTCTCGGCCTACCGGGAATACTCCTTGCTTCGGCAGCCTGCGCTTTTCTGTTCTGGATCATCGATTCCGCCACCGCACGACATGACGCTCGTCTGGTGGGGCTTGTAACGTTCTATGCAATTTACAGTCTCGCCAACCTGTCACTTTTTACCACATTCTTGTCCGGGGGCTTGGGACTTCTGGTCCTGTTTCTTTATGTCTTGCAGCCGACGACGGAAGGTTCTATGGCAAGGGGTAGCAGAATGCAACCCGTCAGAAAGCCATCCCTGGAAATGGGCGCGCTGGGCACTTCTCCCGATACGGCTTAGGTTGATCCCATGTCGTCCCGAGGTGCTGGTGTAATGCGCATCGCTCTAATCACCGAGATCTTTGCCCCGGGCATGGGATACCTGGAAAACATGTTGCCCAAATACCTGGCCCGGCTGGGGGCAGAGGTGGACGTGGTGGCCTCCTCGTTGCTGCCCGGTCATCGTCAGAGTTCGGCACAGCAAATCTACCGCGACTTTGCGCCTAAATTGGCGCCCGGGTCGGTTGAGACTCTAGACGGATTTCGCCTGCATGTTCTGCGGCATACAACGTCGCTGGGCCATGTTCGGTTGGTCGGACTCCGGCAGAAGTTGGAGGAACTGCGCCCTCATATCGTGCAGACGATGACACCCATCGGCTGGATCGCCATCGAATCCGCATGGAACCGGCTCCGGCTCGGCTACCATCTGTTTTCCGGATGCCATTACCACGCGTCGGTCTTCCCCCTGGCGCAGCGCGACTTGACGTTCTTCCATCCCGAGCGCGTGAAGTGTTACCTGCAACGAGGACTCCACGGTCGAATGGTCAGTTGGGCAACGCTGAAGTACTACGCAATTTCTCCCGACTGTGCCGAGGTCGCGCAACGATTCTTTGGCGTCCCCAGACACAAACTGGAGCTGTGCCCCCTGGGCGTAGATACGGAAATCTTTCATCCCGTGTCTGGCGCCGAGGAAAGAGCCGAACGGGCGGCTTGGCGCGAACGTCTCGGGTTTCAAGCGGGAGACATTGTCTGTGTCTATTCGGGGCGCTTCGGCGACGACAAGAACCCGCTTCTGTTGGCGCGCGCCGTCGCGCAGTTGGTGTCTGCCGGACAGCCGTTCCGGGGTCTCTTCATTGGCAACGGCCCGCAAGCGGCAGAGATTGGCCGGTGCCCCGGATGCGTAACCCACCCCTTTGTGCCCATGCGTCAGCTCGGAGGGCTCTATCGCGCCTGCGAAATCGGTGTGTGGCCCACGCAGGAATCGATGTCTATGCTGGACGCGTTAGCGTGCGGCCTCCCGCTGATCGCAAATGACACCATGCACGCGCCCGAGCGCCTGAAGGACAGCGGAATGCAGTACCGCTTGGGCGACGTGGACAATCTGGTGCGGACGCTCCGCGTGCTCAGCGTGCCCGGGATTCGCCACAAGTTGGGCGCGGCAGGAGCCCGGCGCATGCGCGAAGGATTCAGCTGGGAAGCCATCGCCGCCCGCCGCACTACGGACTATGCGTCGGCCCTGACGGGAAAGGGTTCCCCGGAGGCCATCGAGCCCGGCGAATTGCCGTCGCGGGCAAGCTTCGGCGCAAAGCGCGCGGCTGACGTGGGCCCGAGCCGAACCTAAGAGAACGATGAGTTCGAATCAACTTACAGACTCCCTCCGGCAACTGAAAAGAAAGTGGAGAGCCGCAAGGCGCAAGGACATACTCCTTGTTCCTCAGGACAAGTGTCCAACCCTGACGCTCGGCAACCCGGGAGCGGCATGGACCTTCTGCCCGGAATGGCTCTCTCCGAATAGCGTCGTGTATTCCTTCGGCGTCGGAGAAGACATCTCGTTTGATCGCGAACTGATCAACCGGTTCGGAGTGAGGATTCACGCGTTCGATCCCACACCACGGTCGGTCGCGTGGGTCGGGGGACAGGTGTTGCCGGAGCAGTTTGTGTTTCATCCCTATGGTGTGGCGGCGCAAGACGGCCTGCGGCCGTTCACTCCGCCGAAGAACAAGCGCCATGTTTCGCACACGCTTCTGCGACGCGGCGCTCCTCGGGAAGCAATTGAAGTCCCCGTGCAACGGCTCTCGACCATCATGCGGAATCTCGGGCACACCAGAATCGCCTTGCTGAAGATGGACATCGAAGGCGCGGAATACGAAGTACTGAGCGATCTGCTCGCTTCCAACATCGTTGCCGACCAACTTCTGGTGGAGTTTCATCATCGTTGGCGCGAAGTGGGTATTGCCAAGACGAAACATGCACTTCATCAACTGAACGCTGCCGGTTACCGAATCTTCAGCGTCTCCGCGTCAGGCGAAGAATACAGCTTTCGGAATGTCTGCGATTAGTTTGCGGACGACGCGGAGGCGTTCGCCGATGGCAGTGCGCCGATCTCCCAAGAAAGGATCCACTTCTTTACTCGCGTGACCCTGCGGCCCTCAAGCTTCTGCCGGAATATGGCGTTTGCCAGCGATGCAAGACTCGCGCCAGCGTGGCTGCGGATCCTTCCGCAGGACTCCGGACTGCTCATCTTTACGTTCCACAGCCTGTTCGAGTCGGTGCAGGAAGTCGACGAAGGCCTCCTCGATCCGCAGCAGGCCATCACGGCGGCGATGTTTCGCGCTTTTGTAGCGGACTTTCAAGCGCACGGCTACCGCTTCGTTTCGCCGGACCAGATCGCAGACGGCCTGAAATCGCCCGGAAAATACGCCATGATCACGTTCGACGACGGATACGCGAACAATCTTCGTACGTGTCCCGTGCTGGAAGAATTCGGCGTGCCCGCCGTCTTCAATATCTCGGTGAACCATGTCGCGACAGGCAAGCCATTCTGGTGGGATGTCGTATACCGCGAAGCAAGCAAACGGAAATGGTCGAGCGAACAACTTAACAGGTCACGGGTTGCGCTCAAGCAAATGCGAACGCAGCAGGCGGAAGAGCAAATCGTGGCTGAATTTGGCAGGTTGTCGTTCCGGAGCGTTTCGGATCTCGACCGGCCGTTTGCTCCCAAAGAACTCGCCGACTTCGCGCGGCATCCTCTGGTCCACATTGGAAACCACACCTGGGATCATGCCATTCTCACGAACTACGCCGCCCATGAGGTGCGCGAGCAGATTCAGAAGGCACAAGAGTACCTGTGCGAGTTGACGGGACGCGTTTCACGAGCGATTGCCTATCCCAACGGCAACCTCTCGAGGCAAATTGTCGATGCGGCGCGCAGCGCCGGCCTCGGCCTCGGCCTCACCATCCGCCCGGGAAGAAACCCGCTTCCGAAGTCCCCCTCGACCGCGGTCAGATTGCAACTCCGGCGACACACACTCTGGGGAGACCTTGATATCGCCACGCAGTGCTGCGTGGCTCGATCGCCGATTTCCCTGCAATCCGCAATGATCGCGATCCGCTCGAAGGTCGCGGGGATGGCCTAGGCATCATGCCGGAACTCAACGGAAAGCTGCGCATTCTTCAGGTGCACAACCGTTATTCGCCTGGGTGGGGTGGCGAAGACACTGTAGTCCAACTCGAAGCGGAGCTGCTCCGTACCCGGGGCCATGTGGTGGAGGAGTTCAAGGCGTCCGCGGCCGATCTGAAGAATGGGCCGGTGTTCCGGCAGATGTTGGCTGTGCCGGGCTTTCTCTGGTCGCGGCCAGCCCAGAAGAATCTACGCCGGAAGATCTCGGAGTTTCAACCGGACGTCGTTCACGTGCACAACACCTTTCCCCAACTCAGTCCCAGTGTCTTTTGGGCGAGCCAGCAGGCTGGGGTGCCGGTGGTTCAGACGCTGCACAACTTCCGTCATGTGTGTGCCAACGCCCTGCTGTTACGGGACGGACGGCGATGCGAGAAATGTGTTGGGGGACCATCCTGGCCGGCACTGTGGCATCGCTGCTACGCGAATAGCTTGCCGCGAACTGCAGTCATGGCCGCCGTGAACTCGCTGCACAAGAAATTGGGCACCTACTCCCGGGCTGTCGATGCCTATATTCTGCTGAACCAATTCAATCGGGAAATCTTTCTTCGCGGACACTTCCCTGCACACAAGTTAGTCGTAAAGCCGAATTTCGTGCCGGTATCCGACCTGGGCCTTGTGCCACGAAAACAGCAGGTGGTCTTCGCCGGCGAGGTGACCCGGAACAAGGGAGTACGACTGCTGCTGGCGGCGTGGCGAATGGCGGCATTAAGCGGATTCCGCCTGTCGTTGATCGGTGACAGCCCGGAGCGCCCGGCGATGGCGGAGGAACATTCGCACTTGCCCGGTGTCACGTGGCATGGGCGGCTGACGCGAGCGGAGGTATTGGAGCACATCGCCGCCAGCCGTGTTCTCGTATTTCCGTCGCTCGCCTACGAAAACTGCCCCATGGTGGTGCTTGAGGCGCTGTCAGTCGGCACACCGGTAGTCGCAGCCAACCATCCCGGCCTGCAAACCATGATCGAGCACCAGCGCGAAGGGTTGCTGTTTCAGGCCGGAGACCCTCAAGCTCTCGCGGCGGCGCTACGGGATGCCCTTCTGGCGGATCACGGCACGTGGTCGCAATGGTCGAACCAGGCACGTCGCACTCACGCACAACGCTATAGCGAAGACGTGAGCTACGGCCAGTTGCTTTCGATCTACCGGCGCGTGATCCAGAGAAGGGCTACCTCCGCGTCCGATGCCGAGTTGGCGGTGCAGCCTTCGACATGAACCAGCAGTTCCAGAGCAGTCATTTGCAAGGCCTGGCGCCGGACAGGCTTTTCAACATCATTTCACGTAACTCCATGGAGGAGAAGTCAATGAATCAATCGATGCGCATTCTTGTAACGGGGGCAGGGGGATTCATCGGCCACCATCTCGTCAAACGGCTTCGAGCGGGTGGCCATTGGGTTCGCGGAGTGGACCTCAAACAGCCGGAATACGAAAAGACGGACGCCCACGAATTCGAACTTCTCGATCTGCGCAAGTTCGACAACTGTCTGGTCGCAACAAGAGGGGATATCGAACTTATCTATAACCTCGCCGCTGATATGGGAGGCATCGGCTTCATCACCGCTTACCATGCCGAGATTGCCCGCAACAACATCCTGATCAATGCGCACATGCTGGAGGCAGCGCGCTTGCAGGGGGTATCGAAATTCCTGTTCTCTTCGTCAGCCTGTATCTATCCGCAGTCGAAGCAGCTGGACGCGAACGTAACCCCGCTGCGTGAGGAAGATGCCTTCCCCGCCGATCCCGAACCCGGCTATGGCTGGGAAAAGCTCTACACCGAAATGCTCTGCCGTTATTTCCGGCAGGACTATGGCCTGGATACGAGGATCGTGCGTTTTCACAACGTCTACGGGCCCCTCGGTGCCTATGAGGGAGGAAGAGAAAAGGCCCCGGCAGCGGTTTGCCGGAAGGTTGCCCTGGCGGAAGACATGGGTTTGATCGAAGTCTGGGGCGATGGAGAGCAGACTCGATCGTTCATGTATGTGGACGACTGCGTGGAAGGACTGTTGCGCCTCATGGCATCCGATTTCCACGAACCACTGAACCTGGGAACAGACCGGCTGATTACCATCAACGGGCTGTTCGATCTGGTCGGCGGACTTGCCGGGAAGAGACTGACTAAACAGCACGACACCAGCAAGCCACAGGGTGTACGCGGCCGCAACAGTGACAATAGCCAGCTGCGCTGCGTCTTGGGATGGGAGCCGAGAATCTCGCTGGAAGACGGTTTGGCAGTCACTTACTCCTGGATCAAGCAGGAACTCGAAAAGGCGGGCCGCCTGCGCAAGAAAGAATTCGCCGTTGCCTGAACGTTGACAAAGCAAGGCGCAGCCCAGTGCTCATGCAGTCAGGACCATGCGATGCGAATTCTAATCTTAGGCATCAACTACTTTCCGGAGCGCACTTCGGTGTCCCCCTTCACCACTGGACTCTGTGAACATCTCGTATCCCGGGGGCATGACGTCCAGGTCGTGACCGCGTTTCCGTACTACCCGGAGTGGCGCATCTGGAAAGAGTACCGCGGCCATCTTACGCAGAATGAGGTGCGTCGCGGAGTGAAGATCCGGCGCGTGCGTCACTTCATCCCGTGGCGCGCCAGTTCCCTCATCCAACGCCTTCTTCACGATTTCTCGTTTACCGGAGCCGCTCTGGCGGCGGGGCTGGCGGTGGGCCAGTGTGATGTCATTTATTGCTCGTGTCCGCCGCCGGCGTTGGCGCTGGCGGCCTACGCTCTGAGTCGGCTCAAGAACGTTTCCTACGTGATCAAGCTCACCGACCTGGCGTCCGAGGCGGCGCTCGCGACTGGAATTCTGCGGGAAGGAGTTCTGGTGCGGTGCGCACGAGCCATGGAAACGTTCGTTTATCGCCGCGCGCAAACGGTCATTTGCCTTTGTGCGAGCTTTCGCAGAGAACTGATGCAAAACGGGATTCCCGCCGATCGGCTGCTCCTGATACCCGATTGGGGCGATACCGAGGCGATTCGCCCGGTCCGGAGCGACGGCAGTTTCCGAAAAGCGAACGGAATTGAAGGCGAAAAGTTCGTTGTTCTGCACACAGGCAACATGGGGAAGAAACAGGGTCTGATGAACGTCGTCCGCGCCGCAGCGCTAAGCGCGGGCGATCCGACGCTATTGTGGGTCATCGTCGGCGAGGGCGAAGAGCGCGCGTCGCTGGAGCGCGAAATCGGGGCGCGAAGACTCAGCAATTTGCTGCTTCTGCCCCTGCAGCCAGCGGAAACGCTGCGCCAACTCTATGCCGCCGCCGACGCGCTGCTGTTGAATCAGAAAAGCGCCGTCAAAGATGCAGTCATTCCATCAAAACTGTTGACGTACATGGCGGCGGGCCAGCCGATTTTGTGCGCCGCGTGTCCGGAAAGCGTCGCCTCCCATCTGATCCGCGAAGCCAAGTGTGGAGTGATGGCAGCGCCTGAAGATCCGGACGCCCTGGTAGCAGGAGCGATCACGTTGCGGGCGGACCCGTCTCTTCGCCGCGAAATGGGAGCCAACGGACGGACATACGCCCAGAGACACTACAACAAAGCGCGCGTGTTGGATCTCTACGACCAATTCTTCGAATCCTTGATGGAGCCTCCTTCGGCGGTCGCGGTCGCAGCAGACTAGCTCTTTTCGCTGACCCCTCAGCAAAGAACGGAACCCCCGCTCCACCATCCAGCCCCATCCACAACTCGACGAAAGAAAGGGTGCGAGCCCGTGTTCTTGTCATTGCGCTTTTATCGTCTGATCCTGACGTTGCTGACCTATCTCTTGCCCTGGATCGCTTTTGAATCGGGCTACCAGCTCTGGTACTTCCTCTGGGGGTATGTGGCTCGGCCAGCCATTTATCCCCGCGCCGGACACGTCGGACTTGTTCTGTTCTGCTCTTTCGTTTGGGCGTTCATGTCGGAGCACTACCGTGTAACGAGCGTCGACGAACTGTTCCGGGAGCGCACGGGTGCAAGGGCAGCGCTCTCCGCCCTGGTGGCGACCAGCGCCGTCTTCCTGGCGATTCTGTTCTTCAGCCGTGACGACGTCTTCCCACGTGGCTTGTTCGTGTGCGGGATCCTGGCCCTGTTCACGCTGACGCTGGTGATGCGGGCCATTCTGCGAGCTGTCTTCCGAACGCGGAGGACGCGAGGGAAGCCCACGATGATCCTGATCATTGGCGCTGACAGCTGGGCGCAGCAAGCCGCAGAACATCTGCAGCGGTTTTCCTTTACCCCATGCCACATCGCCGGATACGTCCTGCTTCCAGGCCAGGATCCTGCCCCGGCGGCAACTCCACTTTATCGTTTCGACCAGATTGAAACCTTGAACGCAAACCGTGGATTTCAAGAAGCCATCATCGCCCTTCATCCCATGCAGTTCGCGCGCATCCCCTCGATTGTGGAGGCCCTGGAGAAGCTCTGCTTGCCGGCGCGAGCCATCGTCGATCTGGGGGAGGGTGTTGTGGTGCGGGAAAAACTGTTTCAGTTAGGCCGGATTCAGATGCTGGATTTGACATCGACTCCGGCTGACCTGCTGAATTACGCCGTCCTGAAACGAGGCTTCGACGTTGTTTTCTCGCTGCTGGTCCTCACGTTCCTGGCTCCATGTTTCGGTCTGATTGCATTACTCATCCGGCTCACTTCACCGGGGCCCATCTTCTTCGTGCAGGAGCGCATCGGCCTGAATGGCGAAATGTTTCGGATGTACAAATTTCGGACGATGCGAGTCTCCACCCAGGATGAGAGCGACACCATCTGGACCACCGCGAACGATCCGCGGAGGACGCGTCTGGGAACATTGCTGCGCCGTTCCAGCATCGACGAGTTGCCGCAGTTCATCAATGTCCTCAAAGGCGACATGAGCGTGGTGGGGCCCCGGCCCGAGCGGCCGTTTTTTGTCGATAAGTTCCTGGGGCAGGTGCGACGCTACAACCACCGGCACTCGCTCAAAGTTGGCATCACGGGATGGGCGCAAATCAACGGCTGGCGAGGCGACACGTCGATTGAAAAACGCGTCGAGCATGACTTGTACTACCTGCAGAACTGGTCTTTGGGATTGGACCTAAGGATTGTCGCCCGGACAGTCCTGTCTGCCCTGCTCAACCGGAACGCGTACTAGACCAGTAAGTATCCCTTCTTGCGCCGACGCTCCGTCAGGGTTTTGCTGTCTCTCATTAGTATCCGCCACGCACCCGCTATGAAACCCGTCAATTCGAGCCCACCGGCGCTGAGCGTTCTATCGATCCCGCAGCTTCGGATGAATCAAACGTCTTCATCAATGCCAGGATCGCCTGCACTACATGGTCATCGCCCACGGCGGTGTTGAGCAGGGCATGGTAGAGGGAGAGATCAGGCCACTCCACGCCAAAATACTTCTGGATGAAATCGATCCGCTCGCGGTCGACGGTATCCACTCGTTCTCGCGCTTCCTCTTCCGTCTTGCCGCGAGCCATGACGCGGCGAATTTTCTGTTCCGTTGGAGCGTAGAGAAAGATGCGTAGAGTATCAGGCCGGGCGCAAAGAAAATGCTGCGAGCCGCGGCCGACAATCACGCAGTTTCCCTCGGCCGCCGCGTGCTGGACCACCCGTCGTGTGGTCTTCATGATGGTCTCGCTGTCCACCAGGTTGAGCTTGTGCGCGTTGAGACTCCCCTCGTAACTGCCGCGCAGGAAGGACTTGAACAGACGGTAATACAGCGGATCGTTGCGCTCCTCGCGGCGTTCAACGACCGCCTTGGGGCAATTCGCCAGCCGGGCAATCTCCTCGGTGAGAGCCTGATCCCAGAGCTTCCAATGCAGGCGCTCGGCCAGGCGGTGGGCGATTTCGCCGCCACCACATCCGTATTCCCGTTCAATCGTGACGATTCTGATCATGGCAGTCGACAACCAAGGACTATTTTATTCCCTTTCACTCCATCACAACCCCGCCACTGCCCGGATGGTTCCGCTTCAAGACGAACGCCAGGAAAAACATGATGCCGGCGCCGATAGCCAGCACCTTGAAAACATCAATGTAAGCCAGGCTGGCAGCCTGCGCCTGCAGGCCACGATAGATTCGAGCGTACGCTTGCGCTCGCGCCTCGTGCGGTCCTAATCCGGAGTGCACCAGGCCTTGCGCAAGGCCGGTGACGCGGTTCTGAAGATCGGGATTCCCCGGCGTAGCATGGCCGACCAGGATCTGCTGATGAAACTGCGACCGCCGCGCGATCAGAGTCGTCACCAGGGACGTGCCTACGCTACTTCCCATGTTACGCATGAAATTGACGATGCCGGCGACAGCATTGTTCTTCTCGGGAGCAATGCCGATGTAGGCGACCAGGGTGATCGGGACAAAGAGGAACCCCAGACCAATTACCTGGGCCACGCGCAACCAAAGAGCGGTGTTGAAAGCAATCTGCAGATCGATGCGCCGAGTCGAATAGAGCATGGCGATACACAAGGCGAACCAGCCAAAAGCTATCAGATACCGAGCCTGAACCTTGCTCGTCAGCTGACCCATGATCGGCATCTCGATCAGCAAAGCGACACCTCCGGCCGAGATGGCCAGACCCGCAAGCTGGGCAGTGTAGCCGAGAAGCGTTTGCAGGAACTGCGGCATCATCACCAGGCTGCTGAACAACATGATGCCCAGGACGAACATCATCAAGTTGGCACTCGCGAAATTGAAGTTCTTAAACAAACGAACGTCAATGAGTGGCGCCTTCTGGAACCATTCCCAGATCACCAGGCCGAGGAGGCACCCGCCGGCCACGATCGCCAGGGTGGTGATGAAGTGCGACCCGAACCAGTCCTCTTCCTGGCCTTTATCGAGCAGCACCTGCAGTGCGCCCACGCCAAGGGCCAGCAGACCGATGCCGATATAGTCCAATTTGGCTCCCAGGGCCTTCAGACGGCTCAAGTACGGCGGATCTTCGACGACGCGATAGACGAGGAACAACGTCATCAGGCCGACCGGGATGTTGATGAAGAAGATCCACCGCCACGAGTAATTGAAGGTGATCCAACCGCCAAGCGTCGGACCAATCGTGGGCGCGGTCACCGCGGTGATGCCATAGAGGGCGAATGCCAGGCCGCGTTGCTCTGGAGGAAAGGTGTCGGCCAGGATCGCCTGCGCCATCGGTTGCAGTCCGCCGCCGCCGGCGCCTTGCAACACGCGACAGAAAAGCAGAAAGCCAAGACTGGGCGCGATGCCGCAGAGGAACGAGCTCACCGTGAACAGGAACAGACAAATCAGGAAGAAACGCTTCCGTCCCAGAGCAGTCGCCAGCCATCCGCCCATGGGGAGCACGATGGCATTGGAAACGAGATACGAAGTCAGCACCCAGGTGCTCTCGTCGTTGCTGGCGCCCAGGTTTCCGGCCATGTAGGGGAGGGCGACGTTGGCAATGCTGGTGTCGAGCACCTCCATGAATGCCGCCAGAGCCACGACCACGGCAATCAGCCAGGGGTTGTACCGAGGCTTCCAGGCTTCCTGGTCGAGGGTGAGGGCCGCGGCACTCATTGGACGGTGACGGTCGGCACGACGTTCATGCCCGGACGAAGCTGATGGTCATGGTTCTGGCCGGGTTCGAGAACGATCTTGACGGGAATCCTCTGCACGATCTTGACGTAGTTGCCGGTAGCGTTCTCGGGCGGGAGCAGGCTGAACACCGGACCCGTGGCGCCGGCGATGCTGTCGACGTGACCTTTGAAAGTCTGGCCACTGGCGTCGACGTCGATTTCGGCCTTCTGGCCGACACGCATGTGTTTGAGCTGGGTCTCTTTGAAATTGGCAGTGATCCAGACCTGATCCAGTGGCACGACGGTCAGCAACTGCTGGCCGGGCTGAACGTTCATTCCTACTACAACGGTCTTGTTGACTTGGCCGCTGACCGGGGCAACGATTTTGGTGTAGCTGAGGTTCAGTTCTGCTTGAGCGAGAGCGGCGCGTTTCTGTTGTACGTCGGCAATCGCCGCCTGGACACGCGCCTGCGTGGAATGCACTTGCTCCGGTCCAGTCTCTGCGTACTGATGGCTCGCCTGCGATTGCGCCAGCCGGCTATGCGCCTGCCGCACACTCTGTTCCGCCGCGGATTCATTGGCACGGGCTGCGGCCACTGCGGCCGTACTGGCCTTGGCTGTGGCCAGGGCCTGGTCATAAACCTGATTGGAGACTTCCTGCTTGTCGACGAGTACCTTGTAGCGCTGCTGGTCGTTCTGGGCGCGGACATCCGTCGCCTCCGCCTCTTCCAACTGGGCGTGCGCGGCAGTCAGTTGTTTCTCGGCGGCGATGATTCCGGCATTCGCGGCTTCGACGTCCGAGGCAGTAGACTGCAACTGGCTCGTGGTGTTGACTGACGTAATGGGAACCGTAATCTTGAGTGATTGAGCCGTCGCTTCAGCATTGGCCAGATCCGCTTGCGCCCTAGCTACCGCTAACTCGTAATCCTTGGGATCGATTTCCACAAGCACGGTCCCTTGCGGCACGTACTGGTTGTCGTCAACGTTGACTTTTAGCACGTAGCCGGAAACACGGGCGCTGACGGGATAGAGATGCACGTCGACCTGGGCGTCGTCGGTTGACTCGAAACGGGCCAAATGCCGCCACACGAGCAGAGCACCAACCAGGACCACCAAAGCGCCAACGACAATCAGGGGCCTGGTCCGCTTCGAGCGCGGAGGGCGATGCGGCGTCACGGAAAGCACGCTCTCGGATTCGCCGGCGGGGGCGGACCGCACCTCGTTTTCCTCAGGCGCCGGACGCGGGGGGCTATCATCGGCCATCGTCAGTTTCCTTTGAAATATTCTTTAACCGCGCTTTCGGCCACGCCCAGGGCGCGGGCCACCGAAATCTTCGCGTAGTTGTAGTTGTAGAGACTCGAGATGTACTGCTCGTGGGCGCCGGCCACGAGCTCCTGCGATTGCACCACCTCGACGGCATCCGCCACCCCGGCACTGAAGCGGTCGCGCGATTGCGCCAGAGTCTGCTCCGCCAGGTTGATGTTGCTGCGCGCGACCTCCACCTGGTCCGACGAAGACTGCAGATTCAGTAGCGCGGTGCGAACATCGGAATCAATCTGTCCGCGCAGGTTTTCCAGGCGTTCCCTTGCCTGCCGTGCCTTGGCATCAGCCTGCAGAATTTCGCCATGCACTTTGTTGCCTTGAAAGATAGGAATGTTCAGAGTGCCGCGAAGATCGAACACCTCGGTGGCAGTCGAGGGATGTGATCCCCCCGTGCCGTAGTCCCCGTTGAACGACAGAGAAGGAAAATAACCGGCGACGGTCGCTCTGCGCGACAGTTCGGCGGCGCGCACGGCCGCCATCGCTGCCTGATAGTCCGAGCGGGACGCATAGGCCCGGCTGAGTGCGTCTTCCACCGACATGCTTTCGAACGGCTGATAGGGAGATTTGTCGGTCAGC
>Ga0335082_10000494_pt1 | contig 40897 bp, 33 predicted proteins | sample Lox_Sample_41_FD_206718 | JGI IMG/M metagenome (GOLD analysis project Ga0335082, IMG submission 206718) | Soil microbial communities from Loxahatchee National Wildlife Refuge, Florida, United States - Lox_Sample_4.1 | ecosystem: Environmental > Terrestrial > Soil > Wetlands | place: USA...
AGTTCCTCGGCCCCAGCATCATGCGGGCAAAAAATGAGCGGGGAAGCAGGCCCCATGAGGAACCAGAAGAACACGCAGCACGTGGCAGCGATGATGATCTTGGAATTACGCGCTCTCTGGGTTTCCGCCATTATTCCCGCCATCAGCGTGGTCTGAGGTTTTTACCGTTTTTCCGCCATCGGCATCGTCGAGAGCTTTTCCATTATTTCTATCATCGGCATGGTCTAGGGCTCTTACGGCGTGTGCTCCATCGGCGTAGTCTAACTGTTTTACAGTCCCCGCTGACGCGGAACGGTAATAATAGGGGTAGAGGTTCTTTGCCAGATACTTCGGCACGGCATTGAACACGGTGCCGATAATGTTATGGCCTTTTATAGAAGAAAGGGCCTGTGTCACGGCTTTCTTGGGAGTGCTGGCCGCCTGAACGACGAAGATTATGCCATCCATGTAGTCGCAGAGCGACAAGGAATCGGCGGTCATGAGCAGCGGCGATGAGTCAAAAATAATGTATCTGTCCCGGTACCGGTGCTTAATCTCCCGTATCAGCAATCTCATCCGGTCCGAGGAGATGAGCTCAGCCGGCTTCTCCGGTGGGTTCCCCGCCGGCAGGATGACAAGCTTGCCGATCCCCGTTTTAATCATGATGTCGGACAGGGACAGGTCCCTGCGATTCTCCAGATAATCGCCGAGGCCATATTTCGGGTTTAATCCGAGATATCTATGGACACTCGGTTTTCTCAGGTCCGCATCGATGAGAAGAACGGTATGGTCGAGCTCATGGGCGATGGCAACAGCAAGATTGATCGCGGTTATCGTCTTTCCCTCGCCTGCCTGACTGCTTGTCACCATGAGGGTGTTCAGAAAATCCTTCTCGGTGACCTGAAAGATCCTCGCACGGAGCTTACGATATTCCTCTGCCGCGGACGAATAGGGGTCTGTTATGCTGACAATATGTCGATCAACACCGGCCGTATCGATCCCGCCATCAACGACCTCAAAGACCGATGGGTCGAACTTACTATAGGTGGTAGGCCAAAATGCGGCACGATTATTCGCAGTCTCTGATCTCCTCATCTTTAACGCTTTTTCGAGTGCTCGTTCTATTCTGCTCATCTCTTCCTCCCGCTAAAAATGAATACCGGTGATCCCCAAACGATACAGTAATTCCGCAACGAGCACAATACCTATGAGCGAAAGATAGGCGGCGGATGCGGTAAACACCTTTTTGTCGAGCATAGCTTCCGCCAGGACATCCGCCTCGGTGACTACGGAGGGAACAGCTGCCAGGACAGGCAGGTTCAACTCTTCCCGGAGGGCATCCTCATCCTTGAACGAATAATCGTAATAATCCAGACCCACAGCGGCACCCACTCCTGCCGAGATCCCGATCGCAAAGCCGGCGAGAATCAGGATGACCCTGTTCGGCTTGACGGGGATACGGGGAAGGAGCGGCGGATCCACAATTCGGTACGTCGTGCTTTTATCGGCCAGCTCAAGGTTCTTCGACACCCGTGCATTCTCCAGCTTTTGTAAAAGATCATCATATACCCGCTGGTAGACGTTTCTGTCTCGTTGAAGCCTCGACCACTCCTCCTGCTCCCTCGGCATTTCTCCAAGGATTTTGCGTCCAACATCCTGTTGCTTCGCCAGCTCGTCCATCCTTGCGCTCAGGGACTCGATTTCTGTTTCGGTTTTTTGCATCTCTTCTTTTATTTGCCGATATACCGGATTGAGGGCCCTCGTCTCCGCCCCCGCACCGGTATTGAGATTTTTTTCCGCGGTCGATGCTTGCGCAATTTGTGCTTTCAGCTCCTCTATCTCGCCTTTTGTCTTGATCACTTCGGGATAGTTATCCGTATACTTGGTCATCAATACCATGAGCTGGTTATTGAGGTAATTTAATCGTGACTCCGGCGAACCTTCCCTCGATACGAATGCAATGGTAAGTTCTTTTTCACCGGAGAGTTGTTTTTGTAGACTCTCCTGTTTCCTTTGCAATTCCTTCAGCCTGATTTGCCCGTCGATGCGGGCTGTTTGAAAGTTCTCTATTCTTCCTATGATCGTGGTTTCATTCTGCGGGACCATGTGAGGGTTTCTCTCCCGGAACTCCCGGATCGACCTGTCGGAAAGCTCTAGTTTTCTCTTGTATTCCTTGAGCTGAGCTTCAATGAAATCGTATGCGCCCACGGCGTCCGACCGCTGAAATCGCACACTATCCTCTATGAACTCTTTAACGAGAGTGTCAACCAGGTCCCGTACAACCTTTGGGTCGCCTCCCTGATACGAAACCGTAAACAGATCGGGCTCCCGCTCCCCGGAGCTGCGCATGTTCACGGTGAGGCTTTTCTGAATGCCCGCTGCCAGTTCATCATCCTGACTGGGAGTTTTCAGGTTTCTGTCCAAGTCGAGCTTCTTAATGACCCGCTCTACAATGCTCCTGCTGGTTATCCTGTTGCGGATACTCCTTTGCCGTTCTTCAGTGGTGACAGAGACCCCGACGCCTTGTATGAGCGGTTTGATGATGCCCACGCTGTCAATGGCCACGGTGGAGCTTGCCTCATAGGTCTTGGGCATAAGAAAACTTCCCCAAGTGAAGAGCGAGAGTACACCGAGGGCCACAGCAAGCGATAGGTATCTCCTCCGCTGGATGATCCCTAAATATCGCTTGATATCAAAATCTTGTGACCTTTCATCCAACATGGAAGCCTCCTAGAATATATTGCTGTGAACCATGACGATGTCACCAGGTTGTAGGAACAGGTTTTTATTTATGTTCCCGTTCATGACATCCTTCAATTTAACCTCGATGTTCTTGACCGTGTCCCCGTCTTTTCTCACCACCACAACGCTGTTCTGGCTTGCGAATTCCGTAAACCCTCCCGCGCTCAGCACCGCATCAAGCGCCGTCATGCCCTCCGAAAAGGGAACGATCACCGGTGTTCTTACAGCTCCGGTGACCCGGATACGCTGATCGTAATTGTCCGGGATATAGATCACATCGTTGGAGGCTAGTTCGATATCCTGTGAGATATCGCCCCTAGCGACAAGCTGAACAAAGTCGACGGGCAGCTTTTGTCCTCCCCGCAGGAGATAGGCATTTTTCAGATCGGCGTTCTTCAGAGAGCCAAGCTGCGCCAGGAGCTGGATGAGCGTTGTATTTTTCCTCAACGTTATCACACCGGCTGTCGTCGAAGCCCCCCCTGCCGCCGTCCCGGCGCTGGGGGTCCGCGAGACCCCTTCTCCAAACACATAGACCTTGAAGCTGTTGATAGCGGTCACCATGATGCTCACCACCGGCGCTTTTACGAATTTCGAAAGACCCTGCTCCAGTTTCGTTTTCAGCTCCTGGGGGGTGACCCCCGTAGCCTGCACATCTCCGAGGAGAGGCACAGAAATCTTGCCGTCGGGTCGTACCGGGACCGTAACACTCAACTCTTGGTTTCCCCATACCGAAATCTGTAGCACATCCTCGTCGCCGATAACGTACCCACCGGCCATTGCCGGCATGCACATTATTAAGATAAGAAAAACCACGCCCATGCAAATGGCTCCCGTTCTCATATCGCCTCCTATCGTGCCCCTCTTCCGAATAGCATGACCTTTATCGTTTCGATAACGATCAGCACATCGAGAAAGAACGAAACATTCTTTATGTAATAGAGATCATGCCTTAATTTTTCGACGGCATCCTCAACCGAAGCGCCGTAAGGGTACCGGATTTGTGCCCACCCTGTTACTCCCGGCTTCACAAAGTGTCTCTCGGAATAATAGGGGATGCACTTCTTCAGCTCACTGACGAACTCCGGACGTTCAGGTCTCGGGCCGATGAAGCTCATTTGACCTATGAGCACATTATAGAGCTGCGGCAGTTCGTCGATCCTGGTCTTTCGGAGCAATTTTCCGAACCTCGTGACCCGGGCATCATTCTTCTGTGCCCAGACAGCTCCGGTGTCGTTCTCGGCGTCCTGACGCATAGTCCTGAACTTATAGAGAAGGAACGTTTTTTCCAGCTCCCCCACACGCACTTGCGTGAAAAAAACAGGCCCCCGGGAGTCCACCTTGATAATCAGCGCAACCAGAGGCAAAAAAGGTATCATCAGAATCAGGCCAAGAAGCGAAAATACCAGATCGAATATCCTCTTGTGAAACCTCTGAGAAGCGCTCATTTTAAAGCCATTGGAAAAAATAAACCAACTCGGCGTTGTATTTTCTATGAGAAGCTTTCCCGTCATCTCTTCATAAAACGAAGGCGCATCAATCACCTCGATGCCGCTGAATTTGCAGTTCAGAACATCCTGAACTGGAAAGAACCCTCTCCGTTCGGAGAGGGACACCACGAGCTTGTGGGCCTGTTTTTCTCTGACCGTCTCCACGAGCCCGTGTCCGTTTCCAACAATGGACTCTGGGGGAACATGAGACGACTCACCGGTCAGATTGACATAGCCTCTCAGTATGTGCTGATGGTTGGTGGTCGTGATAAGGTCTCCGATCTTCTTCGCGAGAGGGCCGGTCCCGAGCACAAGGACCCTTCGCGCGAGGCCTGCAGAATTAATCAGGCGCGCATATCCGGCATGCAGCAGAAATTGGAATACACCAAAGAAACCGAGCGAGAGGACAAGCAGCCCCCTCCCGAGCATCAAAGAAGGGACGCTATAGTACATAGGGGTAAGCGTCAGAAAGGTGACTGTCAGCGCGATGAGAATGCGAACAAAGACCTCTCTTTTCCTCTGCTGTTTATCAAGATCATAAAGCTCCAAAAGATAGGAGGAAAACACGGCGAACAGCGCAAACACCATTAACCGCTCCACATCTAATGCGTAGGGGTATATTTCTTCCAGTGAGCCAAATCTTACAAGGCTTGAGACATGTACTGCGAGGATTGATATCAACGCATCCCCTATCAGCAATGTCAACGGCGATTTCATCTTATGCTAACCTTTCCCGCATTGTATTAAATATGCATCCGAAGCGGTTAGTGCTTCCTTCAGTGCTATGAAGGCCATCAAGAGCGCCACGGGTGAGTACCACAACTACCGCCCCTGAGTACGACCGTGACTAAAAATCGTAAAAAAATACCGGAGAATCGGAGTCCGGGAGGCGTGTTTTTTACAATGCTCCGCCCTCTCAGTTACAGTGGATTAACTGTTAAGGGCCATAATGCGCTCCTCAAATATACAATACGCCGCGCAGTGTTCAAAGAATCCGGTCCGGTGAAACACCCAAATGACGCTCAATGCCGTTAGACCGGCTCGATGTCATGAACACAGATCTTAACGGCCACACTTCTGCCCAGGAGCTCTATGTTCACCACGAGAAGATCTTCATCTTCCCGTTTCGCGAGGACCCCTTCGGCATACTTCAGCGGCCCGCTTTTCACCCTCACCCTCGTTCCCTGTTTCAAGTGGGGATAGATATCGATATCGTTGCCGCTCTCGATAATGAGCCTCAGCGCGGTAATCTCTTCACGTGCGGCGGGTGTCGGTTTCCCCGGCTCCAGGGCGATAAAGGACACTACGCCCCGCGTCTTGAGCACCGTGAGAAACGCGCCGGGATAGGAAGGTACCTGCACAAAGATATATCCCGGGAAAAGAGGATATTCGATGAGCTTCCTCCGGTCCTTCCATTGGCTGATTCTCTTTACCGAAGGCAGGAACGCTTCAACGTGTTTTCGTTGTAGCTCACTGAAGGCAACAAATTCATGCCGGGGTTTAACATAGACCGCGTACCAATTCGGCATCACCGTTACGGCGCTCCGTTCTTCGATCATCGTTTCTGAAAAGGGACTATTATGAACAACGGCAAGCTGATCCACTTTGCCATCCTTTCCTGCACCGGCCGCCGTCGAATGTGACGAGGCCGCCATGAAACGTCGCTCAGCCTTTTTACTCGCCCTCGAGGCCTAGGGCCTCAAGCAGGGCCGAGCGGTTAATCGTAATCTTCGGCTCATTCTCATCAAGCTCAGACTCAGGCTGCTTGGAACCCCAGTAGAGCGCTTCAAAATCGAGGTCCTCGACAATGTCTCTGACCATGGCAGAATCGAGGGTCTTCTTCTCCTCCATAAAAGCCGTCAGCAGAAGATAATCACACATGATGTTCACCAGCCGCGGGATGCCTCTGCAGTACTGGAAGATGATATCCACGCAGCCGTCGGAGAACGTCACGGCCTCTCTGTTGCCTGCGACCTCGAGCCGATGAAGTATGTACTCTTCGGTCTCTATTCTGGTGAGGGGAGAAATACGACAGTTGATGCTGATCCTTTGCCGCAGCTGCCGCAGTCTCGAGAGCGCAAGAAGCTCGCGGAGTTCGGGCTGTCCGACCAAGATGATCTGCAGGAGTTTGGCCGTGTCTGTTTCGAGGTTCGACAGCATTCTGATCTCTTCAAGAATATCGGGTTTTAGGTTCTGTGCCTCGTCTATGATAAGCACTGAGTTGTTCCCTCTGGCATGCTGCTCGATCAGGAAATCATTGAGCTCATTCAACATGACGACCTTGTCCTTGCCCTTAACATCGAGTCCAAAATCATCATTGATCATCGCGATGAGCTGTTCAGAGCTGACTTTGGTGTTGAAGACCCTAGCAAGGTTCACGTTCGCATCGATGCGATTTATGAGATCGCTGATAAGGGTGGTTTTCCCGGACCCAACTTCCCCGGTAAGAAGAATAAATCCCGCTCTTTCCTTGATCCCGTAATACAGGTAATAGAGCGCCCTCTTATGGGTCCTGCTCATATACAGAAAATCGGGATTGGGAACTAGTTCGAACGGTTTTGTCTTGAGATTGAAAAATGCTTCGTACATAGGTCCTTCTTCTTTCCCTATCGATTTGGCGTACACTGATGCATGATAGCGATCGTTCGACCCCGGGAATGCCCCGCTTTGTGTCTGGCTGTGTTTAACGCATAGCGCGCCGCTATGTTGTTATTATGCCGGATTTTCTCCATCTCCGCGCATCGTTTGATTGACCAGCGTTCTGAACTTATTGTAATCAAGAGGCTTTATCATGCAGTAAGACAACGACTTATCGAAATGCTCGAGTGTCATCATGAGATCTCTATTTATGTGGTCAGAAAGGATGATGGTCGGGATCCTTGCCTGCTTCAGCTTTTCGAAAAGAAACGCGCCAAAGGGATAGCTCGTTATTACCAGCCCGAAATCGCTGTAGTTCATCGTCGAGTCGATTTCATGAACATCACAAATGGCATTCGTTCCGTACCCCTCCTTTTCAAGAATTGCTGAGCAAATACGCGAAAATCCCGCCTCATCAACAATTAGTATCTTTTTCTTCATCGCTTCCATAATATTGTAGTAGAAGAAGCAAGTTTAATGCCTGTCGCAAAGGCGTTTTTTTTCAAAGCAAAAAAAAAGGAATTGGTCAATAAAAGCATGGAGTGTTTCCCACGGATACATATATGCAAGAATACCTTAGTTTTAACTTTGTATACATTGGAAACATGATATAAATATCTTTTTTAATCAATGTATTACGAATAATTGATGTTTCCAAAGGAAACAGTTTTCTTTCTAATAATCTTACAAAGAAGGCGTGGTTAATCTTCCCTGCTGTTTGATAATACTTTATTCACATCGTCAATCCCTTCACCAAAGTTTCATTCGCCATCAGCATTTTCCATACTTTCAAACAGTTCTTCACGCTACAAAGATTTTCGTACTCATGTATTCATACAGGCTGCTTTCCTCTTCGGGATTGCAGCAATGCCATTTTTCGAAGGCATGCATTTTGCTTTCTTTCTTATTATTTATAAATTGCTTTTTTGGCTTGTAACCTGATTTTTTCCCTGGTGGTAGACTCTGGCAGAACGGCCAAATTACTCTCATGAAGAAAATTCCCATAGTTTTTTTAGACATGTAAATGATGTCTTATGTATGGGCAAGTCGCATTTTAGTAGAAGTAGCACCATGTCTGCGGATTAAAGATACAGGCTCTTTGAATCACTAAACACGCGAAGATCGAGAAGGCAAGCATGAAGGGTCCGATGTATTGGTCACTTCTTCACGTACTTCGTGGCTTTCAGGGGGGGGAGTTTTCGTTTCGTAACTCATTTACGATATTGTGCTGGAGAAATGGACAATGCCGGCATGAAATGAGCACATGATTGGCAATGTCATTTATTTCTTTGATTATTTAGGCTTTTTGCATAAAATTTTTAGGTAATAAAATAGGGAGGGATTATGAACTTATATTTTAAAGGAAGCTTTAGGTGGCAGGGATTCCACCTCTCTGACCTGATGAGGAATATATTACGACTTCAGTCCTCATCGACGCTTGCCCGTATTTCTAAGGTTCTCAGTCTTGTCGGATTAACCTGTCTGATCACTTTCGCAGGTATGCGCTCAGCGCATGCAACCTTATCTGGTGTGACAGCTATATCCTCAGGATACCATTTTACATTAGCAGTGAAGAGTGACGGAACGGTTGTTGGTTGGGGCGATGACTCTAGTGGAACGACGAATGTTGCAGGCTTATCCGGGGTGAAGGCCGTAGCTGCCGGATATGAACATGCCCTCGCGCTGATGACCAACGGAACTGTGGTGGCTTGGGGTTGGAATTCTTACGGCCAGACCACGGTGCCTTCAGGCCTTACCGGTGTCACCGCGATAGGAGCAGGATATGGCCATAGTGTAGCCCTGAAGAACGATGGAACGGTGGTTGCCTGGGGATATAACGGTAACGGCCAAACGAATGTGCCTGCGGGTTTAACCGGGGTAACTGCCATATCCGTAGGATACAATCATACTTTAGCTCTCAAGAGTGACGGCACGGTGGTTGCCTGGGGTGCCGGACAACTTGGAGGGACGGGCGCGGATGATTTTGGACAATCGGTCGTGCCTTCGGGTTTATCCGGTGTGACAGCCATAGCCGCGGGATACAGATTTTCGGCAGCTGTCCAGAGTGACGGAACGGTGGTGGTTTGGGGAGATGACACTGATGGCCAGATATCGAATATACCTGCGGGATTATCCGGGGTAAAAGCCATAGCTGCCGGATATCATCATATAGTAGCGATCAAGACCGACACGACCGTGGTGGCTTGGGGTGCCGGAGGCACCGGACAAACATCACGCCAGTTTGATTATCAGCAGTCAATGGTACCGGCACTAGATGCATCCGGGGTGACCGCCGTAACCGCAGGGCAGGTCAATACCGTAGTTCTTAAGAGCGGCGGGACCGTGGCAGGCTTTGGTGGAAACTCAGATGGACAGGTGTCGCCCGATCTGCCCGTTTTGACAAAGGACAGTATTGCCTCGAACAATACCAACACAACCGTTGCGGTACCTGGTAATACGGTCACCTTGAACATCACTGCATCAGGTATTATCAGCGCTCCGACCGTAACTATAGGCGGGGATGGTTTTAATATCCCCGGACATGCGGCAACCGTAAGCGGCAGCGGCACAAACTGGACGGCATCATATATAATGACGTCTGGTGAAATTGAAGGGCCCGTATACTTCATTATCAGTTACAGTGATTCGAACGGCAATAAGGGAGTACTAGAAAATCCTACGTTGGATGGAAGCACCGTTACCTTTTCTCTGGCCTCGCCTACAACCACAACTTTAGCATCATCGTCATTTACACCGACATACGGCGCTTCTGTGACCCTCACGGCTGTGGTCAGCAGCGCGACCGGTACGCCTACCGGTTCAGTGACGTTTATCGATGGCACTACGACCCTTGGCACGGGACCGCTTAACGGAAGCGGAACCGCCACCTATGCCACGAATACCCTTGGGACTGGACCGCACTCGGTCAAGGCGACCTACACCGGAGACGCTAGCCACGCGACATCGACATCGAGCACCGTCGCGTTGACCGTAGGTCAGGCTGGGACATCAACGACTCTCGCAGCCAACCCCAATCCGTCAACCTACGGGAATTCGGTCACCTTCACGGCCAATGTCATAAGCAGCACGACCGGCACGCCGACCGGTACGGTGACCTTCAAGGATGGCACAACGACCCTTGGCCCTGGCACCTTGTCCGGCGGCAAAGCGATCTATGCCACATCTACCCTTGGCGGGGGTACGCACTCCTCGATAACGGCGGTCTACAGTGGTGACACTAACTTCTTGACATCAACGTCACCTGCCATTCCACAAACCGTGAACCCAGTTCCAACAACGACATTGATCAGCGCGCCTACGGTAACGTACAATGCAAACGGCAGCGTGACTGTGACCGTCAGCTCAGTGGTGAGTACGCCTACAGGCAGCGTATCCTTGAGCGTGGACGGCGGAGCGGCAACGACGCTGGCGCTGAGCAACGGTTCAGCGTCCTTCACGATCACCAGCCCTAATGTGGGCATCCATACACTAAACGCATCGTACGCGGGACAGGCGAACTTCGGAACAAGTTCGAATACCATCAGCACCTTGACGGTAAACCCGGCACCGACAACGACGACAATCAACGCGCCTGGGGTTCCATTTGGCTCAAATGGCACCGTGACCGTAACCGTGAGTTCAGGGCTCCTCATCCCGACGGGCAACGTGTCGTTGACTGTGGATGGCGGCACGCCGACGCTTGGAACATTAACAGGAAACGGAACCGCCGGAACCGCAACATTCATAATTACCAACCCGGCCAACCTGACTCTTGGTACCCATAGCTTATCTGCATCGTATTTAGCGCAGGACAACTTCGCGGCAAGCTCAGCTGTAGGCCAGTTGAGCATAGGTGGGGCAGTGACAACAACGACGATCACACCTCCTGCCACCATTACGTATGGCGCAAACGGCAGCGTGACAGTGACCGTCAGCTCAGGCGTGGGGACGCCGACGGGCAGCGTGTCATTGAGTGTGGACGGGACCCCTTTAACGCCACAAGGACTTGTTAGCGGGTCTGCAACCTTCTCGATCAGCCACCCGAGTGCTGGCGGCAGTCCTCATGTCTTAAGCGCATCGTATTCGGCGCAGGGCAACTTCGCGGCCAGTTCGACTACTGGAACACTGATCGTGAACAAGGCAGTGCTCACGGTGGCGGCTAATAATTCGAGCAAATTCTACAACACTGATAATCCGACGTTCACAGCCAGTTACAGCGGGCTTGTGAACGGCGACACACCAGCAGTCCTAAGCGGCGCTCCGTCACTGACGACCACGGCAACTACGTCGAGTGTGGTGGGCACCTATCCCATAACAGCGGCTGCAGGCAGTCTTTCGGCATCGAACTATAGCATCAGCAATTTTGTGAACGGCACGCTCACAGTGACCCCGGCGTTGACAACGACAAGCGTCACATCATCTGCCGACCCATCGTACGGCACTTCAGTGACCTTCACGGCCGCAGTCACAAGCAGCGCAGGCATGCCGACCGGTATGGTGACCTTCATGGACGGCGCAACGGCCCTTGGCACCGGGACATTGTCAGGCGGCACGACCCATATCACTTCAACGCTAAGCCTGGGGTCACACGCTATCACTGCGACCTACGGTGGCGATTCCAACTTCGCAGCATCAACAACGTTGTCAGGCATCAATCAAGAGGTCATGGCCGACGGCAAGATCGATGGCGGCACGGGTGCTGTGGTAGATGCTGATACACTCATGGCCCTCCAGATCTCAGCCGGGATTGTCCCACAGACCGCATCCAAACTTGTCCATGGCGATACGGCCCCGTTGGTAAATGGTATTCCCAATCCCGACGGTAAAATCGACGTCGATGATGTGGTAGCTATTGCGAGGAAGGCATGGAATCTGCCGAGCTGGTAATGATGATAAGGTTCATAGGATGGTCTGGCTCAGAGCAGATGTGTCCTGCGATCCTGCCAGAAGCTCGCTTTTTCTGAACTTCGTTAATGGTTACAAAAGTGAGAATTTAAACTTAGGAGGATTACATACATGAAAAAGATATCACTATCGAGCTTGCTGATATTCGCTCTTGCACTGACGACTCTTTCAGCTTGCGGTGGTGGCGGGGGGGGCGGCAGCACGCCGCCACAGTCCGCTACAGCGGTCCTTACGCTTTCGACCGCGGTTACCGGTACAATCCCCGCTCCTGCCGTCATTGCCGGATATGACGTCACGATTGCGCTCCCCGCGGGTGTCACGGTCAAGAGCACAACGCCGTCACAGACCGACGCGGGCGTCGTGGTTGGATCAGCTACTGGTGCCGCGGCGGGAACCTATAATGCGGCTTCCTTCAATTCAGCTACAGGAAAGGTACACATAGTGCTTGTAAGCCCGAAGGGAAACGGATTCAGTGGTGCTGGAGAATTCTGTAAAGTGAACTGTATCATTGCTGCAGGACATCATCCAACGGCAGCCGATTTCCAGCTTACTTTTAAAGCCAGCGGTATCGATAATCCTAATGCAGCAAAGCCGTCTACTGTAGACCTAACCAATCAATTATCCATGATACCTGCAGTGGTCATTAATTAAGAAGGCCTTATCATGAAGTTAGGGGCGATCTAAGCAAGAAAGTTACATAGGAATTAGGCAGGATCCGCCCGTTGTGCTTTTCGATGGCAAATCCCAGTAAAGGTGGTCTTCGTGTCAATTCAGGAGAATAATACGTCTTCCAACGTTGCAAACACGGGAGCGCTGCTGGTATCCTTGGATAAAGACATGGATAGGGAAAAGATTTGTGAAATTTATACATACCTACTAGTTGGTCCGGTGTCGAAAAGATGTGTATTAAGTATGCCTTACCGTCTCTCGGGTTGCAATCGTGATGGTATATTCCATCACCATCGCGCAAAGGACAGTGTAACCTTAGTAGTCCAGAATATGGAAAAAACAACCTCCTTTTGTTTATCCGGATTATTTGTCGATTATTGACCAACAGATTAATTACTATTGTGGAGGGTGTACACTACTATGTGCGGTATCGTTGGATATGTCGGGAAAAACGGATCCCTTCAGACGCTTGTGGACGGGCTGAAGAGGCTTGAATATCGGGGGTATGACTCCGCGGGGGTGGCATTCCAGAACGGCCGTGGTTTAGAAATATATAAAACCAAGGGCAAGCTCAAGGATCTTGAAAGTATCCTCCCCGAACCGGCGCCTATGATAGGGATCGGCCTCGGGCACACGCGATGGGCAACGCACGGTGCCCCGACTTCCGTGAACGCCCATCCGCACCGTGTCGAAGGCATTGCCGTGGTCCACAACGGGATTATCGAGAATTATCGAGAGCTGAGATCGAACATGGAAAGGGAGGGCCACCGCTTTCTCTCCGAAACCGATACCGAGGTTGTGCCACAGCTGATATCAAAGTATCTTAGACAGGGTCTTGCCACCCCCGACGCCATCCGTGCTGCCATTTCACAGTTACGAGGGACCTATGCCCTGGGGATCATAAGCGAAAGCTGCCCGGGCATGCTTTTTGCCATCAGGAAAGGAAGCCCGCTCGTTCTTGGAATTGGCAGTGGTGCATTTTACTTCGCCTCGGATATTCCCGCAATCCTTCCCTACACGCGGAAGTTCATATTCATGGAAGACGGTCAGATGTGTACTCTCACGAAGGACGTTATTGACCTGCGCCATGTTGAATCAAATGCGGTTGTATCATACAAGGACAAAGTGGTCGAGATCGGATGGACTCCTGCCATGGCTGAGAAATGTGGTCATGATCACTTTATGCATAAGGAGATTTACGAGCAGCCAGCAGCTATCAGGGATACCATTGGCGAGCGGATCGCTGATCCATTGAATTTCATTATGGATCTTGGTATTTACACGCAAAGGAAGGCAGACGTGCGGAAACTGCACATCGTTTCGTGCGGCACGTCTTACCATGCAGCACTGATAGGCAAGTACATGATCGAGAGCATTGCTAGGGTCCCCGTGAGCGTTGAGATCGCTTCGGAGTTCCGCTATCGGAACCCGATCATTGAGCACGGCACGCTCTTTGTCGCCATTACGCAGTCAGGTGAAACGGCCGACACCCTTGCGGCTCAACGCGAAGCAAAGCGAATGGGCGCTCGGACCCTCACCATCTGCAACGTCGTGGGAAGCACGTCAACGAGGGAGGCTGATTCGGTCTTGTACACCCGATCCGGCCCGGAGATAGGCGTAGCATCCACCAAAACCTTTACATCGCAGCTGGCAGCGCTGTGCCTCCTTGCCATCGGCATGGGGTTCGGACGACGCTGTCTGACCCAGGAAGATATGGATGCCATGAAATCGCAACTTTCCGAGATCCCTGGCCTGATAGAAATGACCTTGAAGAAGGATTCCGAGATCAAAGCGCTTGCCGCGATGGTCATACATGCGAAGGATTTTCTCTATCTCGCTCGCGGGATCAACTATCCTATCGCCCTCGAAGGTGCCTTAAAGCTAAAGGAGATATCATACATTCACGCAGAAGGGTATCCGGCCGGGGAAATGAAACATGGTCCGATCGCCCTTATCGATAAGGGGCTGCCGGTCGTTGTCATGGCCCCTTCGAATGACCTGTTTGAAAAGGTCTTCTCTAATATCGAAGAGGTTAAGGCTCGTGGCGGACGGGTAATAGCGATAACCGATACACCCGAAGCACTGAAAGGCAAGGCGGATGACATCATCGAAGTTCCGCGAACACATCCGCTTTTAACACCTTTTGTTAACGTCATTCCCCTCCAGCTCCTCGCGTACCACGTCGGCGTCCAGAGGAATTGTGATGTCGACCAGCCGAGAAATCTTGCGAAAAGCGTGACCGTCGAGTAACCGGCAGGATGTGGCCCCAGCAGTGCATGCTGCGGGAATGCCATAAACAGTCTTGCTGCTTCTTCAATGACGATCTCTCCGTGCAGCCGCTTCTGATCATTCCGTCTGTAATAGTTCGGGATTGGTATGGGGTATGAATACAGCGCCCAGATACTCCTTCATGAACTCGGGATCATCGTGCATATGCTTATAGGTGATCCTGGCCGCGATCTCGTTCACCGTGCTCACGAGGCTGCCGTTCATGAGCAGCATTCGCGCGCCTTCCAGCGACGAGTTGCCGAGGGGCTTTACGATCTCCGGGGACCATGCCGGGAGCATGCCTATGCCGACCGCCTTCACAGCATCGATACCTGTACCGAGCGCGCCGGATACATACACTCTCTCGATGTCCTTGAACGAGATGCCGACGGACCGCGTCAGCACAAGAAGCAGGGTGAACATGGCGGCCTTGGATTTCATGAAGGTGTGGATCTCGCTCTGCCTGATATAGAGAAAGTCCTCGCACGTGCAAGCAATGGCGAATGCCGGTTCTCCCTCCACACTCGACACCTGCTTTTTGGCGGGATTCAGCGTGCCGCTCTTGTCGATGATCCCCGCGTTGTAGAGCTCATACAGGAGGCTTACCATGCCGGAGCCACAGATCCCCTCGGGCACGGCATTATCAAAGGTCTTGCACTCGATGCTGTCACCGCGGATCTCTAAATCGTAGATGATCCCCTTCTGCGCCCGTTTCCCGATCCGCGATATCCCCTCTTCGAGTGCCGGTCCGGCCGCACCGGCGCCCACGATCATCCATTCCCTGTTCCCAATCACGATCTCGGCATTCGTACCGACATCGATCAGGATTGAAAGCTTGTCGGACTGAAACATACCCGAGGCGAGGATCCCTGCCGTGATATCGCCGCCCACATAGCTGCCCGCGTTCGGGAACACGTACAGGATCGCTTCCGGATTGATGGCCAGGGACAGCTCCGAGGCCCGGAGAAAGCCAGGCGTCCGGACAACCGGAACACAGGGGTCCACGGGAATCGTGCTGATATCGAGGCCGAGAAAGAAGTGGCTCATGACCGTGTTTCCCGCTACAGTCATGGCGTGGATTTCATTTGCATCTATCCCGGCCGAGCTGCAGATCTCCGAGACGAGGTCGTTGATACCGTCCATGAGTGCACGATAGACCTCGTCTGCATGGCCGGATATGGCGTGCTGCATACGGGTGATGATGTCGCTTCCGTATGCTATCTGGGGGTTCTCAAGGCTCTTCATAAGCACGTTTTTTTTCGCCGTATTATCATAGAGCTGGGCGACAAGGTTCGTCGTACCGAGGTCAAGGGCAATGGAACAGGACCGCTTACTGCCGATATCGATAAGCCTGTACCCGTTCTCGGTCCGTCCGATGATGCAGGGCAGGGTCCTGTTCTCAGTGAGGAGAGAAGATCTCTTTCTCAGAACCCCGAGAGGAATGGTGAGTGGAGCAAGCCCCAGCGCATCTCTGATGCGCTGGTCATGGGCGCGCCGGTCATTGTCGGACGGGAGCGGCAGGGTTATGGTCTTCTGAAAAATTAGAGAGGTCATTGGTTCCCCATCATTCTCGCATGAATTAGGAAGCGCTCTATGCATATCACAGCCAGGATAATGATGTCAATGGAATGTTGCCTGCTGTGGGTCAAATACGGCACTCAGGAAAGACCGGTCACGTTACAGGGATTTTTTTCGGTATTGGTGCGAAGGCAGGTGCTTCAATGGTCACCGGGGTTCATGCTCCTGGTGCGGTTAAAGGAGTTCATGCTTGAGGTGGAGGCCATGCCTTATTTCGTCACAACCACGATCCCTGATTCGGTCACAATGCATCCCCGCAGCCGGTCATTTTCATGGTCGAAGCCGATCTCCATTCCTTCCGGAATCGTGATATTTTCATCAATGATTGCTTTCTTGAGCTTTGCCCCCCGTCCGACCCGCACATTCTCAAACAGGATCGAGTCCTCAACCAGGGCATAGCTATTGACCTTACAGGAAGGCCCCAGGATCGACCGGCGCACTGTTGCTCCGCTCGTGATGCACCCCGCACAGACGAGCGAGTCGAGGTTCTGCCCGCGACGGCCTTCGGCGTCAAAAACCGTCTTTGCCGGCGGGAGGTTCCCCTGATTGGTCAGGATAGGCCAGCTGTAGTTGTACAAGTTTAACTGGGGGCTCACGCTGATGAGGTCCATGTTCGCTTCGTAGTAAGAATCAATGGTCCCGACGTCCTTCCAGTAACCCCTTTCGTTGGGCTCCATTCCGGGGATATAGTTGTCAAAGAAACTGTAGGCAAATACTCGCTTTCCCTCTGCAAGCATCATCGGGATGACATGCATCCCGAAATCGAGGTCGTCGTATTTTCGCTTGCCTTGCTTGAGGACATCAATAAGCTTTTCCGTGGAAAATACGTAGTTCCCCATCGATGCAAAACAGGTCCCCCGCCCCGGGACCTGCGGCGGCTGTTTCGGCTTTTCCTGGAACGAGGTGACCCGCAGATCCTCGTCCACATGCAGGACGCCGAACCGCTTCGCCTCCGCGGGTGAGACCTCGAGCGCCGCAATGGTGATATCGGCCTTGTCCATGCGGTGGTACGCCACCATCTGCGAGATGTCCATCTTGTAGATATGATCGCCGCCGAAGATAACCACATATTCGGCGCCCGACGACTCGATGAAACGCAGGTTCTGATAGATGGCATCGGCAGTGCCCTTGTACCACTGCTCACCGATATTGGTCGTTTCCGGAGATATGGCGTCGTAAAATTCGCCGAGCCCGACCCACTTCCCCCACGATTCCTTGATGTGTTTGTTGAGCGAATAAGCCTGGTATTGGGTAAGGATGTAAACCTTCCTGATGCCGGAGTTTAACATGTTGCTCAGCACGAAATCGATGATCTTGTATTTTCCGCCGAAGGGAACAGCGGGTTTCGGCCTCCCGATGGTGATCGGGCTGAGCCGTTCTCCCTTGCCACCGGCCATGACCATTGCTATGGTATTCCGTGATATATTTCCACTCGCGTGCATGCGGTCCCTCCAGCTGTTCGTTCATCGATAAAGAATACCGACCTGATGATGCGCTGTTCTTATGAAAATCATAGTATAGAACAGGGCAAAATACAAGGGTACCGTGCGGAAATTAGCATGCGAGGGGGTGGAATACGAAAAATAAAACCGCCCTTCTCCAAATCCGGTGAAGGGCGGTCGCTTGTTCGGTGATGAGACACACCGGAGGCAATGCGTCCTCGTATGTTGCTTAGCTCATATCTTCCACTGCAGCTCCCAGCGGACAAACATGGCGTTATCTCTATTCGTGGACACGTAGTAATTGCCAGGCACAAAGTCCTCAAGGAGAAAATAACCGTCAACAGCTTTGGAGAACTTATGGCTTAGCTTTGCCTGGATGAGGCTCCCCCGGTCTTTGCCATCCGCAGAGTAAATGGGCGGCGCTGTTGATACATGGGAGTTTTCATTGGCGCGCAGATAATTATAGGAAAGATCAAGCCCTGTTGCAGGATCCAGCGTAAGCTTGAAGCTTGCCCTGTAAAGTTGAAGGTTTGTCCAGTAGCCGACGATCCCCGTCTCCGTTCCATAAGAAAGGACGTAAAGCTCGCTCATCCAAGGCCAGCGCGAGAACAGGGGGTCCCATGCCTCAACCTTGTTGGTAGTTTTAGGATCATCACCCGACAGGTAAGCCCCTCCGAGCTCGAAATACGGCTTCAGGGTGACTTCCTCATACTTCCGCGAGATGTATGCATAACCGCCGTCACCGGTGCGGTCATCTCCGTTTTCATAGCTTCCGAACTGATGGGCAAATTCGCCCCGCAGATTCCATCCCGTGCCGAAGCCATACACAGCCCGTGCGCCGACGGTGTTCAGCTCCAGAGCTCCCCGTCCGCCATAAGGCAACGGAGTAGTCTGCTCCCTCTTATATATATAGTAAGGCTCTAAATTCAGGGCTTCTCCAATTTTTGTCCTACCGTATACTACTGCACCCTGCTCATCGGTTGTATTCAACTGTCTTCGTGGCTCAGAATAGAGCGATGGGAGCGCACGGTCGCTATATTGATCAGTGATCCAGATGAGATCAACACTGGTCCTATCGCCGAACTTCACGACACCTTTAGCAGCATCGAAATAATAGGTCCTCGAACCGTCCACAGGGGTACCATCCATGATGACGAAACCCTCCCCGTAGGTCATGAGGTCCTGTCTGCCTACAGTCAGGTCAACCGGAGAACCAGCGATATTATTGGCGCTGGCGTACAGGTTGTCAAAGACAACTTCATCCTTATTCATACCCGCAGGACGGCTCGCCTGGCTGCTCGTCTCCATAAAATATCGCGCTTCATTCGTAAGCTTGGTGTAAAAGACGTATTGCTTGTCAACGACTGCTTTAAACCACGGAGACGTTTTCAAACGGAAATAATTGTCGTCGGGTCTTGTAAATACCGGTGAATTAGAAGTCACGTCAATAATATTCATGTCGAACAGATTATCCCATGTTTCCTGCCGTAACCGGAAATTGATACCGTAGGATGTTTCGACCTCTGCATAGGCTGATACAGCGATTAGCAGACAGAGCACTAAAGCCAGTGAAGCCTTCATTAATCCCTTTTTCTTCATAGATTCCCCCCTCCCTTTAGCGTAGATGCAGATCGTTTCTCGAATGAGAACGTTTTTATGAGATAAACATTAATCAATGATGTTACTAAAGAACACATTGACATATAAAACTGCAACATTGTAGCAAAAGAGAAAATGAAAATTCAAACCTTATTTATATAAATTTATTAATAATGTTATTAAATTTGCTAATCTTTTCTCTGCCAAATTTGCTGCTTTTTTAAACAGCTTTACCTTGACAAAGAGACGGAAATCGACATATTATTATGCATTTCCCCTGAGTAGAAAGCAAAGTGCATAAGCGCAAGCCCTTTCATATGAATGAGGAAAGGAGAAACTCTTGAAGGTCGAGCAGATCTCTATATTCGTCGAAAACAAATCGGGACGACTTGCCGAAGTGACCAATATCCTCGCTAAAAACGGGATCAACATCAGGGCGCTCTCTCTGGCCGATACGGCGGATTTCGGTATCCTGCGGCTCATCGTCAATAATATTGAAAAAACGAAAAAACTTCTGAAGGACAACGGCTTTACCGTGGGTCAGAATGAGGTCGTTGCCGTGGAAGTTCCCGACCGACCCGGTGGTCTTGCGGGGATCCTGAGCGCGCTCCAGGGAAAAGATATCAACGTGGAATACATGTATGCTTTTGTCCAAAAGAGCGACGGAAACGCCATCCTCATCTTCAGGTTCGACGAGATAGAGAACGCCATCGACACCCTTCGGAAAGCAGGCGTCAGGATCTTGAGCGACGAGGAGATACGGCGATTATAATTCCGTGCCCCGGCGCACATTGTGCATATACCATCCTGAGGGAGGAACGTTGAAATGAGAATTGTGAGATTGCTAACAGTCGCAGTATGCATCATGGCCGTTTTTACCGCGCCTGTCCTGGCGGGGAACACGATCAAGGTCGGCGCCATTCTGGCGGTAACCGGCCCCGCCTCGTTCCTGGGCGCGCCCGAGGCAAAGACCCTCGAGATGCTCGTCGAAGACATAAATGCAAAAGGCGGTGTCAACGGTAATCAGATTGAATTGATCATAAAGGACTCGGGCGGCAGCCCGGAAAAAGCGGTCTCCTTTGCCAAGCAGCTGATCGAAGAAGAGAAGGTATTTGCCATCATCGGTCCATCCACGAGCGGCGAGTCCATGGCGATCAAGAACATAGCGGAAGATGGTAAAACCATCCTTATGTCCTGTGCAGCTGCCGAGGTAATCGTGAACCCTGTTGCCAAGTACGTGTTCAAGACGCCCCAGAAGGACAGCTATGCCGTGATCAAGATCTTCGAGCAGATGAAGAAGATGGGCATCTCCAAGATCGGCGTGCTGTCGAGCAACACGGGATTCGGCAAGGCAGGCAAGGAACAGATCGAGAAGCTTGCTCCCGAGAACGGCATCCAGATCCTGGTCAACGAGGTGTATGACAAGGCCGCCACGGACCTTACTGCCGAAGTGACGAAGGTCAAAGCTGCCAATGTACAGGCCATTGTGAACTGGTCCATCGAGCCGGCCCAGGCCATCGTGATCAAGAACGCTCGCCAGATCGGCATGACCGTTCCGATCTTCCAGAGCCACGGCTTCGGCAATATAAACTATTGCAAGATGTGTGGTCCAGCTGCCGAGGGAGTCATCTTCCCGGCCGGCAGGCTGCTCGTTGCCGATGTGCTTTCGGACAAGAACCCCCAGAAAAAGCTGTTGGAGTCATACAAAAAAGAATATGAGTCGAAATATAAGGAGGACGTGAGTACCTTCGGCGGCCATGCCTATGATGCCATGCTCCTCCTGGAGCGAGGCATCAAGGATGCCGGCAGCGCGGACAAGGAAATGGTCCGGACGGCCATCGAGAACATCAAGGGACTCGTCGGCACAGCAGGTATTTTCAACATGTCTCCCACGGACCACAACGGCCTCGATCTCAATGCCTTTGAGATGCTGACCGTAAAGGACGGCAAATTCGTGGTGCTGGAAAAATAGGTTTCTGCGGGAGTTCAGACAGGGAGTGCCGGGAATTTCGGGTGCTCCCTGTTGTTTGATGGGAGTAGACGGCCATCTGGATAGAGCGAAAAATCTTGTTAGATGCGGGATCCTTCATTGTGCTCAGAATGACATAGTGGTCCAAGGAGGAAAAATTAGCATGAGAATGGTAAAACTTCTAGCTGTAATCACGGCTGTTCTCGCATTGCATATTACACCGGCACTGGCTTCCGACTCGATCAAGCTCGGCGCCATCCTGTCCGTGACCGGCCCGGCGTCGAATCTTGGCGCTCCAGAGGCGCGGACCCTCGAGATGCTCGTCGATGACATCAATGCAAGAGGTGGCATCATCGGGAAAAAAGTTGAGCTCCTTATCAAGGATACGGGCAGCAGTCCGGAAAAAGCTGTCTCCTTCGCAAAACAGCTGATCGAGGAGGAGAAGGTCTTCGCGATCATTGGTCCGTCCACGAGCGGAGAGACAATGGCGATCAAGAACATCGCTGAAGAGGGAAAGACCATCCTCATCTCCTGCGCCGCCGCCGAGGTTATTGTGAACCCCCTTGCAAAGTATGTCTTCAAAGTAGCCCCGAAAGACAGCGACGCGGTAATCAAGATATTCCAGCAGATGAAAAAGATGAATATCTCGAAGATCGGCGTCCTATCGAGCAACACGGGATTCGGCAAGGCAGGCAAGGAACAGATCGAGAAACTCGCACCTGAGCACGGTATCCAGATCCTGATCAGCGAGGTTTATGACAAGTCGGCAACTGACCTCACAGCCGAGGTAACGAAGCTCAAGGCAAAGGGTATCCAGGCAATCGTCAACTGGTCCATCGAACCGGCCCAGGCAATCGTGATCAAGAACGCTCGCCAGATCGGCATGACCGTTCCGATCTTCCAGAGCCACGGCTTCGCCAATATCCAGTACGCGAAAGCCGCAGGCACTGCCGCCGAGGGTGTGATCTTTCCGGCGAGCAGGATCATCGTCGCCGATGTTCTGCCCGACAAAAATCCGCAGAAGCCGGTCATCATGGCCTACAAGAAAGCCTATGAGGTAAAATACCATGAAGACGTCAGTACCTTCGGCGGTCATACACATGACGCCCTGATGATCCTCGCACGAGCCGTGCGGGAGGCTGGTTACGACCGGGAAAAGGTCCGGAACTCGATCGAACACATGAAAAATTTCATCGGTACGGCCGGCGTATTCAATTTTTCTCCGACGGACCACAATGGTCTCGATATCGACGCCTTCGCCATGCTGACGGTAAAAGATGGCAGGTTTGTATTGCTGGAGAAATAAGGGGTTGTTTAGAACTATTGAGATCACAAGGCGCAAGGAGTTCGAGGGGTTATTTATGTTAGTTTCAAGGACTCCGGTTACGTACTTCGCTCCTTCGCAGTTAGCATAGCTTTTGCTGATCTGCTTCTTTAAGATTGAGAATAGAATGTTTTTAGAATTTTTCTTTCAATACCTCGTCGCCGGCCTAACCTACGGCACGATCTACGCCATCGTCGGTATTGGATTCAATATCATTTACAACACCACGGGGATAATCAATTTTGCGCAGGGAGAGTTCGTAATGCTCGGCGGCATGATTGCCGTGACTTTGCATGGTTTCCTGCCGCTTCCGCTCGCGATCCCGGGCGCCGTTATGATAACGATGATCATCGGCGGGTTGATCGAGATGACCTTTATCCGCTGGCTCGTGAAGCCGTCGGTGCTACGCATGATCATCATCACCATAGGCATCTCGATCCTCATCCGGGAGACGGCGCTCGCCGTGTGGGGGGAAAGCGTCAGATCCCTGCCCTATTTTACGGGCAATGAGGTCTCTTCCCTATCCATCGGCGGTGTCCACATCTCTCCGCAGGTCCTCTGGAGCATCGGCGTGTGCTCGATCATCGTCCTCTTCCTGAATCTGTTTTTCAAATACACGATGCTGGGGAGGGAAATGCGCGCCTGTGCCGCGAACCGCGAAGCCGCCGCACTCTGCGGCATCCCGACGAAGAACATGGTTACTCTTTCCTTTGTGCTCTCCGCCGGTATCGGCGCCCTGGCCGGGTGCGTTGTGTCGCCGATCACCTACACGCAGTACAATATCGGAACGGGCCTTGCCATCAAGGGCTTTACCGTCGCTATCCTCGGCGGGTTGGGTAACAGCATGGCGGCGGTGGCTGCCGGCTTCATTCTCGGCGTTCTCGAATCGTTCAGTATCTGGGTGCTCCCGACGGTTTACAAGGACGCCATCTCCATTTCGATCCTCCTCGCGATGCTTTTCATCAGGCCGAGCGGCCTATTCGGAAATAAGGAAGCCATGAGGTTAAAGGATTTCTGATGAGGACCTCTCGATTTACTCCGATCCTGAGCCTGACTGGTACCGTTGCGGCGATCCAGCTGCTGACGCTTGTATCGGGAAAGGATTTTTATCTTACGCAACTCACGATGACAGCCTATTATTCTCTCGTCGCCGTCGGACTCTGCCTCTTAATGGGATTTGCGGGCCAGATTTCTCTGGGCCACGCAGGCTTCTTTGCGATTGGCGGCTATGCGTCAGCCGTGCTAACCACGCTCAATCTCTCAACGTATAAGGACGTTCCGCTCATCTCATTGCTGACACGGCTCCAGGTTCTGATAAGCCGACAGGATCTTTACGGCGCCCAGATCCTGAGCGTCCATCCTTGGGTTGCCTGCGTTGTTGCCGCCTTCCTCGCGCTGGTCATTTCTTACGCCATTGGAATCCCGGTGCTCAAACTAAAAGGTCATTATCTGGCGATGGCGACGCTCGGATTCGGCACGATCATCTTCAGCGTCGTGCTCGGCACCCAGCGCTTCGGCGCTGCTGACGGGATCTCAAGCGTGCCGCCCTTCCCTTTAGTGCCCGGCATCAGCGTGAGCGGCGGCTCGTCACTTAGGGTGCTGAATTATTACTTTGCCTGGCTCCTCGTCATCGTGGCAATGCTTTTACTTGTGAACCTCATCAACTCACGGGTAGGCCGCGCGCTCCGCGCAATCCACGGAGCAGAGGACGCATCGAACGCTATGGGCGTTGACACGTCCCGCTACAAGTTGTACACGTTCGTTCTGAGCGCCGTGCTCGCTGCTATCGCCGGTGTCTTCCTCACGCACTTTAATGGCGGCATCGGCCCGTCCGAAGCGTCGATCATGAAGTCCGTACGGTATGTGGCGATCGTTGCTGTCGGCGGCATGAGGAGCCTCTGGGGAACGCTCATCATGAGCGTGATCTTAAACTTCTTTTCTTTACGAGGATATTTCGGGACCTTCGATGACGCCGTGTTCGGCGGCATCCTGATCCTCATCATGCTCTTCGCGCCCGATGGTATTATGGGCTCCGATCTTCTGGCGCTCGTGAGGAAGTTCGTGCGGCGGACGAAGGCGATGAGGATACAAAGCTAATGATCTACATGAGTTATGCGGATCACACAAACAAAGCGTAAAGATTTTCTTCGCGGCATTCGTGTCAATCGGATTCATGAATTACTGGCATTTAATTATTGGATAGAGTAATAATGGCTCTTCTAGAAGTAAACAATATCAGCAAGCGTTTTGGCGGCCTTCAAGCAGTGAAGGAAGTGAGCTTCACCGTTGAGCAGGGAAGCATCAAGGCGGTCATCGGGCCGAATGGTGCCGGAAAAACGACGCTCTTCAATATAGTATCCGGCTTCCTTTCACCCGACTCAGGCTCTATCGTTTATAATGGTATGACGATCCACGGAAGGAGTCCCTGTGAGATCGCGGAAGAGGGACTTGCGCGCACCTTTCAGCATATCAGGTTGTTCGCGCACATGACCGCGATGGAAAATGTCATGGTTGGCCGCCATGTCAAAAGCAGGGCCGGGTTCATTGCCGGCATGCTGAACCTCCCCTGGACCTGGCGTGAGGAGAAAGAAATAAGAGAAAAAGCCCTCGCGTTCTTGGACTTTCTCGACATCGCCGGACTGTCCCATCGCGAGGCCACAAGCCTTTCCTACGGCCAGCAACGCGCTGTTGAGCTCGCCCGCGCACTTGCTTCGGAACCGCGTATGCTTCTCCTCGATGAGCCCGCAGCAGGCCTCAATATTCGGGAAACAGCTGATATGGCTAAACTCATCTCCAGGATCAGGTCCCTCGGTATCACGGTTTTAATCGTTGAGCATGACATGTCGCTTGTCATGAAAATCTCAGACGAGATCATCGTCCTCAGCTACGGCGAAAAGATTGCCGACGATGTGCCCCGCGCGATCCAGCACAACCCCGAAGTCGTCAGGGTCTACCTGGGAGAAGACGATGCTTAAACTGCGGAACATTAATGCAGGGTACGGAAGCCTGAATGTCCTGAGACGCGTATCGCTTCATGTAAAAGCCGGCGAGATTGTCACGATCCTCGGCGCAAATGGCGCGGGCAAGACCACGCTCCTCAAGTCCATCATGGGTCTGCTCAGGACCCAGTCAGGCGAAATCCTTTTCAATGGCCGGAACATAGATCACGTTCCGACGGAGCAGATCGTGTTCAGCGGCTGCTCGCTCGTTCCCGAAGGCAGGCAGGTGTTTCCCGCCATGCCGGTGAAGGAGAATCTTCTGCTCGGCGCCTACGTACAGTACCGGCGCGGGAACAAGCATGACGTGGAACGCGATCTCGAGCATGTGTACGGTCTCTTTCCGGTACTCAGGCAGCGGGAGCAGCAGCTTGCCGGCACTCTTTCCGGAGGTGAACAGCAGATGCTCGCAATGGGCAGGGCTCTCATGGCCAGGCCGTCCTTGATCATGCTCGACGAGCCCTCCATGGGGCTGGCGCCGCTCATGGTGAAAGAGATCTTTAACCTCATAGTCAGGATTCGCGAAGAGGGGAACACCGTGCTGCTCGTGGAGCAAAATGCGCGGAGCGCCCTCAAGATCGCGAGCCGCGGTTATGTTCTCGAGACCGGCAGGATCATTCTCGAGGGAGAGGCCGATGATCTCCTGGCGAACCGTGATGTGCAGCGGGCGTATCTCGGAAGAGACCTTGACTATGACAATATCTAATTTTGAGGTACGAAATCCTTGATAACCTCGAGTGAACGAATCGCACTAATCAATTAACTTTCGAGTTTAAAATTATCGAGTACTTCGCTATTGTAGTTTCGGATTTATTAGCGAACGGAGGTGATTATGTACTGGCAACCTGAAAGCGAATGCATGGACAGAGAAGAGCTTGAGCAGATGCAGCTCGAACGGCTCGAGTCGACCCTCAACCGGGTGTACAGGAACGTCCCTTTTTATCGGAAAAAGTTCGATGAGATAGGATTCAATCCCGATGACCTGCGCTCCCTCGATGATCTGGGAAAACTCCCCTTCACGACCAAGAACGACTTGCGGAACAACTACCCATACGGTCTATTCGCAGTTCCACTCCGGGAGGTCGTCCGTGTTCATGCCTCGTCAGGGACAACGGGTATGTCCACGGTCGTGGGCTATTCAAGGAACGACATCAAGACCTGGTCGAACCTTGTGGCGCGGATCCTCACTGCCGGAGGTATTACAAAAGACGACGTAATTCAGATCTCGTTCAACTATGGCCTCTTCACCGGTGCCTTTGGCCTGCATTATGGCGCAGAGCGCCTCGGTGCCTCAGTTATCCCGATCTCGAGCGGAAACACGAAGCGCCAGATCAAAATCATGCAGGATTTCAAGACCACGGCGCTCGTAAGCACGCCAAGCTATGCCATGCTGATAGCAGACACAATCAGGGAAATGGGAATCAACCCAAGCTCGCTCTCCCTCAAGTACGGGCTCTTCGGTGCCGAACCCTGGTCAGACGCTATGCGGAGGGAGATTGAGGGAAAGCTCAAGATCATTGCTACGGACAATTACGGCCTCTCCGAGGTCATGGGACCGGGCGTTGCCGGAGAGTGCCTCGAGCGAAACGGTCTGCATATCAACGAAGACCATTTTCTTGTCGAGATGATCAATCCTGACACGCTCGCACCGGTCAGGCCCGGCCAGATCGGAGAGATGGTAATCACCACGCTCACGAAAGAAGCCTTCCCGGTCATCCGGTATCGAACCCGCGACCTCACCCGGCTTATGCCCGAGTCTTGCCCCTGTGGCAGGACCATGAGGCGGATGACGAGGGTATTCGGTAGGACTGACGATATGCTTATCATCCGCGGTGTAAACGTGTTCCCGTCGCAGATCGAGACGGTTCTCTTCGAGATCGAAGGGATTGCCCCGCACTACCAGATCATCATCGATCGCAAGGGCGCCCTTGATGAGACCATGGTACTCGTCGAGGTATCAGAAGCGATTTTCTTCGATGAGATGAGGAAACAGACCGAGCTCAAGGAAAACATTAAGAAGCGGCTCGCCGCGGAACTCGGCATCTCGGTTGAAGTGAAGCTCGTTGAAAAGAAAACGCTGGAGAGGTTCGAAGGAAAAGCAAAGCGGGTCGTTGATAACCGCAAATTCTAATACTTTGCCACAGAACCACAGAGGCAAGGAGAATGCGAATGCTCCATCAATCAAGATACTGATGAAATTATGACTTTCACAGATATAACATTGGTGCTGTTTGAAAATCGTACATAATCACTGTAGATCTGTGGCAAAAAATTCCTCAGTCTCTGCAGGATTTCACAAGGAATATAAACATGCGATACATCGACTTCCACACCCACATTTTTCCGGACAAGGTTGCCAAGAATGCCATGGAGGCTCTTTCAGCAGAGTCAGGCCACTACCGGCCCTGTACGGACGGAACATTACGGGGCCTGCTCGAATCAATGAAGACCGCGGACATTTCCGCGAGCGTCGTCGCGAATATCGCTACGAAGCCCTCGCAGATGCAACCTATCCTCGATTTCTGCATACAGATCAAAAGCGAGGCCATCCATCCGCTCATCTCCTTTCACCCGTCGAATGACACCGAAGAGGTGGAGGACATGTTCGGCCAAGCGCATCGGGCAGGCATACGGGGGGTCAAGCTTCACCCTATGTACCAGAAGTTCTTTATCGATGACAAGTACATGTATGGTTTTTACGAGCTGATGGCATCATTCGGATTCTACATCATGTTCCACAGCGGGTACGACATGGCCTTTCCCGGGAATACCCAAGCCGACGTTGAACGCGTAAAGAAAATAGCTGACTGGTTCAAGGATCTCACGATTGTCTGTACGCATGTCGGTGGCTGGAAGCAGTGGGACCGTATCAGCTGTCTAAGCGATTGCGAGAACGTTTACACGGAGACGTCAATGACTCTGAGTGAGGTGAGTGACGACCAGTTCATTAAGCTCATCTCACATTTTTCTGAAGACAGATTGCTCTTCGGTACCGACAGTCCGTGGACAGATCAGAAGGAGATGCTTGAACGGACGCTGCGATTAAAGATATCCGACCTGATGAAAGAGAAGATGCTGTATCAAAATGCTGTAAAGCTGCTTGGGTTGAAATGACTTGAGTAAATCGTCTCACCCTATGCCGTCACTACAAGCCCGGCAGCTGCCGACATTTTACCTTTTATGCTATAATCAGGTAGTGCAGTGCACGCCATCCATTGGCAATCGAAAGGAGCAGGTCGAACGACCGCGGGTCAGCCATGAAAAAAGTGTTAATAGGGCAGGATATTCACAAAACGTTGCGGCAGAAAAACAGCTTTTTGGACCGGACGGACGTCAAGATATTTACAGCAGCCTCGAACGATGAGGCGCTCAAGGTCCATCGCGATGAGCGCGTGCATCTTATCATTGCTGAGCTCGACATGCCAGGAATGAGCAGTGAACAGCTTTTCTCTCTGATCAGAAAAGACGCGGAACTGCGTTCTGTCTCGGTACTGATGATCAGCCCCAACACACCTGCAGCGATCGAACAAAGTTCTCGGTGTGGTGCGAATGCTGTAATGCTGCGGCCGGTCAATCCCGCTATGCTTCTCGCGAAAGCGCAGCAGCTTCTCGAAATTGCATGGAGGGAGACATACCGCGTGCTGGTCTCCGTTGAGGGAAATGCCATCATTCATGGGAACCCCTTGAACACAACGTTCTTCTGCCGGTCACAGAATATAAGCACAACGGGCATGCTCATTGAAACCGACAAGACCCTCGTTCAGGGCGACCATGTGGTCTGCTCGTTCTTCCTTCCTGATTCGATCCGGATACAGGCTACAGGAGAGATCATCAGGATCATCCCGCAGAAATCTGAAGCAAAAACCAAACAATACGGCGTAAAATTTTCCAGCCTCACTTCTGAAGCCAGACAAGCCCTGGAGTCTTTTGTCGACAAGAAAGCTCAAAAAATGCGGCGCGAAGTCTCGTGACGCATTTGACCAGGAGCAGCAGGCATACCAATGCCATAGGGAAGGAAAAATTTCGGGGGAAGTGCGGCTGAGAAAGGCTACGTCTGATTATCGGTTTTTTCTGGCCTTTTAGCCTTCCTCCTGGCGTCCGGTGACGTCTTTTCTTTTTACCAGAATTTCTTCAATCTCTTCTGCTGAATATAGCCTGCCAATGCCCACGCCAGGACAGTAGGCTGCGACATCCCGTTCCCACACGGCCTTGTTCATGTTTTCCGGCCAGAAGGGCCATGTGCGGCACTGCCAAGGACGGGCATCGTATACCATACAGCGGTTTTCCTGATAAAACGGACAGTCCTTGCTGGTATATTTCAAATGATACTGGCCATCGGTCTTTTTGGCATATTTTGTCGTGAACATATCGGCAGAGATGCCGAGATAGGCGGCAAGCCGTTTGCGGTCCTTGAAGGATAAATAAACATACCCGTACTTTCCCCTCGTTATACAGCACTTGCCAGAACCCTGGCACTCAAATCTGATGCCATCCTTATAGAAACTTTTACCCATCTCTTCATCCATGCCATTCGCTTGCATACCGGGTGATCGCCGTATGGTGACTGAGACAGCACCTGAACCGAACAATTCCCTTCACTGTAAATCCGAACTTCATTACACTTTCCGCTACTTCGTCACCGGAGAGGGATCATGTATTTGTCGACCTTGACACGAGAGCTATTCTGCCCAGCGAGCCGCCTTAAAAAGCATTACTATTGCATGAACAGGCTAAAAGATACTGAGCACAAACGTTCTGATTCAGGAGAAACACCTGCTGATCGCCGAAAAGGCTGACCTGCCAGTTATGAGACATGAGCCTTTCCCGCCGCAAAAGCCTTCTGATTGATCTCGAGAACTTTTTTGGGGACCGTGTTCACGATTGCTTCGATGATGATCGATTCCTCGAGCGGGATGAATTTGAGTGCCGCGCCGAGCATGACGAGGTTTAACGTGCGCTTGTCTCCGGCAATAACCGCAAGCTGCGTGCCATCAAAGGGCCGGATGGTCTTGATGCGGCTTTTGATGACATCGTCGATGTCCGCAGGATATTTTTCCACGGCGATGGAGGCGCCGATGGTGCCGATAGGACGGGTGTTGTAGATGACAGCACCATCGTCCTTCAGAAAGTGGAGATACCGCGCTGTTTCGAGCGGCTCGAACCCGATCAGGAGATCGGCCTCGCCCTCGCCCACGATCGGTGAAAACACCTTCTCCCCGAAACGCACCTGCGAGAGGACGCTCCCGCCGCGCTGCGCCATGCCGTGCACCTCGCTCTGTTTCACATCAAGGCCCTGCAGGAGCGCAGCCTCGGCAATAATCTTGCTCGTCAGGAGCACGCCCTGTCCGCCCACGCCGCTGATCAATATGTTATAAACGTTCATGTTCATACTCGTAAAGAAATGATCAAAATAATGGGGCCCGGACTTTCTGAGATGCTCGTAGATTTAAATCGTCAGCAACTATTTTAATCCGCTGATTCTACATGCAGCAGCGTCCAACCGGTTTTCCTCTTTGGTCCTCTGCGGTAAATATCCTACATCGTCTTCATCGACCCCGTGGTGCACAGCTGTGCGCAGATGCCGCACCCGTTGCACAAGAGCTGATCGATCTCAACGTGTCCTGTTTTCCCCTCGGGTGTAAAGGAAAGGGCTATACATCCGGCTTTGAGGCATGCCTTGCACCCGACGCAGGTCTTCCGCTCCACTGCAAAGGCCTTCTTCGATATCCGGTAGCGCAGCACACAGGGCTGATTCGATATAAGCACGGACGGGCCCGGCTCCGCTAGTTCTTCCTTCATAATTTTTTCGAGGTCCTTGATCTTGTAGGCATCGATCTCGCGCACCCGCTTCGCGCCGACGACTTGGCAGAGCTTGGCTATATTCAGCCGCGGTGCGGCGGTACCTTTCGCCGAGCGGCCCGTACCGGCGTGCTCCTGGCCGCCGGTCATGCCTGTCGTATCGTTGTTCATGATGATAACAATGGCGTCGCCGCCGTTGTAGACCATATTCACGAGGCCGGTTATGCCCGAGTGAAGGAACGTTGAATCGCCGATAACGGCAACGGGCTTCTGCTTGGTCCCTTGCAGGGCAAGTCCCTTGGCCATGCCGTGAGCTGCGGAGATGCTCGCGCCCATGCAGATGCAGGTGTGCATTGCCGAAAAGGGCGGGAGCGCGCCAAGGGTGTAGCAGCCGATATCGCCGGAAACATGGAGCTTGAGCTTTGCAAGCACGGTGAACAGGCCGCGGTGTGAGCAGCCGGGGCAGAACGTCGGCGGTCGCATGAGCAATCCTGCTACAGGTTCTCTGATGGGAAGCGGGCTGCCGGAGATCTTCTCGAACACCAGCCGCTGGCTGAATTCGCCACAGAGCGGGAGCATGTTCTTGCCGACATGGACTGCGATGCCCATAGCCTTGATCTGTTCTTCCAGGAAAGGATCGAGCTCTTCTACCACAGCGAGCTTCTTTACGGATGCAGCAAATGTCCTGATGAGCTTCTCCGGCAGAGGAAAAGTTACTCCGAGCTTGAGTACCGATGCGCCGGGGAATGCCTCGCGAACATACTGGTACGAGATGCCGGAGGAGATAAAGCCGATTTCCTTATCACCGTCGACCACCCGGTTGAGCGCTGAAGTCTCGGCCCATGCTCTGAGCCGGACGAGGCGGTCCTCAACGAACACATGTCGCTTTTTGGCGTTGCTCGGGAGCATCACATATTTGCCGAAATCTCGGGCAAGTCCTCGTCCAGCCGGACTCTCGGCAGCATCGATAGTCACAACGCTTTTACAATGGGATATTCGTGTCGTGGTGCGAAGGATGACCGGCGTGTCAAAGGACTCGCTCAGCTCGAAGGCGGCTTTGATGAACTGTTTTGCTTCTGCTGAATCCGACGGTTCGAGGCAGGGGATCTTGCCGAGCCGGGCGAAATGGCGCGTGTCCTGCTCGTTCTGGGAGCTGAACATTCCCGGGTCATCGGCTGCCATAAGCACAAGCCCAGCGTTGATGCCGGTGTACGCTGCGGTCATGAGCGGGTCGGCCGCAACGTTAACACCCACATGCTTCATGCACGCGAGGGAGCGCACGCCGGACAGTGCACCGCCGATGGCCACCTCCAGGGCTACTTTTTCGTTCACGGACCATTCAGCGTGCACACCTTCAACCTGAGAAAGTGTTTCGAGCACCTCAGTGCTCGGTGTGCCGGGGTAGGCCGCAGCGATTTTGCCCCCCGCTTCGATAAACCCGCGGGCGATTGCCTCGTTACCTGAAAGGATTGCTTTCTTCAAAAAATACTCCTTGCATATAATTACGAACCGCGAAGGCACAAAGGTACTTCCGGAAAAAAGCCGTCCCTACCCTGCATCGCGGCTTTGCGGTAATTTAGTGATATTCTTACTTCAGCCGGTTGTCAATCACGCGTTTGGCCTTGCCTTCGCTTCGCTGTATCGAATTGGGCGGCCGAAGCGTCACCTCGGTGTTCACGCCGATGATGTCCTTGATGTTCTTCTGGATCTCGCGTTTGAGATGAATGAGAACTTCCTCTTCCTGCGCAAAGGCCTTAAGGTCAGTGGAAAGAACCTGTTGTGCCATTTCCTCCATGAACTTTGTCGTCACCTCAACATTCACGTTCATCTCATCAAGCCTTCCTTTACGCGTGACCTCGATGACGTAGTGAGGCGCTACCTCTGCAGAGCGGAGCAGGACCGACTCGACCTGCGACGGGAACACGTTCACGCCGCGGATGATGATCATGTCGTCGGCGCGGCCGCGCACCCGCTTCATGCGGACGAGCGTCCTACCGCACTTGCAGGGTTCGGGGTTCAGGCTGGTAATATCGCCCGTCCGGTAACGGATGAGCGGCATGGCTTCGCGCGACATGCTCGTAATCACAAGCTCGCCTTCCTGTCCGTACGGCAGCTGATCGCCCGTCTGGGGGTTAATGATCTCGGGATAGAAATGATCCTCATTGATGTGTAGCCCGCTCTGCGCCTCGAGGCACTCCGAGGACACGCCCGGGCCGATGATCTCGGAAAGGCCGTAGATGTCAATGGCCTTGATCCGCAGCCGTTCTTCCACTTCGCGACGCATTTCTTCGGTCCAGGGTTCAGCACCGAAGAGGCCGACGCGCAGCTTGATAGTATCGAGGTTGATCTTCATCTCGCAGGCAACGTCATAAATGTAAAGCGCGAATGACGGCGTGGAACAGATCACGGTGCTGCCGAAGTCCTGCAGGAGCATGATCTGCTTCTGGGTGTTGCCGCCCGACATCGGAATGACCGAGGCGCCCACGCGCTCTGCGCCGTAGTGCGCGCCGAGGCCGCCGGTGAACAGACCGTAGCCATAGGCATTCTGGACCACGTCCTTGTTCGTCACGCCGGCGCAGGTGAAGGTGCGCGCCATCACGTCGGCCCAAAGCGCGATGTCGTTCCGGTTGTAGGCCACAACGGTCGGCTTGCCCGTCGTGCCTGACGATGCATGAATGCGGATGATGGTTTCAAGGGGCTCCGCAAAGAGCCCGTACGGATAGTTGTCCCGAAGATCGGACTTTTTCGTGAACGGAAGTTTGAGGATGTCCTGGATGCCTTTGATGTCAGAAGGCTTGATCCCCTTCTCATCGAACTTCTTTTTATAGAAGGGTACACGGGAATAGACCCGTTCGCAGGCCTTCTGCAAACGATTGCTCTGCAGCTTCGTAAGTTCCTGTCGTGAAAGGGATTCTTCGGCATTCCAGGGCATAGCGACTCCTCTGCGCTTTGAGATTTCATACCGAAACGTGGGGATTTGCTTTGGAAACGTCGGTAATTATAAACCAGAACGACCTGTTTTGTAAACATAAATTCATATTATCTGTTGAGTCAGGAATGGGAATTTTGATATAATGACATCGCCTTTCTTTATGGCAAATTAAATTCTTGTTCACATGGAAAGAAAATTTCAAGAGCGTTATTATGAATGATCATGAATAATACTTTTTTCCTTCGTGACATGCGAACGATTCATGCAATTCGTGCTCATGCTTGAAGGGTTTCGTTTTATCCGAACAAGGAAAGGACCTAATCATGGATGACATAAAAAGGTTCGTTGACAATGATCGCTTTGCCAGACATCTCGGCATTGAGATTCTCGAATTTTCCCGGGGCAGGGCAAAAGCCAGAATGGAAATAAAACATCAACACCTGAACAGCGCAGGAACTGTCCACGGCGGTGCAATCTTCGGGCTCGCTGATGCGGTCTTCTCAGCTGCATCCAACTCTCACGGCACGCTTGCGATGGCGATCAACGTGGGTATTTCCTTTTTCAAGGCCGTAAAAAACGGGGCCTTGACCGCCGAGGCAAGCGAAGTGTCCTTAAACCCCAAGCTCGCGACCTATCTCGTCAACGTTACCGATGACGATGGCAACGCTATTGCTTTGTTTCAGGGTACGGTATACCGGAAGAAGGACAATATCGCTGATCTCATCAAATAATTTCATCGCCTTCGGATTTAGCTGAAAGAAACCCTACGCTTGCGCCAAAATAGAACTTGAACCGCAAGTACAGATCACTCGCGAAGACACGAATCAATAGTATGTACTATTGAGATTATTTTCTTCATGTCCTTTGTGTCCTTCCTGGTATAAATTTATTGCGTTTTTGAAGAAAGGCACGTTGTCTCTTCATGACTGAACCTGAACCCGCTCGCCGTTCCATCCACTACGCATGGATCATCGTTGTTACCGGCACGCTCTGCATCGTGGCCTGCCTCGGCTTCGGCCGGTTCGCCCTCGGCATGCTGCTTCCCTCAATGGCGTCGACCCTGAAGCTTTCCTATTCTCAGATCGGATTCATTAGCACCGGCAATTTCCTCGGCTATCTCGCCTCGGTGTTGTTCTGCGGCAACATCGCACGCAAGATGGGATCGCGTCGATTGATCATCATCGCACTCGTCATAATCGGCGTTTCGATGGCGCTCATCAGCCAGGCAGAGAGTTTCAGCGGGGTTCTGATCCTGTACACGATCACCGGCATGGGCAGCGGGGCAGCGAACGTGCCGGTTATGGGCCTTATCACCGCCTGGTTCGACCGGACGATCAGGGGGCGTGCTGCCGGGTTCGTGGTAATCGGCAGCGGCCTCGCTATTATTATATCAGGCAAACTTATCCCGTTCGTGAACACGCTCGTCGGACCGGAAGGATGGAGAATCAACTGGATGATCCTTGCAGGGATGGTGATAGCAATCTCTTTTATCGGCCATGTTTTCCTCAAAAACAGGCCTGTGGAGGTAGGATTAAAGCCACTGGGCGGTGAAGATATCACTATCACTCCGGTTACCAGTGGCGAAAAATCGGCTCAGAGCATCTATAAAAACAAGACCCTCTATCTTCTCGGCATAATCTACTTCCTCTTCGGCTACACCTATGTGATCTATGCGACTTTCATTGTTACGATGATGGTCAAAGAGCGGGGATTCTCGGAGACCACGGCCGGAAATTTCTGGGCCTGGGTCGGGTTGTTGAGCCTTTTCTCCGGTCCGGTGTTCGGCACTCTCTCGGACCGGCTTGGGCGCAAGGTGGGACTCATGATCGTCTTTTCGCTCCAGATGTGCGCCTACCTCATGGTAGCAGTGAACCTCCCGTCGCTGTTCCTCTATCTCTCCATCGGCTTCTACGGCATCGTGGCCTGGTCTGTCCCATCGATCATGGTAGCGGCCGTAAGCGAGTATGTAGGCGTTAATAAAGCGCTCGCTGCCTTCGGTTTCATCACCTTCATCTTCGGGCTGGGCCAGATTACCGGTCCATCGGTCGCCGGGCTCCTAGCTGAAAGAACAGGAAGTTTCTCATCCAGCTTCTTCATGGCAGCGGCCTTTGCCGGCGCAGCAATCGTGCTCACTGGTTTTCTGAAAAAACCTGGTGCGACAGAACTCAGGGAAGAATAAAAAACGCTGAACATACTGAGATGCTACGCGCATAAGGGGAAGAGGCTGTCCACTGGACCTAACTTATAGATCGCGATGTACTCGGCAAGCCGCTATGCTTTCCAATCCGGCCTGATAACAATTCCGCTCTCCTTCGAAAATTGGTATAATAGATTCTGTCCTGACCGCTGTCTGATGGACACTGACTCTTATCTCCATCGAAAGGAGTTATTATGATAGTTGTCACTGGAGCGACCGGGCAATTGGGACGTTTAGTCATCGCGGCACTGCTTAAGAAAATACCTGCATCCAATATCGTTGCTGCCGTAAGAAATGGAGAAAAGGCCAGGGACATTGCTGCATGGGGCGTGCACGTGCGTCTTGCCGACTACAACCAGCCTCAGGACTGGGACGAGGCACTGAAAGGCGCGGACAAGGTATTGCTAATTTCGTCTAACGAGGTCGGCCAGCGTGCGAGACAGCATCGTTCCGTCATCGATGCAGCCAGGCGGGCAGGCGTGAAACTCCTGGCCTACACCAGCGTCCTGCGCGCCGGCGCATCGCCGCTGGGTCTTGCTGCTGAACATAAAGAAACTGAGGCATTGATCAATACATCCGGTATTCCTTATACGCTTTTGCGTAATGGCTGGTACACCGAGAATTATACGGTCGGCATACCCGGCTTACTGGCGCGCGGCGCAGTGTACGGCTGCGCGGGCAATGGCCGCATTGCCTCGGCAGCACGCGTTGACTACGCGGAAGCCGCAGCTGAGGTGTTGACCGCAGAAAACCAGACAGGACGGGTCTATGAACTGGCCGGCGATACCGCCTACACCCTTGCTGAGCTTGCTGCTGAAATTTCGCGCCAATCCAGCAGGAACATAGGTTACGTGAATCTGGCGGAAGCCGAATACCGGAATGTTCTCGTGAAAGCGGGACTGCCTGATGCGGTCGCAGCAATGCTCGCCGATTCCGAAACGGGCATTTCCAAGGGAGCGCTGTTCGACGACAGCCGCCAGCTCAGTCGGCTAATCAAAAGACCGACAACGTCATTGGCAACGTCAGTTGCGGCAATGATGCAGGCCGGGCAGGGCAGGAAGTGAAATTGCTTTTGTTCGGACGTCTCAGGGCTAGATCTTTAATGATATGCTTCCTCAATGATTCTGTCCTGTTGTCGATGAATCGTCTATTCCACTCTTGTAGGTGATTTTCGTAATTTTGCGCCAGATTTATTTATTGACCTCTCCATCCTGTAATCCGCAGGGTTTACAATCTATGCGCACTACCATTTTCGACCCGTATTTGACAGCTACCCATAAAAAAACCGCCGACAAACTAAAGATTTAGCAAAATATTCCGATAAATAAGATGTTGCTTGAGATAAAGTTGCGGTGATGAGCAGCGAAAGTTCAAGTATACATGGCGTTAAATCGTGTCGATGTATGGTCTAAGATATAGGGGGAGCGAAGTTTAACTGCGCAGCTTATGAGCCTGATTCTCCGGTGAATAACCATGATGTGGTACACGCATGGAAGCCGCTTGACACCTCCCCATTATTGATTGTTGCTGATTTTTTTCCAGAGTACGATTATGTTAACAAAGCCCAGCAGGCTCAATAGAAAAGAATATTATACTTTTATGTTTCTGCCCGGACCGAATGAAAGGGTACGAACGCTAAGCATATCAAAGCCGGCGCTTAAGACAGCGCTTCTATCTATTATAGTATTGACATTTCTTTCCCTGTATCTTTTCTATGAATACAATGATGTCAAAGATAAAGTCTGGGAGCTTCAGTCCACCCGCGAGGAGTTGATGCAGCAAAAAGCCCAGGTCCAGGGCTTTGCGCTCAATCTCTTGGACTACAAACGCCAGATGTTCCTCCTGCGCGACCTTGATACCAAGCTTCGCCGCGCCGTGAGCCTCGGTCCCCGGGACCGGGCCAGGCAGGTGATTGGCATAGGCGGCCCCGATGAATTAGGGCTCCAGAATCTTGCCCATATGGGCGAAAAGAAGCAGGACGAAGCACTCAAGGAAATGCATCACGAACTGTCGGAGTTGAAGGGCGCTGCTTCCAGACAGGAAGCCAGCCTTCAAATGCTGATCGAATACTTCGAAGACAAGCGTTCGCTCTATGCCTCTACGCCATTAGTATGGCCTGTCCGGGGCTGGGTCACATCTCCATTCGGCTACCGCACCTCTCCGTTCAGTGGCATACCCGCGTTCCATGAAGGTTTGGATATCGCAGCCCAGACTGGAACGCCGGTCGTAGCGCCGGCTGACGGCGTTGTGCTCAAAGCCGGCTTCAGTCCCGGATATGGCAATATGGTTGAAATCAGTCATGGGTACGGTATCAAGACTGTTTTCGGGCACAACTCCAGGCTCAATGTGAAAGTGGGGCAGAAGGTCAAGCGCGGAGATGTCATATCCTATGTAGGCGATACCGGTTCGAGCACTGGGCCGCATCTCCACTATGAAGTTCGGCTAAACGGATTGCCCGTGAATCCCCAGAAATACTTAAATTAAGATGCTATGACCCGATCCGCATCATCATCTTGATTATAATGGACAAATTTTATCTGTATATAGCTTTATTTGTAATGTTCGCAGGAATCAGACATTAATCCATTGGATTGCCAATAGATACTTAAGACATTCCAAAAAATAATCAGCATTTATTTGAAGCGAAAAGCCTATTGGCGAACCCGGTTCCCACCGATACAAGTCAACAAAATATTTAAACAAGTAGATATGCTGTCCAGTTTTGTCGATAATCTGTAAGCTAATGTTTCCTCTTCCATGTTTCATGTCGTGATTGGCAATCATTTCCATTAATAATAAAAGAAAATTCGCAGTTGATCTTCGCATATTGCGCTGGATTCATTTCTTAACCTCCTCTTCTTGAACCATGCACTTTTAGCAATATGGACCCATATGTATGCTTGAAGTTGATGTGAGACTATCCTCTCATAAATCAGTCCCGTCATGACATCCTCTTTTTGCTAAACTATATAACAACGGATTCCGGATATTGGATGAGGGCTACACAATAATGGGGATTCAAGAGAACACATGACTTGCCAGCTGTTAAATATGGAAATATATAGGAAATGAGAAGGATTCCTCATGCAGAAGTAGTAATCAGCAACCATTACAGAAGAACTCTTTTCAGGTCATTTTAAGGCAATATTCAAATAGATTAGGGAACGTCCTGTGAGGACCTTATCTGGCCTTATGTCCCCGCTCGGGAGCTACCATGAAACTGTCAGACAGAACCGTTCTCGTGACTGGAGGTACCAGCGGTATCGGCCTCGGCATTGCCGAGGCTTTTCACGGATGCGGTAGCAGGGTCATCGTCTGCGGCCGCAACAGGAGAAGGCTGTCTGAGGTGGAAGAAAAGCTCCCAGGGATCACGGCAATGCCCTGTGATGTTGGGGATGGCCTGCAAAGGAAGAATCTCGCGGCGGAAGCTTTGCGCCGTTTCCCCGACCTCGACATCCTCGTCAACAACGCAGGCATCCAGAGATATGTAGATCTGAAAAAAGGTTATGACGAATTCAAATCAGGGGAAGACGAAATCGCCATCAATTTCGTTTCCGCGGTGGAGCTGACAGCTCTCTTCATAAACCACTTGATGAGCATGCCGTCGGCCGCAGTTATCAACGTGAGCTCAGGACTTGGGTTCATGCCGATGCTCAGCACGCCCATCTACAGCGCAACAAAGGCCGCGATTCACACCTATACCCTCGTGCTGCGGCAGCAGCTCAGGGACACATTGGTCAAGGTCATTGAAATCGTTCCGCCCATGGTAGACACCGGCTTGAACAGAGCGGGACGTGATGCCGCCCAACTCAAGTTCAGAGGGATTAGTCTCTCGGAATACATTCCGACCATCATCAGGGGACTGGAAAACGATGCCGAGATGATATTCTATGGAAACGGAGCGATGGTCCTTTTTGAACCCCGCGATGAATCGGAGCGCAGGCTGCTGAAGCCATCCCGGTGAACCCGCGGAAGGAATGCCATGAGCAAGAGCCCGATCAGAGATATCAAGCCCATTGCTCTTCCCGAACCGGTCTTTGACCGCTGCCTGACGGTATTTGAAGCACTGAAGGTCAGAAGGACTTCCCGCGTAATCGGCGGAAAGAAGATCTCTTTGCAGATTCTATCGGACATCCTCTGGGCGGCACAGGGTGTCAACCGCCCCAAGGGACCTTTCGGAGGCCCCGGAAGGACTGCGGGATCGGCCAGCAATTCACAGGAGATCTGCATCTATGTCGCCTTGGAGGAAGGGACGTATCTGTATGAACCAGAGTCGCACCTGCTGTCTCCGGTTGCTTTAGGGGACCTCCGTGCTCTGGCGATCGGGCCCGGGCAGGGAAAAGCCGGGGCAAACGCTCCTGTTCGCCTCGTCTA
>Ga0335082_10000495_pt1 | contig 40869 bp, 33 predicted proteins | sample Lox_Sample_41_FD_206718 | JGI IMG/M metagenome (GOLD analysis project Ga0335082, IMG submission 206718) | Soil microbial communities from Loxahatchee National Wildlife Refuge, Florida, United States - Lox_Sample_4.1 | ecosystem: Environmental > Terrestrial > Soil > Wetlands | place: USA...
GTTGGCGAGGGCGTTGAACGCCAGCGGGTTGCCCAGGTAGACCGCGGTGGCCCACTCGCCGCGCGCGGCGCGAATGGCGCGCAATCGCGCCGCGATCCCGGCCATGGCGTCATCCCAGCCGGTGCGCTCGAAGCCGCCGTGCGCCGTGCGTTGCAGCGGGTACGCCACGCGGTCGGGGTCATGGTGGATGTCGAAGGTGGCCAGCCCCTTGTTGCAGGCCCAGCCGCGCGAGATCGGGTGCTCGCGGTCAGGCATGAGTTTGACCAGACGATCTTCCTCGACGCGGGCGACTAGCCCGCACGCCGGCTCGCACACGCGACAGAACGTCCGAACCTCGGGCATGACGACTCCTTCCTTTCGAGCAGCGCACGTTCCATACATCGAAGAGGGCGGTTGACGGAAGCGCGGCTCTCGACTGCGACACACGTCGGTGTGATAACCGCGCCGTGAGCAACGGCGTCGAGGGACACGAAACGTGAGCGCACTGGTCGCTGCCGCCGCAATCGGGTGCATCGTGTCGAGCCTGCTCACACCGCTGGCGGCGTGGGGCGCGCGACGCTTCGGCGTCCTCGATCAGCCGGGTGGCTACAAGCAACACGACGCGGCGACACCGCTGCTCGGCGGGCTCGCCGTCGCCGCGGGCACGGCCATCAGCATCGTCGCGGGGGCGTCGACGTACGGTACCGTCGAGGTGGCGCACCTCGGCGCCCTCGGCGTGGGCGCGGCGATCGTGCTGGTTGCCGGGCTGCTAGACGACGTGCGCGGCTTGTCGCCGCGCCGCAAGTTCCTCTGGCAGGCCGGCGCTGCCACTGCAGCGGGGCTCTGCCTCGCCGGCCTCGGCGTGCGGCTCGATCTGTTTCTGCACTGGCCGCCGCTGCCGATCGTGCTGCTCACCGCCTTGTGGATCGTCGCCATCACCAATGCGATCAATTTCCTCGACAACATGAACGGGCTCTGCGCCGGGCTGGGAGCCATCGCCGCGGGCGCGCTCGCGGCGGTCAACCTGCGCGAGGCCGAGCCCATGGTGGCGCGGGCCGCCGCCGCGCTCGCCGGTGCCTGCCTCGGGTTCCTGCCCTACAACTGGCCGCGCGCCCGCATCTTCCTCGGCGACACCGGCTCGATGTGCATCGGCTTCGTCCTGGCGGCGCTGTCGGTCATGGGCGTCTACACCCGCGTCGCGCAAGTGCCGACGCTCGCCGTGCTGACGCCCCTCTGTGTCCTCGCGGTTCCCGGGCTCGATGCCGTCCTGGTGACGATCCTCCGCCTGCGTGCCGGTCAGGCGCCGTGGAGCGGTGATCGGCGCCATATCAGTCATCGCTTGGTGCAGCGCGGGATGCGTCCGGCTGCCGCGGTCGCCACCCTGTGGGCGGCGGGCGCGGCGTGTGGTCTCGCGGCGCTCCTTCTGCCCACTGTGGGTGCGGCGGAAGCGCCGCTGCTGTTTGCGTTGTTACTGTGTGCGCTCGCGGCGCTGGCAGGCGCGGCCGGCTCGAAGGGCTTGCCGTGAGCGCTCCGCGGCTGCTCGTCGACGGCCGGCTGCTCGATGATCGACATCCGGGCGTGCGCGATTTCTGGATTCCGGTGCTCGAGGCGTGGGCGGGACAGGGCGGTGACGGCGCGGTGGTACACCGCCGTGGCAGCCCTCCACCCGCGGCACTGGTGGCCGCCGGGTTTGCCCCGGTCGCATTGCGATCGGCCGTCGGTGCTCCGCGTGGCCGCAGCGAGGCGCGCCGCGTGGTGGCGACAACGAAGGTGTCGGCAACGCTGTCGCCGCTGTATCTCACCCTCGACGGCGCCTCGCGCAACCTGGCCACGGTCTTTGATCTCACCGGCCGCAAGCACCCACGTTCCTGGCGATCGCGGCTGCTCTGGGAGGCCGCGATGCGTTGGACCATACGCGGCGCATCGTGTGTGGTGTGCGCGACGACGGCGACGGCGACGGAGTTGGCGGCGAGCTTCCCGGCGTTGCGTGGCCGCACGGCGATCGTCTCGGCGGTCGCGCCACCGGCGCCGCATCCGGCCGACGTGTCGCTGGCGCGTTTGGGCGTAGTGCCGCCCTACGCGCTCGTGGTGGCGAGTCACCGCCCGCACAAGCGGCTCGCGGAGCTAGCGCGCGCCTGGTCATGCGCCGCACCCGGCGTCGCCTTGGTGCTCGCCGGCGAGGGCACGCAGGCGCTGGACGCCACGCCAGGGATCCGCGGGCTGGGGTTCGTGAGCAACGACACGCTCGCTGCGCTGTTGGCGCGCGCCGGCTGTCTGGTCTCCGCGAGCCTCGCGGAGGGGTTCGGTCTGCCGGTCCTGGCGGCGTTCACAGCTGGTGTGCCGGTGGCGGCCACGCACGTGCCGGCGCTCGACGAAGTGGCCGGTGACGCGGTCGACTGGTGCGCGCCGGACGATCTCGCCGGATTGATCGCGGCGGCGGTGCGCGCGATTCGCCAACCGAATGCCGTCGCTGCGCAGATCGAACGCGGTCGTGCCCGGGCTGGCGCTTTCACGGCGACGCGCGCGGCGCAGCGGCTGGCGCAGTTGCTGACCTGAGCCCATGACCGCGCGGCGGATTCTCTTCGTCGATCACGCGACCGCCCCGGGCGGTGCCGAGCATGCGCTGCTCGCGCTGTTCGCCGCTCTCGATCGCACCCGCTTTGCGCCGCAGCTGGCGAGTCCGGCCGGCGCGTTGGCTGATGCCGCAAGCGGGCTCGGCATTCGGGTTCACCACCTGCCGCTGCCGCGGCTGCGCGCCGCGCCTGGCGCTCCGTGGCATCTGGCGCGCGCGGTGGCGGCGTTGATGCGGATCATCCGGGAGAGTGGCGTCGAGTTGGTGCACGTCAACACCGTGCGGGCGAGCGTGTACGGCGGCCTCGCGGCGCGGCTGACGCGGCGGCGATTGGTGTGGCACGTGCACGACATCCTCGAACCCGGGGTGTACGTCCGCGGCATGTGCCGCGCTGCCGACGTTGCGGTGGCGGTCTCCGCGGCGGTCGCCGCGCCGCTGCCCTGCGTCGGCAAGGTGCGCGTCATTCACAACGGCGTGCGTAGCGAGACATTCCGGATCAATCGCACTCCCGAGGCGGCGCGGCTGCGGGCGCAGTGGGGCATCCCGCCGGCGGCGCCGTTGGTTGGGCAGGTGGCGCGGTTGCAGCCGTGGAAGGGGCAGCGCGACGTCATCGCCGTTGCCGAGATGCTCGCGGGCGACGTCCCAGACCTGCACGTCGCCGTCGTCGGCGGTGACATCTTCGGTGACGCGCCGGCCTACGAGCGCGAGCTGCGGGCGCGGGTCCGCGATCGCGGCTTGACCGGCCGCGTTGTGTTTGCCGGCCATCAGGACGACGTGCCGGCGGTCCTGGCGGCGCTCGATGTGCTGGTGCACGCCAGCGATCGCGAGCCGTTCGGCCGCATCCTCATCGAAGCCGGCGCGGCGGGTTTGCCGGTGGTGGCGTACGCCAGCGGCGCCGTGCCCGAGATCATCGTGCACGACAAGACCGGCGTCTTGGTGCCGCCGGGCGACCGTGGCGCACTGGCCGCGGCGCTGCGCCGGGTGCTTGCCGATCCGGCGCTGGCGCGTCGCCTCGGCGAGACGGCACGCGCCGAGGTGGCGGTCCGCTTCGATGCACGGCGGCTGACGCGTGAGCTCGAACACGTGTTCGACGCCGTCCTCGAGCCGTCGTGACCGCACGGCGTCGCGAATCGCTGCGCGATGGTCTATGAGGACCCGGGAACGATGGCCGACGACGTGACGAGTCAAGCAGACGTTGCCGCGCGGGATGCGCGCGTCCTTGAGTTCCTCCGGATCTGCCTGATCGGGCAGTATCAGGCGACTGCCTGGGATCGTTTGGGTGACGCGGCCGCCCGCGTCGCGCACGAGTGGGACGTCGTGCTGAACACCGCGCTGGCACAGCGGCTCGGGCCGTTGGTCTATCACGCCGTCCGCGATCGCGGCGTCGTCCCGGCGGTGATGGAGGGCCGACTGCGTGAGACGTACCACGCCAACGCGGCGCGCGCACTCATGGTCCGCCGCCAAGCCGGCGCCGCGGTGCAGGCCCTGAACCACGCGAACGTGCCCGTCATTGTCCTGAAAGGCGTCGCCTTGGCGGAGACCGTGTATCGTCACATCGTGTTGCGGCCAATGCTCGACGTCGACGTGCTGATCCACAGAGAAGATCTGCCCGCTGCCATCCAGGCGCTTGGGCAGCTCGGCTACGCTCCGCCGGAGCTCGAGCTGCGCGACGGGGTGACGGCGACGTACGACAACGAGGTGATGGTGCGGCAGCCGGGGCCGCTGGAGTTCGCGGTGGACATCCATTGGACCCTGTTCAGCTCCGCATGGCATCAGCACCGCCTGATGCTGCGATGGTTCTGGGACAGCGCTCGACCGCTGCACATCGGCAACACGCCGGCGCAGCGGCTCGGTCCCGAGGCCACGGTGCTGCACCTGTGCGGCCATCTCTGCTTGCATCACGGCGGCGACGAGTTGTTGTGGCTCGCGGACGTCGCGCAGACCGTGGCATCCGAGGGGGCGGGGATGGATTGGGAGCTGCTCCTGCAGCGCGCGCAGGCCTGTTACCTGGTGCTGGCGCTGCAGACGGTGCTGCCGCGACTGGCGAGCGAGTGGAGTGCGCCGGTGCCGGCCGGCGTTCTGGAACGACTGCGGGCGCTGCGGCCGTCGGCCGAGGAGGTCCGGATCTTCAGCCGCCTGCCGCGGTCCGAGCTCAGCGTTGCGCGGCGCTTGTGGACCGATCTGTCCGAGATGGAGGGGTGGACACAGCGGCTGCGCTTTGCATGGATCCTTCTCTTCCCGTCGTCGGCATACATGCGGGGACGCTACGGGGTGCCGCATCCGCTGCTCGTCCCTCTGTACTACCCGTACCGATGGGTGCGCGGTCTGCGTAGCCTCGCGACGACGCAATGGAGCCGTCTGGCGCGCCGCCTCGCCCGTGTCGATCGCGCGCTGCATGGCTAAGCGGCGACAGCGGCCCGCGGCACTGCTGCTCTACGCGCTGAGCGTGGCGGTCTTCGTTGAAGGCGCATCGCGTCTCATGCTGCGATCCGAATGGTTCCTGAAAAGCGGCATTCGCGAATCCAACGTCTACTTCCGTCTCAATTGGGTCGAGCGGCACCGCAAGGGAATGGAGATCGCGCGCCGTTTCGACGCCTATCACCCCACGCGCGGATGGACGCTGGTGCCCGGCCTGAGGGACCTGCGCGGCGGCCAAGGCGAAACGGTGAGCAGCAACTCGCGCGGCGTGCGTGGCCAGCGAGAGTACGCCACCGAGAAGCCGGCCGGAGTCCAACGCATCGTCGTGGTCGGCGATTCGTTCAGCTTCGGGGAGGAGGCATCGGACGAGGAGACCTATGCGTACCTGCTGGAGCAACGGCTGCCCAATACCGAGGTAATCAATCTCGCGGTGCACGGATACGGGCACGATCAGATGCTCATCACCCTGCGCGAAGCGGGGATGCAGTATCATCCCGACATCGTGCTCCTCGGCTTCCTGATGACCGACATGGTGCGCAACACCTTGGCGTTTCGCGACTACGCGAAGCCGCGGTTCGAGCTGCGCGGGAACGAGCTGGAGCTGCGCGACTCGCCGGTACCGGCACCCGAGACGGTCATGCGCGCCGAACCGTGGCGGCTGTATACACTCGACGTCTTCCGACTCTTCTACGAGTCGTTCGAGTGGCGCTCGGGTCGCCTGAAGCGCCGGATGGACGAATTGACCTTGGCCATCCTGGACGAGATGGTTCGCACCACCAAGGGGGCGAACGCGATACCCCTGTTCGTCTACTTGCCTGAGCGGGGCGAGCTGCAAGCCGATCCGAACACTCCGAGTTGGGGCGAGCGTTTCCTGCTGCCGTATTGTGGCAGCCGTGCGGTCCGATGCCTGTCGGTGCGAGCCGCGTTCGTGGCAGCCGCAGCGCGTGGGCAGAGCTTGTACGGGAAGTATCACTTCTCCGCGGCAGGACATGCCGTGGTTGCCAACGAGGTCCAACGGTACCTGGCGGAAGGCATCGCAGCGCCACCCCGCAAATGAACCTCAGTCGCTCGCCGCTGCCTCCGGGTGCAACGCGTCGATGAACTGTTCAAGGGCCGCGCGGCCGTCTGCGGGCGCAACGGCGAGCGCGGCGCGGGCCTCGGCCAGCGCGAGTGTCGGCTGGCCCGTGTCTCGGTACAACAGCGCGAGGTTGCGATGCGTGATGAAATCGTTTGGGGCGAGCGCCAGGGCTGCGCGGTTGGCGGCAATCGCCTCGCTGCGGCGACCCAACCGGGCCAGCGCGAGTGCCTGGCCGCTCCATGCATCGATCAGCCGCGGGCTGAGGCGCGCCGCGTGCGCGTAGTCGGCCAAGGCGTCTTCCACCCTGTCCGCTTGCATCGACATGTCGCCGCGCACGCAGTACGCGAGCACGTTGTCGGGATCGACTGCGATCGACCGAGCCAGCTTCGCCAGCGCCGCCGTGGGCTGCTCGCGGTCGAGGTCAAGCGTGGCCCACTCGTTCCACAGCGCGGCGTGTTGCGGGCTCTGCTCCACGGCCTGCCCGTAGAGCCTGTCGGCGTGCCGGAAATGCTCGGCGCGTGACGCGACATCGTCACTGGCGCCGGCCCACAAACGTTGCAATCGTGCCAGCTCTCGCAGCGGTTGCGGGTCGAGCGGGTTCCGGCGCCGCGCCTGCTGCAGCGTTGCCAAGCCCTGGCCGAGGTAGATCTCGCGCTCCTGGCGTGCCTCGGGGAGCGTGGCGCGCGCTTGCTCGGCACGCACACGGCCAAGGCGGATCGCGTAGCTCGCCTCGGTCGGTTGTAGGTCCAAGGCTGCCTCGTACAGCGCTGCCGCCGCGTCCCACTGCGCGTGGCTCTCGGCACTCGAGCCACGCGCCACGAGTCGATCGGCGCGCACGGCGGCGAGGTTGGTGTGTACGAGCCACAGCGCCGCGGCAAGAAGGATGACGCCCAGCAGCATCGGCCTGAGCCGCGCCGGCGACTCGCCGGCCGGCTCTCGCCAGGGTTCGACCCGCGTCGCGAGGAGGCCGCCGATGCCAACGGCAAGGAAGACAAAGCCGTAGTAGAGCGAGGCGCTGTCGGCGATCGGTTGGGTCAGCGGCGCGTCGCGCGCCGGCCAGCCGGCGTACACGACGACAAAGAGCAGCCACGGCGTCAGGCTGAACGTTGCGAAACGCCGCAGCGGCCGGTCGATCGGGACGGTCGCTGGCGTCGTGACCACGAGTGCGGCGGCGCTGAACCATAGCCCCGCACTGATCAGCACGAAGGTACTCGGATCGCTGGGCGGCTGCCAAAACTCGAACGTGAGGGTGATCAACATCAACCCGACCAGGCCGCCGAGCACATCGCCGTGCGCCGGCGGCACGGGCTCGGAGGCTACACGCCGCTGCGTGCCCTCCACCGTGGCGAGCGCTGCATAGGCGAGACAGTACAAGCGAGTCGAGGCGACAGCGATACCGAGGTGGATCTCGACGAAGTGGGCCACGACGGCGGCCAGTAACGCGCCGAGCAGCAAGCGGTCGGCGCGCGGCGCGGTCTCCGTGCGGCGGAGGTGGATGGCGACGCCGGCGATCAGATAGATGACGAGAGCCGCCACGAGACCGGCGGCGAGGCCGATGGCCGAGAAGCGCAGGCTCCCATCCACGAAGATGGGAACACTGCCGCCGACCGTGGCGCCGAGCCCGAGTGCTGCGAAGAACCACTCGCGGCGATGTCGGTTGCCGATAACGTCCAACCACTCCAGCAGACGGCGGAACAGGGCTACGAAGAACGCGAGCGATGCCGCCGCCCCGATGATCCCGGTCGCAATCAATGCATCGAGCAGGTCGTTGTGGGCGCGGTCCGGCGTGACGTCGCTGCTTTCGACGTGAGCGAGCGCCGGGGGATAGAACGGCTCGTACGCCAACGGCATGGTGTCGGGTCCGTAGCCGAACACGGCGCGCCACGGATTCGCGGCGACCAGATGCAGCGTGCCTTCCCAGATCAAGGCGCGCACCTTGCCCGTGCCGCTGTCGACGTCGAACACCCGACCGAGGTCGCCGACGTAGGGGAGCGCGCGCAGGCGTTGCAGCGGCCCGTGCGCCAGGTTGAGGAGGAGGAGGCCCGCCGTCGCCGCGATCGTCAGCCCGACCGTTCCCCACAGCCACCGCCGCCGGCGATAACGCAGGGCGAGGATCACCGCGAACACCGCCAGCCCGATGCCCAGGCCGACCTGCGGACCGCGGCTCTGCGTGTAGAACAGCGCCGACAACTGCAGGAGCAGCAGCAGCGCGTACACTCCGACCGCGACCGCGCGCCGCCGGGGTGAGCGGAACGTTCGTGCCGCCGCCGGCTCAAGGCATTCGACGAGTCGAGCCAGTGTCAGCGGCACGACCATGATCAGGAATCCGCCCAGGAAGACGGAGTTGCCGGCCGTGCCGATCACGCGCCCACGCCGATCACCGCCCGGGTCCCAATGGAATGGGTCGACTCCCGCATGCTGCAACAGCGCGTAGGCGGCGGGGGGAACGCTGGCCAGGACGATCGCCGTGACCGTGCACTCGATCTGGTCGCGCCGGCGCACCAGGAGAAGGATGGCGAAGTAGACACCGACGTAGGACAGCCAGGTGTAGCAACCCTGCTGGCGCAGGTAGGCGCCCCAGAACGAGATGCGGGGCGCGATGCTCAGCCCGGTTGCCAGCCCGTAGGCGACAGTCAGCATCAACACCGGCCACACCAGTGGCGTGCGCCACAGTGCCCGCCAGTGACGCTCGCGGGCTCCGACCGCGGCGATGATCAAGCCCGCGCCGACGATGCCCGCGAGCGAACGCAGCAACGCGACCTTGCTCTCCTCGAACGGGCGCTGCGAGGTTGCGTCGAAGAGTGTGGGAGTGAGAACGACCGCGGCCAGTGCCGCCCACTCGGCGACCGTTACCGCGAGCGCACGTGCCGAGTGCGGTACTGCTGCCGCGTCAATCGAGTTCGCCGCGCCACCCTCAGGAATACGCGAGCCCGCCGGGATCTACGACGTTCGCTGGAAGCGACGCAGCCACACCAGGCCCACCACACCCAGAATCGCCGCGAGCGCCACGATCATCCGCGGTGACAGCATGGGTACGGCGGCTGGTGCCTGGATGACCAGGGGCGGACCGAACAGGAGCGGATCGAAGCAGCCGTCGGTGACGTAGATGATCTGCCCCGGCCGCAGCGGGCTCTGTAGCATGATGTTGAACGTGCCGTCGGGATTCTTGGTCACTGGGATCGAATCGATCTCCGTATCGCCCGCGGTTGGATCGCCCGGCGGCCCGTCGTGGCAGACGGGTGGCGTCTCGGGGCCGCAATCGAAGACATGGATCTTGCCGTCGCACGGCGGCGCGATGCACGGGCAGCTCGGATCGGAGTGGCCCGTGATCGTCGTCGACCCGGCGGTGTCGCCGGTGACGACCACGACCATCCCCGCTACGGTCGGCGTGATTGTTGGGGTCTCCGTTGGCGTCGGGGTGGACGTCGGAGTCTGCGTCGGGGTGAACGTTGGGGTGAACGTTGGGGTGGACGTTGGGGTGGACGTTGGGGTGTGCGTCGCCGTCGGCGTAGCGGTCGGCGTGTTCGTTGGGGTTTGTGTTGATGTCTGGGTGACCGTCGGCGTGTGCGTCACCGTCGGCGTAAGGGTCGGGGTGTTCGTTGGGGTCCGCGAGGGAGTATTCGTGCTGGTTGGTGTGTCCGTCGGAGTCCTGGTGATCGTGCCAGTATGGGTCGACGTCGCCGTCTCGGTCGGTGTTTCGGTGGGCGTCCCGGTTTCGGTGGGCGTCTCGGTCGGTGTCGTGGTGTTCACGTAGACTTGCGCCGTGGCCACGCCGGTGGCGTTGGCGAGCGGTGCCGCTGAGTTGTTCGGGTTGATGCCGCCACTCGCGGACCAGGTTGCGGTGTTGTTTTCTGACTCCGTGAGCACGCGCGCCACTTCCAAGAACGAGAACGAGCCGCTGCTCACCACAGAGTTGCCGCAACCGCCGCCGGAGGCGCAGCCGGTGGCACCCTGCAGGTTGAAGGTCCCGCCGCCACCGCCGTTGAGTTGGGACGTGAGATCGATCGGATTGGGGGTGGGCGCCGGGAGGGCAGGGGAAAAGTTGTCCATGAGCGTGTGCGACGTGTAGGTAATGGGCTGCGGGATTCTGCAAGTGCCCGTGCCACTGGGGCACGATGCACCACTGAGGATGTTGTTCCCGGTGTGGTCCTTGGCCACGTAGCAGTAGTACACGGTCGTTCCAGGGTCCACCGTCAGCGTCGTGGCCCCAGGGGTCGGGCAGGTCCCCGCCATCAGACTGACGGTCTTCTCCAAGGTGAAGTCTGCTACCGATATGCCCAATGCCCGTGTTGCGCCCAGCAGCAGCACGGGCACCATGAAGGAACCTACTATCGACCGGCGCATCGCGCCACATCGGATTGCCGTTGCGGGTTCAACCGTCGTCGGCCTTGTATCACGGTCGCTCCAAACCGGCAAAGCCCAAACTCGCCACGGTCCCTGGCCTGCTTTGACAAGCAATTGTCGCCGACGGTAGAGTCGCGCCTGGTTTGAATCCCCAGGATCGAGGACGCGTATATGTCGAATGGGCAGTTGCCGCAGGAACCCTTGTCGCTCAGGCCGGATGTCGTGGTGGCCGTCCTCGAGAACGAGGCGGTGCTGCTGGATCTCGAGACCAAGTACTTCTATTCCGTCAACGCGACGGGGTGGGCGATCGTGCAGCTGTTCGAGAACGGCGCGACGGCCGAGCAAGTCCGCACGCAGTGCCGCGAGTGGGGTGCGCCGCCGACGGACGCCGACGCGATTGCCGCGATGATCGACGTGTTGGCGCGCGACCGCCTCGTCGTTGCGGGCCAGCCGGCGAGCCAAGGGAACGTCGCGTTGAAGGGCGCCTGGTCGACCCCCGTCATCGAGAAGCACAAGGAACCGCTGCAGCGCGTAATGATCAGCGCCTTCGACCCGACGATGCCGCTCGCCGAGTAGCGTGAGCCCGGTTCGGGACGGCGCCCGCATGTCCGATCACGTGTTCCACTGCGGCCCCGTCAGCATCGCGGTGCACGCCCCGAGCGCGCCGCTGTACCGGAAGGTGGCCGAGCAACTGGGCCTCTACACCGTGCCCTGGGAGCCGCCGTACCTGGCGATCCACCTGCTGGTCCGCGATATCACCGAGCCGGCCGAGGATCGTGCCGGCGATTACCTGCAGTGCGTGCGCATGCGGGTCGACGCGACGGCGGCGGGGCTGCGGGCCACCTGCGAGTCCGGCGCGGCGGCCGCCTACACCGCGGCGTCACGTTCCTGGTGCATCGGCGTGCCGCCGCGCGCCGACGGCGCAGCGGTTCCGGACGACGTGGAAGATTTGATCGGCCTGGTGCTGGCCACAGCGTGGCGGGAAGCCGGCTGGGTGCCGCTGCACGCCGGTGCGGTGGTGCGTAAAGGCTGCTGCGCGCTTCTGACGGCACCGTCGGGCGGCGGCAAGACGACGCTCACGGCCGCCTTCGTCCGTCGCGGCTGGCAGACGCTCGGTGACGACAAGCTGCTGGTGCGTGTCGGTGCGGACGCCGTCCCGGAAGCGCGGGCGCTGGTGCATCATTGCAACTTACATCCGCTGACGCGTCGCTGGTTTCCCGAGGTGGGTGATTTGGAACGGCTGCCACGCTACTCGGCGAGCACCGAGAAGCGCAAGGTCCACATCGACGACATCTGGCCGGCCCGCACGCTGACACGCGGCCGCCCGACGCACGTCGTGCACATTGCTGCGAGCGCCGACGCCCGCCGTCTGAGCGCCACCCGGCTCGATGCGACCGAGATCCTGGCGACGCTGCTGCGCTCGACGGTGATTCCCAACCAGCCGGCGCCGGCGCGGCCGCTCCTCGTCACGCTGGCGGCGGTGGCGAAGCAGCTCGACGGCTGGCGCGTCGACGTCGGACCCGACGCCTACGCCGAGCCGGACTGCCTGGAGCCCATCGAGGCGGTGCTGCGCGGCCGTGGATAGTGCCATGCCGTCGGTGAGCGTCGTCATCCCGGTGCTCAACGGGGCGGACACGATCGGCGACATGCTGGCTGCGCTCACCAATCAGGCGGGCGCGGCCGGCGGTGTCGAGGTGCTCGTCGTCGACGGCGGCTCCACTGACGCGACCTGCCGGATCGTCAACGGGTTCCCGGTCACTTTGTTGGAGGAACCCAAGCGCGGGCCGGCGGCGGCACGCAACTGCGGGCTGCGCCAGGCGCGCGGCGAAGTCATTGCGCATCTCGATGCCGATACGGTGCCCAGTCGCTCGTGGGTGCGCGAGATCATTTCCCCGTTTACCGACCCGAATGTCGTGCTGGTCGGCGGCCGGACGCTGCCGTACCAGCCGGAGACCCCGGCGGAGCGCTATTTCGCGCGCTCGGAGCTGTTCGACACTGCGGCGCACTTGACGCGAAAACCGTTCGCGTTCGTGCCGTCTTTGAACATGGCCGTCCGCTACGCAGCGGCGATGGCGGTGGACGGCTGGCGCGAGGAGTTGATCACCGCTGAGGATGTGGACTTCAGCTACCGTCTGCTGCAGCGGTTCCCGGGTGGCGTCAGGTACCATCCGCAGGCCGTGCTCTTCCATCGCAATCGCCGCACCGACGATGCCCTACGCCGGCAAGCGTGGACGTATGGCGAAGGGGTGGCGCACATGTACGAGCTCTACCCGGAGCTCTTGCACTGGACGATCGCCAGCCGCATGCATCTGCGATGGACCATGACCCGGCGGGCGGCGGCACCTTTTCTCCGCCGTGCCGGCGCGCTAGTGGGGCTGACGAGCGGTGATGACGTCGAATTTGCGCAGTACCATTGGCTGTGGACCCGCTGGTTCTGGCGCGGGTTCTTCAGCTACCGGCGACACCACGCCTACCGCTGACGAGGCGGCGCGGCGCATGGGAGAGGGTCGCGCTCGACCCGGCCCGTCGGTGAGCATCGTCGTCCCCGTGCTGAACGGGGCGGCCACCATCGGCGATCTGCTCAGCGCGCTGGCTCAGCAGCGGGGTGCGCCCGCCGGCTGCGAGCTGATCGTCGTCGACAACGGCTCGACCGATCGCACGCCGGAGATCGCCCGTGGCTTCGGCGCGACGGTGCTCGGCGAACCGACCCGCGGGCCGGCGGCGGCGCGCAATCGCGGTCTACGGCACGCGCGCGGCGACATCGTCGTGCATCTCGACGCCGACACCTTGCCGACGCGACGGTGGCTGCAGGAGATGGTCGGACCGTTCGTTGATGCCAACGTGCTCCTGGTCGGCGGCAAGACCCTGTCGTTTCGCCCCGAGAGCCCGGTCGAGCGCTTCGTCGAGCGCTTCGGGTTGTACGATACCGAGTTCCACGTCACCCGCGGGATTCTCCCGTTCGTGGCGTCACTGAACATGGCGGTGCGCCGGGGACCGGCGCTGGCCGTGGGCGGATGGGCGGAGAACATGCTCACCTCGGAAGACGTCGACTTCTGCCATCGCCTGCTGCAGCAGTTCCCCGGACGCATCGCCTACCAGCCACGCGCCGTGTTGTTGCACCGTCATCGCAGCACCATCGAAAGCTTGCGACGGCAGGCGTGGACGTACGGCGAGGGCGTGGCGCAGATGTATGGGCGATATCCCGACCTGCTGGAGTGGGATCGGTGGCGCATGCTGCGCGCGGCGCGGACGATGGCCTGGCGGGCGGTCAAGCCGGCCGTGCTCCGCGTCGCCGTGCCGCTCGGCATCGCCGCGCGCGACGACCTGGAGTATGCACAGTGCCATCGGCTGTGGAGCTGGTGGTTCTGGCGTGGCTTCGCGAGCTATCGACGGCACCGCGCCTACCGTCCGCACCGGTGATGGGAACGATGAGCCCGCGCGTCTCAGTGGTCATTCCGGTGTTCAACGGTGCGCGCACCCTTGCCGACTGCCTGCGGGGCGTGGCGGCGCAGACACTGCCGGCAGCCGACTTCGAGGTCATCGTCGTCGACGACGGCTCCACCGATGCCACGGCGGCGGTGGCGAGCGGCTTCGGAACGCTGCTGCGCCAGGCGCATCGCGGCGCGGCGAGCGCGCGCAACACCGGCGTGCGTGCGGCACACGGCGAGTGGGTCGCGTTCACCGACGCCGACTGCATTCCCACCCGCGGCTGGTTGCAGGCGTTGCTGGCGGCGGTGCACGCGGCGGACGGCGACGGGTTGGGCGCGGCGGGGCGGGTCGTCGGCTATCAATCCGAGTCGGCGGCCGCCCGCTTCGTCGACCTGAGCGGTGGTCTCGATGCCGAGCGCCATCTGGCGCACGCGACCTTTCCCTTCGCCCCGTCGGGGAACGTCATGTACCGGTGCGCTGCGCTGCAGGCCGCCGGCGGCTTCGACACGCGCTACGCCGCCTACGACGCCTGCGAGTTGCACAACCGGCTGCGGCGCCTGCACGGCGGACCCTTCCGCTTCGAGCCGCGCGCCGTCGTGCTGCATCGCCACCGCGCGAGCTGGCCGGCATACTGGCGCCAGCAGTTCACCTACGGTCGCGGCTACGGGCAATTCCTGCTGCACCATCGAGCCGACATCCGCTGGTCGATGTGGCGCGAACTGCGGGCCTGGTACGACATGGCGCTCCTGGGGCTCGCCGCTGCACGAGGCGGAAGCGATGACCATGCTTTGCTGCGGCGCGGCGAATTGGTGAAGGCCTGCGCGCAGCGCCTGGGGATCATCACCACGTACTGGAATCCGCGGGAGCGTCGACGATGGTAGATCAGGTGTTGGCGCCGAAGTGGAGCCCGCTGGGGCTGCTGCAACGCGTGCGCCGGCTCATCGAGCAGCCCGGCGACGTCGTGCTCCTCATGCGGATCGGCGCCTTCCTCTGTCGCGTGCCCGCCGATCTCGATGACGCGACGCTACCCGAGTTGCTCGATGGCTTGCGCGCCGGGCGGCGGCCGCCGGCGCCGGACCTGGCGGCGGGAGTGCGCCGCATTGCGCGGCTCCGCCAGCCGTGGCTTCGCCTGGCGCCGCTGCATCAGCGCAACACGTGCTACATGCGCGCGCTGACGCTGTACCGGTTCCTGGACCCGGGAGCGCGCACACTGCGCATTCACTTCGGCGTCGAACCTGGGGCGACGGTGCACGACCGCCTGCGCGGCCACGCCTGGGTCAGTGTCGACGACGAGATCCTCGAGCCGCCCGAACCGGTGCTGGCGGGACGCGTCCGCGAGATCTATCGCCACCCACCCGGCTGAGCGCCGCGTTCAATCGGAGCGCCGCGTCAGCCGCCACAGCTCGGTGTTCTCGCAAGTCTGCCGGCTCACTACCGGCGTCCAGGGGCCCAACGCCGTCAGTGACCGCAACAGGGTGTCCGAGGGGCAGAGCGCAAACACCTCCCCGAACCCCGCCGGCACACGCTCGAGCCGCCCGTTGGTGACGACGCGGGCGCTGACGCCCGACGGAATCGCATAACTCAAGGTCAGCACCGCGCCGCCTGACTCGCTGACCACCAGCGGTCGCTCGGCGGTGCGCAGCACGGCGGCAATCTCACGATAGGAGCGACTGATGCTCTTGTGCCACCAAGTGTCGGCGCGCACGAATTGTAGGTCGGACACGATGCCGCCGAAGAGCAGCGCCGCCGTCACCGTCCACCACCACCAGGATCGCCACCGGTTGGCGCGTTCGAGATGTCTGGCCAGCCAGTGTGCCAGCGCCAGCTCGATGCCGATGTACAACACGACGCCGTAGCGGAACACGATGAAGCGCCGTCCGCCGAAGAGCAGATCGGGTAGCCCAAGCGCAATGGGCGTGGTGAGCATCAACGCCGCGACGAACAGCCAGACGCGACGCGGCGTGTGCCGCAGCAGCGACCACCCGGCCGCGGCCATCGCGATGGCGATCGGGATGGTGAGGACATACAACGCATTGTCGTCGCGCATCCGTGCATCGAAGACGACGCAGGTCACATTGAGCAGCACCGTCTTCAGCCACGGCATTAGGTCGCTCGGGTTCACCGTCCACCCGGTCTGCGCCAGCACCGCTGCCCGCCCGTGCCAGAGCCGCACCAGCCAAGGCAGAAACGGCAGCACGCCGGCAGCGCTTGCCAACGCGTAGGCGCGCCAAGTCGGCGCGCGCGGTTCATGACTGCCGGCGAGGACGTAGACGGTGTGCGCGGCGATCGCGAACCCGAAGAACAGGTGGGTGTATAAACCGGCCGTCAGCGTGACGGCGTAGGCCGCCCACGCGAGCGGCGTCTGCCGGCGCAGCGCGCGCAGCAAAGCCGCGCTCGAAAGCAGGACGATCACGATCCACAGGCTGTAGTCGCGCGCTTCCTGCGCGTAGATCACGTGAAAGGGAGAGACCGCCTGCAGGCCGGCGGCGAGCCAGGCGACCTGCGGTGCCTCGAACAGCTCGCGGCACAACCAGAACGTGAGCCCCAACGCCAGCACGCTGACCACGGCGGACAGGGCGCGCAGCGCGCTGACCGAATCGCCGACGAGGCACGCCCAGTCCCACGCCAGCAGCGCGTAGCCGGGCACCTGATGCGGCTCGGCCTTGGTGAGCGTCCGAATCACGCCGAGAGCCCCGGCGCTGCAGTCGACGTGCTTGAAGCGTTGCAATGCCTCGAAACGCACCGGCCCGTCACGCAGCGTCTGCCCCAGGTCGGCGCCGCTGTGGCCGGAGATCCACAGCACCGTGAATGCTTCGTCGTTCCAGTACAGCTTGCGGTCGAGATGCGCGAAGCGGAAGTAGAGGCCGAGCCCGAGCAGACCGACAACCAGCAAGACCAGGCGGCGGGGCGCCGGTGACATCGATCGGATCACCCACGCCGACGTTCGGTGATGCCGGCGAGGAGCCGCACCAGCTCGACGCCGTACGCGGTCCAGGTGAAGGATTCGGCGCGGCGGCGCGCCGCGACACTCAGACGCGTGCGCAAGCGGTCGTCGGCACGCAGCTGCTCCAACCGCGTCGCCAGCTGATCCGCGTCGCGGATCGGCACGATGAAACCTTCCCGTTCGTGGCGCACGGGTGAACCGGTCTCCGCGGTCGTGACGACAGGCAGACCGCAGGCCATCGCTTCGTAGGTGGCGCGCGCGCTGCCTTCCTCGAGACTCGGCAGGACGAAGACGTCGGCGGATTGGAAGAACGGCAACGCCTCGCGCTGGTGCCCCGCGAAGCGCAGCCCCGGCAGGGCTCGATAGCGTTGTACGACCGCCCGCAGCTCGTGCCCCACGGCTCCAACCAAACACAGCTCCGCATCCGTCCAGCCCAACCGTTCCCATGCCTGCAGCAGATACGGCACGCCTTTGCGGATGCCGACGCTGCCGACGAACAGGACGCGGAAGGGGGCACCGGGCGGCCGCGGGCGCGGATGATAGGTGTCGACGTCGACACCGAACCCGGACAACGGCGCCAGCTTCGCTGCGGCGACGCCATGCTCCAGATAGGTCGACCGCACACCGTCGCTCGGAATGATCACGGCGTCTGCCGCCTCGATCTCGTCGAGCAGCCGCTGCCGGCGAACGCGCGGATGACGGTACGGCGTGCCCCAGCGCGCGTGCTCTTCGCTGAGCACTTGGTGCACGTGCTGCGGATGGGTGGAAGCCCGGATGACCGCGGTGGTCATTCCCATGTCCTTAGCGCGACGCAGCGAGCGCAAGCCGTACGAGTTCCAGACGACGAGCATGTCGGACGGTTCGAGCCAGCGGCTCGCCCAGCGATCGTAGTTGAGGTTCTGCAGGTGCAGGAGCGCTTGCGTGTGCTCGTACGCGCACAGCTTGCGGAGCACCCGATCCCGCATCCCGAGCACGCGCAGGTGCGAAGGCGGAATGCCGCCGGGGTGCATGAAGCCACAGAGGAGCCGCTGCAACACGTCGTGACGATGCAGCGCGCGCGCATCCTCGTACGCCAGCGTGCCGAGGCCCTCGGCCCCGACCCGCGCGCCGAAGGAGTAGAGCACCCGCAGACTGGTTACCGTCGCCATCGTCGCCACAGCTCCCACGGGAGAACGAGCTTGTCCGCCACCAGCTGCTCCCAGGTGATGGGCTGCCCCATCGGAATGAATCCGAAGCGATACTGGATGAAGAAGGCCAGGTTCCACAGCAGCAACGCCGCCGCCGCCGTCACCAGCAGCCAACCGCGTCGCCGCAGCCGAACGATCACCTGCGCCACGCCGAGGGCGAAGATGGGAGCCGTGGCGATCAGCATGCGGCCGCCGAAGGCGTCGCCCTGCCACCACATGTCCCACGCCGCAATCACGTACACCTGTACCGCCACCGCGAGCACCAGCCGTACCGTATACACACGATCATGCCGCGCCAGCCACCACAGACCGAACCCGCCGACGAGATACATGGGGTGCCAGGTGAAGAAGCCGTGGCGCAGCGAGAACAACACGTCGACGAGGCGCGGATGCAGCCAATTGAACCGATGCGTATCCGCGTAGCCGCTGTGCGCGATCGATCCGTAGAGAATGTGCCATGCCCACAGCTGCGGCGCATACGCCAGCACCGCCGCCCCGCCCATCAGCACGCCGCGTCCGAAGTGCGCCAGCACACCACCGTGCCGTCGACGCAGCAGGTCCCAACCCTCGTGCCCCCACTGCATCGCCGGCAGGATCAGGAAGAGCCCGTCTTGCGGCCGCAGCAGCGCCGCCAACCCGCCGAGCGCGCCCATGCCGAGCCAGTGCCACGCCGAGGTTTGCGGCTGATGCAGCCGCCACCAGGCCAGCAACGCGCTCACCGCGCCGAGCGATGCCATGTGCGACATCGACGGCTCGGCGACCATGTAATAGATCACGTTCGTGCCGAACCAGATGAGCATGACCGCGAGCCCACTGCTCAGCCCATCGGCGTGTTCGCGACACAGGCGATACGTCAGCAGCAAGCCGGCGAAGCCGTAGGCCATGCTGCCGAGACACACCGCGGCCTGCTCGAGCGTGCCGTAACCGTCGTGCGGCGACCCGAACAGCGCGTCGAGCCCGTGGGCGACGACGAAGAACGGGATCCACACCAGCCCCGTGCCGATGGGCATCCGGTTCGGCAACCGTCCGGTAACGGTCGGCGCCGGCGCAGGGCCGACGCCCGGATAGCGGCTGAAGTGCTGCTGCTCGTCGGCGAAGTCCAAGTCGCCGTCGAGCACCAGCGAGCGGGTGTACTCGTAGTAGAGAACGCCGTCCGAGCCGATGAGCAGGTGGTCGGCGCGCGGCAGCGGAATCGTCACCAGGAACACGACGACGCAGATGCCGAACAGACCGCTCAGGAAGAGCAGCGGACGGTGGGCAACCAGCGTCGAGACCGGCGGCATCGGCGCGTGGGTGAATGCCGCGGCACGGTCAGGCGAGGCCGGACAGCCGCTTCATGCGCCGGAGCAGCCCTTCGTCCTTGCGGCGCTCCGAGAGGATCTTGGTGATGTAGGCGCGCTTGAAGACGCGGCGCTGTTGGCCGGTGACCAGCACCTCGGGGGCGTACTCCCACCCTTCGTCTTGCTCGAACGGTTCGATCTCGCGGTGCAGGCGGAAGAAGTAGTCGGCGAGATCGGGATCGACGCCGAGCCGCTCGAAGGCCGCGGCCAGCGGATGCTTGGCGCTGGTGGCCTGCAGCAAGCCTTCGCCCGCGGCGCCGCCCTGGCCGAGGCCGAGCGCGCGCTTGCCCATCTTCTCCTTCACCCGTGTCGGCGGTCCCAGATGAAACGCGGCGATCGCTTCTTCAGGCGCGCAGTGCACCAGAAACCATTTGGTGACGTAGCGGCTCGCGATCGTCTCGGTCGGTGGCACCCAGCGGAACAGGTCCTCGCGGGTGATGCCGAAGGCCTGCTCGCAGAAGTCGGCCCAGATCTCCATGTGGTTGCGCGTCAGGTAGCCGCCCGACTCGGTGGCGAAGGCTTGGCTGATGGCGCGGAACGCTTTGCCCTCGAACAGCCGCGTGCACTGGCCGGCGATGTTGCGCGTCGCATCGAGGTGAATGAAGTCCTTCACCAGCTCCTTCGCCGCATCCATCGAGGCGCGCCCGGACAGCAGCAACCCGAAGGCGGTCTCGGCCGGCCGCGTCAGCGCCAGGCAGAACTCGCCGAGCTCCTCCTCCATCTCGTCGTAGCTCTGCTCGTCGTCGCTCTTGAACGACGCCCCCGCCGGCGGCCAGACGAAGTCGGGCAGCGGGTAGCGGCCGCCGGCGATCTCGCTCCAGGCGGTACGCATGTTCTGATAGATGAGCAGCCAGTGGTGCAACGTCGTGCGCAACAGCTCCTGTTGCGAGGCATCGACGGCGAACTCGCGCACGACCTCCCACACCGGCTCGCAGACGAAGCCACGGAAGTCCTCGTGAGCACGCCAATAGGCGACGGCGTCGTCGTCGAGGCTGTAGGCGCGCTTCAGGTACTCGGCGATGCCGCGCTGACACAGCCATGGACGTTCGTCGCGCACCACGTCGAGCAGCGAGCCTTCTCCGGCCAGGGCGCTGACCACGTAGCCTTCCTCGAAGCTGGAGAACTGGAACTGCAGGCGCGTGTAAGTGGCCTGCATGGTTTCGGGACACGCGTAGTGCGCCTCGAGCTCGGCGGGGGTGACGCCGAAGGCGGCGGCGAAGCGCAGGAAGAGGTGCAGCGGCGGCTTGGTGATCTGATGGAACCCGGTCTTGCGGTTCACCATCTGACTGAGCGCCAGGAACAGCCCGCGCCGGCGGCAGCGCGCGATGGTCGCCGCCGTGCCCTGCGCGTCCATGCGGATGAACTGGTAGTAGTCCTTGATCCAACGCTGCATCGCCGCGCGCGAGGCGCGGCCGTACTTCAGCGTCTCCGCCAGCTGCCCGTCGATCGGGTGGGCGCGGATCAAATCCTTCAGCTCTTCGACGAACACGTCCACCGGCTTGGTGGGCGCCGGCCGCTCGAAGGCGTACAGATCGAGGAACGAGCTGGCGTTGGGTGCGGGGGACGACTCGGGATGACTGCGTAGCGCGATCGCCATGGCGGAGACTCCTGCGGCGTAGCCGACTGTGTGGAGGCTCGCTAACACACGTCGCGGAAGCGGCGCAAGCGCGGCGCGCGCCGCCGGTTGTCGCGCCGCCGCGACGTTGCGACGGCGCTGCGCCTCGCTCCGATCCTCACTGAGTGAGCAGCGCGGCGAGGCCGAGGAGCAATCCCATGCTTGCCACGTCAGTGGACGTCGTCAGGAAGATGCTCGACGCGGTGGCCGGGTCGGCGCCGAATCGTTTCAGCGCCAGCGGCACCAAGACTCCCGAGATGCCGCTGATGACGCAGCCCCCAATCATCGCGAGGAGCACGATCAGCCCGAGCGTGACCGCCTGCGGATTGCCCTCCATCAGCGCCAACGCCAGCATGGCGAGCCCGGCGGTCACACCGACGAGCGCGCCGTTCAGCAGACCGAGCACTGCCTCCTTGAGAATCAACCGCCGCTCCCCGCCGGGCTGCAGATCGCCCAGCGTCATTCCGCGCAACGTGACCGCCAGGGCCTGACAGCCGGTGTTCCCGGCCTGCCCGGCGAGCACCGGCAGGAAGACCGCCAGGATGACGAGATGGTCGATCGTGTGCTGAAAGATGCCGACCACTCCGCCGGCCACGAAGGCCGTCAACAAGTTCAGCTGCAGCCATGGATGCCGAAACCGCAGACTGCGCACCCACGGGGTCGCCAGCCGCTCTTCCCGCTCGACCCCGACCATGCTGCCGGCTTGCGCGCTCAGCTCGAAGGCCTGGGCTTCGAACATCACTTCGCCGCGCACGATGCCCACCAGACGTCCGGCGGCGTCGCACACCGGATACTCCGGGTAGTGGCGTTTCAGCACCAACTTCATGGCGTCGACGACGGCCATGCCCGGCTGCAGGAAGAAAGGCTCGCGGATCATGATCGCTTCCAGCCGGGTGTCCTTGGCGGCAAAGAGCAACTCGCGCATCACCACCACGCCACGCAGTCGCCCGTCGGCGTCGGTGACGTAGCCGTACGTGACGAACACGGCCTTGACGATGTCGCGCAGCTGCTCGATCGTGGCGCCGACGGTTAGATCGGGTCTGAAGACCGCCATCGGTGGGTTCATCAGTCGCCCGACGCTGTTCTCCGGAAACGACTGGTTGCGCAGCCATTGCCGCCCGCAGGCGACCGGCGCCGCGGCGATGAGCGCTTGCCGTCGGCCGGGCGGCAGCTCGTCCAAGACGTCTTGAACGGTCGACGGGTTGACCGCCTGCAAGACGCGAACGATCACCTCGTCGCGGTGCGGTTCGAGCAGTCGCGCGGCTTCGACCGGCCCGTTTGCAGTCACCTGCGCCGCCAACTCCTCGACCAGATCGCCGCGCGGCTCGTCCGCGGCGGGGCCAGCACCATCGGGGGGGTTCATCATCTTCGCTCCATGCAGTCCGGAATCCGTTGGCGCGCCGGTTGGGCGCGCGCGCTGCTTCGGCGAAATTGCGGACCAAGTCAAGCGCCGGCCGAGTGAGCGCACGCCGCTTGTCAAAGGAGGGATTTTCAAGCCACCCTGCGCCATGTCCCGCGCCGCCAACGCACCGCCGGCACATGCCTCGAGCACGGTTCCGAATGCCTGCCTCGCTGTCTTCCTCGTCGTATGGATCGCGCTCGGCATCGCGCCCCGGTACCGGGAAGATTGGGTGTTGGAGAACCTGCTGACGCTGGTTGCCGTGCCGGCCGCCGTGCTCACCTTTCGCCGCTTTCGCTTCTCCGACCAGGCCTACGTTCAGGCGACGCTCTTCCTCCTGTTGCACACGGTCGGCAGCCACTACACCTACTCGGAGGTGCCCGCCGGGGACTGGGTCAAGCACCTGTTCGGCTTGTCGCGCAATCACTACGACCGGGTCGTCCACTTCTGCTTTGGCTTGCTCATGCTGCGTCCCGTTCGCGAGCGTGCGTTCCGCAAGCCGGAAGCGGTGGGTCGCGCCGCTCGTTTCTATCTGAGCGTGGCGGCGGTAATGTTGTGGAGCGCGGGTTATGAGATCAGCGAATCGATCGTTGCTGCCGTCGTCGATCCGGCTGCCGGCACCGCCTACCTCGGGACGCAAGGCGACGTGTGGGACGCCCAGAAGGACATGGGCCTTGCCTGGATCGGCGCGCTGATCGGCGCCGCGATCGATGCGTGGCAGTGTGCCGGTGCATCGTCGACGCAGGCGCCGACAGCATGAACGAGGGCCCTCCAGCCGCGGCGTGAAAGGTGTCGTTGTGCCGGCAACTTTCCTCGTGGTAGCGTTCGCATCGCCCACAGTGGAGGACGCAATGGCTGAGTCTGTCGACTTCATCGTCAACAAGAACGACCTGCGTCAGACCGCGTTCGTGCCCGGACGGGACAGCGCCGAGAGCGCGCTCGAGCCCGGGCAGGTGCTGCTGCACGTCGATCGCTTCGCGTTCACCGCGAACAACATCACCTACGGCGCCATCGGGGAGCTCATCGGCTACTGGTCCTTCTTCCCGGCGCCGGAGGGCTGGGGACGCATCCCGGTGTGGGGTTTCGCCGACGTCGTGCGCTCACGCCAGGATGCGCTGCGACCCGACGAGCGGGTCTACGGGTACTTCCCGATGTCGACGCATCTCGTCGTGCAAGCGGAGCACGTCTCCGTGGCAGCCTTCATCGACGCCGCGCCGCATCGTGCTGCGTTGCCGCCGATCTACAACCAGTACACACGGGTCGCTGCCGACCCCGGCGACGATCGCGCTCACGAAGCGCACATTGCGCTCTTCCGTCCCCTCTTCACCACGGCGTTTCTCCTCGATGACTTCCTCTCCGAGAGTACCTTGTTCGGCGCGCGCTCGGTCATCCTGGCCAGTGCCTCGAGCAAGACCGCTCTGGGTCTCGCGTTTCTCCTGTCGCACACCAGACGCGGGCAGTGCGAGGTGGTGGGGTTGACCTCGCCGGCGAACAAGGCATTCGTCGAACGCACCGGCTACTACGACCGCGCCGTGGCGTACGACGATCTGCGCTCACTCTCTCGCGAGACACCGGCCGTGTTCGTCGACTTCGCCGGCAACGCGTCCGTGGTGCGCGCGGTGCACCAGGCGCTTGGCGAGAGCCTCAAGTACAGCTGTTCGGTGGGGCTGACGCACTGGGAGCAGATGGCGCTGGGTGTCGAGGTGCCGGGGCCGGCCCCGATCCTGTTCTTCGCGCCCGATCATGCGCGACGACGCATCGATGACTGGGGCGCGGCCGGGCTGCAAGCCGGCGTCGGTGAGGCGATGCAACGGTTCCTCGATTCGGCGGCGCGTTGGCTGCGCATCGTCGAGGGCCGCGGCCAGGCGGCCGTCGAGTCCGTCTACCGCGCCGCGCTCGACGGCAAGATCGATCCGTCCGAGGGACACGTGCTGTCGTTGTAGTGGCCGGCGGCGTGCGGTGGCATCTACGCCCGGAGTCCGGAGGAGATGTCGATGATCGTGATGGAACCTATCGGCTACGTGCGCGCCGAGCGCGCCGCCACTGAAGACGACTACTGGGGTGGGATGCGGTCTTCCATCGTCCTCGCCGATGCGATCGAGGCGGACGCGCTGCAGGGACTCGAAGACTTCTCGCACGCGGAGATCATCTTCTACTTCGATCAAGTCGATCCGCAAAAGATCGTCTACGGTGCCCGCCACCCGCGCAACAATCCGGCGTGGCCACGCGTCGGGATCTTCGCGCAGCGCGGCAAGAATCGCCCCAATCGCATCGGCAGCACGATCGTCCGGATCCTCGGACGCGAAGGGCGCACCCTGCATGTGGCCGAGCTCGATGCCATCGATCAGACGCCGGTGCTCGATATCAAGCCGGTGCTGCAGGAGTTCCTGCCGCGCCAACCGGTGCGCCAACCCGACTGGTCGCGCGAGCTGATGCGACAGTACTGGGCCGCCAATCCCGAGACGTAAGTCGTGCAGACCCTCGAAGTGGTCCCGTATGATCCGGCGTGGCCGGCGGCGTTTCGCGCCGAGGCCGAACGCATCCGCGCCGCGCTCGGGCCTGTGGCGCTGCGCCTCGACCACAACGGCTCGACCGCGGTGCCCGGCCTGATGGCCAAGCCGGTGATCGATATCCAAGTGTCGGTCGCCGCTCTCGTCCCGATGGACGTCTACCGCGAACCGCTGCAAGCGATCGGCTATCGACACATGCCCCATTCGGACGATGCGTTCTGTCCCTTCTTCCACCGGCCGCATGAGTGGCCGCACACGCATCACATCCACGTCGTGCGCGCCGGCGATCTCGAAGAGCGCCGCACGTTGGCCTTCCGCGACTACCTCCGCGAGCACCCCGCCGCCGCCGCGGAGTACGCGCAGCTCAAGCAGTACCTGGCGACGCAGTTCAGCGCCGCCAGTCAGGGGTCACACCAGGCCTACGCCGACGCGAAGACGGCGTTCATCGAGCGCATCATCGCCGCGGCGCTCGCCGCCGGATACCCACGCGACCTGCGGTGAGCAGTGCGCTCAGGACTCAGCACTCAGGACTCAGGACCTTTTCCCCTCGCCAGCTCGGCCAGCGCGGCGCGCTGCGGCTTGGCCGTGCCGCCCAGCGGCACGTCACCGCGTGCGATGAAGACATAGCGTTGCGGCCGCTTGTAGTGTGAGAGCGCCGTGTCGGCCAGCGCCCGCAGCGCGGCTTCCGTCGGCTGGCACGCAGGCTTTGCGACGATCAGCGCGACCACGGTCTGATCCAGAGCATCGGGCGCCAGCCCGACGACATACGCCGCCTCCACGTCGGCATGCGCGGCGAGCACGGCTTCCACCTCGAGCGGCGACACGTTGATGCCCTTCACCCGCAACAGATCCTTGCTGCGTCCGACGAAATGGAAGACGCCGTCGGTGTCGATCCGCCCGCGATCGCCGGTGATGAAGAAGCCGTCCGCGTCCAAGCCGGTTCGCGGCGGCTGCTTGTAGTAGCCGCTGAACAGCCCCGGACCGCGCACGCGGATCTCGCCCTCCTGCCCCGCCGCGCAGCGTTGCTCGCTGTCACCGACGATACGGATCTCGACGCCGGGCAGTGGTGCGCCGAGCTGCGTGCGGCGCACCTCGGCGGGATCCCGCCAATCGAGCGCGGTGACGTACCCGGCGGTCTCCGTCATGCCGTAGCCGGTGATCAGCCGCGTGCGCTCGGCGTCGAGATGCGGGGCGTACCACTCGACCCGCCCACCGCCGCGCCGCACCGCGGCCAGCAGCTTTGGGTCGAAGCCGGGCTGCGCCAGCAGCTGGCCGACCTGGGGCGGGCGCAGATGCAAGGCGGTCGGCTGATGGCGTCGCAGCAAAGTCATCAGCGCGTCGATGGTGAACGTCTCCGTGAGGATCAACGCGCAGCCGGCGGCCAGCGTCGGCAAGGCGCGGATCACCAGGCCGGCGACCCAGAACAAGGGCAGCGTGGAGAGCAGCGCGTCCGCCGCGGTAAGGCCGCAGCGCGCCGCCGTCGGCCACACGGTCGATAGGATAGCGCGATGGCTCAGCATCACGCCCTTTGGTTGGCCGCTGGTTCCCGAGGTGTAGAGGATGCACGCGACGGCGTCGGGTGCCGGCGGCGTCAGTGCGGCGTGAGCCTCCACGTCATCCGCCGGCAGGTGCGAGTCGAGCACGATGACCCGCCGAGGCTGCTGTGGCGCCGGCAGACGACGCAGGTGTTCCGAGTAATCGTGTCCGCGCAGCCGGGGTTGCAGCACGAGGGTGTCGACGTCGGCGTGCGCCAGGAGCGTCGCGAGCTCCGGCGCCGTGACGAAGGTGGAGATCGGCACCAGGGTTGCGCCGGCCCGCCACACACCGAAGGCCACGGCCAGCCACGCCGCGCCATTGCCGGCGAGCAAACCGACGTGCAACCCGGGCCCGACACCTGCCGCTCCGAACGATCGAGCCCACGCAGCCGCAGCCGCATCGAGCTCGCTGAAGGTGAGCGCCGAGCGCTCACCGGCAACCGCGAGATGATCGGGATGGGCGCGCGCCAGCTCGTGCAGAAAGGCGCTCAGATCGTCGGCAACCACGGCCGCGACGGTCGCACAGGGCTCGGGTCGGCGCAAGGCGCGCCGGCATTGAATCCCCGCGCCGCAGCGGGCATCTCTGTCGTGTCCGCCATGACGCCACCGCAGCTCACCTTCTTCGTCGAACTGGCCAGCGAACCGCTCGGCGCGCTGTTCGCGACCCCGGGCGTCGTCGACTTTCTGGTACGCGGCGGTGGCGCCATCGCCATGGGTATCCTCGATCTGACGCCGCGGCGCGCCGCGGTCGTGCGCCAGCTCGAGGCGGCGGGCGTGCCGGTCACCGCCTGGCTGCTCCTCGACGTGCGTGACGGCTACTGGCTCAACGCCGACAATCCCGAACGGGCCCGCGCGCGCTACCACGAGACGATCGAGTGGGCGCGGCGCGAAGGCCTACGCCTGCATCGCATCGGGCTCGACATCGAGTTCCCGCGCGCCGACGCCGACCTGTTGATGCAGCAGCCGCGGGCGGGACTGATGACGTTGCTGCGCCGGCGCCGCTCCGCGGCGCAGGTGCAGGCCGCCGAACGCGCCTACGCCGAGCTGGTTACCGAGATCCGCGCCGGCGGCCGCAGCGTCGAGAGCTACCACTTTCCGCAGCTGCTCGACGAGCGGCTGGCCGGCAGCGCGCTGCTGCGACGCACGCTCGGGTTGGTGGACCTGCCGGCGGACGCCGAGGTGTTGATGCTCTACGCCAGCTACCTCGGGCGCGGCGGCGCACGCGCCTACTTTCCCGAGGCCTCGCATATCGCGCTCGGCGTCACCGGCGGCGGTGTCAACGCCGGCAAGCCCGCGGAAGTGGCGCGTTTGCTCTCGTGGGAGCGCCTCGAGGAGGACTTGCTGGCGGCGGCGGCCTACACCCCGCATGTCTACGTCTTCTCGCTCGAAGGCTGCGTCGAGCAGCGCATGCTGGAACGGTTGGCCGGCATCGACTGGCGGCGCGCCGGCGACACGCTGCCCGCGGCGGCGCGGCGGCGCGGGCGTCGGTGGCGCGCGTTGTTCCGCGGCGTCCTGCGGGCGGAACGGCTCATTGATCTGGTTTACGCATCACGCCGGACGCGGTAGAACGCCGCCGTCTTTGACGGAGGAGCCGTTGATGGAGAAGGTACGCGCGCTAGCCAAGCAGGTGTCGAACTGGGGCCGCTGGGGAGCCGACGACGAACGCGGGACGGTCAACTTCATCACGCCCGAGGTGGTGCGGCGTGCCGCGACGTGCGTACGGCGCGGCCAGGTCTTTAGCCTCGGGTTGAGCTTCGACGCCAATGGGCCGCAGATCGGCCAGGGCGGCCGCGTCAACCCGCTGCATCTGATGAGCGCCTTGCAGAACGGCTACGGCCCCGACCCGGAAGGCTTCCGCTACAACGACGACATGGTGGTCATGCCGTTGCAGTGCGCGACGCAGTGGGACAGCCTGGCGCATGTGTACTATGGTGGCCAGCTGTACAACGGCTTCCCGGCGTCGAGCACCACGTCGGCGGGGGCGGCGCGCAACTCGATCGACAAACAAGCCGCCGGCATCGTCTCACGCGGCGTGCTGCTCGATCTGGCGCGCGCCGCGGGGGTCGATCGCCTGCCGCCCGGCCACGTCATCACGCCGCCGGCCCTCGACGCCGCGGCGCAGAGGCAGGGCGTGCAGGTCGAGAGCGGCGACGTGCTCCTGCTGCGCACCGGACACCTGACCGTGTTCACCAAGGACGGCGACCGTGTCGGCTACATGCGGCAGATGCCCGGCCTCGGCCTTGCCAGCGTCGAGTGGCTGCACGCCCACCAAGTCGCCGCGGTGGCCACCGACACCAACGCCGTCGAGGTGATCCCCTTCGAGGACCCGACGACGCCGCTGCCGGTGCACATGCTGTGCATCCGCGACATGGGTCTCACGCTCGGTGAGATGTTCGACCTCGAAGCGCTGGCGGCGGACTGCGCCGCCGACGGCGTCTGGCACTTCCTGTTCACGGCGCCGCCGCTGAAGGTCACCGGCGGCGTCGGCTCGCCGCTCAATCCGCTGGCCGTGAAGTGAGGGTCGTCACCCCGACACGGCCGGAAGCGGAAGATTGATCCGCCCGCTCCGGCCCGGTGGGTGTGGACCGGGCTCTGTTGCGGGTCGCTGGCGAGTCGACCTTCCGACGGTTGCCGGAATTGATTCGTTTAGCGATGATGCCGTACAAAGACCCTGACGCGCGCACCGATGGCGGAAGAATCCATTATCATCAAGAACACCTACCGCGTCGTCCGTGCCATCAAGAGCGGTGGGATGGGCACGGTCTATGAGGTCGAGCACCTGAAGCTCGGCACCGTCTGGGCCTTGAAGCAGCTGAAGGAGCAGTTCGGCGATCATCCCGAGGCGCGCGAGCGCTTCCGGCGCGAAGCCTTCAGCATGGCGCGGCTGCGCCACAACCACATCGTCGAGGTCATCGACTACGACATCGAGCCCGGCTTCGGCGCCTACTACGTGATGGAGTTCATCGTCGGCGCCGACCTGGTGAAGATCATCCAGGAACGGGGCCGGTTGCCGTACGCCGAAGTGCTGCGCATCGGCAGCGAGGTCGCCTCGGCGCTCGACTATGCCTACCGCAAGCGCGGCCTCGTCCACCGCGACATCAAGCCGGCCAACATCCTGATCGAGGCGGCGACGGGGCGTGCCGTGGTCACCGATTTCGGCATTGCCAAGCGCACCCGGCACGAGGAGGACGAGAGCACCGACATCTCGTTGACCGAGACGTTCGTCGGCACCTACCGCTACTCGTGTCCGGAGCAGCTGCGCAACGAGAAGAATGCCAGCCCGCGGTGGGACATCTACTCGTTCGGCGCGGTCCTCTACGAGATGGCCTCCGGGAACCGTTTCCTCGCGGGAATGAGCGAGGGGCAGATCCTGGCGCACGTCGCGTACATGCCGGGGTGGACGCATCCGCTCGACTACCCGGAGCCGCTCGCCGAGGAGTTCCGCGCCCTCGTCGCGGCCTGCCTGCAGACCGACCCGGAGAAGCGGGTCGGCAGCGCGGCGGACTTGCTGGCGCGCTTGACCGAATGCCAGGCCCGCTGCGTCGCGGCACCGCCAGTGACGCCGGTCGCCACCACGCCGTACGTCGAAGGCAAGGCCAGCACGAGCGGCGAGGCCAATTTCACCGCCGAGTACCAGGACCGCATCCGGAAGGTGCGCGAGCAGGTGGAGGGGCGACTCAAGGAACTGCGCGCGTTGGCGGCCGAGCTGAGCAGCCACCGGGGCGAGCAAGCGAAGGTGCCCGATGTCGCCGGGTTGAGTGCGGGACTGCTCGAGGCGGAGGCGCTCGAACGCAACGGCCAGCTCGGCGAGGCGTTGGAGCGACTGCACCGCCTCGCCCGGCGGGCCGCCGAGGCGCAGGAGCGCGCCACTCGTGGGGCGCAGGCTACGGTCGTGGCGCCGACGCATTTCGCCAAAGCCGAGGAAACGGTGACCGTCACGACGGCAGCGCGACGGCCCAGCCTCATGTCGGTGCCGCGGGCGGCGGCCGCCGCCCTCGTGCTGGTGCTCATCGCCGCCGGCGTGTTCGTGGCGACGCGCTCCCCCGAGCCGCGCCCGCCGCAGCGTGGGGCGGCGAACGCCGGTCCTTCGTTCATCGACTTCGCGCCGCCGGCGGACGCCGAGGCGTCGGCGGCATACACCTACGCGGTGCGAGCGGCCGACCCCGAGGGAGACGCGCTCACCTTCAGCCTACCCACGGCACCCGCCGGCATGAGCATCGATCCGTCGAGCGGGCGCATCACGTGGACACCGACGGATGCGCAGGCGGTGGCGGCGCCACACCCGGTGGTCGTGCAGGTCGCCGACGCCACGCATCGCACCTCACTGAACTACCAGATCAGCGTGCACGGGCACCCGAACTCGGTGGTGGCGCTCGCCAGCACGCCGGCGCCGATCGAGCCGACGGCAACGGCGCCGCCGCCGCGCACCGTGGCGGAGCAGCAGCTGGCGAAGATTCCGCCGTTTCAACTGGAGCCGCGCCCGCGCCAGCTCAGCAGCTTGCGCTTCAACCAGTCGCAACGCTTCGAGCTGAGTGTGCCGGCGGAGTTGCGGCGCAGTCAGATCGAATACGGCTGGGCGGTCGATGGCCGCAAGGTCTCCACCGACCCGGCGCTGGTCTTCAAGAACGACGATCCGGCGCTGGTGCGCGACGCGCCGATCCGCCTCGCGGTGACGGCGCGCGACGAGCGCGAGCGCTCGTTCTCCTACGAGTGGAAGCTCAAGCTGCTACCGCCGCCGCCACAGATCACCGCGACGTCGCCGCCCACCGAGAAGCCGCTCGAGGCCGATGCCGGAAGCCCGATGACCTTTCGCCTGACCGCAGCACCGCCGGTCGGGAGCCAGACCTTCACCTACGTGTTCGAAACCAACGGCAAGGAGACGCGCTCGGCGACGCCGACGTACGAGCTGGCGCCGGTCGACGGCAAGGAATATACGATCGTCGCCTCCGTTGCCGACAACTTCGGCCAACGCTCACCCGAGCGGAAGACCTGGAAGGTCGGCACCACCAGCGTCCTGGGCGTCGTGCAGCATTGGCTGCAGGAATGCCGCGAAGCGTTCAACCGCAAGGACGTGTCGAAGCTCGCCGAGCTCATGCAGCTCGACGCCGCGCGAGCCAAAGGTCTCGAGAGCGCGCTGAGCAACCAGGAGAATCTGAAGGTGTCGTTCAACGACGTGCACGTCGAGAAGGTGGATGCCGACCAGGTGCGCGCCTCGTACCAACGCGTCGACCAGTTCCTCGATGCCCGCAGCGGCAAGCCGATCTCGCTGTCGACGCCGGTGCAGCAGACCTTCCGCGTCGTCGACGGCCGCGTGCGATTGGAAGCCGGGGCACGCTGAGGGTCAGGCGCGACAGAAGGCGCGTTCGACCAACGTGTGCAGCCGGCGCACCAGCTGCGCACGGTCGGCTTTCATGCCGCCGCTGACCCAGTCGGCCAGCAGCACCTGATCCATGGCGCTGAACAGCTTGGCGAGGTAGCCGGGCGACTCGTCGATGAAGATCCCCGCCGCGCTGCCGCGGCGGAAGATCTGCGTCTGCAGATCGTGGATATCCTTCCAGAGCTGCGCGCGCGTGTCCGTGCCGGGCGCCGGGCTGAGCACCCACGACGTGCCTTCGCGCAGGTGCATGCGCAGGAAGTTCGGATGGGCGACGAAGTACTCGACGTACGCGGCGCTCAGGGCCCGCAGGGCTTCGAGCGGCGGCAGGTGGCGCGCCGCGACGGCGCGTGCCAGCTCCAGGAGCTCGCGCCCGCGCGCCTCGAGGATGGCGCGGAAGAGGTCTTCCTTGCTCGGGAAGACGGCGTAGATCGTGCCCATCGACAAGCCGACGAGCTTCGAGATGTCCTGCACCTTGGTGGCCTCGAAGCCACGTTCCGCGAAGACCTGTTCCGCCGCGTCGAAGATGTGCTGGCGGTACACGTCGGTCCGCGCCTGGCGGGCCTCGTGGCGAGGCTTGCGTTTCGGCGGCGACATGGTGCCGCAGGCTATCACTCAAGAAAACGATTGACAAGTCGTAATTCCGAATGGTAATTCGAGAACCCGAATCACAGGTCATATACTCACCACGAGAACGGAGGCGCCGCATGGAGTTCGGAATCTTCTCGCAGATGCATGTCCCGCCCTGGGATGATGAGCACTCGCGCTACCTGCGCGAGCTCGAGGTCGCCGAGGCGGTCGAGGCCGCCGGGTTCAAGTACGACTGGTCGCCCGAGCACCACTTCCTCGAGCACTACTCACATCAGCCGGCGCCCGAGGTCTTCCTCAGCTGGGTGGCGGCGCGCACCAAGCGCATCCATGTCGGCACGGCAATCACCAACATCACCGCGCCCGTCAACCACCCGGCGCGGGTCGCCGAGCGCATCGCGACGATGGACCACCTCTCCGAGGGCCGCGTCGAGTTTGGGACCGGGCGCGGCTCCTCGACCGCCGAGTGGGCCGGCTTCGCCATCCCCGCCGCCGCCGAGACCAAGCCGATGTGGCGCGAGTCGCTCGAGCAGATCCCGCGCATGTGGATGGACGAGCCGTACGAGTTCACCGGCAAGTACTTCCGCATGCCGCAGCGCAACGTGCTGCCCAAGCCGTACACCAAGCCGCACCCGCCGCTGTGGGTGGCGTGCTCCAGCCCGCCGACGTTCATCGAAGCCGGCGAGCTCGGGCTCGGCTCGCTGTGCTTCACCTTCGGCACCCCCGCGGAGATCGCCGAGCACGTGCGCAACTACAAGGACGCGATCAAGCGCTGCAAGCGGCCGATCGGCGGCTACATCAACGACAACATCGCGGTGACCACCAACATGTTCTGCTTGGAGGACGGCGACGAGGCGCGCCAACTGTACGCCAACGCCAGGGTCGAACGGTTCACCGAGTACTTCTTCAAGTGGCTGGATTCGATTCCGCGCCCGAAGGGCTTGCCGAAGGAAGGCCCCATCGGCCCGCTGCCGCAGTCGACCCCGGCGGAGCTGCAGGCGGGGTTGGCGATGGGCGGACGCCAGATCGGCGCGCCCGAGGAGATCATCAAGGTGATCCAGATGTACGAGGACATCGGCGTCGACCAGCTGATCTACGCGCCGCTGACCCTGACCCTCGACCAGAAGCACGTGCTGCGCTCGATCGAGACTTTTGGAAAGCACGTGCTGCCCAAGTTCGACAAGGATCCGCTCCACAGCACGACGCGCCAGCGCGAGGCGCAGCTCAAGGTCAAGGCGGCGTGAGGGAGGAACGTGAAGCGTATTTCGTGAAGCGTCGAGCGTATCGCGCTGCCGTCTTGAACGAGATACGCTTCACGAGCTACGAGATACGCTTCCCAGCCTAGTGCCATGAGTGCTCCCGTGTTCGACAAGGTGCTGATCGGCGGCCAGTGGGTGCCCGCCGCCAACGGCACCTACCAGATCACCAATCCGGCCACCGAGACGGCGGCCGGGTTCGCCCCGGAGTGCTCGGTGGAACAGGTCGGCGCCGCGGCGCGCGCCGCTCGCGAAGCGTTCGAGCATGGGCCGTGGCGTGCGCTGAGTGGCGCGGAGCGCGGGGCGCTGCTGCGCCAGGCGGCGGATCAGTTCAAGCAAGTGATGGGCGATCTGGTCGAGCTGACGATCGCCGAGACCGGCGCGCTCAAGCCGGTGGCGGTGTCGCAGCAAGTCGGCGCGGTGGCATTGCGGCTGGCGAAGTATGCCGAGCTGGCGAGCGCCCCCGCCGACGAGGCGCTGCCACCGCGCGAGCTGAGCGGCCCGAACGCACGCGGCCTGGCCGCCGGCCTGGTGGTGCGCGAGCCCGTCGGCGTGGTCGCCTGCATCACCCCGTTCAACTTTCCAATGACCAACTGTGCCGGCAAGATCGGTCCGGCGCTCGCCTGCGGCAACACCGTCGTCGTCAAGCCCGCGCCCATCGACCCGCTCGGCGTCGCTGAGCTGTGCCGCATCGTCGACAAGGTCCTGCCCTCTGGGGTGGTCAACTTCGTGTGCGGCTCCGGACCGGAGATCGGCGCAGCGCTCACTACCTCGCCGGACGTCGATATGATTTCGTTCACCGGCAGCACTGTCGTCGGTCGCAGGATTCAGGAAGGGGCGGCGCCGCGGCTCAAGCGCACGCTGATGGAGCTGGGCGGCAAGTCGGCGAACATCATCTTCGCCGACGCCGACCTGCCCAGGGCCATTGCCAACGCCATGCAGGTGTGGACCTTCCACTCCGGCCAGATCTGCATTGCCGGGACACGCCTGCTCGTCGAGCAGTCGATCTACGATCAGGTCACCGCGCAGCTGGCGGCCGCCGGGCCGCGGCTGAAGATCGGCGACCCGCACGAGCCCGGCGTGGTCGTCGGGCCGCTGGTGTCGGCGGCGCAGCGCGAGCGGGTCGAGCGCTACATCGCGCAGGGCATCGAGGACGGCGCCACCCTGGCGTGCGGCGGCAAGCGCCCGGCCACGCCTGCGATGGGATACTACATCGAACCGACGCTGTTCACCGCGGTGCGCAACGACATGGTCATCGCCCGCGAGGAGATCTTCGGGCCGGTGATCACGGCAATCCCGTTTCGCGACGAGGCGGACGCCATTGCGATCGCCAACGACTCGGACTACGGCCTCTACGGATACATTTGGACCGGTGACTCGGCGCGCGGGCTGCGCGTCGCGCGCCAGTTGCGCACCGGCACGGTGCAGATCAACGGTGGCGGGATGAATCCCGACGCGCCGTTCGGCGGCTACAAGCAGAGTGGCATCGGCCGCGACGGCGGCCGCTGGGCGCTCAACACGTACAGCGAGCTGAAGTACATCGGCTTCACCGCGTGAGGGGGTCATATGGCTTTCGATACGATCATCAAAGGCGGTCGCGTGATCGACGGCTCCGGCTTGCCGGTCCGCACCGCCGACGTCGGCATCAAGGGCGGCGTCATCACCGACATCGGCCGCCTCTCGGGCGCCAAGCAGGAGATTCCGGCGGATGGGTTGGTGGTGATGCCGGGGATCGTCGACGCGCACACCCACTACGATCCGCAACTGAGCTTCGAGCCCTTCGGCACCTCGTCGTGCTTCCACGGCGTGACCTCGGTGGTGGCCGGCAACTGCGGCTACTCGATCGCGCCGTGCGCCACCAAGGACCACGATTGGCTCACCGCGCTCTTCGCCAAGGTCGAAGGCATGTCGCCCAACGTCCTGCGCGAGGGGTTGCCGTGGGACTGGGACAGCTTTCCGTCGTTCCTCGAAACCCTCGACAAGCGCCTGGGCATCAACCTCGCCGTGTACATCGGTCACTCCGCGGTGCGCCGCTACGTCATGGGCGAGGCAGCGTCGGAGCGGGCCGCCACCGCCGACGAGCTCGAGCAGATGAAGCGCCTGGTGCGCGAGGCCATGGCGGCGGGCGCGGCGGGGTTCTCGTCGTCGAACGGTCCCACCCACGTCGATCAGTTCAAGCGCCCGGTCCCGTCGCGGCACGCCACGTTCGATGAGGTCCTGGCGCTAGCGGAGGCGGCAGGCGAGGGCGGCGCCGGCAGCATCGCCTATCTACCCGAGTCGGCCCCGCAAGGCGTCGATGCCCGCGACCGCGAGCGACTTATCCAGCTGGCGCACCGCTGCGGGCTGCCGGTGGTCATCCAAGGCATGGGGTATCGTCCCGGCAACCGCCCACTGTGGGACGACCAGACCACGTTCCTCGAGCAGGCGCGCCAGCAAGGCGCGGCGATCTACTCGATGCTGCGCACGCAGCCGTTCATGCGGCCGTTCAACTGGCGTCGCGGCACTTCGCTGTTCGAAGGCGTCTTCCACTGGCGCGACCTCGCCGACCAGACCCCGGAGCAGCGCCTCGAGACGTTGCGCAACCCGGCGTTGCGCGCGCAGCTGCGTACCGGGATCGACAACCCCAACAAGGATCCGAGCCAGGGCTCGACGTTGCCGATGCCGGCGATGACCGCCATCTTTGTCGATCGCTCCAAGTCGGATCCCAAGGCGGAGGGCAAGAGCCTGGCGCAGCTGGCGCAGGAACGCGGCGTTCATGCGGCCGACGTCATGGCCGATCTGTCGGTGGCCGACAAGCTGGAGACGCAGTTCATGTGGAACAGCGAAGCGCAGCCGTGGATCGAGGCCAATGCCGAAGCGCAACGCAACATGCACATGATCATCGGCACCGGCGACGGCGGCGCGCACGCCGACCGCGACGACGGCGCCGAGTGGTCGACGTACTTCATCCGCACCTGGCTGCTGGAGCGCCAACAGTTCACCCTCGAGGACGGCATCCGGCGCATCACCCACATCCCAGCCATGATCACCGGCCTGAAGGGCCGCGGCCTGCTGGCGCGCGGCTACCACGCCGACATCATGATGTTCGACCCGAACCGCATCGCGCTCGGCAAGAAGTCGTTGGTGCACGACATGCCCGGCGGCGAGGATCGCTGGCAGGTCGGCTGCGAAGGCGTCGTGCGCGTCATGGTCAACGGCGAGGTCATCGTCGAGAACGGCAAGCTCACCGGCAAGCGCTCGGGGCACATCCTGCGCGTCGGCAATCCGACGACGTGAATCTGATGCCGCAGCGACAGTGTTCTTTCCCTCTCCCGGATGAGCGAGTCGATTTTCTCGGCTCCCTTGTTGCCACTGCCGAATCGGGTCAACACCCGAGAATGACTTTCCGGGCCGAGTCGTCGCACGGATTCCTGAAGGGCACTCCAGCGCCTCCGCTGGCAGTCGGCTTCAGCCGACTTTGGGCGACTCAGCCGGGGAATTCATTCCCCGGCGTCCGCGGCGGCACACCCGTTTCGCGTTTATCGACACACTCGGATGGGAGAGGGCAGGGCGAGGGCGATGAGCAGTCGTCTTCTCACCTTCGGTCTCCTGCACGAACCCGTTGGAGCGGCACGCGCGGACGAGTCGGGCAAGGAAGATCTCATCGCATCGCCCTCACCTTGATCCTCTCCCATCCGGGAGAGGAAAGCAGAGAACCCTCGCCGCTCCGGAGCCGCCGATGAAGGCCGCCGTCTTCTACTCCGTCGACAAGCCGGTTGCCATCGAGGAGGTTCAGCTCAAGGACCCCGGCCCGGGTGAGGTGCGCGTCGCGCTCAAAGCCGCCGGGTTGTGTCACTCGGACCTCAGTGTCATCGATGGCACCATTCCATACCCGACGCCGGTGGTGCTCGGCCACGAAGGTGCCGGCGTGATCGACGCGGTGGGCGCTGGCGTGACCGCGGTGAAGGAAGGCGACACGGTGATCGTGTCGACCCTGTCGCATTGCGGCCGCTGTCCGGCGTGCGAAGTGGGCAAGCCGACCCAGTGCAAGAACGCGCCGAGCCCGAAGGACGTGCGGCCGTTCACCGTCGGCGGCAAGCCGGCATTTCAATTCGCCAACGCCTCGGTGTTCGCCGAGAAGACCATCGTGCGCGAGCAAGGCGCGATTCCGATCGACCCGCGCGTGCCGTTCGATCGCGCCTGCTTGATCGGCTGCGGCATCATGACCGGCTTCGGTGCGGTGATCAACCGCGCGCGGGTCGAGACCGGTGCCACCATGGCGGTGTTCGGCGTCGGCGGCATCGGCCTGAATTGCGTGCAGGGCGGTGTGTTGGCCGGCGCCGCGAAGATCATCGCCGTCGACGTCATGGCACAGAAGCTCGAGTGGGCGCGACGCTTCGGCGCGACCCACACCGTCGACAGCTCGAAGGACGATCCGGTCGCTGCGATCAAGGATCTGACCGGCGGCGGCGCAGAGTATACCTTCGAAGCGGTCGGCAATCTGGCGGTGATCAAGCAAGCGCTCGAAGCGCTTGGTGCCGGCGGCGCGCTCACCATCGTCGGGGTGCCGAAGATGGGATCGCGCTTCGACTTCGTGGTGCACGCGCTGTATCAGAACAAGGCCATCCTGGGTTGCCGTTACGGCACCGCGCGGCCGCGGGTCGACTTCCCGATGCTGGCGGATCTCTACCTGGGCGGCCGCCTCAAGATCGATGAGCTGATCACCTCGCACTACCGGTTGGATGAGTTCGACCGCGCATTGGACGACCTGCGTCGCGGACAGCTGGCGCGCGGCGTGTTCGAGTTGGGCACCCGCACTTAAGAGAAGGAGGACACGATGGGCAAGTTTGGTCATTTCGTGATTGATGCCGACGGGCACGGCGGCGATTTGCCGAATTGGCAGGAGCGCATTCCGCACCCGTTTCAGGCCAAGTGGTCCGAGCGGCGCGAGCGCATCAAGAAGCAGTTCGCCAACCTGCCGGGGGTCGGCGTCAAGACCACCCAAGGCAAGGCGAAGCTCGACAGCCTCGAGCGTCCGGGGATGACCGATCCGAAGGCGCGTCTCGAAGACATGGACCTCGAAGGCATCGATCAGACCATCATGTTTCCCGGCGGCGCCGGCGAGGAGTGGGCCGGTCTCGACCGCGATTTCGCCATCGCGCTGTGCCGCACGCTCAACGACTGCCGTGCCGAGTACACGCGCTTCAGCCCCAAGCGTCTGATGTCGGTCGCCAAGCTGCCGATGATCGATCCCGACGCCGCCGCGACCGAGCTGCGCCGCGCCGTCAAGGATCTCGGCATGGTCGGCATGGTCACGCCGCAGCACGTGCGCGACAAGAACCTCGACCATCCGAGCTTCGACGTGGTGTGGCGCGAGGCCGAGCAGCTCGGCGTTGCGGTCTGTGTTCACGGCGGCGGCCAGGCGATCGACCAGGTGCCGATCGGCGTCGACCGCTTCAAGACGCGCCTCGAGACACATGCCTTCACGCATCCGGTCGGCCAGATGCTCGCGGTGATGTCGTTCACCGTCGGCGGCATCCTGCATCGATTCCCGAAGCTGCGCGTCGCGTTCCTCGAGGCCAACGTCGGTTGGTTGCCGTTCTGGCTGGATCGTCTCGACGAGCACTGGGAGCTGACCCCGGAGCAAGCGCCGCAGATCGATCGCGCTCCCAGCGAGTACTTTCTCTCCGGACGCTGCTTCATCGGCTGCGATCCCGACGAACGGCAGATTCCGGCCGTCGTCAACTCGCTCGGCGAAGACGTCGTCGTGTACGCCTCGGACTACTGCCACTGGGACTGCAGCTTTCCGGACACGGTGAAGATCATCGAGGAGCGCACCGATCTGTCGGCGTCGAGCAAGGAGCATATCTTCCACACCAACCCGGCGCGGCTGTACGCGTTGCAGTGAAGGACTGGTGCCGGGTCCCGGGTGTTGGGGAAGTCCTTTCCCGACACCCGACACCCAGCACCCAAAACCCAGCTATGGCGATTGATCTGAACGAGCTGCTCACCCCGAGGCACAGTGCGCTGCTGCTGATGGAATGCCAGGAAGGCATCGTCGGCGGCGGCGGCCGCTTGAGTGCACTCGGCGAGGCGGTCGCGCGCCACGGCACCGTCGAGCAGATCGGCCGTGTGCTGGCAGCGGCGCGCGCTGCGCAGGTGCCTGTCTTCTATTGCACGGTGGCGCGTCGTGCCGACAGCGGCGGCGGGACGGCGAACTGTCTGCTGTTGGCGCTCGGACGCAAAGGGACGCCGCTGCTTCCCGGCTCGCCGCAACACGCCGTGGTCCAACCCCTGGCCCCGCAAGCGGGAGACTACGTCGTCAACCGCTTCCATGGGGTGACGCCTTTCCACGCCACCGAACTGGATCAGCTGCTGCGCAACCTCGGCGTCAAGACCGTGGTCGCGACCGGTGTGTCGATCAACGTCGGCATCACCGGTCTCACCATCGAAGCGGTCAACTGCGGCTACCAGGTGGTCATCCCGCGCGAGGCGGTGACCGGCACGCCGGACGAGTACGTCGGCGCGGTGCTCGACAACACCCTGCGGCTGCTGGCGACGGTGACGACGGTTGATCAAGTCGTCGCCGCCTGGCAGTAACGTCGTCAACGACTGTCGTGGCGAGTAGCTCCGCCGGTCACTGAGAACGGACAGCATCCATGTCGGAACAGCTTTTCATCGATCGCGTCGTCTACGTCACCGGTGCCGCCTCGGGCATCGGCCGTGCCACCGCGACCCTCTTCGGGGCCGAAGGGGCGCACGTCTTCGCGGCCGACTGTAATGAAGCCGGCGTTGCGGAGACAGTGGCGGCGATCCGCGCCGCCGGTGGCAGCGCCGACGGTGGGCTTTGCAACGTTGCCTCGATGCAGTCGGTGCGCAACTCGGTGGGTAGCGCCGTGCAAGCCTTCGGTGGGCTGGATATTCTGGTGAACGCCGCCGGCGTGGGTCGCGCCATCCGCTTCGAGGACATGGACGAAGCCGAATGGAGCCGCGTCATCTCGGTGAACCTGAACGGTGCTTTCCACACCACGAAGGTGGCCATCGAGCATCTCCTCAAGCGTCCGGGCAGCAACATCGTCAACGTCGCGTCGATCGCGGCGCTGCGCGGGCAAGCCTACAGCGCGCACTACTGCGCCTCGAAGGCGGGGCTGGTGAACTTCACCCGCTCCATCGCCATCGAGTTCGCGACGCGCGGCTTGCGCGCCAACTGCGTGTGCCCGGCCGGTGTCAAGACGCCGCTGATCGCCAACTTCATCCCCGGCGCGGATGCCGAGCCGCAGCTCATTGCCTACTTCATGCCGCCGGCGCCGCATCAGTTGGGC
>Ga0335082_10000496_pt1 | contig 40857 bp, 38 predicted proteins | sample Lox_Sample_41_FD_206718 | JGI IMG/M metagenome (GOLD analysis project Ga0335082, IMG submission 206718) | Soil microbial communities from Loxahatchee National Wildlife Refuge, Florida, United States - Lox_Sample_4.1 | ecosystem: Environmental > Terrestrial > Soil > Wetlands | place: USA...
TCGACGGGCGCAGGAGGCGAGCTCCAGCTCACTGATGGTATGCGAACCCTGCTCAAGCACGAAAAAATGTACGCCTACGTCTACGAAGGCAACCGCTACGACACTGGCGACAAGCTCGGATTTCTAAAAGCCACTGTCGAATTTGCCCTCAAGCGCCAAGACCTTGGCGGCCCATTCCGCGAATACCTCAAGGGTCTGCATTTAAGCTGATGTTTGCAGGTTTGTCACCCTGAGCTTCAGTCCTGTCATCCTGACCGGAGTCGAAGGATCCCTATCTCCTCTTCTTGGCCGGATCGCCGCAAAAAGGATTTTGTCATTCCGACCAGTCGCGAAGCGACGATGGAGGAATCTGCTGCTCCCATCCACATCGAAATTGCTTGCATCAAGAGAATTGCCGAGATGGGGGAATTCCGTTTCTGACTGTTCGACGACTGATCGAACCCTGTAGACTCTCCGGTTAGCATCAAGGGCCCACATCGCAGAATCTAGGGGCGGAGCCTTACTAAACGCTCGCTCCCGCTCTTACGAACGAGGATTCGCACTCCGATGGGAAAGCGCAACGAGCCGCGAAAAGACATTCAGGTTCCTGTGCGCATCTTCGGCACTGACAGCAGTGGCGCTGTCTTTTCTCAGAAGGCGATGACCGTCAACATCAGCCATAGCGGCGTTGAGCTCGCTGGCGTCGAAGCGAATGTTGCGGTGAATGAAATCGTCGGCGTGACCTACAAAAGCAATCGCGTCCACTTCCGCGTGAAGTGGGTCGGCAAGCCGAATACGCCGAAGGCCGGGCGCGTGGGTATGCTCAACGTTTCTCCCGGCAAGCCTCTCTGGGATTTCCCCCTCGATAGTGCTGGCATGGATCCTTACGAAGGCGGTATAACCGAGCGCCGCAAGCAGCCGCGCTACCGCTGCCAAAATTCCATCGAAATCCATATTCACGGCGGCGCCTCGTTCTGGGGCACCGTAGCCGATCTAAGTCTCGGTGGATGCTACGTCGAAATGGCAATTCCTCTCGAAGTCGGCACGAAACTGCGAGTTGCGCTCTGGTTTGGACAGGCCAAGGCTAGGGCCGAGGCCGAAGTCGCCCACCGCACCCCCGGCTTCGGAGTGGGGATCCGCTTCTCTCAGATTTCCGACCAGGACCGAGACATCATCCGCCAATACCTCAACAGTCTGGCGCCACTAGCCCGCAAACCGTTGCTCGGGAATCTGCCCCATCCCGCACACTAATTTTGTGAAGAACTTAGAAGCAGTCGTCAGTGCAGCAGAAGCGGCGGATTTTCAACTGTGCCAAAATTACCGCAGATATAGCCGATTGAAGAACGATCAGACTTCCTTCGTGTACCTTCGTGTCCTTGGTGGTTGAAGATTTACTTCTGCAGTCTGAGATCTACTTTTTGCCTTCCTTCATCTTCCGCGACTTCTCCTCCACGCCCCGCGCCAGCTTCTCCTTATGGGCATGCATCTTCTTCTCAATACCCTGGTCAGCCAACGCAATCATCTGCGCAGCCAGAATTCCGGCGTTCGTGGCTCCCCACTTCCCGATCGAGACCGTCGCTACCGGAATCCCCGGAGGCATCTGCACCGTCGAGAGCAGGGAATCCATTCCATTCAGAGAAGTCGAAGGAATCGGCACTCCAATCACCGGCAAAATAGTATGCGCAGCGATAACTCCCGCCAGATGAGCCGCCCCGCCAGCTCCGGCAATAATTACCTTGATCCCGCGCTCCGCCGCCTTCTTCGCGAAATCCGCCGACCGGTCCGGCGACCGGTGCGCCGAAGTCACATCAATCTCATATGCGATCCCGAAATCATCGAGAGCCTTCCCCGCTTCCCGCATGATCTCCAGATCCGAATCACTCCCCATCACAATCGAAACCAGTGGCTTACTCATTGTTCTCCTCTAAGATTTTAAGAAATTCATTTCTCGCGGATGCACGCAGATTAACGCAGACGACTATAAAAAAAGAAAAATCCGCGGAATCCGCGTCAATCCGCGGAAAAGAAGTTGTCTTTACCTCTTCAGCGCTCTCGCCGCAATATCCTTCCGGTAATGCACCCCGGCGAACTCAATCTTTGCGCACGCCTCATAAGCGCGATCCACAGCCGTATCCAGATCCCGAGCTCTTGCCGTCACTCCCAGAACCCGCCCACCAGCGGTGTAGTAGACTCCGTCGCGCTTCGAGGTCCCCGCATGGAATACTTTTACGCCCTGAACGGCGCCAGCTTCCTCGAGCCCGTCAATCCGCTTGCCCTGCTCAAACGTCCCCGGATATCCCCCCGAAGCCATCACCACGCACACCGACGCTTCCGGAGACCACTTGAAATCGCCCTCGCTCAAACGTCCGTCGATTGACGCTTCGATCGCATCGAGCAGATCGCTCTCCAGTCGCATCAGGATCGGCTGCGTCTCCGGATCGCCAAACCGGCAATTGAATTCGAGTACCTGAGGCCCGCGCGCCGTCATCATCAGCCCGCAATACAGCACGCCCTTGAACTCGTTCCCTTCGGCCTTCATCCCGGCCACCACCGGACGTGCAATATGATTCACCAGCCAGTCGCGCATGCGGTCGTCGACTATATCCACAGTCGAATACGCCCCCATGCCTCCCGTATTCGGCCCGGTATCACCGTCCCCAACGCGCTTATGGTCCTGCGCCCCGACCAGCGGCGCCACGCGCTCTCCATCGCTAAAGACGAGGAAGGAAAGCTCGTCGCCTTTCAGGCACTCTTCCAGCACCACCCGCGCCCCGGCATCGCCGAGCAATCGCCCGCTGAGCATCTCGGCCGCCACGCTGGCCGCCTCATCTTTGCTCTTCGCGATCACAACACCCTTGCCTGCCGCCAAACCATCGGCTTTCACGACAACCGGTGTGTGGAAGTGCCCCAAAGCGGCGCGCACCTGCTCGATCGAATCACAAATGGCAAAAGGCGCTGTTGGGATGTGGTGTCGCTGCAGGAATTCCTTGGCGAAGCTTTTGCTCGATTCCAGCTGGGCGGCCGCTTTCGTTGGACCGAATACGCGCCATCCGCGTCGGTTGAACTCGTCGACTGTCCCAAGGGTAAGCGGCAGCTCCGGGCCAACCACCGTCAGGTCCGGCTGCAAACGGTTAGCCAGAGCGATCATCGAATCTAGGCTTTTTCCGTCGACCGGAAGACACTCCGCCTCGTCGACAATGCCGCCATTGCCGGGCGAGCAATAAAGTTGCGAAATCCGCGGCGACTGCCGCAGTTTCCATACCAGCGCATGCTCGCGCCCGCCGCCACCTAAGACAAGAACTTTCATAACCAGAGCCAATCAGGTTAGAAGTTGAAGAGGAATGCTGTCAAACCGTATGTGTGGCGCGAGCCGCCCCCGTGCATTTCACCCCGGCATGCGGAGGCCGCTGCCCTCTCTTCCGTAACAATTCTTTAACCGGAGCCGGGTACTGTAGGTGATTCGTAAAGACCTAATGTAAGCAGTTTTTTTAGTTAACTATGATTAACATATTATCGTATACTTGCATTAAATACTGGATAATGTAGCCGGCCGGTCCTCTTCTGAAGTGAGATTTCACTGCGCATGAATTTTGTAGGCAAATCCATCTCGAGTGTAAAGGCGTGCTTGATTACCGTCGGTTTTGCAGCTTGCTTTGCCGGAGCACCGGCGCGAGCTCAGCGAACCGAGCTTCCTTTTCCGCCGCAGCCTGATTCATCCCTGGAAACCGATCCCCACGCGCCCGACGCCGAGCAGAGCACCGAGGCCATGTTCCCTCACTTCAAGGACACGCGCTTCTGGTTATCGGGACAAGCAAACTTCATCTTTCAAACTCACCCCGAATTCCCAGCAGTCTACAGCGGCCCCCATAGCCTCAGCCCGCATTACGAAAAGGCGGCCTCGCGCGTCCTCACGCTCTATACCGGCTTCCGGTTGAACAACTCGACTGAATTTCTGGTCGACATCGAGGAAGCCGGAGGGCAGGCACTCACCCAAGGCTTCGGTCTCGCCGGAAATACCAATCTCGATATTGTTCGCAATCCATCGCTCAGCAAGGCGCCCTATCTCGGTCGCGCCATGTTTCATCACGTGTTCGCGTTGAGTAGCGACAAAATCGAGAATCAGCGCACCGCGTTCTCTCTGTTCGAAGAACTGCCGCGCCGCCGCCTCGAATTCCGCCTCGGCAAATTCAGCATGCCGGATTTTGTCGACATCAATTCCGTTGGCTCTGACACTCACTTTCAGTTCATCAACTGGACCACCGACAACAACGGCGCGTGGGACTATGCTGCCGACACACGTGGATACACCGTCGGCGCCGTCCTCGATTTTGAAGACCGCACCTGGGGCTTCCGCTTCGCTGAAGGACTCATGCCCAAAGTTGCCAACGGCATCGATCTGGTCTGGAAACCGTGGCAGGTGCACGCCGAGAATTTCGAATACGAATTGCGCCGCGGGCTCATTCCGAAGAAGAGTGGCGTCATGCGTGTGCTGGCCTTTACCAATTCCGCCAATATGGGCATCTATCGCGATCAGGTCATCAACGCCGCAGAGGCAGACAAGACGCCCGACATCACCGATCACCCTTGGCGCATAACCCGCAAATACGGATTTGGTGCGAACGTTGAGCAGACGCTGACTCCTTATCTCACAGCATTCGCCCGCTTCGGATGGAACGACGGCCGCACCGAATCTTTCGCCTACACCGAAGTCGAGCAGACATTCGCGGAAGGTCTTGGCGCGAACGGTTCGTGGTGGCACCGTAGGCAGGACCGCGCCGGCATCGCCTTCGTCGGCAACGCCATTAAGAAAGATCACCAGAACTATCTCAACGCGGGTGGTCTGGGGTTCTTGCTAGGGGACGGCCACCTGAACTATGGCCGCGAAAACATCGTAGAGAGCTACTACACGTTGCACATCTGGCGCGGAATATACGTCGCCCCGGGACTCCAGCACATCAACAATCCGGGATACAACCGCAACCGTGGCCCTGTGCTAGTGCCTTCATTCCGAGCCCATGTGGAATTCTGAAAGATAGTGGTCAGTGAGCGGTGGCCAGTGATCAGTAACGACAATTTTTCTGTACAAAGTCATGGATTTCTGTGTTCTTCGAGAAACCGGCCCTCGTGATTCGCACACTGACCACTGGCCACTAGCCACTGAGTTTCGGAATCATCTCCCCATTGAACTGCTGAATGACCCCGTAACATTCGCACGCGGCACTTTCGAGCTTTTTGCGGTTGAGGACTCTCACCGATCCATGGCTGTATTCGATGATCTTGCGCTTCCGCAAAGCGCTAGCAGCGAGGCTCACGCTCGGTCGGTCCGTCCCCAGCATCATGGCCAGAAAATCGTGCGTGATCTTCAGCAACCCGGATCCCACGCAGTCCTGCACCAGCAACAGCCACCGCGAGAGCCGTTGTTCCAGAGCGTGGAGCCGGTTGCAGCCGGCCGTCTGCGCCACTTGCATCCCGTGTACCGCCGCGTACCGGTTCATCGATGCCTGAAACTGCGGGCAGGATTTCAGCACGGCATCCAGCGCGCTCACCGCAATCCTGAATCCGTCGCCACTGACCTGCATGATCGCCTGATGCGGGCTTCGCCGCAGCCCCGACCCGATTGCGATTGGCGTGAAACCCTCGTTCCCTACGACGCCGACTTCCACGCTGTTTCCGTCATTCGTGTTGAACACCAGCGACGTCATGCCTGTGTTCAAGAAGTAAGCAAACTCAATCTTCTGTTTCGGTTCGTGCAAAACCGTATAGTGGGGCAGAATGACATGCTGCAAGTCCTGGCGGATCTCCGCGAACTCCCCATCCGGAATCCTAAGCAAGATTGCATTCGCGACCGGTTTGCCTTCGCCGTTCGTCCGTTCGCCTGGCCGCAAATTCTGCGTCCCGGTCCCGGCGGCAACAACTCGAGTCCTGCTCATGTGGCCTCCGCTGAAAGGGAAATTGTGCAAAAGCCCTTTTAGTAGAATCGCGCACATTGGCTTGCGGGAAAATCCAGAAAAGCCCCTTCCAGCGAGCGCTCAGCCCCTAGGCTTTACAGAGTTTTCTGTATACCTGCCTAGGTCCGCATCCAGTAGCTTTGTAGGGAAGCCGACATTAGTTGGTCGGGGGGAAACGTGCGGTTCCTCCCACGGTTGAACAAATGCCTGTTCGAATCCTGATCTCTGACGACAGTGAAGTTTACAGGCAGACGCTCCGTCGGCTTCTGGAATCCGTCGATCAGTGGCAGGTGACAGAGACCCGCGATGGCGCGGAAGCCGTCTCGCGCGCGCTGGAAATTCACCCGGACGTCGTCATTCTTGATCTGGCCATGCCGGTCAAAGACGGCCTGACTGCCTCTCGAGAAATTTCGCAAGCGCTCCCCAACGCTCCCATTCTGCTGTGCACCATGCACAGTTCTCTCCAAGTGGAACTGGAAGCAAAAAAAGTCGGCGCACGCGCAACGATCTCCAAGGCAAACAGCGCCGCGATCGTCCCCGCGGTTCAACAACTGCTCGCGGACCGCGCGACCCCGGTCACCACGGCCCCGGCTATCGAACCTTCTATCCCGGCGATCCTGGCCTCCACAGTGCAACCGGCGACTACAACGACTGCTCCGTCTCCGGCCGATCCTGCCGTAATCCCGCCTGACCCCAAGTCCGGCAACGACGCATAAAGGTTCGATGAAGAAGGATCGGATCTAATTCCGTTAAGCCGATCTGTCATCTTGAGCGCGAAGTCGAAAGATCCATACCCGATTCTCAAAAGGCTGCGCTCTTGAATGCTCGGTCTGGAGTTTCAATCCCAATGATGCGCTGGATCATCGACGCGATATAACTATCTATCATCTCCAGAGGCCATCTCATGCGTCGCTCTTTCGCCATAACACTGTTAACACTGATACTTGGCATATCCATCCCCGCCTTTTCCGCCGCTCCCGATCTCCACCTCACTCCCCAGCAGGCTCTCGAGACCCACGGCTTGACCGTGCTCCTCTTTCACAACTCCTACCACCACGTCTTCGGCGATCAGAAGATGAGCGGACTCGAAATCATCTTGCAAGAGCAGCGTATTGCGACTAACGGCGACGTGCGTCTCTCGCCAACACCTGCGCAATGGGATCCAATTCCCGACGGATGTACGCGCAATCGCGGAAGCGAGCCTGACGAGATTACTGCAGCCTGCGAATACCACGATCGCGGATTGGTATATCACATCGATGTGCGACCGGAATCCGCCGGATTCCGCCTCGCCGTGCAACTCGACAAGCCCTTGCCGCCTGCCCTCGTGGGCAAAGCCGGCTTCAATCTCGAATTCTTGCCGTCACTCTATTTCGGACAGTCCTACGCAACCGACAACGCCACAGGAATATTTCCGCGCCATGACGACGGCCCAATGAAAAAGATGGCCGCCGGCGACGCAGAACCGGTCGCGCTCACGCAAGGTAACAACATCGTGCTGTCACCCGAGAATCCCTTGACGCGCGTCGCCATCACTTCCGAGAACGGCCTTATCTCGCTCTACGACGGCCGTAACCAGGCGCCCAACGGATGGTTCGTCCTCCGCACGCTTCTTCCGGCAAACAAAACTGGCGAGGTCGTCATATGGCACGTCAAGCCCAATATCATCGACGGATGGACTCGCCCGCCGGTCACTGCGCAAGCCCGACGGCGTTCCTGATGTCATCCAGCAGATCGAACATGGAGTGATCTTGCTGCTCGCCGAATATCATGCGATCGGACATGCCATCCCCGGTATTGTCGAGCCGACACTCGAGGAGTACACGCACCTCGGCGACGCCGCCTCGAAAACTGACGGCCGCATCTATTCCGAAGAAATGGGACCGCTCGAAACCGACGGCATCCACTCCGGTGTGCCCGACGACCGCTGGGCCTACACCACGCATACGACTGCTTTGAATTACGACCTTGCCGGAGGCCTTGCCGCCGCGAGCCGCGTCCTTCGCGGCTTCAACGACAAGATGGCCGACGACTGCCTCACGACGGCCCAGCAGGCCTGGGACTATGAGCACGCTCACGAGCCCGCGACCTTTCAGTACTTCAACACGACGGGAAGTAATTTCGAAAATGCTGAAGTCGAAGCAGCGGTCGAATTGCTGATCACCACGAAGGGTGGAGCGGCGTATTAGAAGCGCCTGAACGAACTTCGGCCGCGGATCAAAGAGCGCTTGGCGTTCCTGGGAGGCACCGCGGCGCGCGCCATCCCCTTCATGGACAAATCCTACAAAGACGCCATTGCTGAAGACCTAACTGCGAAACCCAAGATGGACCAGATCCTCGCGCAGAATCCCTGGGGCGTCCCAGTCACTCGCGGCACGTGGGGAGGCTCCGGCACCGTTACCGGTTTCGCCACGGGATTGTATTTCCTTCACAAGGCCTTCCCTGAAATCATCGGCCCCGAGTACACCTTGCGCGGAATCGATTACGTCCTCGGCCGCCACCCCACGTCGAACGTCTCGTACGTGTCGGGCGTCGGCACGCAATCGAAGCTGATTGCCTACGGCAACAATCGCGCCGATTACACGTTCATCCCCGGTGCGATGATTCCTGGCGTAGTTATCCTCGAACCCGATTTTCCGGAACTGAAAGAAGGCTGGCCCTTTCTCTGGTACGAAAACGAATACGTAGTCGACGCGGGAACGTCGTTCGTGCTGGCAGCTGAAGCCGCAGATGCGGAAACACGAGAATAGCTATCGAACTGAGAAATGATCCGCGTCCAAGTCAAAACACTAGCCCCGTCTTTCTTCATCAGCCGAGCCGACGCAGTCTCTCGGCAGTCGTCGCGGGGTCATTCTCCTGAAACAAACGAATGCCGGCGATCCCAACGGCTCCCGCTTCGAGGCAGGACTTGGCATTTTCGAGCGTGACTCCCCCTAGCGCCAACACTGGAATGCTTGCTTTACAAGCTTCGCGGAGTTGCGAAAGACCAGTCGGTTTCGTGCTGGGCACGCTTTTTTTATCGAATACTGGGGCGAAGACTGCGAAACTTGCTCCTTCGTCGACAGCTTGGGCTACTTCTTCCGGGGAGTGACAGGACACTCCGATCACTGGAATTTCTGGTGCGCTTTCGCGGGCGAGGGCCGCCGCGCCACACGTTGCCCATATCTGCCGAACTACTCGTGGCATGATGTCTTCGGAACGAAGGTGGACGCCTTCGGCTCCAGCAGCTAACGCTACATCGGTTCGGGAATTGATGAGAAGAGTGGTTCTCAGTTCCTGGTTCTCAATTCTCAGTTGATTTAGGACCGCGATAGATTCATGCGCCAGCGACTCCAGTTCGCGGGTTGAGAGGTCCTTTTCGCGGAGTTGTATGCAGTCAACTCCTGCGCGGGCAACTTCACCAATCTTTTCAAGGAGGCGACGACGTCGAGTGGGTTCGTCTGCGGCGAACGCAGTTCGGTCGGTGATGTAGTACAAAAGGCAGCCGTCGGCCATTAGCTTTCAGCTTACAGCCGTGTGTGCTGTTCCAACGAATCTTGTCGTCTGGACGACGTAGGTGCAGTCCTTTCCCTCGTTTACCTCTCTTAACCGTGAAGCCTCCTGCTCAGCTGCGTTTAGGGATGAAAAGACTTTTACGACTGTGGCGCTACGCTCGATGTTGCTAGCCGACACATCAAAATCTAACCTTACGATGGCATAAACATGAGCGTGCTTTGAATGCGGTTTCTCCGAAGGCGTTCTCCCTTACGGTCGGGTCCTGGCAATCTCCGGCAAGACTTCGCCCTTTTTCTTGGGCGCTTCGCCTAGATGATATTTCGTCAGACCGTCGCGCAGATACTCAAACGCTTCTTCTGGTTCGTCGACGATTTTGAATAGATCCAGATCCTGCGGAGATACCGCGCCAGCATCGACAAATGCCTGGAAGTTAATGATCTTGTTCCAGTAGTCGCTGCCGTAGATGACCACCAGGATTTTCTTCGCGAGCTTGTCTGTCTGGGCGAGCGTCAGAATCTCAAACAGCTCGTCCATCGTCCCGAAACCCCCGGGGAAGATTACAAGTCCTTTGGCGAGATAGGCGAACCAGAACTTGCGCATGAAGAAATAATGGAACTGGAAGTTCAGCGATGGTGTGATGAAAGGATTCGGGTGCTGCTCGAACGGCAACTGAATATTCAGGCCGATGCTCTTGCCTCCCGCTTCATGAGCACCAAGGTTCGCTGCTTCCATGATGCCGGGCCCTCCGCCTGTAGTGACGACGAACCGATGGCGCCGTGCCGGGATGGTAATCGACCACTTCGTCAGCATGTGGGCGAGTTTGCGGGCATCTTCGTAGTAGCGGGCCATGTCAACGCTGGCTTGGGCTCGCTTCAGGTCCTGCTGCAGTTGCTCCGGGCCAATTGCAGAATCCGGATTGCGTTCAAGATCAGCCAACGCCTGCATGGCGTTCTCGCGGCCGTGAAATCGCGCTGAGCCAAAAAACACGACGGTATCCTGGATCTGCTCGCGGCGGAAACGCGCAAGAGGTTCCTGATATTCGGCCAACATGCGAAGGATGCGTCCGTCAGGGCTATTGAGGAAGGGTTCGTTCTGATAGGCGACTGGTGCAGCTTTGAGTTCCGTCATGTGTACTCGGGTTGCAGATCATCCTTGGTCTTGCAGGTCCGAACGTGTGCGGTGCTACGAATGTTCGTGGTAGTGAAGCGCCTCCCAGAACCCGATCCAGATGTCCAGCAGGCCCAGGCCGCTGCAGATCCCACGAAAAAAGCCGTTGGCAACGAAACTTCGGAGCGAAGGAAATGATAGCAGCAGGTAGTTATCGGTCCATTCTGGCGTCCAAGGCAGAATGATCAGCAACACGCCCGCAACGGCGCTGATGAGGACGAACAGAAAAACAGAGGTGCGGTGCATCCAGAGCTGGATCGCCGGTGGCTGAGCTTCCTCACCGGAATTGATCAGGGTCGCATGAATATCGGAGGGAGGAGCGGGCTCGGGTGATTCGCCGGGCGCTGTCGAGAACGTCGGATCAGTCATTCAGGGAAAGCTCCGTTCCCAGCGGCAAAATTCCGAAAATTGCTTCCCGTCAGGGATGTAAGCGAGACCATCCGGATATTTTACGACTTCAGGGCTTTAATGCGCTCGGCGACATCGCGGTAGTCGATGTTGGCGCCATAGACGTCCATGAAATGCTTCAAAGCGGAAGATTTGTCGCCGGCTGTTTCGTAAGCCGAGGCGATTTCATAGTTCAGTGCGGTGCGGGTTTCACCATCAATCGTCGGAACAGCCAGAGCCTTTTCGTACCAGCGGACAGCGGCCTCAGGCACGCCCTTTTCGAGGAAGCATTGCGCAAGCCAGGTGTAAGTCTGCATGATTTGGTTAAACGCATGTCCGCGGTCGAAAGACTGGCAAGCCTTCTGCAGTTCTCCAATAGCCTCGTCCAGCAACCCCATCTCGCGGAAGGCGATGCCTAGATTGTAGTGGGTTTCCGGATCTTCATCGGCATTGGCCACGTCAGCTTCCAAATCCTGCTTGAGCTCGCCGAACATCTCGGCAAGATCGATGCCGGGGTCCTCCCCAAAAGGAGACGATTTCGCAACCGCAGCAGCTGACGGCACCACGGGCGAAGGAGCTTGAGGCTTCGGAGTGGGCGGCACGGGCGCTGCCGAGGCGACCGGCGCCGGAGCTACGGGTGCAGCGTGCACGGGCCGCGAAAACACAGGCGCGGTCGGCGCGATGGGAGCGGCCGACGCGGCTGCACTGGCAGCCTTTGCCGCCACAACAGGAGCAACAGATTGGGCTGGTGCTGGCCGCGATGGAACTGCCCGCGTTACTTTAGGGCCCGGCGCAGTGTGCGCTTCTGCCACAGGCGCCGCCTTCAGGAAATCTTCGCCAATCGATGCTTCGATATCCGCAACGAACTCGCCTAATACCGGCTCAGCTTGCTTCGGTGCCGCTGGTGCCTTAGCTTGCGCAACGGGCGCGGCTGGCCGTGCCGGAGGCTTCGCCACGGTGCCCGGAAGGAAGCCGTCGCCCAGTGAGGACTCCAAGTCCGTTACGAATTCCTGGAGTACTCCCGGTTGCTGCGGTTCCGGCTCGGGTTCCGGCTCCGGCTGATGAACAGGAGCTTGGGCGACCACAGGTTCCGCCGCCGGCTCTGGTTCTGGAGTAGCTTCTGCGACCACCGGAATCTCTTCGACGACCGGTTCGGGCTCGACGGAAACAGCAGGTTCTTCGATCGTGACTGCCGGTTCTTCCGCAATCTCGGCGGTAGGAACGTCTTCCGCCGTAAGTTCTTCCATGACGGGCTCGGCTTCGACCTGAACTTCTTCCGCCGGCGTCATCGCGGCATCGACTTCGGCCCGCAGTTCGTCGATCTTTGCCTGATCGCGCGTCAGAGTCTGCAGCTTGGCCAGCGCGGCGAGGGCCTGCTCCGGCATGCTATGCCCAACGTAGAAGTGGATCTCTTCGATCGTCTCCGCAACGCGAGGATCTTCGCCTTGCGCCGGCTTGGCCGCAGCGACCGGCTGAGCCTCCGCCGGTTCTTCCTCAGCTACGGCCGGTGTATCGTCGGCCTCGATCGTAACGGCATCGTCCCATTCGGAGGACAGATCGATCTCTTCCGGCCCAGCTTCAGCCACCTCACTCGAAGGCGCAGCGGATTCGTCCACTACAGCGAATTCAGGTTCCGCCGAGGGTGTTTCGGCCTCGGGCGCTGCGACGGTTGCTTCTTCAACGGCTGCCACTTCCGGTTCTTCGATCGTGATCTCAGCCGGAGCCTCTCCCTGCGGAGCCTCTGCGACTGCGAATTCAGCCACTTCCGGCTCGGCTTGCGCGACGGCGGGAGCATCGATGTAAATCTGCTCCTCGCCAGAATCTGGCGGGTGCACGGCTCCGGAAGAACGCTCTTCATACCGCTCGGCCAGTTCACTGTAGCGGGACGCTTCATCCGGGTGGTCGGAGTCAGAGTAGATTCGCTGTAACGTTCGGCAGCAGAGCGCGGCTTCGGCAAAACGTCCGGCGCGCGTGTGCAAAGCTGCCAGCCGCTGGTTCAGACGCAGATCATCGGGAGCCTGGGGCAGCACAGACGTCAGCGGTCCGAGCGCCTTGGCGGGCATGTTGTATGAAATGAACAGCTCCGCATCGGTCAGCGCCGAACGGACTGCCAGCGCAACCTCGTCGGAATAGTGCTGATGAATGGAGGGCGCAGTCGATTCCAGATCGTCGATTAGGACGACGGCCTCTTCCGGCGTGATGAGCTTGTTCCCAGAGGTCCCACCCAGCTGGCTGACCACCTGCTGGTAATTCTGCATGTGCAGGGGGTTCTGTGGTTCGACCTGCGCCAGTTTTTGATAAAGATCACGCGCCTTGCCGAGGTCGCCAGACTGCACGCTGGCATGGGCGAGAAGTTCGCTGACTTCACTGATATGGGTGGTCTCGCCCGCTTTATTGAAAAGATCCAGCAGCTTCTGCAGCGAATCGGGATTATCGCGAACATGGCCGATGATCGTGTGCAGGGCCTTCAGAACCTTATCGGAATTCTCCGCCAGCAGGCGTTCGGCATGTTCATCAAAGACCTGCAGGGCGTTCTCGTATTGCCCGGCTTGCATCAGCGCATCGGCAAACGATGCGATCGCTGCGAGATCGTTGTGGACCGCCAGCAACTTGTTTGCGATTGTTCCTGCCTCGGAGAGCTGGCCTGTCAATAGATAGGCTTTGAGCAGGTCGCGCAGTCCGTCGGGATTCGAATCGATGTCGGAGATCTTCTGGTACGCGGCCACCGCTCCAGCTGCGTCGCCGGACTCAAGCAAGTTCTTGGCCTGCATCTGCAACGCATACGCGTTGCCCGGATCCAGAGTGAGCATGCGCTGCAACACTTCGTCGGCGGCGCTAAGCGATCCCTTGGAACGCATGCTCTCGGCTGCAGCCGAGAATATCTGCCACGCATCCGTCTTCTTGCCCAGGCGGACGTAAACTTCGGCCAGCTTCACCCGCATCTGGCTGTTTTCCGGATCCATCTCCAGGATCTTCTGGAAAATACGGATGGCGTTTTCAAACTCGTTGGCCTTCAGGAACTCTTCCGCAACCTGCAGATACTGCGCACGGGCATCGTTGAACAGTCCTTGCTGCGTATACAGTTCGGCCAGCTTCAGCAAGCTCTCGAGCGACGGCTTGAGCTTGCAGATCTTCTTGTACATCGCGATCGCCTTGACCGTGAATCCCTGGCCGGCATAGGCATCGCCCACACTCTTGAAACACTCGGTAGCTTTGTCGCCCTCGCCGATGCGCGAGTAAAGATCCCCGACGGTGTTGGTGACCGTCAGGTCCTTGGGATCGTTTTTGAGGATTTTTTCGTACTCGGAGATGGCATTCTGAAGCTTGCCCTGTTGGACATACTTCTCCGCAGAGGCGAGTACCTTTTGCTTGTTGAAGCCGAACAATGCCATAAGAGCGTCGAACTCCAGACCCAGGTGTTACCGATCTACGAATTCAGATCAAAACGAATTCATACCGCGAATTCAACAAACTCTGCGACTGAACCCGCTGAACGCTGGGGGCTGCTCCCCGGGTACGGGTCGCGGACGACTCTACCTTTATCGGCAGATAGCCGACCGGACAAGGCCAATTGTACGTCTGGAAGTCATGGATGGCATGGTTACCAAGGGTTACCGAAAGGGAGTGTACCAAGGGTTACTAACGGCATATTGAGCGCTCGCCCGCTCACCCAAAAGGATTTTTCTTCTGTCAGCAGGTGGTCGTTTTCAAGGTGACCCATTTCTCGCGCGAATTTTACGCGAAAAAGTGGGGTTCGACAGGGTGACGGAACGATCCCTGGACGGTACGCGACCACTGTCAACAATTGCAGCTGCAAAAAGCAACCAGAAGTGAAATGTTCCTGCTAAGGGTGTCGTCACTCCTGCTCACCGGCGGTCCCGGCGATCAAAATCGTGCCAGTGCAACCGGGCAACATGCCATACGACCAATGCACTGGCACCTCAGCTGACGGAAATGGGAGAAGGAACATGTCGAGACGATTAATCCTAACTGCGCAGCTATGCGCTTGCTTGATAACAGGTTCTCTTGCTGCGCAGACGGCGCCTGCACCGAATCCCCAATCGCCCGGCGCGGCCCCAAGCTCGCCCGCCGCGAAGGTCGGTTTGTTCGTTAATGGGAAGAATGGTCAGACTCCTCAGCAACAAGCGCAGGATGAAAATGAGTGTTATTCCACCGCCACGCAACAGACGGGCATCGACCCGACCGCAGCTCCCGCCGCACCTGCCGAAGCTGACAAGAAGCAAGGCGGTGGCGCCAAGGGCGCTGCTGGAGGAGCCGCGGGTGGTGCTGCGATCGGAGCCATCGCAGGCGACGCAGGAACCGGTGCAGCGATTGGAGCAACCGCCGGCGCAGTGCGCGGCCGCCGTCAGCAGAAAAAAGCGAACAAGCAAGCGGAACAACAAGCCCAACAACAATCTCAGAGTCAGCAGCAGCAAAAGCTCGACACATTCCGTAGGGCATTTTCATCGTGCATCGATGCCAAAGGCTATTCGGTGAAGTAACTTCCTGAAAACTCTGCGCTGGGATGCTACCTCCCTAATGCCTGTCGAATGAGCTATGTCGAATTTGCGGGTTTTGCTGTCAATAGTCTCGGCGATCGTCCTGTTCTTGTATGGCCTTGGAGCATTTAGTCAAGAAATACAAACGGTCGGTCGAGAGTCCCTGCAAAAATGGTTGGGGCGATTAACTGGAAAACGGTGGCGTGCACTTCTACTGGGTGGGGTCGCAACTGCGATTGTTCAATCCAGCAGCGCGGTAACTGCGTTAACTGTGGCGCTGGTGGATGCCGGGACCATATCGTTCGGTTCGAGTCTGGGAGTCATTCTCGGAGCAAACATCGGAACAACCTCGACGGCATGGCTGGTCTCTCTCAAACTGACATCCATTGGCCCATTTTTCATTGTTTTCGGTGCGCTGCTGAGCGCGTTGCCAACGCGCTTCAAGATTTTGGGGAAAGCGGCTTTTTACCTTGGATTTATTTTCTTCAGTCTCGACGTGGTGAGTTACACGCTAAAGCCATTGGCGCAGAATCCCGCATTCGCCGAGGTTTTACGCCAATCAAGTTCGCCATTAATGGGAGTCTTGGCGGGTACGCTGGTCACGGCGATCGTGCAATCGAGCAGTATTACGACGGGACTGTGCATTCTTCTGGTACAGCAAGGTCTGCTGGGGCCAGCAGCTGCGATTCCGATTGTCATCGGTGCAAACATCGGGACTACCGCGACAGCGCTGGTCGCCAGTATCAAAATGCACCAAACGGCGCGACGGGTAGCGCTGTCCAATCTCCTGTTCAATACCTTCGGAGTCGTGATGTTCGTGCCATTTCTCGAACGGTTCGCAACCGCAGTCGTCGAGTTCGCCGGAGAGCCGAGCATGGCTGTCGCGTGGGCCCAGCTGATTTTTAACGTAGTAATGACGGCGGCGGTGCTGGTTCTTCTACGGATTTTCCATTCTCGCCTGCGCCAGTTGGACGCCCTTCCGGCGCACGCTGTGACGTCGAGCGTATCGCATTAACCGCCTGGCGTTTTGGGCGAGCTCCTGATTAACTCCGGCTATTCCACCAATCCACGGGTTCTCCTATTGACATTCTGTATGAGCAGCAACTCCTCTGCTATAGACAGTCGATAGGAAGTCAACACAGGGACAAAATCAGACAATCTACTGCAGGGAACCTGGACCTACTGATCCTCAAGGCGATTGGCGATGGCGAGATGCATGGCCTCGAACTCGCACCCAACCCTCAGCCTCTTCGTATATTGGACGGCCACAGGATCTATCCCCGCGCACGAGTCTACTTGACAAGCAAGTGAAACGGAGTAGTCTCTCCTTAGAGAGACCACTTGGATGTCTAATAAAGACAAGGAATCAATCCAGCTACTGCAGGGAACGCTGGATCTCATCGTTTTGCGTACACTCGCGACGATGGGCCCACAACACGCTTACCAAATCGCCACGCGTCTCCAGCAGATCTCCGATCGGTTACTCAACCTCAACCAAGGAACCCTCTATCCAGCATTAGTGCGACTGGAGCAGTACGGTTGGATTAAGGGAACCTGGGCAAGGACCGAGAGCAACCGGGAAGCCAAATACTACGAAATCACCAAGGCCGGACAGAAAGCCTTGGGCGAGGAAACAAAGACCTGGAGAAGAATGGCGGCTCTGGTGGAACGGCTCTTGATTGAGGAGTCCTAGCCATGAAGCATCTGAGACGCATATTTCAAAAGTCCTGTCTACTTTTCGATGACTCCAGGGTAGAAGCAGAACTGAAAAGAGAAATTGATTCACACCTGGCATTTCTGGAAGACGAGTATCTTCGCCAGGGGATGTCCCCTCAGGATGCGGGACGGGCAGCCAGACTCGCCTACGGAGGTGTAGAGCAAGCGAAGCAGCGGCATCGCGATGAGCGAGGATTTCAGTGGTTTGGTCACATGCTGCAAGACACTCGATACGCCTTGCGCCACTTGCGGAAGTCTCCCGGATTTACACTGACGGCCATCCTGATGCTGGCGCTGGGCATCGGGGCAACGACGGCGATTTTTTCTATCGTCGAGGGAGTTCTCCTGCGTCCACTGCCGTTCCCCGACCCGCATCAACTGGTCTCGTTGGGAGATGAAATTGAAGGCATGCGCTGCGCGTCCTGCGCTCACTCCAGCGTGACCGCTCCCGATATACGCAACTACATGCGCGACACGCAAAGCTTCACCCACCTGGGCGGCTTCCGGGAAAGATTGTTTGAACTATCCGGTGCGGGCGATCCGGCTGCGGTGAATGGCACGCGGATGAGCGGAGAGATCTTTGCGGCCCTCGGAGTGCCACCGCTTCTGGGACGAACCTTCACACAACACGAAGATGAAGAACTACAGCAAGTGGTGGTGTTGAGCTATGGCATGTGGAGGAACCGCTTCCACGGTGATCCGGACGTGCTGGGCAGCAAGATCCTTCTCTATCGCAAGCCTTACACCGTGATCGGCGTGATGCCCCACGATTTCGAGTTTCCTCTCAACCCTGGGCATGTGAACCAGAGTGAGTTTTGGCTTCCGCTCAGCCTGCAGCCAAACGAATTTACAGCGGGCGGCGAGGCGTCGTGGAACTCTCGCATGGTGGGGCGCTTAAAGCGCGGTATCACTCCGGAGCAAGCGCAGAGTGATGCCGAGCGAGTCGCCGCGGAAACGATGCGCGACTACCCGGCCTACATGCGCAGCATGCATATTCACGCGGTCGTGAGGCCGCTGCACGAAGATACCGTGGCGCAGGCGCGACCTCTGGTGCGAACCCTGTTCTTTGCCGTCATCGTTGTTCTACTAATCGTCTGCGCAAACCTGGCAGGGCTTCTGCTGGTGCGTGCCATCCGCAGAAGAAGAGAGATCGCGGTGCGGCTCGCCCTGGGTGCGCGCGCGACCACGTTACTCCGGCAGGCCATCGTCGAAAGCGTGGTCTTGGGCATCGCTGGTGGCGTCATCGGGCTGGCACTGGCGGCCGGGGCTCTGCGGGTAGGCGTAAGCCGCCTGCCGCAGACGCTTCCTCGCATCAACGAGATTGGCTTGGACTGGCCAGTCATGCTCTTCGCGCTGGGACTGGCGCTGCTGACCGGCTTCGTCTGCGGATTGGCTCCGGCATTTGCGGCAATCAGGACAAGCGTGAATGAGGCACTCAAAGAAGGCGGTCGCACCGGCACCTTGGGCAGCGGCCATGCCAGGCTACGCTCGGCTCTCGTCGTAGCGGAGATCGCCGTCGCCTTGACCCTGCTTACCGCTTCTGGCCTGTTGCTGCGCAGCTTCGAAAAGATGCGCGATGTGCAATTGGGCTTCCGCCCCGACAATACTCTGGCTGCGCTCTACGTTCTGCCGCACCAACAATATCGAACCCAATCCGCCATCGACGAATTCACGAAAACTCTGCTGAATGATCTGGGGCAGTTGCCCGGCGTCGAGACTCTTGGCATTATTTCGTTCTTGCCTGTGGCCGGCAATAACTGGGGTATCGCTTTCACAATCGAGGGCTACGTTCCTCCCAAGGGCGCGGGGTTGAATATGGCGGCCATGTCACTGGTCGAGGGCGATCCCTTCGAAGCGCTAGGCATTCGTGTGCTCCGTGGGCGCGTTTTTACCGAGTGGGATAATGCCGGCTCACAGCTCGTGGCCATCGTGAATCGAAAGATGGCCCAGCACTACTGGCCTGGCCAGGACCCGATTGGCAAGCGGTTGCGCCGGGGCATGCCGGAAACCTCCACGCCATGGATGACAGTCGTGGGTGAGGTCGATGATGTCAAGCTCGGGTCGCCCGACGCGGAAACCATGGCACAGGTATACCAGCCCGTCACGCAGACGGTTGCCAGTGAAGGCCCTCTCGCCTCTGTTGGCGAATTGAGCGCAGCCGACGGCTGGCTCGTCCTGCGCACCCGCATGGCGCCGGAGCAGATGCAGGAGTCGCTACGAGCAATCGTGCGGAAGATTGACCCACAGCTGCCGCTCTACCAGATGCAGACGATGGAGCATGCCATCTCAAAGAGCGAGGCGCCGCGACGTTTCAATACCATCCTGATTTCCTCGTTTGCCATCGCTGCCGTGCTGCTCAGTGTTCTCGGGATCTATGGAGTGATTGCGTTTTCGGTAGCCTTGCGTGAACAAGAGATGGCGGTGCGCATGGCGCTTGGCTGTCAACGCTCCGGAGTGGTTCTGCTCATCCTGATTTCCGGCGCTCGGCTCGCAGCTGTGGGCTGCGGCTTAGGTTTGCTCGGAGCACTGGCCGCATCCCGTTTGCTGCGATCCTTTCTATTTGAAGTAAGCCCGTTTGATCCGGGAGTGCTTGCACTTTCCGCGGTGGCAATGCTGTTGCTGGCGCTGGTAGCTTCTGCACTACCGGCCAGACGCGCAGCGACTACGGATCCCATGCTGGCTTCGCGAGGCGAATAAGAGCGGATCACAGTGATGGGGTGCGCCTCTCTTCTACTCCAGCGGGACCTGACCTATCGCTGGTGCGAGTCACGGATCAGGACCACATCTGCGTCGGTGCGTCCATAGCTCAACGCCAGTTGCTTGCCGTCGAGCGACCTGTGAAAATCACTGATGCCGCCGGACTTGAACTCGGTCAGTTGGCGAGGTGGACCACCATCCAGAGGCTGCATCCACAGATTTGCAGCGCCGTTTTCAATGATCGGATACGCGATTGCTTTTCCATCAGTCGTGAAGCGGATTTGATCGCCCGAATGCGGTGGAGCATCCACGTTATGGACAACTTGACCCGATTGAGCATCGAAGACCAGGAAGTGGCTCTTCCCATCGCCAGAGAATGCGGGCGCGACTACCGCCTTTCCATCTGGCGAAAAGTTGGCCGCACCGTTTTCTCCTAAAGATAAGTTGACGGTGGCAAATATCGTGGGCTGCTTGCCTTCACCTGAGACCCGCATAAGCTTGCCTTCTCGAAGGAAGAGAACAGTCGCTCCATCGGGAGAACATATGGGAGCGCGGTCGTCCTTACCAAATGTAAGCTGCTTTAGATTGGCGCCATTCCGATCGATGCGCCAAATATTGGCTGCAAGCGGGGCTACTAGATTCGCCGACACAAAGATAATCGACTGCTCACCACATTCTGCGGCCTCAAAAGACGGGTGACGAGCATCCTCGTAAATCGTGGTCTTTCCGGAACCATCGGAGTTGTAAAGGTGCAACTTAAGGTCAGGGCTCGCGAGGAGTTTGCTATCGCTCGTCCAGTTGAAATGGAAGATGACGTATCGCGAGACCTGCGCGCCGATCTCGTCATGAGCCGAGCCCGAAGAACGCGTGTAAATGTTCCAATGATCTTCTTTTAGAATCGTCGCGATTACGGCACCGTCCGCCGATATGGCGAGTCCGTTGTAGCTGTTAAGGTCGGAAGTAATGGGGTGAAACTCACCTCCAGGATACGAAATTAGGGCGATTTGATCCCGGATGAAGTTCGTGCTGGAATCCTCAAACAGAACCACTAACCCAGAGCCATCGGGTAGCCAGGCTGCCGAAGTGTAGAAACGACTATCACTCGGGAACACAGTCTTGGCTGCACCCGTCTTCGGGTCTATGGCCATGAATGCGCCGAGGGCATTCTCCGAAGGCAAAGGGATCGGTGCCAATAAGACTTTGCCATCAGGGACCAGGTTGGATCGTTGGGTGGTGGGAACACACCGGCGACAAGCGTCCTTTCCCCTCCTCCAGTCGCGGGAGCAACCAACAGGCGATACTTCCCGGGTTCTGGGTTGTTGTCGCGGAGGAAGGAAATCTGGCGCCCATCGGGCGAGAAAGCTATCGAACTGTCGATGTCGTGGACTACGAGTCCCGGCGTACCTCCCAAAATGGGCGCCTGAAAGAGTTCGCTCACGTGGTAATTCCCAGGAACCGTTCGAGAAAAGTAAATGTAGTTGCCGTCACGCGAACATGCGAGACTTCGGTAACGTGTTGCAAGAGGTGACACCACTTGCGCATCGCTGTTCGTAGGAACGTTGCGAAGCCACAAACCTTCTTTGCATCCGTTTCTCCGACTACATTCAAGACATACTTGCCGTCAGGAGACACGGTTGCCAGTCTGGCCCTGCAGCGTCAAGCGCGTCGGCAATCTCGATCGCGAGCGAAAGAAGTGTTCCGGTTTCCATCGCCCTGCCGCCGATCTTGTGTTTCAGCGTGACGCCTTCCAGCATTTCCATCGCGATGAACGCTTGCCCGTCCTGCTCGCCGATGTCGTAAATCGTGCAGATGTTGGGATGGTTGAGCGCCGAGGCTGCCTGGGCTTCGCGCTGGAAGCGTGCAAGGGCCTGCGGATCGCGGGCTACGTCGTCGGGAAGAAATTTCAGCGCGACGAAGCGTTGCAGACGCGTGTCCTGGGCTTTGTAAACCACGCCCATACCGCCGCCGCCCAGCTTTTCAACGATTTGATAGTGAGATACGGTCCGGCCGATCATGAGGCAGTTTTCTGGTCGCATCATCTTATGTAGGAGGAAGACCTCAGTCAATCAAAGGCTTGGCGGTACCGTCGGGCTGTCGCGCTTTACCGTGTCTCGAATGCCAGGAATGTGCGCTCTGGATTTACCTCTCGAATCAGCAACGCTTGGGGGCGATTTTTGAGTGAATCGGAATATTAGGCCCAGACGAATCGCGACGCTCCAATCCCTTGGTGCTACGCTGCCTCAATGAGAACCGAGCGCTTAGTTCTTCGCCGATGGCACGATGCTGATCGACAACCATTTGCTCGGCTCAATGCCGATACTCGGGTCATGGAATTCATCCCCAGCCTTCTCTCCGAGCAGGAGAGCAACTCGCTCGTCGAGCGAATTGAAGCGCATTTCGAACAGCACGGCTTCGGTCTCTACGCCGTTGAGACTCGGTCCGAGGAACTCTTCATTGGCTACGTCGGTCTGAGTGTTCCGACCTTCCAGGCCGCATTCACTCCGTGTGTGGAAATCGGCTGGAGACTGTCGAGAGAGTATTGGGGCCAAGGGTTGGCGACCGAAGCTGCTCGGGAAGTTGTGCGCTACGCTTTCGAAGAATTAAGCCTGCCAGAGTTGGTTTCGTTCACCGTGCCCGCCAATAGTCGCTCGATAGGGGTGATGAAGAAAATCGGGATGACCTATGATCCTAAGGACGATTTTGACCATCCGCGATTGCCAGTCGGGCACACCTTACGACGCCATGTGCTCTACCGCCTTAGCCGCTCAGCATGGGGTGCACGTTCCTCATCTAGCAATTCCCAAGTTGACGGAATCTGAGCTGAATAGAGATTTTTCACCAATCATTCACCGCAACAATGCTTCCGAGGTTATTTTTTCCGGGCTTCGGCCCCCGAAAGCACTTCCGTAACATTGACCGCTTTCGCGTTGTTTGTCATCGTGCAACAATGCCGCGAAGCGTCGGAAAAACCGCAAAGTATCGCCCGCCTCGAATCCGTGTGCCCCACCAGCAAAAAGCAATTTTCACGGTGGATGACCAAAAGCTCCTGGGTGTGGTGCAACGGCTTTCATTGACTGGTGGATCGGCCCTTCTGACGAAGGGGCCAATCCCTCAAGGAACACTCGGGGAAATGCTGTTCGGGACGGTCTTTGGGAAAGTGAAGGCACACATTGAATTTCTGCACAGAGGTGCTGACGGTGTGCCCCTCTCCCAAGCTTTCAGCTTCGTTACGATGGATGCCGTCAGCAGCCAGCGCCTCAATAAAGCTCTCGAAGAAATGAACACCTCTGAATTCTCGGACGACGTGCGGGAACCAAACCGTATCGACCTGGCCTTCGAGACGCTGCGACAGAGCGTGCGCCAGTTGTCCGGAATGCTCAATTCCGTGCGCCCAACGCGATCGAAGGGTTAACGCCCGTAACCCCTTACAAACTGTGGAACGCGCAATGTTCGGATCGTCGCGCAACGCCGCTCAACTTTTGTAGCGTGCTTGTGTTCGCTAGTAGTCCTTCTGAGGTCATTACAAATAGCGGAAAAACTTATCTTGCGAGTGCGAAACCACGAGTCGCCATCCTCCGAATACAGGTCGGGCCATAAAGAGGAAAATTCGCTGTGTAAGTGCATTCTGGAAACCCCATTGTGCGTTGTTCTTCCCACTAAGACTCTGGCAACCGCCAGTAGGCGCATACCAACTGGTCTTTCTGCGAGTTCCCGGCAGCTTGATGCTCGAATACGGTTGCTCTGGTCACTCGAATATGTCATTCAACGTCGGTAGCTTTCAACGGGTCCGGGGTGTTCTTTTTGTCTTGGTACTTTCAGTAATGCCCGGCCACACGCAAACAGTTTCTCGTGGAACCAAGATAATTCACCGCCTCCTCGCACCACTGCGTTCCAACCCTTTTCACGTTGATGAGTCCCGACCTTGCGGGCTAGGATTTAGCTCTTGTTTTCTGCCCTCAGAAGCAACTCCTGCTTCTTCAACACAACCACAGTCTGCATTCGACTTGCCCAAGGCAGTTCCGGGCCGTTCAAGGATTGTGACGCTCGAATTGCGCACTCTGCATCGCGGTCCGTTCTGTCATCATTGGCTGCAAGCGGAGAGTTCGATTGGTCCGGTCACCCTGGGTTACGGCCCAGCGACGATTCCCTTCATCGATTCAGGTCAAGTGTCCTTGCAGGACGGACATGGCAACATCGAGAGAATCTCTGGTGTGTATGTGATCCCATTCTTTGAACCTCCACCGTTGAATTACCACTACGCAAAAGCTCCAGGGTCTGGCCATGTAATCGGAAGATCTGTGCAACTTACAGTCGCTCAATCCGACGCACTCATTCAAAGAGAGCGCGCCCACCGGTTTGTGGGCCCCTACATCCCCCTTTTTCATGATTGCCGCACGTACACCTGTAGAGTCCTTGCGACTGCGAAAGGGAAATCTTCTCTGCCCTGCTACCTGCTCTTAAAAGGATATTGGTAGGCAATCCGTTTGCAGATCTGCGTCGCCATCATTGCCGATCACCGGATCCTGCGACACCCAGATTTTCAGGTCTCCAGTGTGAATCTAGCTTGCTCCGCGCCATGGCTCGTTTAGAAGGCCAGCACGCGATGATGACTCAGCCCGGTCACCCGGAATCAGCATGCCTTTCGCACACACCCCCTCCACAGGTGAGGGAATCGGAAGCTTGTTCTCTTGTGCTGCTTTCGTCATGTGCCGAATCTTCATGCACGCTTCCTGGAATGATAGTTGACGTTAGTAGTTGGCAACGCGCAAACCATCCATTAGAGCGAAATGGCGCTCTTCTACGAGTGCGTACGGAAGTGCGCTCAAAAACATGCTTGACACCGCCGACATTGTTAGAGATGTGATTTAACGTTCGTTATTACCCCGGCGTGCGCAGGCAATAAGCAGCGCCCGATCACTCATGCTGGGCATCCTTATTTCTCCACATAATCCGTCTGAAATTTGCCATTACCGTTGAGCTGAACGATCACGATACCGTCCGTCGCCGCAACAAAATGCGGTACGCCGGCGGGAATGACGATGAAACTGCCAGCGGGGTAGCCTTTTAGATTCGTGGAGTTGAATTTCGTTCCCTCGCCCAGATACCAGGTTCCTTCGATGACGGTGACGAGTTCGTCTTGCGGGTGCGTATGCGCGAGGGCTCGTTTGCCTGCAGGCATCTTGACGCGATCGATCCACGCGCCACCCTGACTAGAGTCGCCGAGCAAGTTCGCTCGCTCGCGGCCGTCGGTGTAGTACGACGGCGTGAACCATCGAACTTGTGGCGGCGTGAGCGCGATGATCTCTTTCTTGTTCGTGTCGCCCAACATCAACATGATTGAGGCAAAGATCGATATTGCAAGTGTCAGCCTCTTCATCACCTCTCCTCTCAGCGAGCATTATTGCAGTTAGCGCCGACGAACAGTCTCTCTGTGTTCGCCCGGGGGTTGCGAGGGATTTGAGTGTAATGATTCCATAAACAATGTCGGCTCCCAGGCCCGAGTAAACTTTGGAAGCGCTAACCACCAAAGGGCTCGGAGAAAGGAGCCGAACATGCTGATTATAGGTTGTGATTATCATCCGGGCTTCCAACAAATTGCTTCCGTCGATACCGACGGCGGTGAATTGAGCGAACACCACCTGGCGCATCGCGAGCAGGCTGAGCAGTTTTACCGGGAACTGAAGCAGCAAAATATATGCGCACGTGTGGGCATGGAATCGAGCGGACACTCGCGTTGGTTCGAGCGTTTGCTGCAGGAGCTTGGTTTTGAGTTGTGGATCGGAGATCCCGCTGAGATCCAGACCAGGCGTGTACGTAAACAGAAGACCGATCGGCAGGATGCGCAGCTACTGTTGCGATTGATGCTGGAGAATCGCTTTCCGCGGATCTGGGTGCCCGACGCTGAGAATCGCGATCTGCGGCAACTGTTGTGGCATCGGCATCGGATGGTGCAGATGCGCACACGAGTGATGAATCAACTGCATGTCGTTCCTCTCAACGAAGGTCTGCGCCGCAAAAAGGCGCTGTGGCGGCCGGCCGGTCGCAAGGAGTTGGAGTCGATCGCACTGGCTCCATGGGCCAGCCGACGGCGTCAGGACCTGCTCGACTTGCTCGATCAACTCACGCCGAAGATCCAGGAACTGACGCGTGCGTTGGAAGAGCAAGTGGAGAAGCGTCCGGTGACGCGACGACTGATGACGCATCCCGGAGTCGGTCCGCTGACCGCACTGGCTTACGAGTTGGTGATCGGAACTCCGGAACGCTTTCCCTGCGGCAAGCAGTTGGCCAGCTATATCGGGCTGGTGCCGGAGGAGAAGTCCAGCGGAGATCGGCGCCGGCTGGGCCACATCAGCAAGCAAGGCAACGTCCTGCTGCGCTTTCTGCTGGTGGAAGCGGCACAAGTCACGGTGCGCAGTCAGCCGGAGTGGCGCAGCAAGTTCTTTCATCTCGCGATGCGGCGCGGACGGAAGATCGCGAAAGTGGCGATGGCACGGAAGTTGGCCGTGCATCTGTACTGGATGTGGCGTGAGGGCTGCGACTACGGCCAGACGCAGAAGCTCGGTTCGCACGCGGGAGAGCCCGGAAATCCCGATGGTGTGCAGTCAAACACCGATGTAATGATTGGGCATCCCGCTCCCAGTAAGTGAGGGAGTTCGAAGAAACGAATCTTGATCGCGGTCAGTGATCGAAGAGATGGCTGGGTCGGACCGAGTCCTGACCCGAACGATTCAAAGCGAGCCCAGGGTGGAAACGCGCAAACCATCTATGAGAGCGAAATGGCGCTCTTCTATGAGTGCTCGTAGAAGTGTTGCTCAAAACGTGCTTGACACCGCCGACATTGTTAGAGAGGGGATTTATCGACATTCGACTGCTTCCACGCCAAGCCAACGGTTAACCTGCTTTCAACAAAGTGCGCTTGGAGACCTACCCGTGGGCTGTTGCTTCTAGACTTGCGACCGGATTCCCATCACTTTTGTGACGCCTGTCACGGCAAAGCCGAGAACCAAAACTTACCCTGAACATACTAAGGGAGCATTCATGTCCACGATTCAGGATGTGAGGGCAGCTGAGAAGAAATTGCATGAGATTCTGGACGCGCTAAAGAAAATCGGCGCGAACGATCCCGAGAATCTGACGCAACAACTGAGCAGTGCGTCAGACGAATACGCAAAAGCAGTTCGTGAGCTGAAGTAGGCACTTCGGGTTGAACAGCCCTAAAGTGATTCGCGCTCGTTGTGGGATTTTGAATGTAATTCAGATTTTTCACCAATTGTTTCGGGCGCTTCTCAAGAACCTCAACAGCCTTGCCGTCTGAATCAAATTTTGCTGATAACTGGAGACGCAGCCCGCGCGTTATTCCCATTTCTCGGCGGCTTGTTTCTAAAGTTCATGCTTCTGGTCTGTAAAATGGTGCTCTCATTCCGACGACGTAGGTCGGGCACGGATGGTGATTTCAGTCACTGCCCGTGTTTTTTGCGTTGCTACGATGAGGAGCACAACTTTCTGGGTAGCAGAGGGTTGTTGCAGTTGAATTGGGCGAACGCGCAGTTGCCACTTTCCTCCCAATTGCAGTCAGGGTGTTACATCAGAAGCGGCCACCATAAAGGTGTTCTGGAGGATGACGTGAGAAACATGTCTCAGTGCTTGTCGCTTGGAAGAACCCTTTGCCTGTGCGGGCTGTTCACACTCCTAACCAGCAGGTTGATGCTCGCTCAGGCGAATCCAGTTCCGTTTGTGAACAAGCCGCTTGTTCCGACGGCGACGGCGCCAGCCGGGTCGGCCTTCACACTAACGGTGAACGGCACCGGGTTTGTTGCTGGTTCGGTTGTCAACTGGAATGGCAGCGCATTGAGCACGGCTTTTGTGAATAGCTCGCAATTGACGGCGTCCGTTCCGGCCTCCAACATCTCTCAGCCTTCCACGGCTTTCATCACTGTATCCAGTCCGAGTCCCGGCGGGGGCACTTCCAACGAGGAGTTCTTCGAGGTTTCGGCTCCAACCGATTTGAATTTCACCAGCGTACCGCTGACTCCGGGTGGCACAGGTGATTGCGTCTCTGCTGGCTACCTGCAGGATTGCGCAAATCTCGTTGCTGCAGACCTCAACGGAGATGGAAAGCTGGATCTCACGTATGGTTCGTTCATGTCCGAAGGTGCGGACGTTGTGGGAAGCGGGTATACCGTGTTGGGTAACGGCGATGGGACGTTTCAAGCTCCTATGTCCTCAGGCACTGGCTTCACGTTCTTTATTACAGCTGACATGAATGGAGACGCGAAGGTAGACCAGGTGATCTTAGAGCAGGGCAGTGAACAGGATATGGTGGCTTACAGCATTTGGGTCTCGCTAGGGAACGGTGACGGAACATTCTCTTCACCGGTCAAGTTCTTTGCAGCAACTGCGCTGTATGCTTCCCTGCCGGTAGTCGGCGACTTCAACGGCGACGGCAAGCTCGACGTGGCGGTTTCAGATGATTCCGGGATCGAGGTCTCCCTCGGCAACGGAGACGGCACGTTTCAACCTGTCCTCACATCTGCTGTCGGCGGGGGCGGGGATCTGGCCGTAGGGGACTTTAATGGAAACGGGAAGCTTGACATAGCCGAGATCCTGAACGGGCAACTGCAGATTCATCTGGGAAATGGCGACGGTACCTTCACGGCCGGCGCGAACTATAGCGGGTTCGCCACTTCCGCCCAGATACTTACCGCGGACTTCAATGGGGACAACAAGCTGGACCTGATGCTTCTGGGGTTCGGTGGTACTAACACGGTGACCGTGGTACCCGGCAATGGGGACGGCACGTTCGCCAGCGCTACGGTTTACACGATCAATGGTAGTTATTTACAAGGGGGCACGATTACAGACCTCAACGCGGATGGAACACTCGATGTCGCATTGGCCAACAGCTCAGGGAACCCGCCCATCACCACCATTATGCTGGGCAATGGCGATGGGACATTCCAAAGCCCAGTGACTTTGCCTTTTCTGGCATCGGGCACCATCGCATCCGATACGATTGCTGCCGGGGACTTCAATAATGACGGGAAAATGGATCTTGCTATATGGACCGGAAACGGAATTGCGGCTTTGCTGCAGGATTATTCGCCGGATTTCTCTCTTCCCACCCCGACGCCGACTTCCGCCACAGTTACGGCTGGCGCAGCGGCCAACTACACGATCAGCGTCGCTCCGATGTCGGGCTTTACGCAAAGTGTTTCGTTTACGTGTAGCGGCGCTCCGGCCCAGTCGACGTGCACGATAACCCCAACCTCTGTCCTGCTCGATGGTGTCCATACTGCTACGGCCGCGGTAGCGGTGACGACCACGGCGAGAGCAATGAGCCACGAGGTAACGCCGGTTAGCCCACCTACGCTTGGTACCTTTGGCGGTCTCGGTGTTCTTTCGGGATTGCTGGGGGTCGCTGCCCTGGCTTTCTCAGGAGGCAGGTACCGCGCGAGAAATCCTCAAACGGCCTGCGTGTTCACAGTGATCAGTCTGGTATCGCTAGGGATCGCGATGTCGGCCTGCAGCGGGAGTAGTGGCAACAAGGGGGGCGGCGGGACTCCAGCTGGGAACTACACTTTGATCGTTACAGGCACTGCTACTGCGGGTTCGAACACTTTGACTCATAGTACGAATCTGGGTTTGGTTGTGCAGTAGATGCGGCATCACAATCAAACTTCGAGAGAAAACCTAAGAAACTCATAGTGCTAAGCGTCGAACAACTAGCCGGAATGTCCTGCTGATTCCCGTCAACTGTCGCCATCAGATGGGATGAGTTCTACATGCTCTTTTGAGCACAACGGCCTATGAAAACGAGTTAGGCTGTCGGAGCCGTCGACGTATGTGGTCGTTCGCCTTAGTGGAGCCCAAGAGCCCGCGGATGAGTTTGACCCTGGATGCCGTTGAGAACAACAGACTGTCGCCTTCTCTTCGGAGAGGAGCACGCGAGGGAGATTTTCGCGATTTGTGCATCCTTACGTCGCACGGCGGAAGGAGACAGCCATGGAAGTTTTGTATCCGCGGTGCTGTGGGCTGGATGTGCACAAGTCCTCGATCACTGCTTGCGTTCTGATAGCGCAATCTGGCAAACCGCTGAAGCACATTCGCCGCTTCGGGTGCACGACCCGCGAGCTCCGAGAGTTGGTCGCGTGGTTGCAGGAGTTTGCCGTCGAGCACGTAGCGATGGAATCCACGGGCGTTTATTGGAAACCTGTATGGAACGTTCTCGAAAGTCATTTTCAGATCATTCTGGCAAACGCCCAGCATATCAAGGCAGTTCCCGGCCGCAAGACGGACACGAAGGACTGTCAGTGGATCGCGGAGCTTTTGCAGCACGGACTGCTGCGGGGCAGCTTCATACCCCCGTTGGTGATTCGCGATCTGCGGGATCTCACCAGGGCACGAACCAGTTTGTCGCAGGAGCATTCTCGTATTGCCAGCCGGATTCAGAAAGTGCTCGAGGATGCAAATCTCAAGCTTGCAAGCGTTGCCAGCAATACTCTCGGTAAGAGTGGCAGAGCGATTCTCGCGGCAATCATCGGCGGTGAAGAGAGCTGCGAGCACCTCGCGGACCTCGCTCTTGGACACCTGCGCGCCAAGATCCCGCAATTGCAGGCAGCTCTAGAAGGCCAGGTACGTGACCATCATCGCTTTCTTCTGCGGAGCTTGCTTCGCCAACTGTACTTTATCGAAACTGAAATCGAGTTGTTGGACGCTCGACTGGATCAACTTGGGCAAGAGCACCTGGACTTGGCGGAGGCATTGAATCGTTGGGTTACGGTTCCCGGGGTGGATCGTGTGGCGGCTTGGAGTTTCATCGCAGAAATGGGAGCAGATGTTAGTCAGTTCCCAACTGCAGCCCATCTTGCTAGCTGGGCAGGCGTGTGTCCCGGAAACAACGAGAGCGCAGGCAAACGGATCAGCGGCAAGATCCGTAAAGGCAGTCCCTGGTTGCGTCGTATGGCGTGTCAATCCGCATGGGCTGCGGCTCGCACCAAGAACACTTATCTTTCAGCTCAGTTTAAGAAGCTTGCTGCTCATCGCGGCAGGAAATGCGCCATCATCGCTGTCGCTCACAGCAATCTTGGTGATTGGATACCACCATCGGACTGGATCTGGGAGATCGCAACAGCTGGTACTGTGTGCTGGACGAAACCGGCCAGATACAACTGGAGCAGCGAGTGCGCACAACGGCGAAAGCGTTGCGGGAAGTCTTCGGCGCCATGCCGCGCAGTCGAATCGCGCTGGAAATCGGGACGCATTCGCCCTGGATCAGTCGGTTGTTGAGCGAGTTGGGACACGAGGTGATGGTGGCGAATGCGCGCAAGGTGCGGCTGATCGGGGAGAGCCGCAAGAAAGACGATCGGCTGGATGCACAGACTTTGGCGCGGCTGGCCAGGATCGATCCCGAGTTGCTGTATCCGGTGAAGCATCGCAGTGCGCAGGCGCAAGCGGACCTGACGGTGATTCGGACGCGTGCCGCGCTGGTGCGGGCGCGAACGGGACTGGTGAATACCACACGCAGCCTGGCCAAGAGCTTTTGCAACAACTGAAAACGTCGCTTCCGCTATTCGGTAAGGCGAGTTTCGAGAACGGGTCACAAGTGTCGCAGTCTCCCCCAACTTAAGAAAGCGGCAACCCGACTATTTCTCTGAATCGAGCGGTTGCCACAGTTCGATCTTGTTGCCGTCAGGATCGTATATCCACGCGAAGCGGCCATAACCCTCGTCCTGGCGCTTCGGGTCGATCTTCACGCCTTCTTTTGCCAGGCGCTCGAGCAGCGCATCGAGGTCGTCGACGATGTAATTCATCATGAACGAGGCCTGGCTGGGCTCGAAGTATTTGGTGTTCCCGGGGAAAACGCTCCAGATTGTCATCCGCTCATTATCAGGATTGTCTTTTTCGCGCCACGGCAGCATGACGCCATAGCCGCTATCCGCGAAGCCCAAATGTTTTGCGTACCAATCCTTCATTTCTTTCTGGTTCGCGGACTTGAAAAAGACTCCGCCGATGCCCAGGATTCGCCCTTTTTCGCTCATGCTCGTTTTCCTTTCTATGATTTTTGTGATTGTACAAGTGCAGTACCGCTTCCCCTCAAACCTTGCACAGCGCTCCTTGTTCCTTCTCGCAAGTCCGTGCAATCTAGTCGAGGACCGTCATGGCTAGTGCTCCGGCAAGGATTTCCACACCTCGTTGTGACGGATGTCCTAGACTTCCACAGCCCTTATCCTCGAAACTGGCAGTAGCCGCAAGGCGCTTGGAACCGGCAACGTTCGGTCAAGGTAAGTTGTTCTTTGTCAATATTTTGCCTGTAAGTCCCACAAATTCAATATTTTGCGGGGGAATACAAGCCGGCATTTGTCGTAAGTCCTTATATCGCAATATTTTGTGCACTCCCGTAGAAAAAATTGTCGTGGCGCTTGGAATCATTAACTCCTTGCGCAGCAAGATTTTGCGAGTAAATTACTTGGAATCAACATTTTGCGAGCCAAACCACGAAATCGAAACCAAGCAACTCCTTTCAATACAATATTTTACGAGAGCAGTTGGAGAAAAATTTTGCGGCATCTGCGTGCAATTTCCTTCGCGGACCTTCGTGCCGTTTGTGGTTAAAAGCGACTCTGGGCTTGCTCGACATGGCGAATCGACGGCACTCCATAACACGAATACGCTATGGGGTCCGGAGGCGCCGGAGTATATCCTTTCGCGAATTGTTTCGGCGATTGGGGACAAAAACTCATGACCTGGATTCGAACAGTTTCGCTGGCCGAGGCTGACGCGAAACTCAAAAGGGCGATCGAAGGGGAGAAGTCGCTTTACCCCAAGGAGTACGCCGACCCCGTTCATCCCGATCCCTCCGGCGCATCTTCCATCGTTGGGTCGCACACTCTAATTCCCGATGCCCTCTATCACGCGTTCAGCACCTTTGGCGCGCTGATGTCACCCGACCTGCCGTTGAGCCGCGCCCAGCACGAGATGATCGCGACCATGGTCTCCGTCACTAACCGGTGCGTCTATTGAATCGAATCCCACGCAGAGTTTCTGCGTCGCGTGACCTTGGACAAGTCTCTGGTCGAAGCCCTCGAAAAGGACTACACCACCGCGCCGATCTCTTCCCAAGATCGCGTCATGCTCGATTACGTGGTCAAGCTCACGAAGGACGCGACGAAGGTCTGGAAAGATGACCACGAACGCCTTCGTTCGGTCGGCTTCGACGATCAAGCGATCCTGCAGATCACGTTGATTGCCTCATGGTTCAACTACATCAACCGCGTAGCCGACGCGTTGGGCGTGGGACGCGAGTAAATCGAATCAGAACGCATTCCGATGCAAGTCAGTGCTTTCCTTCGTGAACCTTCGTGTCCTTAGTGGTTAAAGTTTTTGTTAGTAGCTGAAACCCTGAAGCTGGTTCACATTCTGGGAAGGCCCGTCCACAAAGCCCGTTCGCGTGCTGGGGTTGAGCGCAATGTGCGCGGGAATTACGTTGAATGTGTTGGAGAAGCTGAACCCATTTAACGTCTCGCGCAGATTTCCCCGGATGTCGTAGACGTAAATCGTGCTTCCCGTCGACACGCTCGAATTTGGCTGAGCCACGAAGAACACTCTGTGCAGGGGATCGAATTCCACGTCAGCGCCGCTGAAGAATTGCAGTCCTCCCGAACTCGGCAGGACAACAAAAATCGCGGTGTGGTGAGTGAGGTCGATGAACTCCACGGTGGCATCGTCTTCTGTTGTCGTGCAGGCGAGGTTGTCGGCGGAATCGACGGCGATGCCGTTGATGAATCCGGCCCCGAAGCCCTGTTCTTCTGTAAACGTCCCGGCGGTTAGATCGGCGATTCCGAGAACCGGCTGACATCGGAAGCAGCCATTGCCGCCCCCAAGGATCGCCTGATTGGTCACGCTGTTGTATCCCATCACCGGCGGCACGCTGCCAAAGTTCAGAGAGTCGTTGATCTGAACCACCGGCCCAAATGTGTTGGCAGCAACATTGGAGCTGAATACAAGCGAGATGAAATTGCCGCTGATATCTTGGGCAAAGACAGCGTTGTTCGTACCTCCCTGACTCCTGCTGACGCTGTTAATCAGGTGTTTCGATCCGATCGGAGGTGTCCATCTGCCAGTGACTTTGTTTCCGCTCAGCGGATTGCTCGTGCCAAACGTGCGCTGCACATTGAGAAAGCCCACGACGTGTTCGTGTTCCACGAGACCCACAGACGTGCCGACAACTCCCAGCGTGACAAAATCGTCCTGCGACTGCGTTTGTGCCAACACGTTGAGAATCTGCCCAGTCGCCTGATCAAATGTCTCGACTGCCGCGAGCACTTTTCCATTCGACAGCAACAGCGCTTCACTCAGGATGCCCTCGGTCCCGTTCTGGTCGACATCGAAACCGAATATCTGGCCGCCGAACTTGCTTTGAACGATCACCGGATTCGCAGGCCTCTGCGGAGTACTTTGTGCAAGAGCAAAGGAAGAAAGTATGCAGATGAAAACCAGGACGAAAGTACAGAATCGTCGCTTCAACATATGACGAGTCGAAAGGATTTCGTTCATCGGAGAAGCCTCAGAGTGCGTTGTCGAGACGATCGGCGGAAAGCCGCGTCAGGATAGCCTTGGCAACTCCGGCTGTTGTCACGGATTTGTCAAACATTCAGGGCTTGTAGGGGACGCTATAGTGCGAGGCGATGACCTGCCATTTGCCTGCGGACTTGATCCAAACATCGGTCAGCCGGTCATGATATTCGTAAGGCTTGCCTTCGGAGTCGCCCTTCTCATGATAGGCGCCGGTCACGACCGCAACACCACCGTGGACACGGACTTTGAGGTCGGCAATTTCCGCTACTTGTACGTGTACCTTGGAGTCCGCGGTGTGGCTGATGTACCCGGCCTTGCTATAGACGTTTCCGTCCTCGACGGTGATGCTGAAATCATCGGCGAGTAGCGAAGAAAGAATGTCGATGCTGCGCTGCTTGTAGGATTCGGTCCACTTCATTTCAAGCGATCGGATCGTCGCAGCTTCAGTTTTTTCTTGAGCCGTAGCGGCACACGTCAACAGCAGCGCAATGAAAACTTGTCCCCAAAAGTTAAAACAGCGCATGTAACTGTTTCTCACGATTCCGTTAGGACGGCAAGTTCCTTTCGAGAGGACAGCTGAATCCACTACGGAAAGGTGAAGAGGTCAGGACGGAACTAAACTGAAAGAAGCATCACTTCGTATCCATGGCTGACTCCATCGCAGATTTCTTTCGCATTACCTTCGAGAAGCACGGGGATGAGTGCGCGTATCGGCAGCGTCGTGGCTATCGGACGGAGTCATACAGCTATCGCGAGATTCTGAGCATGGCCCAGGTCTTTGCTCGAAGGCTCGAGAGTCGAGGAATCAAGAAAGGCGATCGAGTGATGCTTTGGGGAGAAAACTCCGCCGCCTGGGTATCGGCATTTCTCGGATGCACGCTACGCGGAGTGGTCGTTGTCCCAATGGACGATGGGGCGGATGTGAATTTCGCTCTGCGCGTTCATCAGCATGTAGCAGCCAAGTTGATTGTGACCACCCAAGCCCATATGAAGGATTGGCCCGCCGATGCGCTTGTCGAGACTCAGTTCTTCGAAGAAGTCAGCGCTCGGGCAGAAGCCGGTTCGTCAACCGCACAGGTTGTGGTCCGACCCGAAGATGTGCTTGAAATCGTGTTTACTTCCGGGACGACGGCGGATCCAAAAGGCGTAGTGATCACGCATGCCAACGTGCTCGCGAATATCGAACCGCTGGAGCGCGAGATTCAGCTGTATCTGAGATACGAGCGCTGGGTACATCCAATTCGATTTCTGAACCTTCTGCCGCTCGGCCATGTTTTCGGACAGTTTCTTGGGATGTACTTGCCGCCACTGCTGGGCGGGACCGTGGTTTTTCAGAATGAGTTGAGCCCATCCGGAGTTTTGGACACGATCCGGCGTGAGCGAGTATCGGTGCTCGTCAGCGTTCCGAGAGTGCTCCAATCGCTGAAGCAGAAACTGGAACGCGATCTGGAGAGTCAGGGCTTGCTCAACTCATTTCGACGACTTTTCGTTAATGCCAAGGGCAAGCATTTTCTGCGGAGATGGTGGATTTTTCGCGCGATCCATCGCCAATTTGGTTGGAAGTTCTGGGCGTTCATTTCGGGTGGGGCCGCACTGGATTCTGAAACAGAAGAATTCTGGGGCCGCTTGGGATACGCCGCTATTCAGGGCTACGGTCTAACAGAAACCACTTCGCTCATCAGCGTGAATCATCCATTTCGTTTGGGGAAAGGGTCGATAGGAAAGGTGTTGCCGGGCCGTGAAGTGAAACTCGCGTCCGATGGAGAGATTCTGGTGCGGGGCGCCGGCGTCGCAGCAGGATATTGGGATGCAACCGGAGAGCATCAGGTCTCCGGCGAGGAAGGCTGGTACCGGACCGGCGATGTGGGCACGCTCGATGAAGACGGCAACTTGTACTTCAAGGGACGAAAAAAGGAAGTCATTGTCACACCAGCCGGGATGAATGTTTATCCGGGCGATCTGGAGGACGTCTTACAAAAGCAGCCAGAAGTAAAAGACTGTGTCGTGATCGGAATCGAGCGCGGAGGAAATGCCGAACCTTGTGCAGTCGTGATCTTGCGGGAAACGGCGGATCTCGCCGCGATCGTCCAAAGGGCAAACCAATCGCTAGCTGAGTATCAGCGAATGCGAATGTGGTTCGAGTGGACGGAGCAAGATTTTCCCCGGACGAACACACAAAAGCCGAAGAGGAATATCGTCGCCGAAGTGGTTCGCGCACGGATGCAGCAGCCCGTAGGATCATCTGCCGCAACAAGCGCAAGGCCGCTAGCTGATTTGATCTCCAAAGTTGCAGCCCGCACCGTTTCCGCATTGGGCGAGAGCGCGCGGTTGGATTCCGATCTCGGCCTGAGTTCTCTGGACCGCGTAGAACTGATGAGCGCGTTGGAAGATCGCTATCAGGTCGATCTGAGTGAGACGCGCTTCAACACAATTCAAACCGTCGGAGATCTGGAACAGATGCTTCGGGGCGAAGCCATGCCCACTACGGCTTATCACTATCCCCGTTGGGTACTGCGATGGCCTGTAACGTGGTTACGGGTTCTAGCGCACTATCTATTGATGCGTCCGGCGATCATATTGTTGGGATGGCCACGGATCATTGGCCGCGAGAACCTGCGTGGAGTTTATGGACCGCTGCTGGTGATTTCCAATCATCTGGGTGATGTCGATCCTGGATTCATCCTGACCGCACTGCCTGCGAGGTTTCGTCATCGGTTGGCGGTTGCAACCGGCGGAGAGGCACTGGAGATACTGCGAACACCTTCGCCAGATCGGAACTCCTTTCTGAAGGTTTACGACCGCCTCAAGTGGATTCTCGGAGTCTCATTGCTCAATCTCTTCCCGCTGCCCAGGGCAGCAGGGTTTCGGCGCAGCTTTGCTTACGCGGGAGAGGCGGCGGATCTTGGCTATAGCATTCTCGTGTTTCCGGAAGGGCGCCACACGACCGATGGGAAGCTGTGCCCGTTTCGGTTAGGAGTGGGACTGCTGGCTCAGAATCTTGGCATCCCTGTTTTACCGATGAGGATTGATGGGCTGTACGAGGTAAAAAAATCCGGCAGGAACTTTGCGGCTCCGTGGAAAATCTCTGTGCGGATCGGGAAACCGATGACCTTCGCTTCCGGGACTTCTGCTGAAGAGATTGCAAATCAGTTGCGGGGCGCGGTTCAGGCGCTCTAATGCCGTCCCGCGGCTAAGAATTTTGAACTCACTAGCAAAAGAAAAAAGCGCCGCGATGCGAAAACCACGGCGCTTGTAATTGGCACATTTTAGAAAATTGGAAGTTAGTTGATCGTAACCGCCCTGCCTCCCGACAAGATTCCGTTCGTGACCACGAACAACGTGCTCGCGCCCGTTTCAGCGCCGGAGGGAATCACAAAATTGGCGTTTTCGATGGTGTTGCCAGTTGCGATGCCCGAGGTGCTGAAGTTCGACGTGCGGCCGAAGAAGATGTGGTGGCTAGCGCTGTTACGGACGACAACAAGAGGGTAGCTGCTGGCGGCCTGAGCATCATCTCCATAATCCGAGCCGTTCGAGAAGCCGTTGAGCTGTTTCCCAGAGATGGTGTAACTCGTGCCACGGTTGATCGTAGTAGGAACAGACGTAATCACCGGGCGCCAAGCGGCATTGACGGTGCCTGGCGAATTGTAGAGTTCGACGTCGATGTGAGCGCCATCGGCGGCGGCCCAGAGAACTTGACCTGTGGGCAACAGCAAGGTTCTACCCTGCCACGATTGCAGCGTCGCACCAGCCGCGGTTGATGGTGCGTTGACAAAAGTATTCGTGCCATAGGTGAACTCGTAGAACTTGCCAGTTCCGGCGAAAACGCCGGGGCTCGTGTAGACAAGGATGTTGCCATCCGGCAGGATCGAGGCTGGCCCGTCCGCCATGTCGTCGCCGCTCGGGTAGTCTGGGCCCTGTGTCCACTTAGCGGTGCTCGTGTTGAAAATGGAGGTATGTGTCGTCGCGCCAAAAGCGACGATCGTGCCGTCGGGACGCTGCACGAGTGGTCCTAATTCTGGAACGATTCCGAGACCACCGCTGTTGGGAAGGGAAGCAATGGTGCTACCTGCGCTCGACCACTGTTCCGTGGTGGGGTTATAGAGTTCGGAGTTAGTCCCGTCTTCCGTATCCACCACCAAAACCTGGCCACTCGGAGTGAGGGCGAAGCCTTCTTCGGAAAAACCGTCTGCCTTCAGATTGTTGTTGATCGTCGTCCAAGTCAAAGTGGTGGCGTCAAACAAAACCTGCCTTTTAGACGGTTGGCCGCCTTGTCCCATCATGAACGTTCCATTGGGAAGAACGATGGCCGGCGAGTCGCCGATCGTGGACCAGAGCGCCGGAGGATTCACAGCAGTCCAAGTGTTTGAAACGGGATCGTAAATCGCACCTTTGTTGGTTTCGTTCTGGACCAGGTTGTTGTATTCGCCGCCTTCAATGAGAACACGACCGTCCGGCAGGACGGCAGAGGCGAAATAAAGCGGCGCATAGCCCGATGGCATAGAAGCTAGCTGCGTCCATGTGCCTGCAGCATAGCTGGCCGTATTCGTCGGAGTGAGACGCCACCAATTGCCGCTGTTGTATTGATGCATCATGACTGTGCCGTCGGTCAGGAGAAGAGCGGTATCTGTTTGGAACGTCGGTTCGTTTTTCAACTTGGTCCAGCTTCCCGCTGGAACCTGGGCATACGCGATGCCGCACCAGGCCATCGCGAGCAGAGTAATTCCGAACGTGCGCAACATCTTCATACTTTGCCCTCGCATTGTTTTGGTAATTGGAAACTTGGCTTCAGTCGCAGACTCCATTGATCCCATCAAGAGAGAACCCACGGGAGTCCAAATGTGAAAACCCCAAAGGTGCGGGATTATAACCTGCTTTTCGTGAGGACAGCGCGCACCGAAACAGAAAATTTACAATTCGGCATCCACGCCGGAATGACCGCGGCAGAAGTTAGCTCCCTAAGCTTGCAATGCAAATGTTGCGCGTTATGTTTTCCGGAATTGTTAGAAGAAAAATGGCGCCGCGTTTGTGCGTGGCGCCCAAGGATTCGTGATTTTTGAAGCTTTAGTTGATCGTTACGCTGACCGCTGTCGATGCGATTCCGTTCACAACCACCTGGAGCGAACCAGCTCCCAGGGCGATCGTGGCAGGAATGTCGAACTGCGTGGAGCGGACAGCGGATCCAGTTTGTACGCCACCAAGCCAGTTGTGCGTTTTGCAGTACACGACATGGCCGGCAGAATCCTTGATGCGAACCAGCGGGAAGTTCGAAGCGCTCTGGCTGTCGTCACCGTAGTACGAACCCTGGGACACGCCGTTGAACAGGGTTCCCTTGACGACATTGTTCTTGCTGCCGTGAGTGAGCGTGCTCGCGACGCTGCTGACGGCAGGAGCGCAACTGGTACATGGTGCTCCAACCGGAGTATAGACTTCGATGTCGTTGGAGAAGTCTGTGAAGAGGATTTGTCCGTTCGGCAGCACGACAAACTGGCCATAGTAGGAGCTGTCTGCGCCTGCATTTGGCGGGGCTGAAGTGGCATTCATGGTGGTTCCATCCCATTCAAAGAACTTGCTGCCAGTTCCAAAGATGCCGGGACTCACGTCAAAGAGCGCGTTTCCGTCCGGCAGAACAGCCGCGGGACCGTCGGCAGAATCGAGCGTGCCACCAAATTTAGGTGCTGCAGTCCATGTGCCTGCGGCAACGTTGTAGATGGCATTGTTTGTGGTTGCACCGGCATAGAACACGGTTCCGTTGGGAAGTAGTGGTCCAGGCCCAAGTTCGTGTGAGCCGGGATCGACAAGGTTCACGACAGTATTGTTGGACGGAGTGGTCCAGGTACCCGTCGATGCGTTGTAGAGCTGATAACCCATTGCGCAGCAGCTGGTGTTTACGTAGGCATCAACGGTGAGAATCTTGCCGCCAGGTAATAAGGTCCAGCCTTCTTCATCGTTCTCATCGAACTTGCCAGTGCCGGTTGCAGTCCAAGTCAGCGGGCTATAACTGCTCAGAATCGCCTCTTGTGTTGAGCAGCAATTCGCCATCATAAACTTGCCATTGGGAAGCACGACGCTCTGGGCGTCCCCAACGCTTGACCAACCAGTCGGCGCGGGCACCGAAATCCACGTGTTGGTGGCCATGTTGTATGCGGCTCCGCGATTAGTCCATACGGCATTGCAATTGTTGTATTCACCGCCCATGACGATGACATATCCGATGGGCAACATTTGCGAAGCGAAGTACAAAGGGTTGTAACCGCTTGGCAGATTGCCAGCCGTAACCCATGTTCCCGTGACGTAATTTCCTGAGCTGTCCGGAACCAGACGATACCAATTGCCAGTGGTGCTGCAAGTGTTGTTGAGGATGAGCACCGAACCGTCGGTGAGTAGCTGCGGGTGTC